>WNGJ01003619.1_pt1 | contig 15923 bp, 13 predicted proteins | sample 5400611 | NCBI WGS metagenome assembly WNGJ01 (sample SAMN13153375, study PRJNA577476) | soil metagenome | isolation source: 40 cm soil or saprolite under Garry oak tree replicate 1 | place: USA:California | collected 2016-06-15 | reverse complement strand
GGCCATGCACGTGTACCCCCCCAGGTTCTTCTACGCTCACTCTGAGCATAACACGAAACATTATACCATCTTCATTAAATTCTACAGATTCTAACACTTTTCTAACACTTTTCCTATACGCTTCTAACAGATGCTGTGAGATACTCTGTATACCGAAGTTAAACCGAGCGCAAACAGGGAAGAGAACTATGTACGCAGAAAGCAGCCAGCCGAATGGGAGACAGGCAAAGGAGCCGCTCGAGGAAAAGCAGGATGCTGCGCATCCACCTTTGCATTGTGCGAACTGCGACATTGAAATCCTCTGGACTCCTACCATAGTTCAGAAGAAGGCCTACTGCTGCACCGGTTGTGCCGCTGGCGGTCCGTGCAACTGTGATTACTCGCTGTATCGCTCGGTCAACATCTCAGGTGTAATCCATTATCTCAAAAGAGATTGAAAGAAGGAGAATACATCGTGGCAAACATCCGTCCTGTGGGCGACCGCGTGGTCGTTAAACCTGTTGCTAAAGAAGAAGTCACCAGGAGTGGCATCGTTATCCCTGACACTGCTAAAGAGAAGCCTCAGCAGGGCATCGTGATCGCTGTAGGTACTGGCCGCGTGCTTGATACTGGCGAGCGCGCCCCCATGGATGTCCGCGAGGGCGATCGCGTCCTGTACGCCAAGTATGGCGGCACCGAGTTCGTTCTGGAAGACGATGAGTACCTGGTGCTCAGGGAAAATGACATCCTGGCCGTCATCGGCTAGCGTAGATTGCTCAATCCGAAAGGAAGGAATACCTATTATGGCAAAACAACTGGTATTCGACGAGGAAGCTCGTCGTTCCCTCAAAAAAGGTATTGATATCTTAGCTGAGGCCGTCAAGTCGACGCTTGGCCCTAAGGGGCGCAATGTCGCACTTGACAAGAAATTCGGATCTCCGACCGTCACCCATGACGGTGTCACCGTGGCCAAAGAGATTTCGCTGGAAAGCCCTTTTGAGAACATGGGTGCGCAACTGCTCAAAGAAGCGGCCACGCGCACCAATGACGTGGCGGGCGATGGCACCACCACTGCCACGGTGCTCGCTCAGGCCATTGTCAACGAAGGCTTGAAGAACCTGGCTGCCGGGGCCAACCCCATGCAACTCAAGCAGGGCATTGATAAAGGCGCCGAGGCTATCGTTGAGTATATTCGCTCCATCGCCATTCCCGTCGAAGACAAGAAAGAGATCGCGCAGATTGCGGCGATCTCCGCAGCCGATGAGATCATTGGTGAACTGATCGCCGAGGTGATGGACAAGATAGGTAAAGATGGTGTGATCACCGTGGAAGAGTCGCGGGGTATCAACTTCGAGACCGAGTATGTAGAGGGCATGCAGATCGACAAGGGCTACATCTCCGCCTACTTCGTGACCAACCCGGAGAAGATGGAAGCCTCGATCGATGATCCCTACATTCTGATCACCGATAGGAAGATCAGCGCGGTCCAGGACATCCTACCCCTCCTTGAGAAGCTGACCCAGCAGGGACGCCGCGAGATCGTGATTATCGCCGAGGATGTGGATGGTGAGGCGCTGGCGACGCTGGTGGTCAACAAGCTGCGTGGTGTTCTCAACGTATTGGCAGTGAAGGCGCCGGGCTTTGGGGATCGCCGCAAAGAGATGCTGCGTGACATAGCGGTGCTAACCGGTGGGCAGGTCATCAGTGAAGAGATGGGCCGCCGCCTCGATACCGCGACACTGGCCGACCTTGGGCAAGCGCGCCGCGTTGTGTCGCACAAGGATGACACGACCATCATCGAGGGTAAAGGCAATCCAGCCGAGATCCAGGCGCGCATCCGCCAGATCAAGGCGCAGATTGAGGAGACGACCAGCGATTATGATCGCGAGAAGCTGCAGGAGCGACTGGCGAAGCTGTCCGGCGGCGTGGCGTTGATCAAGGTGGGTGCTAGTTCTGAAGTAGAGTTGAAGTACCGCAAGACGCGTGTTGAAGACGCGCTTTCAGCTACCCGTGCTGGCGTAGAAGAGGGCATCGTTCCTGGCGGTGGCGTGGCTCTGCTGAATGCGGTTAAGGCCCTGGATTCGTTGAAGCTCACAGGCAGCGATGCTGCCACGGGCGCTAGCATCCTGCGCCGTGCGCTTGAAGAGCCGATGCGCCAGCTTGCCATTAATGCCGGCAAGGATGGCTCGGTGGTTGTCGAAGGGGTGCGTCGCGCGGAGCAGGAGCATAATAGCGAGAGGTACGGCTACAACGTCCTGACCGACCGCTACGAGGACATGGTTGAGGCCGGTATCATTGACCCGGCCAAGGTGACGCGCTCTGCCCTGCAGAATGCCACCAGTATTGCGGCTATGATCCTGACCACCGAGGCACTGGTCACCGACATGCCTGAGAAAGAGAGGCCCGCTGCTCCGGCCATGCCTGAGTACTAGGCTGCGTTGAAACAGAAACTGCCCAGGCTGGGCAAAAGCACCGCCTAGCGTAAGAGAAAGGCGGTGCTTTTTGTCTACGAGCTTCTACTAAGAATTGGGGTTAATTGATCCCCCAGTTGGGGCGACGCAAGCATCCCTACGCGGCCGGGCATCTCCAGGTTCCAATTCTTGATTGGACCTATCTAGGATAGGAACTTGAACGAATTGAACATCGGCTGGAAGTACTTCCGAACCGCTTCTTTATAGTACGTGTCGGGGCTATAGAAGGTCATCACATAGTACGTTTTGTTATGCTGTACCGCAATGGTGACAAAATCGTACTGGATATTGTTCGGCCCGGTGAAAGTCGCGTTCTGTTCGTCCCAGCGCACGCCTCCAATAGTGGGTTGTGAGCTAGTTGTGGGCTGCAGATTAGTCACCCCCTGTACTTGACTGAATGCTGCCAGGTTGGACTGATTTGCTGCTATAGTACTTGTAAAATTGGCCGAGTCGCTTTGCGAGTAGCGTGTGATGAAAATTACCATCCCAAGCTGTTGCGAAGGTGACAACCTGACCTCAATGTCGTTATTTTGGGTTGGTGAGGGACCAACTTTTTGCCAGTCCGATGGGTATTTCAGCGAGATGCCCAGGTCGGAGCTGGAGATGGTCTGGAATGAAGTCGGGGTGGGCAGCTGGTCTCCCTGGGCCGAGGAGGAAGCGCCGGGTGTCGGCAAATGCACAGGCGGTGTGGTTGGTTGAGAGCCAAAGGCTAACTGCCCGTTGGCGGAGAGAATACCAAATGTCACTCCTGCCCCAATAAGGATACTAAGTAAAAACAGACCGATGATGACCGGTATGCTGAGCGATGATTTCTTTGCTGCGCCTGCTCTTTTTTGAGGAACGGAAGGACTTCCGTCAGCGGGCAAAGATTCGACAACATTAGTTTCCTGCACGAAGGAGAGATTCTGTGGCGTGCTTGTCGGCCACGATGGCGCTCCTGCTGGTAAATAAGAAAACCGGGCTGATTGGATCGGTGCGCCACATCGAACACAGTATGTGGCTGAATCCGGTAGTTCGGTATTGCATCGAGGGCAGTTCATATGTTCTCCCATCTTGTCTGTCTATCTATCTACCTATTCCGGCTGCTTAACTAAGCGACAATCAAATCTTACAACTCCAGTACGTCTATCTGTTACAACCTTGACAACTTCAAGAGTAATAGGCTCTTCGATAGTAGCAGGTATATTTTCTTCATCCGCTGCGCGGCACTCGAAGTGTCGCTCTGGATCGGCTATAACAGCGAACATAACTATGCTCGCTACCTTGAAAGAGAGTCTTTAATCCAGGCTCTTTTTCTAAAAGTGTACCTGTTCAGGTCAAGAGTTACAAAGACTGCCAGGATAATGAAGATACCTGATTGAACTATAAAGAAGGAAGAGAGAATTGTCAACCTTTAAAGAGGGGAATTACGCGGGTACCTATAAACTATAAAAAGGAGATATCAAGGTGGAGTTGGCCCTAAGCCGTTCCAGTTCCACCTCGATATCTCCTTTATTCATGCTAAAACCTCGGGGTTGACCACATTTGGTGGGCGCTGCCCATGAAAGTGGGCAACGATATTGTCACTTGCCATTGTTGCCATTAGTGTGCGTGTCTTGAGAGATGCGCTGGCGATATGAGGAAGGAGCACCACATTTTCCATTGTCAACAATTCCGGTTCAATAGCGGGCTCATGCTCGAAAACATCCAGGCCTGCACCTGCAATCTTCCCGGCCTGCAGCGCTTTCACAAGTGCTTTCTCGTCTATAATCGGCCCTCGTGCTGTATTGATGATAATGGCTGTGGGCTTCATCAGGTCCAGTTCGCGTTCGCTGATCAGGTGATGTGTCGAGGGCATGTAGGGAGTATGGACACTGACAAAATCGGCCTGTTTAAGCACATCGTCCATTGGAAGATACGTCATGTTTAGAGCAGCTTCGTCTTCAGGCGACAAACGATACACATCATAATAAATCACCTTCATCTCAAAGCCGCTGGCGCGCTTTGTCACGATCTTGCCTATGCGGCCTGCGCCGATCAGTCCAAGTGTGGAGTGGTGTACTTCGGCGCCGCAGAAGAGCAAAGGACCCCAGCCCTTAAATTTGCCTGCGCGTAAGAAGCGCTCAGCTTCGGGGATACGGCGGGCCGTAGCCATGAGTAGGGCAAAGGCGAGATCAGCAGTCGTATCGGAGAGGACTCCCGGCGTGTTGCTTACGGCCACACCCAGGCGTGTAGCCGTCTCAACATCGATATTGTTGAAGCCGACAGCCATGTTCGCAACCATTTTTAAACGAGGGGTAGCAGCAACGCAAGCTTCTAAAAAGTTCGCATCGACGTTATCGGTGAGAAGGCAGTAAATATAGTCATGACCGGGACCGCGGTGCAGGAGTTCTTCGTAAGGCCAGATAACTTCTTCTTCCATATTAGCTTCGACATCGCCGATGGCTTCAAGCAATGGATAAGCTGGAGCAGGTACTTTCTGCGTGACAAGAATCTTCGGACGTTCTGTCATTTTGACCTCCTGAGATGTAGTACTGTGATTGTACCATCTTTTGGAAGGTTAGTGTCTATGATCTGGCGGGGCTTGCCCCTTGCCAAGTTGTTCACTATTGGGTCTATTGTGGCACAATCGTAGTTTGTTTCTCCTCCACGCTTGTTGGAGCAGATTCCACGATCTGAAAGCGTTTAATAAAACGGCGTCGCAGCAACATTGCCAGGGCAGGCCAGCCATCTTTCCATGGCGACAGCTTTTTTGCTTTGCGCGGCGAGTAGCTGATAGGAACTTCGAGAATCTTATATCCCGCTTGAATGATACATGCCGTAATCTCTGGCTCGATTTCGAAACGGCGACCCTCCATTGGCAACGCTCGTGCAAGCGCCATAGGCATCATTTTGTAACATGTCTCCATGTCGTGAATGTGGCAGCTATACAAAATATTCGTCACTGTCGTCAAGAATTGGTTGCCCCAGCGGGTTGTTAATTTTTGAGGAGAAAGGTCCCGGCGTCCATAAACTGCGACTTTAGCATCTCCTGCCTTTTCCCACTTACGTACCAGTGCCGGAAGGTCCTGCGGGTTATACTCCATGTCGGCGTCTTGCACCGTGACTATGTCACCGCTGACCATGCCAAATGCGGTGCGCAGACCTGCGCCTTTGCCCTGGTTAAAATCATGATGTATGTAACGATACGTGTTAAACGGTTCTCTTTGCCGCAATTCCTGTAAAATCTCCCAGGTGCGATCTGTCGATGCATCGTCAACGACGATAACCTCAAGATCAAGCGGCACTTTGGAAAGAGACTCAAGAACCTGGACCACCGTCTCTTCTTCATTATATACGGGGACAACCACTGAAATACGCATGGGCAATACCTCGCTTCACTGGGAAGTTGTAATGAAAATGAAAATAACAATATGCTCGAAATCTAAAGAATCGATCCTATTATTTACACGAACGAACGGAAATTAAAAAAGCAACAGCTTCAGTACTCCCATATCTGAATCGTACCGTCAGTCAGCGCTACAATGAGTTGTTTTTCCGCGAAGTGGAGAGCGCTGATCTGCCACGGGTGGTACAATTTTTGTATGACCTGCCCCTGGCTTGCCGACCAGAGGTCAATCACCCCTTCGTTAACCTCGCTATCTTCGCGAGCTACGGCTACCCAGTACCCATCAGGCGAGATTGCTAATCTCGCACTGGCTCCCATCGACCCGCTATTGAGTTCGCTAAATGTTCCTGCCAGGGTGTCGTGAAGGCGAATCATTTTCCCCGCATAAACAAATGCCAGTGTGCGCGTGTCCGGGGTAACGGCGTAAGGGGGCGTGCAATCTGCGCACAACCCGGCAACCAGGGAAACTTTGATTTGAGGTTGAGTTTTTCCACCAAATCTTTTGCGTGCAGGTGCATACAGGTCCCATCGACGCATAATTACCATCTCGTTTTGCTCGGCTGGTACATGGGCGCAGGAGAGCGTGAGCAGTGTGCGGGCATCCTGTGCAAGGGCGCGCAGGCGTATCGCCCAGAATTGCCGCTTCTCGATCTCATCTTCTGCACACACGAGCGGCTCGCTCAGAGACTCAGCCGGTGTTCCTATGACATGTTTCAAGATATCTGTGCCACGCACGCCAAGCGCACGCGGGACACGAGGGTCTTCTCTCAATAAAGGTAACGCCATCCATACCTCGCGCGTCTCGCCTGGCAGGTCCTTGAGTACTACGTCGAGTGAATAATGCGCGGAGACCGCGCGTTGATCGAGCGCAAAGCTCCAGAGCAACGAGCCGTCCTGTGCATCCCAGACGTGCAGTCCCAATCTACCCCAGCCCGCCACCAGGCCGCCAGTTGGGGAGAAGCGCAGTTCTCGCAATGATTCGACGGTCAGGGAGGGGTCGGCGGCAAAATTGATAGGGGCCAGTTTGCTTTCCGGGTGCCAGAGTAAGCCTTTCCCATCGAGCGTACCGGCGGCTACCCAGGTTCCCCTCTCAGTGTGGGCACTATTTAGCGCGGAAACGATACCCAGCCCTGTATGCTGTACTGGCCCTGTATGAAATGGGCCTTTCGTGCTAAAAATGCTGAGCCCGGAGAACTCGATGTCATCTGATAGGTTAAATTTGCGTTGTACGGGGCGGGGCCGCATCATGCCGCCTTTGCGCAGGTCGATCACGCCGCCAATAATCGCGTCGTAGTTCAGGCGTTTTTCGGGATCGCTCAGCACGTCATAGGCACGGTTGATGCGCTTCATTTGCACAGCACCCTGCGGTCCTGCCAGGTCAGGATGGTAGCGCCGTGCCAGTTGGCGATAAGCCCGCTTTATTGTATCAGCATCTGCATCTATTGGTACGCCTAGAAGAGCATAGTAATTGTCGGGTGTGTCCATAATCTAAATGGTATCACATGCAAATTTACAATGAGACAGCGCGTGTCCGGTCCTTGATATACCCTAGAGACAACCTTCTGACCCCCCACATATACCATGTGGCAAATGTCCTATAGGGACGCCAGATTTCGCCGCGTTCGCGCAACTCTTTCGGAGTTGGCCGCTTTTCCAGGTTATAGGCCTCTCGTACTCCCTCTAGAAAGCCCAGGTCATCCACGGGTAGAACATCGGGCCGGCCTAAGGAGAAGATCAGCATCATCTCGGCCGTCCAGCGGCCAATACCTTTTACCTTCACCAGTTCAGCAATAACGGCCTCGTCGTCAAGTTCGCTCAATCGCTCCAGGTTGAGTTGTCCGCCGGTAACATGCTCTACCAGGTCACGCATATAGCGTATTTTCTGTGATGAGAGGCCGACCGCGCGCAGGGCGTCTTCATCGAGTAATGCGAGTGCTGCTGGTAAGATAAGCCCGTTCTGCTCTGCATGGATGGCGGCGCGCAGCCGCAGCATAATGGCGTCGGCGGCTTTCACCGAGATTTGCTGTGAGATGATTGCGTCGACAAGCGTCTCGAACAGGTTGGGATTGGGGGTTAAGGTACATGGTCCTACCCGCACAATGGCGTTAGCCATGATGGGGTCAATATCGCTTAAATAGGCGGTAGCTGCCGAAATTACGTCAGCCCAGGGTGTAAGAATGGTCATCAGTGGTTCCTTCTCAATTCAATTGTGACTCTTTGGGTGCTCGATTCATGCCGCCTGCGGCGGCGGGTGAGGAGGGAAAAGCGGGGTCACCCCGCGCCCTGGCAGGGGGACTAGCGTCCCCCTGCACCCCCTCCTTAATAATATGGTGCAAATAGCGCTCATTTTGAGCGGTAATTTTTTATTTGCTCTATTCCTCCCTGACATTTTTTTGTGAAGCGGATTCCAAAGGGAGACAGCCCTTTGGAATCCTCACCCCAGGGTGAGGGCAAGCCCCACCCCTACTATACACGGGCTGGGCAGGCCATTCTCGCGTGGAAAAAGGACGAGCCTGGTGGTCGACCTGACCTCCTTAAGTTCGCGCCAGGGAGGCTTCGCCCCCTGCATCTCCGAGAAGTGTCGGGGAGGGAGCCGCACCATGGTTCGTGCATTGGAAAAGAAGATGCACGCATCTCTCTTAGTATACCTGAGAGTGCAAAGATTTCAGGCGTCTCAACAGTCTTTTTTCTCTTCCCCTCCCCACCCCAAAAGGAGTAAAAGAGCGTGTTGCCGGTTTGGCGCAGCCGCGCCAAACCGGCAACACGCTCTTGATTCATCTGGGGTGGGGGGCTTGCTGCCAAGCAGAGCAACTTTTGAGAAGCCCTGGCAAAGATTTAAGGTTTTGTTGCTATCATAGGCTCGGGTAGCTATAATGGTCGGGTGGGATCAGAGCAGTTGCCGATGGAGTTGATGCGAGGTACTTATGGATAGCCATGAGCACGACGAGCAGAAGAGAATAGAAGAGCCGTTCGAGGTAGAGATCAGCGATCTTGGTATGTCTGAGACTGTTGAAGGCGGCAAGTCCTCCGGGTTAAAGCACACGTTTGTTGATTGGCAACAGATTTCAAGGAGGTAACGCAGGGGATTGGCGGGCGCTTTAGGAGTCCTATTGCTGGTTATGCTGGTGATTTTGCTCAGCCTGGATACGGGTCTTTCCTCGCTTTTCCTCGCCTGGGTATCGCCTCATTCTAGTATGAACCCCTCTGGTCCTCTCCAGATCAAACCTTCCACACAGATTTTGCTGGAGCATAATGGTTTCGGTTGTATCTGGGATTCAGCCTGGTCGCCAGATAGTAAGCGCTTTGCGGTTCTCGGCTATCGAACATGTCCTGGTACTAACGACACATTTGCTCCAGGTCAGGTGGCTGTGTACGATGTACACTCTGGTCGATTGGTTAAACGGTTGATGCCAGATGCTGCTATTATGCGTGCCCTGCAGTCAGGCTCACCAGGGGTGCATGGAACACCAGCGATTTTTTATAGCTATATCCTGTGGTCGCCTGATGGGAAGTACCTGACCTTGCTGTTCTCTATTGGTGTGCCAAACGAACCCGGGCCAAGTTTTGAGGGCGTATTGCTCTCAGGTGAAAATGGCGGATATACACGGGTGATGCTACAGCGATGTACGAATGCTTCTCCAAACGTTGTAGAATGGGATCTTGAGCGCGGTAAGCCAGCGAAGACTGCGTCCGTTCCGGCGATTGAAGCCCCTTTCGCGGATGTTCCTCCGGCTTTCGCTTACCGGTGGGGAGGAGACGGTACGCTCATACCACAGGAGGCATTAACAAATCTCCGGCTCCCTACGATGCCCCCGCTCGGCCCGGTTGGCAATCCTGTTGGTGGAACTTCCTTTACCATCTGGCAATCGGGAATGGTCAGTCTGAACACGAGAGGAAGGGATGGATCAATTCAGAAAACAGGGGTCTATACCTGGAATACTGCCTTTCCGGCCTGGTCACCCGATGGACGGTATCTTTTCACTTTCATGTACGTGGTTGGGCGACTTGAGCTGCCCGGACACCCTCGTCCTAGCCATCAGACCTTGATAAACCTCCAGCTAGATCAAGCACCTCTCTTAGCGGCACACGATGCTGCGTTCCAACGGCTTGTGGAAACGATGCCGGAGGGACTTTACAACACTGAAAACCTACTGCTCTCCTGGCGTCCTGACGGTCGTGTGCTGGCGGCTACCGGTTCGTTTATCGAGGCACCCGGCCTCTATGATTGCGCCTCTGGCAAAAAGCTAGCCTCTCTGGTACTGCCAAAGTACCTTGGCAGCACAATAGGGGGTGAACCCGTCCTACGCTGGTCACCTGATGGCTCACAACTGCTTGTTTTCGCTCCTGGTAGAGGTGCTATGGTGTGGAATGTGAAGTAAGTACTCCAACTTTGCGGACTATCAGAAACGCACGACGCGTGGAATCCCGGTTGTCATTCTTACAGATCCATCCCACCAATGGAACCTAGCTGAGCTGTGTAATGCTTTTCACTTTTTAAGCAGGATAGCGGAACAGGCGCCCAGGGCCGATAATGAAGATGAACGACCAAAGCCGGTAGTGTCATGCTGAGCCCATTCGCTTCGCTCAGGGTAAACTCCGCGAAGCATCTGGCTGCCCATCGCGAGAGATCCTTCGCTGCGCTCAGCATGACAAGCGACCCGCGATTATGATCGATCTTGGTTGTTAAAAATCATAATAGGCGATGGGCGCGATAACAGCCCCTAGGATGGCCGGATTATTTTGTTAAAGCCATTATGCGCTTACACTGTTGGCAAGTCGCGCTTGTTGAAGATGACCAGCCCGACGATGCCAAACACCAGGCCTGCGATCACCAGCACCCAGGGGTACCACCAGGTCAGTTGATGGAAGACGAGCGGGTCGATGGCTGGCGCATAGTAGAACGGGCTGGCTTTGAGTAGCCATTTCAATTGGTCTGCCAGTCCGCCGAAGGCGTTCATGAGGTATCCCAGGGCGATGATGCCCAGGGCACCGCCCTGGGCGGCACGGCTGGCATTGATAAACGAGCCCAACAGCATGCCCAATCCCGCTGCAAAGAACATGAAGGCCCATTGTACCAGTTGCGTGATCCACAGCCACTGCCAGTTGATATCGGCATTTTTCACGAGGAACGTATCGATCCAGACCGCGAGGACTGTCACTAAGCCGATGATCGCGCCGCAGATCAAGACCCCCAGGTAGCTTTCCAGGTAGTAGCGCGTGCGACTGATGGGCCGCGAGAGGGCCAGGTCGAGCGTGCCGTTTTCAATGGTAACGGGGATGGATCCACCAGCAATCCAGGCAAGGATACCGCCGAACAGCAGCCCGTAGAGGCTGCTGTAGAGTTCAACGCCCAGGATGGTTGTAAAGCCCGAAAAGTTGGTGAGATGTGCGCCTATCAGACCCGATATAACGCTTGAGGAGAGGTATGTCCCCACGTTCACCTGGGACAAGGCCGGGTAAATCGCAGCCACGAGTAAGGCGATCAATGCACCATAGAAAATGCCGATACTCAGCGGTGTCCTTGCATTGATGATCGTTCTGATCATCACGGCCAATCCCTCTGCACGCTTCTTCGGCACCGGGATACTTTTTGCTATCGTAGTGGTAGCCATTGTTATATCTCCTTGTATTGCAACAGAACATACAGGTTATTGTGCCAGTTGAGTTGCTTTTTCTGGCTCTTCATAAAACTTCAGGAACACTTCCTCCAGCGGTGCCTCTTCGGCTTGCAGGCGTACGACCTCGTGATGGCTGAGCGCCTTGATCAGTGGATCCATATTGCCACTTATATTGAAGTGGTAGGAACTGTTATTGTTATTCTTGCTTACCATGCTCACGCCTGGGATACGAGCAAGCTCTTCCTGCGTCACGGTGTCACCGAACTCCACCGTCACCCGCTGCCCTGCCTTCTCACGTAATTTTTCTACCTCTTCAACGGTTACGAGTTCGCCCTGGCGGATGACTGCCACGCGGTGGCATACCTTCTCCACGTCGCTCATAATATGCGAACTCATGAAAATGGTCTTTCCTCGCGCTTGCTCTTCCAGCAGAAATTCATTGAAAACTTTCTGCAGCAACGGATCAAGGCCGGCAGTCGGTTCGTCCAGGATCAACACCTCGGGGTCGCACATGAACGCCAGGACGACACCAATCTTCTGCCGCATGCCCTTGGAATACCCTTTTATAGGCCGCTTCATCTCCACATCAAAGCGTGCTGCCAGCTCGTTCAGCAGCACCGGCTCGAGACCCTGCAGGCGTGAGAAGTAGTTGATGACCTGCTTGCCCGTCATCTGTCCCGGCAGGCGTACATCGCCCGGCAGGTAGCCGATGCGCTGGTGCAGCGCTAGAGCATCACGCTGCGCATCAAGGCCCAGCACGCGAATTATTCCTGCCGAGGGGCGAATAACGTCTAGCATGCAGCGGATGGTGGTGGTCTTGCCCGCGCCGTTTGGCCCAAGGAAACCAAAGATTTCCCCGCGCTCCACGCTCATGGAGATGCCGCGCACCGCCTGTACCTTGCCATACGATTTTTGTAGTTGATCGATAACGATTACTGGTTCCGGGGTGGTCATGTTTCAACCTCCTTTTGCATATCTTTTATTGAGTTTATTTCCTGATCCATATATTGATTGATCGCGTTCGATACTTGCTGTACTGTGCCAGAATCTGTTCCGTTGCCTGTAGCAGTAGTGCGCGGTTCAAGCGCGAGTTGCACTGTATCAGCCAGCATCTCAACTGCCTCTTCATCAGAGAATTTGAACTCATCTGGCATCCAGGGATCGGCAAGTAAAAATCCTATCCAGATTGCGGTAAGAATATATGTTTGCTCGCGTATGCCGATGTCAGTACGCACAACACCATGGTTACGCAGGAACTCAAGAAAAGTCTTGAAATTTTCTATTCTTTCCGGATAAGTTGGGCTACTGTACTCCCTACTTGCGAATTCACCAAGCATATCGGTATCATTCAGCAACAGAGCCTTCATGAGAGGATTCTTCATCAGGGCAAGCGTGGTATGCTTTACAAAGCCGCGCAGCGTTGAGCCTTCGGGATCGCTAGCTATGCGCTGCTTCATATCTTCTGCCAGTTTCAAATCCTCACGTATGATCAGGGCCGCAAAGAGGTCTTCTCTCGTCTTCCAGTGCAGGTAGATGGTTCCCTTTGCCACGCCCGCCTGCTTTGCGATATCATCGATCGTTGTTTTCTTATAGCCCCAGCGCAGTACCAGTTCGGCCGCGGCATCTAGAATGCGGTCTGCACGTTCCTGGCGCTTTGATCGGTCTTCCTGTGTGTGCAATGCTCCGGTACGCCTACTTAGCAACCTCAATCTTCCTCTCTGATTGACCGTATGACCAAATAAACTGAATTGGTCATATTGATTATCTGGTCATAAGTGTAGTCGGGAAATTGGGAAAAGTCAAGGGGCAAAACAAGTATTATATGCTAAAAGAAATAAAGAACAGCAGCTTTGTTTTGACAGTAAAATAGCTCTGGTGTACAATTCGCACAGATAGACGCTACAGGAGCATTGGAATTGCCCAATCTAAATCCAAGTGAAGCAAAAACCAGAAAAGAGCTAATCGACCCTGCCCTGAAAAAGGCAGGGTGGGATGTGAACAATCCTGACCAGGTCGGCCTTGAAATCCCAGTGGATGGCTTTGATCCTAAAGCATGGGATGTGCTCAAAAAGCGTATCCGCGATGCCGGTGGTACTTATGAGGTCCAGTTACCAAGCGGGGTTAGTGATTATGCCCTCTATCGTCCCAATGGTGAAATCATAGCCATTGTCGAAGCCAAAAGGACCTCTATTGATCCCCGCCTTGCTCAAACCCAGGCCGAATTTTATGTCACACAATTAGAGAAGCTGCAAAGCTTCCGTCCTTTCGCCTTTATGACCAATGGTAATGATATCTATTTTCTGGATGCGGGCAATGCCAATAAACGTCTTGTCTCTGGCTTTTTCTCACCCAGTGACCTGGAGAATTTACTCTTCATCCGTCAATACCAACTGCCTCTCTCACAGGCATCTATCAATACTGCGATTACTGATCGACTGTACCAGCAAGAAGCGGTCCGCCGTGTTTGCGAAGCCTTTGAACAGAAGAAAAAGCGCAAAGCCTTACTCGTCATGGCAACAGGCACTGGCAAAACACGCACGGTTATGTCTCTCATCGATATCTTTCTCCGTACCAACCAGGCGCGACATATTCTCTTCGTTGCCGATCGCGATGCCCTGGTGCAGCAGGCTATTACTGATGGCTTTAAGAAGTATCTCCCCAGTGAGCCTTGTGAGCGCATCTTTACTCACGCTATAAATGCAACCAGCCGCCTCTATGCCGTGACGCTGCAAACATTAAGCGTTTGCTTTCAAGCGTTTACCCCGGCATTTTTTGATCTAATCATCTTCGACGAGGTCCATCGTTCCATTTTCAATAAATGGAATGAGGTGCTCCAGTATTTCGATGCACGCCTCGTTGGGCTGACCGCGACACCGGCTGATTTTATTGACCGCAACACCTTCCTCACATTTGATTGTGAGGATGGCACTCCTACTTTCCTCTATACCTATAAACAAGCCGTGGAAGACGGGTACCTGGTGGATTACAGCCTCTACAAGGCCAATACCAGGTTCCAGCGCAAAGGTATCAAAGGAGTTGATTTAAGCGAGGAGGAGCGTAATGCTCTCAACGAACAGGGCATTGATCCCGACGACCTGGACTTCGAGGGCACCGACCTGGAAAAGAGTGTCAGTAATAAGGATACCTTGCGCAAGCAGTGGCAGGAGATCATGGACGTTTGTTACAAAGACCAATCAGGGCAACTCCCAGGCAAGACCATCGTTTTCGCTATGACCCAGGAACATGCCTTGCGCCTGGCAGAGGTGTTTGAGGAGATGTTCCCGCAATTTCCCGACCTGGCGCGGGTCATTACCTACAAATCCGACCACAAAGGCAACCTGATTGAACAGTTCAAGAGAGAAGAGCTACTGCGTATTGCTATCACCGTCGATCTGCTGGAGACAGGCATTGATGTGCCGGAAGTTGTCAACGTGGTGTTTATGAAACCTGTACAATCTCGCATCAAGCTAGAACAGATGATTGGCCGGGGTACCCGCAGCCAGGCAGCGTGCAGATTTATAGATCGCTTGCCTGATGGCTACAAAAAGGAGTTCCTGGTTATCGACTTCTGGGAGAACGACTTTAATAAGCCAGCCGATGAAGAGATCGCCCAAAGCCTACCGGTGCTGGTAACACTGTTCAATACTCGCCTCAAGTTATTGGGACAGTATCTCGATCTTCGCGGAAAGCCATCGGTGGAGCGCGATAAGATCATCGTTCGCTTACGCGCTCAGATCGCCCAGATTCCGACTGACTCTTTCTTAGTCAAGAAGGTGCTCCCCGATATTCAGCAAGCCTGGGAGGACGGCTTCTGGAACTATTTGACTGCGGACAAACTCGACTTTTTCCGCTTCAAGGTTGGTCCCCTCTTGCGCTATGTGCCGGGAGTAGATGTCCAGGCGGCCACGTTTACGAGCAAAGTCGAACGGCTTAAGCTTCAGATACTGACCGGCAAAGATACTTCGGCAACCGCGCAATCAATTGCTGAAGACGTCAGCCGCCTGCCGGATTTTGTCTATGAAGATCAACAGAGAGCAGCGCTCATAAGGCTTTGCCTCTCTCCCCAACTTCAAAACGCCAGCGCGAACGAACTGGACCAGGTCATTGATATGCTGGCGGATCAGATGAAGTATCGGCGTGAAAAGCCCAATGCCTTCATTATGCTAGACCTGCCGGATTACATCGAGATGCATGGCTATATTCTCTTGAAAGGCGGCAGCGAGCGCGTCTATGTCGATGAATATCGTCGTCGAGTAGAGGGTCGTATCTTGAAACTGGTGGAAACGCATCCTACCATTGCAGCTATTGATCGCGGCGAACAGGTGACCGATTTGCAACTGATTGCCCTGGAGCGTGCTCTGCACCGGGACTTAAGCAGTGGCGACATAGAGCTTACAGAGGAAAACATTCGCAAGGCCTATGGCATGAAGGTTGGCAGCTTACTAGAGTTCCTACGCAATCTATTCGACCTGGAGACCATTCCTGACT
>WNGJ01002493.1_pt1 | contig 15924 bp, 19 predicted proteins | sample 5400611 | NCBI WGS metagenome assembly WNGJ01 (sample SAMN13153375, study PRJNA577476) | soil metagenome | isolation source: 40 cm soil or saprolite under Garry oak tree replicate 1 | place: USA:California | collected 2016-06-15 | reverse complement strand
CATTGCCCAGAAGTCGGGCAAGATCATCAACCTCGCCTCCGTCCTGGGCGCGGCGGGGCTGCCCGGCTATTCCGCCTACTCCGCCTCCAAGGGCGGGGTCATCGCCCTCACGAAGGCGCTGGCCGTGGAGTGGGCGCGCTTCAATATCCAGGTCAATGCCGTGGCCCCCGGCTGGTTCGTCACCGACATGAACAGCGAGGCCTTTGCCGACGCCAAGGTGCGCGAGCGGCTCCTGCGAGACGTGCCGCTCCGACGGACGGGAAGAGTGGAGGAGATCGGGCCGCTCGTCGTGTATCTCGCCTCGTCTGCCTCCGACTACATGACCGGCCAGACCGTTTTCCTGGACGGCGGCCACACCGCGGGCTGAGGTGCTGGGCCAATTTGCTTCGCCATACTTCGTTCTCAGTCGCCAGCGACGCTCAACGTACATACAGGTACGCCTCGCGCCGCTGGCTCCTTCGGGCCTCGTCTGGCTCGCAACTTGGCCCAGCACCCGGTGCGCTTGCCGTGAATGAGGAGTGCCGCTAGGATGAGCGCCATGCATGCCGCCGTCCTCCGCGGGCCCCGGGACGTGCGGGTCGAGCAACGCGCGCAGCCGTCGCCCGGTCCCGGCGAGGCCATCGTGCGCGTGTTCGCCTCGGGCCTCTGCGGCACCGACTACCGGATCTGGAACGGAGACCGGTCCGTCGACTACCCGCGCGTCATGGGTCACGAGTTCATTGGCGAAGTGATGGCGGTGGGGGGCGACGTCAGCAATGTCCGGCCCGGGCAGAAGGTCGCGGTGGAGCCGAACTACTCGTGCGGCCACTGCCCGCTCTGCCAGGAAGGCAACCGCAACCTCTGCCTGTCGCGCACGGCCATCGGCATCGACGTGGACGGCGGGTTCGCCGAGCACGCGCGGCTGCCCGCGCGCTGCTGCTGGCCGGCGCCCGCCGCCATCGACGACGATCAGCTCATGCTCGCCGAGCCGCTGGCCGTGGTGGTGCGCGCAGTCGGTCGCGGCGAGGCCCGGCGCGGCGAGCGCGCAGCCGTGCTCGGCGTGGGGGCGCTGGGTCTCCTCGCCATCCAGCTGCTGAAGTCGAGGGGGCTCGCAGTCCTGGCCATTGGTCGCACCGATCGACGCGAGGGCCTGGCCCGCGAGCTCGGCGCCGACGAGTTCACCACCACGAGCTCGGGTCGCGCTCCCGAAGTCGCGCGGAGCTTTTCCGGCCGCGAGGGGGTCGATCTGCTCGTCGAGACGGCGGGCACGGGCGCGGCCGTCGAGCAGGCCGTCGAGCTCGTTCGCCCCGGCGGGCGCCTCGTCCTCACGGGACTTCCTCACGAGCCGTCAACAGTGGGCTTCTTCGGGGTGGTGCGTCGCGAGCTCACCATCATCGGCTCCATGATCTACCAGCAGGAGTTTCCGGAGGCCGTCCGGCTCCTGTCCGCGGGCGTGGTCAAGGTCGACCGGCTCGTCACGCACCGGTTCCCGCTCGAGCGCATCCAGGAGGCTTTTGCCGCGCATCGCTCGCCCGAGTCCATCAAGGTCACCGTCGTCATCTGATGCGAAAGGGTCGCCACGTATGTCTTACGCCACGCTGAACGGGATCCGCTTCCACTACGAGACACAGGGGGAGGGCGATCCCCTCCTGCTCATCAATGGACTCGCCGCTCCCGCGGCGAACTGGCTCTTTCAGGTCAAGGGATTGTCTCCGCACTACCGGGTGGTGACCTTCGACAACCGCGGGGTGGGGGAGACGGACATGCCCGAGGCGTCCGCGTACCCCACGAGCCAGATGGCCGACGATGCCGCGGCCGTGCTCGATCACCTTGGCATCCCGAAGGCGCACGTGATCGGGCACTCCATGGGTGGCACCATCGCCATGGAGCTCGCCATACGCCACCCGCAGCGGGTGCGTAGCCTCGCCCTCTGCAGCACCTGGGCCCAGGGCGACGGTCGGTTTCTCCACGCCATCCGGTCCTGGATGGCCTTGTGGGGCGAGCTCGATCCCGAGTCGCGCTTCCGCTATCTCCTCATGCCGTGGCTGTACACGCCCGCCTTTCTCGCCGATCCCGCCCAGGTCGACGCCACCGTCAAGCGCGCCCTCGAGTATCCGTTCCCGACGCGGCCCGAGGCGCTGGAGCGCCAGGGCCAGGGCATCCTCGAGTGGAATGGCTCGCGGCTCAAGGACATCAAGAAGATCCGCGTCCCCTCGCTCGTGCTCGTCGGCCGCGACGACAACTTGACGGTGCCCGCGTTCTCCCGCGTGCTCGCCGCCCTCATCCCCAAGGCGCAGCTCAAGCTGATCTCGGGCGGGCACGGCTTCACCATCGAATGCTGGGAAGCGTTCAACCGCGCCGTCCTGGGATTTCTCCAGGCGGTGAAGAAGTAATCTTCGCGCTGAAGAGCGCCGCCATGGGCGAGGACTGAGTTGACCGCGGGGAGACTCGCGGGCAGGAACGCCCTCGTCACCGGCTCCACGAAGGGAATCGGGCTCGGCATCGCGCGCGCGTATGCGCGGGAGGGCGCGCGCGTCATCGTGAACTCGCGGAGCGAAGAGGATTGCGCGCGCACCGCTCGCGAGCTGGGGGAGGCAGGCGTCCCCATCGCCGCCGATCTCTCGCGAACGGACGAGGTCAGGCGGCTCGCCAGGGAAGCGCGCGCGGCCGTCGGCGGACGGATCGACATCCTCGTGAACAATGCCGGCCAGCCCCGCGTGGCGCCGTCGGAAAGCCTGCCCGAGGCCGACTACCGCTACACCATGGACCTCAACCTGACCTCCTGCCTGGTGATGACCCAGGAAGTGGTGGGAGACATGCTGGCGGCCGGCGACGGCTGCATCATCCACGTCAGCAGCATGAACGGCTCGGTGCCCTTCCCGCAGCGCCTGGCCTACTGCGTGTCCAAGGCCGGGCTCAACATGATGACCCGGGTGATGGCCATCGAGTGGGCGGCCCGCGGCGTGCGGGTCAATGCCATAGCCCCGGGCTATGTCGAGACCGATTTCATCAAGAACCTGTCCGCCCAGGGTGTCCTCGACCCCGCCAGGCTCGCCCGGCGCACTCCGATGGGCCGCATCGGCAGGCCAGAGGAAATCGGTGAAGTAGCAGTCTTTTTGGCTTCATCCGCCGCTTCCTTCATCACCGGGGAGATCCTGACCGCGGACGGAGGATGGTCAGCTTACGGCTATCTTTGATAGGGTGCCTATAGGGGTGTAAACAAAGCGATACACCCCGCAGTCCTAGCTGGACAGGAGGCATCCATGAGAGCACGCGTCGGCAGCCTGTCCCTTCTTGCCGTGGCCGTCCTGGCCGCGTCCGCCTGCTCGAGCGCTCCCCGCTCCAGGCAGACGGCGGTGCCCGCCCTCCAGGCCGCCCCCGAGCCCGCGCCGGCGGTCCGTGTCGCGCTTCCCGCAACCAGCCTCACCGAGGAGCAGCGGATCGTGCACGCGCTCAACCGGCTCGGCTATGGACCCCGCCCGGGTGACGTCGAGCGCGTGCGGCAGATGGGGCTCGCGAAGTGGATGGAGCGCCAGCTCGAACCCTCGCGCATTCCGGACGAGCGCGTCCAGGTAGCCCTCCAGGCATTTCCCACGCTGACCCGGACCGTGCCCGAGCTCGTGCTCGCGTACCCCGAACCGGACCCCAAGCTCCTCGCGAAGGTGCAGTCCGGCGAGATGACGCAGCAGGAGATGCGGCAGATGGCCCCGCCGGAGCGACGGCCCTTTCGCATTCCCGCCGAGCTGCAGGCCGCCAAGCTCACGCGCGCCGTGATGTCGGAGCGCCAGCTCGAGGAAGTCATGACGGACTTCTGGTTCAACCACTTCAACGTCGACGCGCGCAAGGGGGCGGTGAAGTGGATGGTAGCCGACTACGAGCGCACGGCCATCCGCCCGCACGCCCTCGGCAAGTTCCGCGATCTCCTGCTCGCCACGGCCCGGCATCCCGCCATGCTCTTCTACCTCGACAACTGGATGTCGACCCGCGCCGATCTCGTCGCGCCCGCTGGTCCCAACAAGGGCCGCCGGATGGGCCTCAACGAGAACTACGCGCGCGAGATCATGGAGCTGCACACCCTCGGCGTGGACGGGGGGTACACCCAGCAGGACGTGATCGAGGTGGCGCGGGCCTTCACGGGCTGGACCATCGAGCGCCCGCGCGAGCAGGGCACCTTCCTGTTCCGGCCGGCCGCCCACGATCAGGGCGCGAAGACGGTGCTCGGCCACGCCCTGCCGGCCTACGGGGGCGAGCAGGACGGCATCCACGTGATCGGCATTCTCTCGCGGCATCCCGCCACGGCGCGGTTCATCGCGACCAAGCTCGTCCGGCGCTTCGTGAGCGACGAGCCGCCCCCCGCCCTGGTCGAGCGCGCCGCGAGGACCTTCCAGGACACGGACGGCGACATCCGCAAGGTCGTGGCGACCATCGTCACCTCTCCGGAGTTCTTCTCTGCGGATGCCTACGGGGCCAAGATCAAGAAGCCGATCGAGCTCGTGGCGAGCGCGGTGCGCGCGGTGGGCGGCGAGATCATGCCGCCCGGTGAGCCGGGCAGCCAGCAGGTGGGCGGAGGTCTCGCCCTGGCCCTGCAGGTTGCCAAGCTGGGCGAGCCGCTCTATCAGCAGCAGCCGCCCACCGGCTATCCGGACGTGGCGGAGGCCTGGGTCAATACCGGCGCGCTGCTGAACCGGCTCAACTTCGCGCTCGCTCTCGCGCAGAACCGCATCCCGGGCGTAGCGGTCGATATCGGCCGTGCCGTCGGCACGGCCGATCGAGAGAAGCCTTCACGGGTTTTGGATGCCCTCCTCGTGTCGCTGCTCCAGGGCCAGGCGAGGCCGGAGACGCGCACGGTGCTCGCCGCTCAGCTCGACAATCCGGAGATCATCCGCGCCACTCCCGACGACCGAAAGGTGGCGGCGCCGGGGCGCCCGGCGACGAATACCCCCGCGGCGAATACTGATGTCGACAAGCTCGCGGCCCTCGTCCTGGGCTCGCCGGAATTCCAGAGGAGATAGTCCGTGGACTGTCACTGCACGCGGCGCTCGTTCATGAAGGGCGGCGCCCTGGCCCTGCTCGGTCTGGGCGCCGTCCCGCGCTTTCTCGTCCGCGCGGCGCACGCGCAGGGCGGGGCCACCCGGCCCAAGATCCTCGTCGCCGTCTTCCAGCGCGGCGCCGTGGACGGGCTGAGCATGGTCGTGCCACACGGCGACCCCAGCTACTACGGCGCGCGCGGAAGCATCGCCATCGCGCGGCCGGGCGGCAGCCAGGGCAGCCTCGATCTCGACGGCTTCTTCGGATTGCATCCGTCCATGGCCGCGCTGAAGCCGATCTGGGATGACCGGCATCTGGCCCTCGTTCACGCCTGCGGCTCCCCGGACGCCACCCGCTCGCATTTCGACGCGCAGGACTACATGGAGTCGGGAACGCCCGGGGTGAAGACCACGCTGGACGGCTGGCTGGCGCGCGGGCTGCAGGCCGCGCCCGCCCCGGGCCCCTCGCCATTCCGCGCTGTGGCCATGGGCTCCCAGATGCCGCGGACGCTCCGGGGCGAGATCGGCGCCATCGCCATGGGAAGCGCGGGTGACTTCGATGTGAAGCAGGGCATGGCGGGCATGGGCGGGGGAGTCAACGCGCGGGTGGGCTTCGAGTCCCTCTACGAGCAGGGCGTCAAAGACATCTTGCACGGCACGGGCCGGGAGACCTTCGAGGCCGTCAAGATGCTCAAGGCGGCCAAGCTCGAGCGCTTCCAGCCGGAGAACGGCGCCCAGTACCCGCGGGGAAAGTTCGGTGACAATCTCAAGCAGATCGCCCAGCTCATCAAGGCGGACGTCGGGCTCCAGGTCGCCTTCGCCGACATGGGGGGCTGGGACACTCACGCCGCCCAGGGCAACGAGCGCGGTCAGCTCGCGAGCCGCCTCACGGAATTCTCGGACGGCCTCGCCGCGCTCTATCGCGACCTCGGCGATCGGATGGCCGACGTGGTCGTGCTGACCATGTCCGAGTTCGGGCGCACGGTGCGCGAGAACGGCAATCGGGGCACCGACCACGGCCACGCCACGGCCATGCTCGTGCTCGGCGGCCCCGTCAAGGGCGGGCGCGCCTTTGGGCGCTGGCCGGGGCTGGCACCGGAGCAGCTCTACGAGGGACGAGATCTCGCGGTGACCACGGACTTCCGGCACCTCTTCGCCGAAGTGGCCGTCCGTCACCTGGGCATCCCCGCCTCGGCGCCGATCTTTCCCGGATTTTCCACGAATCCCGCGAAGTATCCCGGAGCGCTCGTGTAGACTCGGCCGCATGTGGGAAGCCCTGGCGCTGACCGCGGCGCTCTGCCAGGTGCTCCGCAACACGGTGATGAAGCGGCTCGGTCACGAGCTGGACGAGTACATGGCGGTGTGGGGGCGCTTCACCTTCCTGCTTCCCTTCGCCGGGCTGTTCGTCCTGTGGCACGGCCCTCCCCAGATCAAGCCAGGATTCGTGTGGGCGTGCCTCCTCTTCGCCGTCTGCCAGATCATCTCGACCATGGCGCTGTCGAAGGCGCTCAAGCTCTCCCCGATCTCCATGGTCACCGCGCTCTGGAAGGTCAGCCTCCTCGTCCTGGTGGGCCTCGGCTACGTCACCCTCAAGGAAAAGCCGGATGTTCTCGGCGTGGCGGGCATCCTCATCAGCATGAGCGGAGTCTATCTCCTCAACGTGCAGCGCGCGCACATCTCCTGGTGGGCGCCCCTGGCCGTGCTCTTCACCGATCGGGGGCTGCGCTACACGCTCCTCGCCGCTCTCTTCTTCGCGCCCTCCGTCATCACCATCAAGTGGGCCATGCAGCTCTCCGATCCCTACATGGGCACCCTCGGCGGATACCTCGCGGCCAGCGTGCTCGTCACCCCCGTCGTGCTCGTGACGTCGCGCAGGTATTTCGTGGCCATCCCGCGCCACTGGATTGCCTTCGTGTCGTTCGGGCTCTTCGCCGCCCTGACCACGGTGACCCAGGGCCACGCATATCTGCTCACCCTGTCCTCCTACGTGGAAGCCGTCAAGCAGGTGGAGATCCTGTTCGCTCTCGGCATCGGCGTCCTCATGTTCGGGGAGAAGCAGAAGGTGCGCGAGATCGCCCCCGGGGCCATCGTCATGCTGGCGGGTGTCGTGTTACTGTCGCTGGCGGCCTAATCCCATTCTCGGAGGTGACGGCATGACCAGACGGATCATTACGCTCGGCTCCTGCCTCGTTCTGGCCTTTGTCCTGGCCGGCTGCGGACCGTCGACCAAGGAAGACATCGTCCTCAAGGCGAAGGATGCCAAGACGCGCTCCGCGCTCGAGAAGGCCCTGGGCAAACCGGACGATATCAGCAAGCTCGGGCCGGTCGAGAAGTGGACCTACAAGGCCAAGAACGGGAAGGTCACCTTCGTGCTGGTGGGCGACACGGTGACGATCGAGGCGGCGGGGGGCTCCGAGAAGAAGGACTAGAGACGCTCGGCGGAATAGACCGACACCGCCGAGCCCGCGGCGAGGACCACCGAGGCGGGCTTCTCCGCGGACAGGATGCCCCAGCCCGGCCCGTAGACCATCTCCGCGTCGAAGTCGAGGCTCCACGAGCGCACCGGGTACGCGTCCCAGACGGGATGGCGCACTCGGTAGGCGAGCGTGCGGCCGCGCCGGTCCCGGCCAAAGCCCCACTCGTGCTCCTTGAAGAAATGCTCGAGACTGCCCTCGGCAGGCCGGAACGCCGGCGTGCCACCCGTGACCTCGATGCTCTGAGCGCGTCCGCGCCAGCGGAGCCGGCGTGCCGTCACGACCGCCCCAGGCTCCGCGCCCACGCCGCTCTCGATGGGCGCCACGAGGTACGGCTCGTGGTAGAGGGCGCGGGCCAGCCAGGCCACGATCGCCTGCGGAACGAACTCGCGGATGAAGACGACTCCGCGCTGCGCCCGAAGCCGCACGTAAAAGCGCAGGTTGACCTCGGGGAATCCCGGCCAGGGGATGCCGAGGACCCGCGTGTCGAGGAAGTCAAAGGCCACGAGACTGGCAAAGGCCGCCCCGTCGCGTCGATCGAGCTCGAGACCTGCAGGCAGATGGGGCTCGAGGAGGGCGGGCGGCACCTCCCAGGTGAGGATGGCGAGATTGGACCAGCGCGCGGTGAGAAAGGGCCGGCGCACGGTCTTCATGGGGACCGTGCTCATGGCGGCGCCCGCTCAGATCTCCGGGCGCTTGCCGTGCGCGGCGCGGACCACCGTCTTGATCCCGCCACGAACGCTGAAGTCGCCCACCACTTCGATCCACCGCGGGTTGGCCGCCGCCACGAAGTCGTTGAGGATGCGGTTGGTCACGTCTTCGTGGAAGGCGCCCTCGTTCCGGTAGGACCAGATGTAGAGCTTGATGCTCTTGAGCTCGACGAGGTGCAGGTCGGGCACATACCTGACGCGGATGGTGGCGAAGTCGGGCTGCCCCGTCATCGGGCACAGGCACGTGAACTCCGGAATCTCGAGGGCGACCTCGTAGTCGCGATCCGCGTGCGGATTCGGCACGACCTCGAGGTGCCGGGAGGGCTCGGTCGGCATGGGGCTATTCTACCGCCGCGGGCCCGCGGGGCGGGAGCGCCAGATGGTGTCCCGCACACGCTCGATGGTGGCCGCGGGCATGTGCTCCAGGAGCAAGACCTGCGCGCCTCTGCGATCGACGAGCGAGGCGTGGCCGCCGTCGCTCCACGTGGCGCCGCCGCCGCCCCCGGCGCGCATCTTGGCCGCGAGCCCCGGATGGCGTTGGGCGACGAAATCACGAAGATGACCGGCCAGGGTCGCCGCGACCTGCTCGTCGCGCAGCATGATGAGGCAGGCGATGGGAAAACCTCCCCCCCCGTCCTCCCAGACCTGGAAGCGGTCCCCGCGCCAACCGATGGCGGCGCGTCGTCCCTCGAGCTCACCAAGGTGCAGCCCGATCACCGCGCCCAGCCCGAATTCGCCCATTTCGTCGTCGGACACGAGCGTCCTGCCCGGAAGCAACGGCGCGAGGCCGGGAAGGGTGAGGGGTACAGGATCCTCGCGGAGCGCGCCAAGACGCTTGGCCGGGTCCATGATCTGCGCGGTGGAGCGAGGAGGATCGCGGTAGAGGGCGCTCATGGCCGACCAGGGATGCGCCTTGCGGAGCTGATAGGCGAAGCCGACGCCCTCGAGATAGGGGAAGAGCAAGAGGTCGCGAAGGAACTTGGGCGCCTTGGCGATCATGGGTCCGCCCGCGCTCGTGGCGATGAGCCCCTGCGTGTTGGACAGATCCGGGAGCATGGTGATGTCCATGTTCTGGACCTTGAGCAGGAAGTCGATGGTCAGGGCCACCGCCTCGCCTTCGATGAGCGCCTGGCGGGCGAGGAGCTGGTCGCCCCGCCCCGGGTCGGGCGAGATGAAGCCGTCGAGAGCGATCTCGCGGTCCTGGAGAGCGTGCACCAGCTCGTGGATGAGAGCCGCGCGCTGCTGCTCGGGGGGCAGCCAGTCGCCCACCACCATGACCTTGGCGCGGGGGTCGTAGTACGCGGAGATCTGCTCCTGCATCAGATCGAGGAAGAGCGTGCGCAGATCATAGTCCGCCGGGATCAGCCCCCACGCGACCAGCGTCTTGCGCTCGGCCTCGATGCGGGCGGGGGAGTAGCGCCGGTTCATCTCCTGCTCCATGAACCGGCGATTGTCCTCGCGGGAGCGGAGCAGCACGGGAGGCGGATGGCCCGGCGAGGTCATGCCCTTGAGGGCGGCGAGCTGCTGATAGATGGGGGCGGCCAGAGCCTCGAGAGCTCGAGACGAATCGGGCGTCTGGGCCTGAGACTGGGCGAGGAGGGCGGGCGCGCAGGCGAGGACAAACAGGACCGCGGGCGCGCAGGCGAGGACGAACAGGACCGCCCACCGGCGCCGCATGGGGCGATGATACCCCGAGGAGGCCAGGAAGACCGAACGTCGACGCCGGTCTCTGCCTCGCTCGAAGTCAAGCTGAGCGCCGGAGCTCCGGCGCCATCTGCGTCAGAGCTCCGGCGTCTTGTTCAGGATGGAGCTTAGCGGTAAGGCGGTGCCGGCGGCACGGGCGGGACCGCCGCGGCGGGATTGGACTCCCACACCCACTGATAGGCCACGCTCACGCCGTCTCCGTACAGGCGATAGCAGCCGGTCGGGTAGCAGACGTCCCGTCGCACGGGGGCGGTATATAGCTGCGTCTGGGGGTAGTACGTCGGCGGAGGCGCCACGTAAGCGGGCTCGGGATAGACCGGCGCCGGGTATACGACTTGGGGAGCCGTGGCCGCAACGATGGCCGAGCCGACGAGAAGGCCTCCGACGATGGCCCCGGGGCCCCACCAGCCGTGCCAGCCGCCACCGCGCCAGCCGTGGCCTCCGCCACCATGCCAGCCGCCGCGCCCGCCGTGCCAGCCACCGTGCCCGCCGGCGGCGAAGGCGGGGGCGACGAGCCCGAGCGAAAGCACAGCAACGAGCGCCAGACCGATGCCCTTCTTCATGACGGTGTCCTCCTGTCCCCCAGTTCCGGGACCATCGAGTTGACGCCTCGACTCTCAGGTCTTGGACGGGCGTCGCCCGTCCTTGTTCTCAAGAAATGCCGGAAAGCGATCAAGACGGCGTGTCCCGAGTGTAAAGAAATGTGAAGGCGCTAGCGCCAGGTCGTGAGACCTATGCCCGTGGCGACCAAGGCGGAGGCGAGGAGGAGCTCGGGCGACAGGCCCTCGTGGGCGATGACGGCCGCGATCAGCACTCCCCAGATGGGCGTGGACAGCGCCACCGTGGCCATGGCGCTGGGCTGATAGATCCGCAAGAGCTTCGCATTCAGCACGAAGTTGAAGCCGCCGATGAGCGCTCCCTGGTAGAGGATGGAAAGGAAGAGGCTGGCGGTCCAGCGCGTGGGCCGATCCACATCCCACATCAGGCTCATGAGGAGGAGTCCCGCGGCGCCGATGATGGACTGGTACATCATGAGGCGCACCGGGTCCACCCTCTGGACGGTCTTCGAGATGAAGATGGTACGTTCCGCCAGCACGAGCGCGCTCACCGAGATGATCAGGTCTCCCACGAGGGTCCCTCCCGTGCCCGTGAAGCCGGGAGCGAACAGGATGACCACGCCGCTGTAGGCGATCAGCACGCCCACGAGCTTGCGCGCGGTGAGCCGGTCGCCGGGAAGGAGGAAGTGGGCGAAGACGACCGTGTGGACCGCGTAGGAGTTCACCATGATGACGGCGTGAGCGGCGGTGGTGCGGTCGATGCCAACGTTCATGAGCGCGATCTGCACGACGCAGAGAAGGCCGAGAGACCAGATCGGCTTGCCCTGTCCCCTGGGGATCAGGAGAACATCGCGGCGCCCCGTGACGACCGCGTAGCCGAAGATGACGATGGCGCTGACGGCGAAGCGGAAGAAGGCCATGCGGACCGGCGCGACGTCAGCGAGACCGAGCTTGATGGCCACGGGATTGGCGCCCCAGAGCACGGCGAGCACGAGCGCGAGGACGGCGCCTTTGACATCGAGGGGGCGGTGGACGGGCACGAGAGCGGCTATGGTAGCATGAGGTCTCGATGAAGATCGGGCTCGTCGGCCTCTCCAAGAGCGGGAAGACCTCGCTGTTCAACCTGTTGACGGGCGCTACCGTCGCTACCTCCTCCTTCGGAGCCTCGCGCGGCGAGATGCACGCCGGGGTGGCCCGCGTGCCGGACGAGCGTGTCGATCGCCTCAGCGCGCTCTTCAAGCCGAAGAAGACCACCTTCGCGACGTTCGAAGTCGTGGATCTCGCGGGTATCAGCAAGGGCGAGCGTGAAGGGCTCGATGCCAAGGAATTCAGGAATGCCGATGCCCTCCTCCACGTGGTGCGCGCGTTCGCGGACGCGACCGGCGCCGCCCCCAATCCCAAGGGCGACGTCGCCGACCTCGAGACGGAGCTGATCCTCGCCGATCTCGAGGTGGTGGAGCGCCGGCTCGAGCGCCTGGAAGCCTCGATCAAGAAGAAGCGGACCGACGCCGACGTCAAGGAGCAGGCCATCCTGCTCAAGATCAAGCCCGCCCTCGAATCGGAGACGCCCGTTCGCGCCATCCCGCTTGCGGACGACGACGCCCGGGCCATCCGGGGCTTCACCTTTCTCTCGCAGAAACCCATCCTCCACTGCCTCAACCTCTCGGAGAAGGAGATCGACCGCGGCCCGAGCCTGGTCGAGAGCTTCGGGCTCCACGAGATCACGGCCCGCGCCGGCACCGCGGTCGGATGGGTCTCGGCGGTCATCGAAGCCGAGGTGGCCCAGCTCGCGGGAGAGGAGCAGGCCGCGTTCCTCGCCGATCTCCGGCTCAGCGAGCCCGCCATCAAGCGCGTGCTGCGCGACTGCTACGGCCTCCTCGGGCTGCTGTCATTCTTCACGGTGGGCGAGGACGAGGTGCGGGCCTGGTCCGTGCCGCGGGGCACGCGCGCCCAGGACGCGGCGGGGGCCATCCATTCCGACATCGCGCGCGGCTTCATCCGCGCCGAGGTCGTGGGCTATGACGAGCTGGTGGCCGCCGAGGGCTCCATGGCCGCCGTGCGGGAGAAGGGCCAGTTCCGCCTGGAAGGCAAGGACTACGTCGTGCAAGACGGCGAGATCTGCCACTTCCGCTTCAACGTCGCTAAATAACCTACGGCCCCGGGGTGAGGGGCCCGTGGGAGATCACGACGATCCGCACGTCGGTGAGGGCGCGCTCCGGCCCGTGCACGACGCCGCCGGGAACGCAGAAGTAGTCGCCGGGCCCGTAGACGATCGGCCCGACCTGAAACTGCCCTTCCAGCACGAGCACCTCGACCGTCCCGTCGTGCACGCTCTCCAGCACCTCCCAGCCCTCGGTGTAGCGGACGGCGATGGTCCGCCCCTTGGTGTCCGGATCCTTGTTGAGGAGGAGACTCCAGGCGCCCGCGCGGTCGGGGAAGACCTGCCGCCAGTCGCCGTCCTTGGTGCTCTTCTTCGCGATCGCGCCTCTCATGGCTCTTATCCTTTCGGCACTTCTCTCGGCAGATGACCCCAGACGATCCAGTGCCGGTCGCTGGCCATCTCGCACACGAGCCCGCCCAGGCCCCGCGACCGGATGTGGCCGCGCACCTCGCGCAGGGTGAAGGCCGCGCAGAGGGAGTTGAAGAAGTCCCGCTTGAGGAGGTCCGGCTCGTGCCCCGAGTACTTCTGGACGAGCTCCCACGCTCGCTCGGGTGATTCCGGGCGCAAGAGGTCCATGACGAGCACGATGCCACGCGGTCGGCCGAGCCGCACCACTTCGTTCCAGAACAGGTAAGGATCGGGGAGGTGATGGACGAGGCTGTTGGACACGACGGCGTCGAAGCTCTGGAGCCCGAGGGGGAGCATGGGCAGCCGCAGGCACAGAGGACGGACCCGATCACCCACCTCCGCTCCCTCGACGGCCTGCTGGGCGAGGGCGATCATCGGCTCTGATCCATCCACGGCCGTGATCCTGAGGGAGGGCAGCGCGCGGGCAAAGCGCACCGGGATATCCGCGGGCCCGCAGCCGAGATCCACCATGGCGCCCGAGGTGATCTTCGGGAAGCAGCTCCGGAAGCGGTCCACGAAGCCCTGGTTGATCTGGGCGAGGTCCGCACGCGCGTACGCCTCGGCTTGCTCCTTGTCGACCATGAGCTCGGGCTCGAGAATGCGGTCCATCGCTACTGTCCCCGCACGCTGGGCAAGCAGGCGAGGGGAAAGGTGAGGACGAACCGCTCGGCGGGATAGGCTCGTCCCGCCTCGAAGCAGCCGTCCGTCGCCTCGAGCGGATCTTCGGTGCCCGTGAGATCGCCGTCCGAGTGCGAGCTGCAGGCGAACGTACACACCTCGAGATGGACGTGAGAGACGTTGAAGGTGCCTCCGCTCGTTCCGAGGATGCCGATCTGCTCTCCGCGGCCCACGCTCTGTCCCTTCTGCACGGTGACGCCCTGCAAGTGGCAGTACGCGGTCCAGCGCTTGAAGCGGCGATGCTCGAGGAGAACGCCGAGTCCGCAACCCATGGGCCATTCAATGATACGGCTCACCGTGCCGTCGGCCGCTGCAAGAACAGGCGCGCCCACCGGGCCACCGAAGTCGACCCCGGCGTGCGGGAGCCGCCTCGGCCGATTGTCGGCGCCATGGAGGGAGCGATAGGGGGAAAGGATGACCGGCGCGCCCAGATTCTGGGCAACCGCGGCGACGGGAGCGCTGAGCAAGCCCAGGCAGAGTCCCGTGACCAGCACGCGCGCCCTCATCCTACTGAGGCTTGATCCCCATCAGCTTCACGCTCCCGCCGACCGACTGAATCAGGTCGATCAGGGTTGCGTCCGAGTGCTGGGTCAAGAGGACGCAGCCGGCCCCCAGGATGATGCCGGTCCCGCTCGTCTGGGCGATGGCGTCCTGGGCCTCGGCCTGGGCGTCCGGACCCGTGCCGTCCTTGAGCGTGCTCCACTGGTTGAGGCCGCCCTGCACCGCCCCGGGAACGATGTCCTTGCCCTCGGAGAGAGAAGGCCCGGCGCGACGGTCGTCCCAGTTCCACACGTCCGCGGGCAGGGCGGCCAGACGGTCGAACATCAGCCGCTCGCCGTGACAGTGGAGCACGGTGAGACGCGAGCCCTCGCGCACCGCCTCGAGGATGCGCCGGTCATGCGGCTCGCCGAAGCGCGCGTACTCGTCTTCCGTGTGGAAGGCGTGGCTCGCCGCCTGCACGGAATAGAAGATGCCCTCGGCGCCCTCGCGGAAGCAGGCCTCCATGAAGGCGAGAATGGTCTCGGTGATGGCGGTGAGGGCGTCCTCGACGAGGTGGGTGTTCTCCTTGAGATCGTAGTTGAGCCGGTCGCCCGAGAGCTTGCGCGCCAGGGAGAGCGGGCTGAACACCGTCGGCACCACCGAGCAGTCGGCCCGGCGATCCACCACGCAGCGGATGACGGACTCGACGTGCGAGGCCCAGCCTGTGGACTCCATGGGCACCGGTCGGATCTTCTTCCAATCATCGGGCGCGTTGACGGCGTGGCTCGCGCACGGGCGATGGCCGTCGGGCGCGGGTTCCTCGCTCTCTACACAGCCCCAGTCTTCCACCGCATAACCGCCGGCCGGCGTCACCTTGAGGAAGTCCGAGCCGTAGCGTTCGTGGAAGCGCAGCGTGGACTGGGACAGGGCGGCCGGCGAACGGTCCACCGCAGGGAAGTGACGCCAGAATGCATAGGGCGTTCGGTCCGTAGGCTCGCGCCTGATGGCGGCGAGCACGCGCTCTCGCTTGGTCATGGCCTCGGTCCTCTTGGTCTTCGCCTCATCGTGCTCCTCGCAAGTCAATCTCCGATCTCGATGAAGCCCTTGCTCACGGCAGGACGGCCGTTCTCCGTCAGGACCTCGAAGGCGATCCCGCGGCTCGCTCTTCCCCTCGTCTCGCCCAGGGCCCGCACCGTGATCGTCGAGGGCAGGCGCACCATGCCGGTGAAGCGGCACGCGATGCGACGCACCCGCCGGGCGGCTTCGGCCGGCTCGCGGCGCAGCACCCGCGAGACGGCGAGGGCGAGCGTGGCGGTCCCGTGCAGGATGATATCAGGCAACCCCGCGTCGATGGCGACGGCGCGATCGGTGTGGATGGGATTCCAGATGCGCGCGCACTCCGTGTAGACGTGGGCGAGCCCGGCGCTCAGGGGGACCGAGGCGGACCACCCCTCACCGGACTCGGAAGATTCGTTCTCTGTCGGCTCGCTTTCTTTCGGACGGCCGGGGGCGAAGGCTGGGTCGACGGAGACGCCGCGATAGATGCTGCCGTACTCGGTGGTGGTCACGGGCTGTCCGCGCCGGTCGACTGTCTCGAAGCGCGTGACCTGGTAAGCGCCGGGGCTTCGCGGCTCGATGTGGCTCACCGTCGCCGTCGTCTCCAGCCGATCTCCCGCCTTCACGGGCCGGTGAATGACGAGGTCGTGGGTGGCGTGCACGCTTCGCGCCGCGATCTCCTCCGAGGTC
>WNGJ01012014.1_pt1 | contig 15927 bp, 13 predicted proteins | sample 5400611 | NCBI WGS metagenome assembly WNGJ01 (sample SAMN13153375, study PRJNA577476) | soil metagenome | isolation source: 40 cm soil or saprolite under Garry oak tree replicate 1 | place: USA:California | collected 2016-06-15 | reverse complement strand
AGAAGGGCGATCCATTGCCGGGCCGGGTCCAGACCGTGGGCGGCGGCGTACTCTTCGCGGGAGATGGTGGGCTTCGGCAGCTCCGCCAGCGGGTGGCCGACGAACTGAGAGTCGACGCCGCGAGCGCGGTAGAAGCGGGCTTCGAATGGAAAGATGACCATCATGCGGGTAACCCGCTGCTGCACCCAGCGAAGGCGGCGGCGTTTCCAGGCCCAGAGCTGCGGGCTGACGAAGTAGATGACGGGGATGCCGAGTTTTTTCAGTTCGCGGGCAAGCCGGAAGTTCACGTCAGGGAAGTCGATCAAGACGGCGACATCAGGGCGGCGCTTTTTGATGGAGGCGATGAGGCTGCGATAGGCTCCATAGACCCGCGGCATGTGGCGGATGACCTCGGTGATGCCCATGTGGGCGACGTCTTCGGCCCGTACGACGCGATCAAGGCCTGCGTCTTCCATCTCCTTGCCGCCAAGGCCGAAGCAGGCAAGCTGCGGCAGCCGCCTGCGAAGCTCAGTGATGAGCTGCGCGCCGTAGTGGTCTCCGCTCGCTTCGCCGGCAGACAGAAAGATTCGCGGATTGGGTGGTATGACGATAGGACCAGTGTAGATTTTTCCTGAGGGATTGCATGGCGAAAAGTGCTGCGAAACGATTTCGTGCGGTAATCGAACCTCTGCAGGGAGGGCTCGGGTGGGTTGTCGCCTGGATTCCGTTTGATGTAGAAGAGGCCTGGAAAAAGATGGTGAGGCTGCGGGTGAAGGTCGAGGTGGGCGGAGAGGTCTTCCGGACATCGCTATTTACCGCTACGCATCGGGATGGCCACTTTCTGCTTGTGAACAAGAAGATGCAGAAGGCCGCGGGGGTCAAGGTCGGGGCGATGGTGGACTTTACGATCACTCCTGATCTTGAAGAGCGTACGCCGACGGTTCCTCCGGAGTTGGCGAAGCTGCTGAAGACAGAGAAAAAGCTTGCGAAGTGGTATGAGGGATTGAGCGAACCGATACGGTGGGAGGTCGCGAAGTGGATTGATGGAGTGAAGAGCGCGGAGGCTCGACAGCGGCGCGCGGAGCAGATCGCCGAGCGAATGATGCTGACGATGGAGGGCGAGAAGGAGTTGCCGCCGGTGTTGGAGGTGGCGTTCCGCAGGGTTCCGGCTGCGCGTAAGGGCTGGGAGTCGATGACGAAGGCGCAGCGGCGATCGAATCTGCTGGCCGTCTTTTATTATCAGAGCCCCGAGGCTCGCGATAAGCGGGTAAGGAAGGTGGTGGAGGATTGCCTGAAGGTGGCGAGTAAATGAGGCAGGCATTTCTTACTTTGCTGCTGAACGTGACCAGTCGCATGCTGCTCCGCAGCGACCGGATGAACGGCATTATGGAGCAGATGCTGAGCGCGTTCACTTTCGCCAAGGAGCGGCTGGTCATTCCGAGCGGCAAGAGAACATTGTCCGCTGTCTATGTTTCGGCGGGTGATGATACTCCGGCGGTCCTGATCTGCCACGGAATCGGCGAACTGGTCGAATACTGGGGAAAGGTGCAAGGCTTGTTGAAGGCGATGGGCGTCTCCTCGCTGGTTTTCAATTACTCCGGCTATGGTACGAGTTCGGGCATCTTAACTACAGCACACTGCGAAGAAGATGCGGTCGCGGCCTACAGGGAGCTTGCACGCCGGGGTCACCCATCGATTGTTCTGCTCGGATTTTCTCTTGGGAGCGGGGTCGGTTGCGCGGTGGCTTCGCGTGTCGACATCGATGGGTTGGTTTTGTGTGAGGGATTTTCATCCCTGCGCGAGGCTGCGATCGCGACGGGTTTTCCGCGATGGGTGACCCGCGTGGTGCCGGATGCCTGGGACGCGGTCCATCGCGTGAGCACGCTTGAGATGCCGGTGTTGGTTGTTCACAGCGATGTGGATGGCCTGTTTCCGTTGTCCATGGCGACGCGCGTCGCAGAGGCTTGTGGGCCGCGTGGAACGTTGATCGTGATCAACGGCCTGACGCACAATGCGCCGATCTTCGCGCCGACGGAAGACTACTGGCAGCCAATTGCTGAGTGGGTAAAGCAAAGATCTGCGGAAGTGCCTGCGGGAAGATTACCGGTGCCGAGAGATTAGTCTGCGCTGAGGGGCTGAAGCGGTACGGTGGTGTCGGTGCCGGTGCCAAGCTCCTGATCGCGGTACTGAAGTTGATAGAGCTTCCAGTACAGGCCGCGATGCGTCAGGAGTTGCTGATGGGTGCCGCGCTCGCGAAGCTGTCCCTTGTGCATGACGAGGATGGTGTCCGCGCGCTGGATCGTCGAAAGGCGATGGGCGATCAGGATGGAGGTGCGGCCCGTGATCATGCGCGAGAGTGCGAGGCGCACGCGGAGTTCGGTCTCGGTATCGACCGAGGACGTGGCTTCGTCGAGGATGAGAATTCCGGGATCGTGGGCGAGGGCGCGGGCGAAGCTGATGAGCTGCTTCTGGCCGGTGGAGAGCGTTGCGCCGCGTTCGCGTACCGGTTCGGCGAACTTCAGCGGCAGGGTGCGGATGAAGTCGCCGACATTGACTTCGTCGCAGGCGCGCTCCAGCCGCTCGTTGGTGATCCAGGTAGACCCGAGGCGGATGTTGTCGGAGATGGTGCCGGTGAAGAGGAACGGATCCTGCAGGACAACGCCGAAACGCTGGCGGAGTTTTTTCAGGTCCTGCTCGCGCACGTCCATGCCGTCCACCAGAATGCTGCCGCGCTGGATGTCGTAGAAGCGCATCATCAGGCTGGTGATGGTGGTTTTGCCCGCGCCGGTGTGGCCTACGATGGCGGCGGTCTCGTCCGGTTCGATGACGAAGCTGACTCCGCGGAGGATCCATTCGATGTCGGCGTAGGTGCGGAGGTCTTCGTCGGTTGCGGTGGCGATGCGGGCGCGTTGTGCCTCGTCGAGCTTCTGATAGGTGAACCAGACGTTGTGGAATTCGACGCGGCCTGAACCGTCTCCTGCTACGGGTGAAGCGGGCGAGACGATCGTCGGTTCGGTGTCGAGCAGCTTGAAGACGCGTTCGCTGGCTGCCATCGCCGCCTGCAGGATGTTGTATTTGTCGCTGAGGTCCTGGATGGGGCGGAAGAAGCGTTGCGCGTATTGGATGAAGGCGATCAGCACGCCGAGTGTGACGGAGCCGAAGATGGAGTGGCGAAGCGCTCCGTTGGCAACGCCGGCGTTGCGAAGTACAGCATCGCCGCCGAACCAGATGACCAGGGCGATCGCAGTGGAGCTGAGAAATTCGACGATCGGATAGTAGAGGGCGTAGGCGAAGATGGCGTCGGTCCACGCCTGTTTGTTCTCCGCGTTGACGGCGGAGTAGTCGTTGAAGGCCCGGCGCTCGCGGTTGAATAGTTGTACGATCGGCATTCCGGAGACGTACTCCTGCGTGAAGGAGTTGATGCGCGCGGTTGCGTGGCGCTGGCGGCGGTAGCTGTCGCGAACGTGACGCCGGAAGATGCGGGTGACGTACAGGATCGCCGGGATAACCGAGATGGCAAGCAGCGCCAGCGGCCAGCTCATGCGCAACATGATGATGACGATGAAGACGAGGACGAAGATATCCTCGAAGATGGCGAGCACACCCGAGGTGAACATCTCATTCAGCGCGTCGACGTCGGAGGTGACGCGCGTCACCAGCTTGCCGACGGGGTTGTGGTCGAAGAATGCGGGCGACATGCGCTGCAGGTGGCGGAAGATCTGGCTGCGCATGTCAAACATGATCTTCTGGCCGGTCCACTGCATCGTGTAGGTCTGGAGGAATTCGAGAAGATAGGTGACGAGAAGCGCGCCCAGGTAAAGGAACCCGATCTGCGTGATGCCGGTCATCGGGTGCGAGCTGAGATGGCGAGCGAGCCAGGAGAGCTTCGCTGGAGCCGTGCCCGACATGTAGGTGTCGACGGCGACTTTGACCAGATACGGCCCCATGACGTCGCTGCCGGCTTTGAAGATAATCGAGAGAGCCGATAGGGTTGTCTGCAGCTTGTACGGTCGAAGATACGTCAGCAGCCGTCGCATGAGGCGACCGTCGTAGGCCTTACCTGCGACCTCGTCGTCCTGCGCTGGTTTCTTCGCGGGCTCTTGCTTCGAGTCCTCCGGCTTCCGTTCATCTGCCATGCGTTATCCATTTTAGATGTTTATGGCAGTTGTGGGATTCCGTTTGTCACAAAGCTAAGGGGTTACGCCCGCGGAAGCCGCGCCCAGCACCGCGCCCTGGCCGCTCTGCTGGGCGAAGACCACGACCCGCATCTGGCCCGGCTTCGCGTCTCCGGGCGCATTCAGGCTGAACGAAACCGGACCGGCCCCGAGATCCTTCAGGCTCCCGACCCGCTGCAGGCCGCGTACAACGCCTACATGCTGCAGGCGGTGGCCGCCGTTTTCGCCGCTGCGAACCTCAGTCGTGTCCGTGGGATCAACCAGCGCGGCGTAGAGGTCTGCCTGTGGTTTGGCCGGTATCGGGGCAGGGGTCGAGACGGCGGCGGAGACTTTGTGTCCGTCCACAACAGGCCGCGAGAGCGTCAGCTTGATCTTGGAATTTTGAGTCGCATGCTGAATGGCCCGCACCGCGTGCGACGCATCGTTGCCGACGAACTGGTCCGTCCCGTCGACGATCATCTGCGGCGTATAGACCGAATCCACCCGAAAGCGTGCTCCGTACTGGTTCTGCCGATCGGTGTACTGGTGTGACGAAAAGCGGTCGTGCCAGCCGAGGTTGTCCCAGTAGTCCACATGCTCGCCGAGCACGATGATCTCGGCGCCATTGACTGGCTGATCGCGGTCGAGCTTCGCCAGAAGAGCATCGGCGGGAGGGCAACTGGAACAGCCCTCCGAGGTGAACAGCTCTACCAGGACGGGTGTGCGGTTCGTCTGCGTTGTCTGCGCGGCGGTGAGAGCCGGTAAGGAAATGAAAACTCCGAATAACGCCGCGGCAACGGCGAAAGAGTGACGCTGCAACATGAATGCTACCTCTTGGTGGTTAGAGCCGCAGAGTAAGTTTAAGTTACACCCCAAGAAACGAATCTGGCGTGAAACAATTGGAATGAGGGCATGTCGTTCGAATGGCTGGACCTGTTGGGATCTACATCTCGGTTCCGTTCTGCAAAGCAAAGTGCACCTTCTGCAACTTCGCCTCGGGAGTCTTCGGGGCGGAACGGATGCAGCAGTATGTGGAGCGCCTCTGCGAGGAGATTCGGATGTCGCAGGCTGCGGCGCAGAACATTGCAGCCGTTTTGCCTCGAACTGTGGACACGATTTACTTTGGCGGCGGAACCCCGAGCCTGCTGTCGGCGCAACAGTTTCGGCAGATCTTCCAGCATCTGCGCGGAGAATTCGACTTCTCCAGCGGCGCTGAGATTACGCTTGAGTGCGCTCCGGGACAGCTCTCCGACGAAACGCTCGACGAGCTCTTGCGGCAGGGGATGAACCGTATCAGCTTCGGCGTGCAGTCGTTCGTGGATCGCGAGACCGCAGCGGTCGGCCGCTTGCACACCGAGCAGCAGTGTGAGGCGGAGTTTGCGCGCGTACGTGCGGCTGGCGTTCACGAGATCAACATCGATCTGATCGCCGGGCTTCCACATCAGACCGCCCAGAGCTGGCGGTACTCGGTGGAGCAGGCCATCGCGAGCGGCACTCCGCACATCAGTGTCTATATGCTCGAGGTGGACGACGAGTCGCGACTGGGACGCGAGATGCTGGAGCAGGGAACTCGTTATAGTGCATCCTCCGTTCCCAGCGAGGACGACACCGCCGACTGGTATCAGCAGGCGTGCACCGCGTTCCGTGCGGCTGGCGTGCAGCAGTACGAAATCTCCAACTTTGCGCGGCCAGGCCATTGTTCGCGCCACAACCTCAAGTACTGGCAGCGCAAACCCTACGTGGGCTTTGGTCTTGATGCTCACTCGATGCTGCCGACCGACGCTGGCGCCGTGCGGTTTGCCAACACCAGCGATCTCGACGAATACCTTGGCAACCCCGCTCCAACCCCATTCCGTCTGCTCGCATCTGCTTCCAACACCGCCGCTCCCGAGTTCGACGTCATTGGACGCGACGAGGCCTTCGAAGAGTCTCTTTTCCTTGGCCTGCGTTTGAACGATGGCGTTGACCTCAACCATCTGCGAAACCAATTCGGCGATGCCCTGCTCGACGACGCCATGCCCGCGTTTCTTGAGGTCCGGGACGCCGGGCTGCTTGAGCTCAGCTCAGACCGGATGCGGTTGACCCCGCATGGCCGTCTGGTCTCGAACGAAGTCTTCAACCGTCTGCTGATTTCCTCGGCGGCATAAATTATTGATGAACCGGAGAGAACGAACACCATGATCGATCTGCGCAGCGACACCGTCACCCGCCCCACCCCAGCCATGCGCGAGGCGATGGCCTCAGCCGAGGTCGGCGACGATGTCTATAGTGAAGACCCCACGGTGAACAAGCTCGAAAGAGAAGCCGCCGAGGTATTCGGTCGCGAGGCGTCGATCTTCGTCCCCACCGGCACCATGGGGAACCAGATCGCCATCCGCCTGCACACGCAGCATGGCCAGGAGGTCATCTGCGAAGCGCGGTCCCACGTTCTCGATTGGGAGATGGCGATGATGGCCGCCTTTTCCGGCTGCCTGGCGCGCACTGTCGCCGCCGAACGCGGCATTCTGACCTGGGACCACATCAGGCCAGAAAACACGCACAACATGGCCGGCGGCACCGTAACGCCGCTCCCGGTCCTTGAAGGGATTTGGGCTGGCGCTCGCGAGGCGGGTCTGCCCGTGCATCTGGACGGAGCGCGCGTCTTCAACGCCGCCGCCGCGCTCGGCATCAGCGTCGCGAAGCTGACCAGCGGCTTCGATACGGTGATGTTCTGCCTGTCGAAGGGATTGGGCGCTCCTGTCGGCTCGATGCTCGTTGGAAGCAAAAAAGCAATCGAGCAGGCGCGTATTCATCGCAAAGCGCTGGGCGGAGGCATGCGGCAGGCAGGTATTCTCGCCGCTGCGGGACTGATCGCGCTGCATGAGATGCCGAAGCGGCTACATGAAGACCACGCCAATGTGCGCCTGCTGGCGGATGCCGTCGCAGCAGTACCCAAGGCGGCGGAGATCGATCTTGAATCCGTGCAGACGAACATCGTGATCTTCAAGCTGCGCGGCAAAGACCAGAACAACGGGGGCGACGCCGCAGCCTTCACCGCGGCGTTGAAACAGAAGGGTGTTCTGGTCAGCGCGATCGGTCAGCACTCGGTCCGTTTCGTCACGCACTACGACGTCGATCGTGCCGCGTGCCAGAAGGCCGCCGCGATCGTCTCCGAACAACTGTGCTTGCACTAACTCCATAAAACATCGACGACCGCGGATCGCACGGATAAGAACGGATAAAAACAAAAGAAGTTCTTATCTGACATTCGTAGACCGGAGCCTCTGGGTTGGGGTTCAATCCGTTTTTTATCCGCGCGATCCGCGGTCGATGTCTTTGGCTGTCTAATCGCCGCCGGCGTTGATCGTTGGATTGGTCGCGAGAAAGACGCTCACCACCGTACCGTGTGCCCCCTGGCTGGTGTCGCTCTTCAGGGAGATGGTGCCGCCGTGCTTATTAATGATGCCGCGGCTGACCCAGAGGCCCAGTCCGGTTCCGCGCTCCCCCTTGGTGGTAAAAAACGGCTGGAACAGGTGGGGCCGTACCTCCGCGGTAATGCCCGAGCCGTTGTCGGCGATGCTCACCGTCGCTCCGGCCTGCATCTTCTGCGCGGTTGCCCCCGCACCCGCAGCCTGTGGGACGCCCGCAGCCTGTGGTCTGACGCTTACCTTCACCTGGCCCCCCGGGCTCGCAGCCTCCGCCGCATTGGCGATGAGATTGGTGAAGACCTGTCGCAGCTCGGCGGGGAACGCCGCCACCGAAACCGGCTGCGGCATGTCGGTTGAGACGGTGACGTTGAGTTCGATAAACCGCCGTTCCATCAGCAGAAGAATCTCCTGCAGCGTCTCCTTCAGATCAATGACGACCGGCGCCTTCGACTCGCGATAGAGCCCGAGCATGGCGCGGCTGATCTGTGTAACGCGAGCCAGTTCCTGCTCGGCCATGTCCATAAACTGCCTCGACTCTTCGGGCGAAGCACCGTTGCGCATGAGGTACAGCAGATTGGAGACCGAATCGAGCGGGTTGTGGATCTCGTGCGCGATCGTCGCCGCCAGCCGCCCCGCGACGGCGAGCTTTTCGTTTGCGATCAGCGCATCCTGGGTCCTGCGCTCCATCGTAATGTCGCGAAATACCAGAACGATCCCGATGATCTCTCCGTTTTTATCGCGTATCGGCGCGCCGCTGTCGGCGATGTTCAGTTCGGTTCCGTCTTTGCGGACCAACACCGTGTGGTTCGCCACGCCGACGACGCGGTCGAGCCGTTTGACCTTGGAGACCGGGGTTTCCACCGTCTTGCGGCTCGTCTCGTTGACGATATGAAAGACCTTTTCGAGCGGCTGTCCATCGGCTTCCGATTGATTCCAGCCGGTCAGCTCCCGCGCCACGGGATTCATCATCTGAATGCGGCCGGCGGCATCGCAGGTGATCACGCCGTCGGCGATGGAGTCCAGTGTGGTGCGCAGCCGTTGTTCCGACTGAAAGAGCTCCTCGGCCCGGTACCGCAATATCTCGAGCGATGTCCGGTACGCGACCGAGACCGTGTGCAGGCGATTGCGTGTGAACAGTCCAATCAATATGCCCATGCCCAGAGCAAGAAACAACAGCACTAACAGCATCATATGAACCTGCTGGTGCCACTGCGCAATTCGCCGCGTCCGCGTGTCCTCAGCCTTGTAGATGATGTCGTTGAGATCGTGACGGACCGCGTCCATCAGAACCTTGCCGTGCAGGTTAAGGGCGACATCGTCGGTCTTGCCGCCTCCGCGGACCTGGGCAATGACTGGAACAGCGAAGCCATCGTGCCAGGTCTGGTGCTTGTCGCGCAGATCACTGAGATCGTGCTTCATGTCTGCGTCCGCCCCTGCCATCGCGTCAAGGTTCTGAATCTCCTTCTGCACATGCGATTCAGCTTCCGTGAAGGGTTGCAGAAACTGGTTGTCGCCGGTCGTCTCGTAGCCGCGCAGGCCGGACTCCTCATCCACAATCAGCTTCGATACCAGGGTTGCCTGCGAGATGCGCGCATCCGAGTCCTGAATCAGATTGACGGTCGCATTGGCGTTCTGGATCTGCAGGTAGAGGGCGCCCGCAACCACCAGCAGGGCCACCACAGGCAGTAGAAAGACCTGCCGCAGAACGCTATTGAATTGCCTTAGATTCACTGCCTCTCGCCCCGTAATTTGGCTTTACTCTTGGGATGCATTTATTACTGGCTGAAGCAGGCTGGCTAATTTTTCGAGCAGTACGGGCGCACCCTCCCCCTTCGTCATATACAGGTCCACCAGAGAGGTCAGCTCGGGGGACAGACCCATATAAGCGGACAACAGGAGAATGGGCACCTGCGGCTTGACCTGGCGCATCCTGACCGCCACCTCGCCGCCGTGCATGCCCGGCATGGAGTAGTCGAGCACCACGGCCTCGACCGGCTCCGAGGAGAAGATTTCCAGTCCCGTGGGTCCATCCGATGCTGTCAGGACCCGGTATCCAGCGCGCTCCAGCAGGATCTTTCGAACCTGGAGCCCGACAACTTCGTCGTCCACGCAAAGCACGAGATTGGAGTTCAGTTTCATAGAGTTCCGTCACGCGACGGACGAGTAGAATTACTCTAGAGTATACGTGGGGTACCCAGTTTTCGGCTTCCACATCACGATTCATCGTACGTTCGCAATCTTCCGATCCGGATTGCGCTAACCTGACGTTAATCATTTTGCGAGTTCGATCGAGGTTTCTGAATTGAGTCAGACGATTTTTGTGTTGGAAGATGATGCGGATATCTCCCGCCTGGTGCAGTACCATCTTGAAAGCGCAGGTTTTACTGTCCGCCCGTATCTCGCGATCAATCAAATACTTACTGACGCCGAGCGACAGCCCCCGGCGCTCTTCCTGCTGGATATCATGGTCCCCGGCGGCGATGGCCTCGACCTTTGCCGCAGGCTCCGTCTCAACCCCACGCTCAGCATCGTTCCCATTATCTTCCTCACCGCGCGCGCTGCGGAGAACGACCGCGTCCACGGCCTCGAGATGGGTGCCGACGATTACATTACAAAGCCCTTCGCCACTCGCGAACTGGTCGCCCGCGTCAAGGCCGTACTGCGCCGCTTCGAGCGGCCAAGCTCGCCCTCCCTGCTGAAGTTCGAAAACGTCGAGATCGACGCCGGCGCCATGCAGCTTCGGGTCAATGGCGAACTGGTCACGACCACCGCCACCGAGTTCCGTCTCCTCGACTATCTTGCCCGCCACCCGGGACGAGTCTTCAGCCGCGACCATCTGCTCGACGCCGTCTGGGGCGATGCCCGATTCGTCACCCCGCGCTCGGTCGACGTCTACGTCCGGCGCATTCGCGAGAAGATCGAGGAAGACGCCGAGACGCCGCGCTATCTTAAGACGATGCGGGGCGCCGGTTATCGCTTTGAGATTCCGAGGGCTGTGCCGGCTTGAAAACGATCGTTGCCGATGGCGATTCTTTGAATGGTGTCAGTTCTCAGTTGTCCGTTCTCAGTTCTCAGTTCAAGACGACTACTGCGGAAGACGGAATTAAAAACTGACAACGGAGAACTGGCAACTGACAACTGTAACTTAGAGGCAGTTCGTGAAGCGTGGTCTCTTTCTTTCGTTCTTTATCCGCATAGCGATCGCCCTGGGCTTCGTTGTCGCCATGCGGCTATGGTTCAACCCGCGCGGCTGGGTCCTCGATGTCGTGCTTCTCATCGGCTGGACCGCCATCAACGCCTACTTCCTGGCGCGTTCAGTGCGCCAGAACATCACCCGTCTCGAGGCCTCGACGGCGGCGATTCCCGAGCGCCACGTCGGTGTCATCGACTCCTCCTACAGCGACTTCGACGGCTTGGCTCGCGCCATCTCCGTTGCCTCCGACCACGTTGAACACGCTCTCAACGGCGCCTCCGAGAGCCGCCGCGAGCTCGAAGCCATGATCGACAGTATGCAGGACGCGGTCGTTGCGGTCGACGCAGCGGGCCGCATCCAGTGGAGCAATCAGCGCATGCAGCGGCTGATTCCCAACACCTCCTTCGGCAGCGCGGTGCGCCTCGGACACGCTCTGGTCCAGACCATCCGCGACCCCGGAGTTCTCGAGTGCGTCCGTACCGCGCTTGATCAGCGCGTCGTCAGCGAAGGCCGCTCGACCTCGCTTGTGCCCGGCCGCATCTTCGAAGTCAACGTCTCGCCCATGCCCGGCGGGGGCGCCGTCGCCGTCTTCCATGACATCACCCGCATCGAGCAGGTCGAACGCACCCAGCGCGACTTCGTCGCCAATGTGTCCCACGAACTCCGCACCCCGCTCACCTCCATCTCCGGATACGTCGAGACGCTGCTCGACCACGAGGCCTCGCTCAGCGATCAAGCCCGTGAGTTTCTCTCCACCATCCTGAAAAACGCGACCCGCATGAACCGCCTCACGGAAGATCTGCTGGTGATGGCGCGCGTCGAGTCCTCCGAGCAGGAGCTCCACCCTGCGCCCATCCCCGCCGACATCCTCGTCCGCGATGCCGTCCAGGCGATGAGCGGACTGGTTCAGGACACCGAGGCCGTCCTCGAGATCGGCGAGACCACTACCGCCGAGGTCGTCGCCGACACCGACGCCATCCTCCAGGTCCTCAGCAACCTCATCGAAAATGGCATCAAGTACGGCCAGGCCCGCAACGAGCCGCACTGCAGAATCCTGGTGAGCGCCCGCGAGGTATCGGACCCCAGCGGCTCCTTTGGCCCCGGCGGCGCCGTCGAGTTCAGCGTCCGCGACTTCGGCCCCGGCATCGCCTCCGAACACCTCAACCGCATCTTCGAGCGCTTCTACCGGGTCGACAAGGCGCGCTCCCGGGAGTCTGGCGGCACCGGCCTGGGCCTCGCCATTGCACGACATATGGTGCAGACCCACGGCGGCTCCATTCGTGCCGAAAGCGAGCTCAACGCCGGCAGTACCTTCATCTTTACCCTGCCAAAAGCTCTATCTTCCATCGAATAATGCCGTTTTCACCCCCGTGTAACCTCCCCGTAACAATTCCCCCTCACACTCAATATGTGGTGTATTGACTGATTGCATAATCGACGCATTCTTAGCCGAGGGGGAATTGTGAATTTGAAATTTATGGCTGCAGGCGTATTGGCACTCGTAACCGTGGGAGCCAACGCGCAAAATCTCAACGGGGCTGGAGCGACCTTCCCCTACCCGATCTACTCCAAGTGGTTTAACGAGTACAAACAGCAGAACTCGAGCGTGCAAATCAACTACCAGCCCATCGGCTCGGGCGGTGGTATCCGGCAGGTCACTGAAGGCACGGTCGATTTCGGTGCCAGCGACGTCACCATGACCGATGAACAGCTTGCCGCGGCCAAGGTCAAGGTGATCGCTCTGCCTACTGTGCTTGGCGCTGTCGTTCCGGTCTACAACATCCCTGGAGTGAGCAAGGAACTCAACTTTTCCGGTGACGTGATCGCAGACATCTACCTGGGTAAGATCGCCACCTGGAATGACCCCCGCATCGCCAAGGACAATCCCGGCGTCAATCTTCCGAACAATGCGATTCTGCCGGTCTATCGCTCCGAAGGCAGCGGAACAACCTTCATCTTCACCGACTTTCTCTCCAAGGTGAGCTCGGACTTCAAGAACAGAGTTGGTGCTGGTGCAGCAGTCAAGTGGCCCACAGGTATCGGCCAAAAGGGAAATGAAGGTGTTGCCGGCATGGTTCGCCAGACGCCCAACTCCTTTGGCTACGTCGAGTTGATCTATGCCGAGCAGAACAAGATGTCCTTTGGCGCAGTGAAAAACGCATCGGGCAAGTTCCTGAAGGCAAGCACGGCCGGCGTTACTGCCGCCGCAGCCTCCGCAGCCAAGACGATGCCCGCCGACTACCGCATCTCTATTACGAATGCCGCCGGTCCTGACTCCTACCCGATCTCCAGCTTCACCTGGCTGCTGATCCCCACTCACGCCAGCGATGCTTCCAAGACAAAAGCTTTGGTTGGATTCCTCAACTGGATGCTCGATCACGGCGAGTCGGAGGCAGCTTCTCTAAGCTACGCTCCGCTGCCGAAGCAGGTGCAGGACATGGTCCGCAAAAGCATTACAACGATCAAATAGCACGAACCGCCGCACGGATTTTCAGGCATTCCGAATCCGTGCGGCGCTTTCTTCTACCGGTCCAAGGGCGTTGAGCAAGCAGTGAGCCCCATACAATCGACACCCAGAACCAACCCGACAGAATCTCCACCTGTATGACTGACGAACGAGATCCCAGGCCGTCGCAATCTATGTCTCCCATCCTGCCCAATGCGCCTGCAGTCCATTCTCCGGAGCCTGCACTGGCTGCGGTCGATACCTCTCCTTCTCCCATCCGCGACTTTCTCAGTAAGCGGGGGAGCGGCCGCGTCGCCGATAATAGTTTCGCCGCAGTCATGCTTGTCTGCGCCTGCAGTATCTTCGCGATCGTTCTCTTCATCTTCGGCATTCTGGTTCTTCACTCCCGCCCCAGCCTGGTGCAGTTCGGATGGAAGTTCTTCACTCGCTCGGCGTGGGATCCGGTCTCGGGCGACTTTGGCGCGCTGCCCTTCATCTTCGGCACCCTTGCGACGTCACTGCTAGCCTTGTGTATGGCGGTCCCATTGGCGCTCGGGGTAGCCGTCTTCCTTACCGAGCTCTGTCCCCGCCCACTGCGTGCCCCCATCTCGTTCCTTACGGAGCTGCTCGCCGCCATCCCCAGCGTCGTCTATGGCCTCTGGGCAGTCTTTGTCCTCGTGCCGTTGATGCGCGACCCGATCGGTCCCTTCCTGGTGAAGACCCTTGGCTGGACGGGCCTCTTCAGTGGCCCTAACTTCGGCGTGGGGCTGCTCACTGCGAGTATCATCCTCGCCATCATGATTCTCCCCATCATCTCCTCCTTGACCCGCGACATCATGACTGCTGTGCCGAACAGCCAACGCGAGGCCGTCCTCGCTCTCGGCGCCACACGTTGGGAGATGATCCGTATCGGCGTCCTGCGCAACTCGCGCATCGGCATCGTCGGTGCCATTATGCTTGGTCTCGGCCGCGCGCTCGGCGAAACCATGGCCGTCACCATGGTCATCGGCAATCACGCGGACATCGGCAAATCCCTCTTCGCCCCCGCCAACACTCTCGCGAGTGTCATCGCGGGAGAGTTCTCCGAGGCCACCAGCGACATATACCTCAGCGCGCTCATCGAGATCGGACTCGCGCTCTTCCTCGTCACCATCGTCGTCAACGCCATCGCCCGTCTGATGGTCTGGGCCGTCACACGCGGCGCTCCGGCCCGGGTGCACTGACATGAGCACACAACCCTTCAACAATCAGCCTCTCAATAACCAGCCCAGACCGATGGACTTTCAAACCAGGTCCATGCGGATGAACAACGCCCGCCGCACCGCAGCCAACTACTTCGTCAGCGGCCTGTCCATTCTCGCAACGATCGTGGTCATCATTCCGCTGATCGCGATCCTGTTCTACCTCGTCTACAAAGGCGCAAGCTCGCTCAACCTCGCCTTCTTCACTCGCCCCCCGGCTCCTGTCGGCGAGCAAGGCGGAGGCATGGCGAACGCCATCGTCGGCTCAGGCATCATCCTGGCGCTCGCCAGTCTCATGGGTATTCCTATCGGCATTGCCGCCGGCGTCTACCTTGCGGAGTTCGGTCGCGGCAAGCCCTTCGCCACCGCAGTCCGCTTTACCGCCGACGTGCTCAATGGCGTTCCCTCCATCGTGATGGGCATCTCCGTCTTCACTCTCCTGGTGAAGGGGAGGCACTTCTCCGCGCTGGCCGGCGGCGTCGTCCTCGCCATCATGATGATCCCCACCATTACCCGCACCACGGAAGAGATGCTGGCCACGGTCCCCCACGCCATTCGCGAAGCCGCCCTTGGCCTCGGCGTCCCCAAGTGGCGCACCGCCGTTTCAATCAGTCTGCGTACCGCCTCCCCCGGCATTATCACCGGCTGCATGCTGGCCTTCGCTCGTGTCGCCGGAGAGACCGCACCGCTGCTCTTCACCGCCTTCGGCAACCAGTTCTGGAGCCTCAAACTCAACCAACCCATCGCCGCGCTGCCGCTGCAGATTTATGTCTACGCCATCTCCCCCTACGACGAGTGGCATCGCCTCGCATGGGCCGGTTCGCTCGTTCTTATCGCTATGATCATGGTGTCCGTCACGCTCGTCCGCATCTTTGCCAACCGCGGCGTACTCAAGGGGGGAAGCTAGTGGGAGTCGGCATTTTAGTCGAGGATTTGAACGCGTGGTACGGCACAAACCACACTCTGCAGGACATCAATCTGCACATCCCCGCGAACCACGCCACCGCGCTCATCGGCCCCTCCGGCTGCGGCAAATCCACCTTCGTGCGTTGCCTCAACCGCATGCACGAGACCAACCCGATCGCTCGCGCAACCGGCATCGTGAAGATGGGTGAGGTCGACATCTACAAGGATGCGTCCCCCGTCGAGATCCGCCGCCGCGTCGGCATGGTCTTCCAGCGCCCCACCCCTTTCCCTACGATGTCGATCTACGATAACGTCGTCAGCGGCCTCAAGCTCAACGGCTTCCGCAACCGCCGCATCCTCGACGAGACGGTCGAGCGCTCGCTCAAACAGGCCGCTCTCTGGGAAGAGGTCAAGGATGACCTGAAGAAGAAATCCGGAGCCTCGCTCTCCGGCGGCCAGCAGCAGCGCATGTGCATCGCCCGCGCCCTCGCCGTCGACCCCGAGGTTCTTCTCATGGACGAGCCAGCCTCCGCGCTCGACCCCGTCTCGACCTCAAAGATCGAAGATCTCATCTTCCAGCTCAAGAGCCAGTACACCATCG
>WNGJ01009662.1_pt1 | contig 15927 bp, 11 predicted proteins | sample 5400611 | NCBI WGS metagenome assembly WNGJ01 (sample SAMN13153375, study PRJNA577476) | soil metagenome | isolation source: 40 cm soil or saprolite under Garry oak tree replicate 1 | place: USA:California | collected 2016-06-15 | reverse complement strand
CGCGCCAGGTGCGCGCCCGCTGGCGCGGCGTCAGTTCGGAATGCCACGCCGCGGGCCGCGTACCGAAACGGGCCGAGAAGCGGTCGAGAAATTGCGTGGTGAGCGCAATCTCCGGCATCAGGATCAAGCTCTGCCGGCCGCCGCGAACGGTATCCGCCACCGCTTCGAAATAGACCTCGGTCTTGCCCGAGCCGGTGACGCCATCGAGCAGCGTGACCGAGTAGCCGCCCTTGGCGACGGTGGTTCGCAGGGCCGCGGCGGCGGCGCGCTGGTCGGCGGTCAAGTCCGACTGAAGAAAATCGGGATCCGGCGGCTGCGCCACCGGCTCGGGCGGCAGCACCACGGTTTGCAACGTGCCTTCGTCGACCAGGCCGTCGATCACGCCGGCGCTCACCCCGGCCTCGCGCGCGGCCTCGGTCTTGCCGCGCACCATTCCGTCGGCAAACAGCGCAACCACGCGCCGGCGTGCGCTGGTTAGTCGTTCCGGTGCCGCGCCGGCGAGCCGCACGCCGAGCCGCTCGCGTTCGGCGCCGAGATGCTCGCTCATGCGCAGGCACATGCGCAGCACCATGCCGCGCGCGCTGAGCGTGTAATTCGCCACCCAATCGACGAAGCTGCGCAGCTCGGGCTTGAGCGGCGGGAATTGCAGCTTCTCCTCGACATCTTTGAGCCGGTTATCGAGGCGTGGATTGGGCTTGGCGTTCTCCGCCCACACGACCCCAGTGGTTTCGCGCGGCCCGAGCGGCACAGTGACGATGTCGCCCGGCGCCAGCTCAAGCTCCGCCGGCGCACGATAGGAATAGGCCCGGTCCAGCGCGACCGGCACCAGCACGTCCACGACCCGTTTCGCCATCTGGTGTCCCGATTTCGAAGTTCGCAAGTGCTTGCGGCGCCTCTGATGCGAACCTCGGAATCAAAGGGACACCAGCAAACTTACGATTCTAGTGTAGTTTTGGATTTGAAGTTCCTATCCGAGCTAGCCGCCTTGGTCGTAGGAACTTCAAATCCACCACACTAGCGATTGTCCGCCGATTCTCGCCGATTTAGGAAGGGTAAAGGCGAGTGGCGCTAATGTTCATCCTCCCCCGTGAGCGCAGTGAAACGGGGGGAGGACTAGTAGGGACGAGCGGAATATGGCGCAAACTGCGGAAGGCGGCCTGATCGCCCGCAAAGTCGCGGCGGAGATCGAGGCTTGGCTGCGGCATCTCGGCGCCGAGCGCAACCTTTCGGGGAAGACGATCGAAGCCTACCGGCGGGACGTACTGCAATTTCTGCATTTCCTCGCCGATCATCTGGGCGGCGCGCCCGGCTTGAAAGACCTGGCGGCGCTTGCGCCGGCTGACGTGCGCGCCTTCCTCGCGGCGCGGCGCGCCGACGCCATCAGCAGCCGTTCGCTGATGCGCGCGCTCGCCGGAATCCGCGCCTTTGGCCGCTTCCTTGAACGCAGCGGCACCGGCAAGCTCGGTGCGCTCGCCGCGGTGCGCGGACCAAAGATTGCCAAGACCCTGCCGCGACCGCTGCCGGTCGAGGCGGCAAAATCCATGGCCGATGCGACAATCGCTGCTGGAGACGGCCGCGGCGCATGGATTCACGCGCGCGACGCGGCGGTACTGGCGCTGCTCTATGGCTGCGGCTTGCGCGTTTCGGAGGCGCTCGGGATCAAGCGCGGCGATTTCGATGGACGCGACGTGCTGACCGTCACTGGCAAGGGCCGCAAGCAGCGCATGGTGCCGCTGATCGCACCGGTGCAGAAACTAGTCGCCGATTACATCGCGCTCTGCCCCTACGACCTGCCCGGCGATGGACCGCTGTTTGTCGGCGAAAAAGGCGGGCCGCTCTCGCCGCGCATCGTACAGCTCGCCATGGCGCGGCTGCGCGGCGCACTCGGCCTCGACGCAACGGCGACGCCGCACGCGTTGCGGCATTCCTTCGCGACCCATTTGCTGGCGCGCGGCGGCGATCTGCGCGCGATTCAGGAATTGCTCGGCCACGCCTCGCTGTCCACCACGCAGATTTACACCGCCGTCGACGCCGAGCGCCTGGTCGAGGCCTACCGCAGCGCGCATCCGCGCGCTTGACGTCATTGCGAGCCAACGGGTTCCGGCCCGAAGTGGCCGGCCTGATGACAAGCTCCGCGAAGCAATCTAGGCAGTGTTCTGGATTGCTTCGTCGCTTGCGCTCCTCGCAATGACGGGCAAAATGAGCCCGCGTTGCAACTAGGGGCCACTATGACCGAAATTCATGAGACCATCGAAAAGGCGGAGGAAGGCGAGCACGGCCAATATTTCAACCGGCGGATCGCATTGCTGATCGCGGTGCTCGCGCTGTTCCTGTCATTTTCCGAAACACTCGGCAAAAGCGCACAGACCGAGGCGATCGCCGCCAACGTCGAATCCTCGGATCTATGGGCGTTCTTTCAGGCAAAAAGCATTCGCATGACGCAGGTCAATACCGCCGCCGAGGAAATGCTGGTTGCGGCGGAGGCCGCAGCCGATCCAGGGACGAAAGCGACAATGCAGAAGCAAATCGACGCCTGGAAAAAGACGGCGGCCCGCTACGATTCGGAGCCGTCGACGCGCGAAGGCCGCAAGGAGCTCGCCGAACGCGCCAAAGAGGAAGAGGAAAAGCGCGATCTGGCGCTGGCCAAATATCATCACTACGAACTTGGCTCGGCGGCGTTTCAGGTCGGCATCGTGCTGTCTTCGGCGGCGGTGATCACCGGCACGGTGGCGCTCGCCTGGCTGGGCGGGGTGCTCGGCATAGTCGGCCTTGTGCTCACGGCGTTCGGGCTTTTCGCGCCGCATGCGGTCCACCTGATCGCGCTGCTGTAGCCGATTACCCGTCATCCTGACGTGCGAGCGAAGCGAGCCTCGAAGGATGAACGGCCCGGAGCGTCGCCCTTCGAGGGCCGCGGAGCTTGTCATCGGGCCGGCCACTTCGGGCCGGACCCGTTGGCGGCCACCTCAGGGTGACGAAATGACGATCAAAAATTGATGGCGCGCTTGGCCACCGCCAGTGCCGATTCCTTGATCGCCTCGCTCAGGGTCGGATGGGCGTGACAGGTGCGGGCGATGTCTTCCGACGAGGCACCAAATTCCATGGCGACGGCGGCCTCGCCGATCATGTTACCGGCATCGGGGCCGATGATATGCACGCCGAGCACGCGGTCGGTTTTGACATCGGCGAGAATTTTGACGAAGCCCTCGGCAGTCAGATTGATCCGGGCGCGCGCATTAGCGGTGAACGGAAATTTTCCGACGTTGTAGGCGATGCCGGCCGCTTTCAGCTCCTCCTCGCTTTTGCCGACGCAAGCGATTTCTGGAAAAGTGTAAACGACGTTGGGAATGACGTCGTAATTCACGTGGCCGGCCTGGCCGGCCAGAATTTCGGCAACCGCGACGCCCTCGTCTTCGGCCTTGTGCGCCAGCATGGGGCCGGCAATCACATCGCCGATCGCATAAATGCCGTCGACATTGGTGCGGAACTGCGGATCGACGACGACACGGCCGCGATTGTCTTTCTTCACGCCGACCGCTTCGAGGCCGAGGCCGTCGGTATAGGGCGCCCGCCCAATCGCAACCAGCACAATATCGGCCCCGATCGTCTCGCTTGCGCCGCCCGCAGCCGGCTCGACCTTGACCTTGAGCGTCTTGCCCGAGGTGTCGATCGCGGCGACTTTGGACGACAGCCGTACCGCGATACCCTGCTTTTGCACGATGCGATGGAATTGCTTGCCGACCTCGGCGTCGATGCCGGGGAGAATATGATCGAGGAATTCGACGATCGTCACGTCGGCGCCGAGCCGGCGCCACACTGAGCCGAGCTCGAGCCCGATGATTCCGGCGCCGACGATAAGGAGCTTTTTCGGCACGGCGGGTAATTCAAGCGCGCCGGTTGAGGACACGATGCGTTTTTCGTCAATGTCGATGCCGTTCAACCGCGCCACATCGGAACCGGTGGCGATGACAATTGCTTTGGTTTCCAGCACTTGTCGGGTGCTCTGCGCCTTGCCGTCGGCATTCGTCACTTCGACCTTGCCGGGGGCCGTGATGCGCGCGGCGCCATGGAAGGTCGCGATCTTGTTTTTGCGAAACAGATAATCGACGCCTTTGACGTTGCTGTCGACGGCCTGCTGCTTGTATTTCAGCATGGTGGCGAGATCGACCGTCGGCTCGCCGACCTTGATGCCCATTTCGGCGAACTTGTGCGAGGCCTCATCATAAAGCTCCGACGCGTTGAGCATCGCTTTCGACGGAATGCAGCCGATATTGAGACAGGTGCCGCCGAACGTGGCGCGCTTCTCGACGACCGCGGTCTTCAGGCCAAGCTGCGCCGCGCGGATCGCGCAAACATAGCCGCCGGGGCCGGAACCGATGACGATGAGATCGTATGAAGCCATCGTTCTACAAATCCAGCACCAATCGCGCCGGATCCTCCAGACATTCCTTGACGCGGACGAGGAAAGTCACGGCTTCGCGGCCGTCGACCAGGCGATGATCGTAGGACAAAGCGAGATACATCATCGGCCGCACCTCGACCTTGCCGGCGACCACCATCGGCCGTTCGGCAATCTTGTGCATGCCGAGAATGCCGGATTGCGGCGCGTTGAGGATCGGCGTCGACATCAACGAACCGTAGATGCCGCCATTGGTGATCGTAAATGTGCCGCCCTGCATCTCCTCGATCTTGAGCGCGCCGTCGCGGGCGCGGCGGCCGAAATCGGCGATCGCCTTCTCGATTTCGGCGAGCGATTTGACGTCGCAATCGCGCACCACCGGCACGACCAGACCGCGTTCGGTGCCGACCGCGATGCCGATATGATAATAATTCTTGTAGACGATATCGGCGCCGTCGATCTCGGCATTCACCGCCGGAATTTCCTTGAGCGCCTGCACACAGGCGCGCACGAAAAATCCCATGAAGCCGAGCTTCACGCCGTGTTTCTTCTCGAACAAATCGCGGTATTGCGTGCGCAGCGCCATGACGTGACCCATGTCGACCTCGTTGAAGGTCGTGAGCATGGCGGCGGTGTTCTGCGCGTCCTTCAAGCGGCGGGCGATGGTTTGACGAAGCCGCGTCATGCGCACGCGCTCCTCACGCGCCGCATCGTCGGGCGGTGTCGGGGCGCGCAGCTGCACCGCAGCCGCTGTCGCCGCGACCGGCGTCGGTTGCGCGGCGGCGCGCTCGATCGCCGCGAGCATGTCGCCCTTGGTGACGCGACCGTCCTTGCCGCTGCCGGCGACGCTTGCGGCATCGACTCCGGATTCGGCGGCGAGCTTGCGGACCGACGGCGCGAGCGGCGCATCGGACGGCGCATCTGACGATTTGACTGCGACAGCGGCAGCCGGCTTTGGCGCAGCAGGTTGCGCCGCTGGCGGCGCCGGCACCGCCGCGGCCGATGGTTTTGCCGCGCTTGGCGCCGGCGCGGCTTTGACTGCCGCGGCGGCGCCTTCCTTGATTTCGCCGAGCAGCGCGCCGACTGCGACCGTATCGCCGTCCTTAGCAGAAATTTCACCGAGGACGCCTGCCGCGGGCGCTGGGACCTCGATCGTCACCTTGTCGGTTTCAAGCTCGACCAGCGGCTCATCGACCACGATCGCATCGCCCGGCTTCTTGAACCATTTGCCGATCGTCGCCTCGGTCACCGATTCGCCGAGCGCCGGTACGCGTATGTCAGCCATGCTAGTCCCTCTTCGCGCAAGCACCGATTAAAAGATGCGTCCGCGTTTCGTTACGCCAGCGCCTCGTCCAGAAATTTGCCGAGCTGCGCGAGGTGAGCAGACATCTGCCCGACCGCGGGCGAGGCGGCAGCGGGCCGTCCGGCATAGCGGGCGCGCCGATGCTTGGCGCCGATCTGATTGAGCACCCATTCCAGGAAGATATCGACGAAGACCCAGCCGCCCATGTTGCGCGGCTCCTCCTGGCACCAAACGATCTCGGCGGCTTTGAAGCGCGACAACTCCGTCATCAATGCCTTGGTCGGGAACGGATAAAGCTGCTCGATGCGCAGCAGATAAATGTCGTCGACGCCGCGCCGCTCCCGCTCCTCATAGAGATCGTAATAAACTTTTCCGGAACAGAGGATGACGCGACGAATCTTGTCGTCGGCCACGAGCTTGATTTTTTCATCCGGGTGCAGCTGCGCGTCGTCCCACAACAGCCGATGGAACGATGTGCCGGGGCCCATCTCCTCGAGTTGCGACACGGCGCGCCTGTGGCGCAGCAGCGATTTCGGCGTCATCAGGATCAAGGGTTTACGGAAATCGCGCCTGAGCTGGCGGCGCAGGATATGGAAATAGTTTGCCGGCGTCGTGCAGTTCGCCACCTGCATATTGTCCTCGGCGCACATCGAGAGAAAACGCTCAAGCCGGGCCGAGGAATGCTCCGGCCCCTGGCCCTCGTAGCCGTGCGGCAACAGGCAGACTAATCCCGACATGCGCAGCCACTTGCGTTCGCCCGATGAGATGAACTGATCGATCACGACTTGGGCGCCATTGGCGAAATCGCCGAATTGCGCCTCCCACAGCGTCAGCGCATTCGGCTCGGCGAGCGAATAGCCGTATTCGAAGCCGAGCACCGCTTCCTCCGACAGCATTGAATTGATGACTTCGAAACGCGCCTGGCCCTCACCGAGATTATTGAATGGCGTGCAACGCTGTTCGGTCTCCTGATCGATCAGCACCGAGTGGCGCTGCGAGAACGTGCCGCGTTCGGAGTCCTGCCCCGACAGCCGCACGCGATGGCCGTCAAGCAACAGCGAACAGAAGGCAAGCGCCTCCGCGGTCGACCAGTCGATGCCGGCGCCGGTCCCGATCGACTTGTGCCGATTGTCGAGGAACCGTTGCAGCGTCTTGTGCAAATGGAAGTCCGGCGGCAACGTCGTGATCTTGCGCCCGATGTCCTTGAGCGTCGCGATCTCAACGCCGGTTTTACCGCGGCGCGGATCGTCCACGTTGCTGGCGATGGTGTAGCCAGACCAGCGGCCATCGAGCCAATCCGCCTTATTGGCGCGATAGCCTAAAGCGGCCTCGAGCTCGGCATCGAGGTGAGCCCGCCAATCCGTCTTCATCTTGTCGACCTCGCCGGCGGTGACGACGCCTTCGTCGATCAGTTTTTTGCTATAGATCTCGAGCGTCGTCGGATGGGCGGCGATGGCCTTGTACATCAACGGCTGCGTGAACGAGGGCTCGTCGCCTTCGTTGTGGCCATGGCGGCGATAGCAAAACATGTCGATGACCACCGGCTTCTGGAATTTTTGCCGGAACTCGGTCGAGATCTTGGCCGCAAAAACCACCGCTTCGGGATCGTCGCCGTTGACGTGGAAAATCGGCGCCTCGATCATCTTGGCGACATCTGACGGATACGGCGACGAGCGGGAATACCGCGGATTGGTGGTAAAGCCGATCTGATTGTTGACGATAAAATGCAGCGAGCCGCCGGTGCGGTGACCGCGTAGCCCGGAAAGCCCGAAGCATTCCGCAATCACGCCCTGTCCCGCGAACGAAGCATCGCCGTGGATCAAGAGCGGCATCACCATGGTACGATCGTCCGGCGTGGCGCCGAGGTGATCCTGCTTGGCGCGCACTTTGCCGAGCACCACCGGATCGACGATTTCCAGGTGCGACGGGTTCGCCGTCAGCGACAGATGGACACTGTTGTTGTCGAACTCCCGGTCCGAGGAAGCGCCGAGGTGGTATTTAACGTCGCCCGAGCCTTCGACCGCATCCGGCGTTGTTGAGCCGCCTTTGAATTCGTGAAAGATGGCGCGGTGCGGCTTGGCCATGACCTGTGCCAACACGCTGAGTCGGCCGCGGTGCGGCATGCCGACCACGATCTCGCGAACGCCGAGCGCGCCGCCGCGCTTGATGATCTGCTCGAGCGCTGGAATCATCGCTTCGCCGCCGTCCAGCCCGAAGCGCTTGGTTCCGGTGAACTTTACATCGCAGAATTTCTCGAAGCCTTCGGCTTCGACCAGTTTATTGAGGATGGCGCGTTTGCCTTCACGCGTGAACGTAATCTCCTTGTCCGGGCCTTCGATGCGTTCCTGGATCCAGCTCTTCTGCGCGGCGCTGGAGATATGGAGGAATTCGACGCCGAGCGTCTGACAATAAGTTCGGCGCAGAATGCTGACGATCTCGCGCACGGTGCCGAATTCGAGCCCGAGCACGTTGTCGAGAAAGATGCGGCGATTGAGATCACCCTCGCCGAAACCGTAAGAGCGCGGATCGAGCTCTTCCTCGTTCTTCGGCGCTTCAAGCCCGAGCGGATCGAGATTGGCGTGGAAATGGCCGCGCGCCCGATAGGCGCGGATCAGCATCAACGCTCGGATTGAATCGCGGGTGGCGCGCTCGACCTCCGCCGCAGTGACGTCGACGCTACGCGCCTGCGCCCGTTCCTGCAGCTTGCCGCCGATTGCCGTGCCGGCTTGTTGCCAATCGCCGTCAAGCGCACCGATCAGGTCGTTTCGTTCCGGCAGCGGCCAATCCGGCCGGCGCCACGATGGACCGTGCGCATTTCGCTCGACGTCGGCACGCTCGTCTTTCAGGCCCTGGAAGAAGGATTGCCAAGCCGCATCGACGGCTTTCGGGTCGCGCTCGTAGCGGGCATAGAGGTTTTCGATATAGCTGGCATTGCCGCCGTACAGAAAAGATGTGCGGGCGAAAGCGGCATTCGCGTCCTGGCGAGACATGGGCGACCTTCACGCAATCCCGGCAGGGATGGGATTTGAAACGCAAACGGGATAGGAACCGGACCAAGGCCGAGGATGGCTCAAGTGCTGGCCAGCTGATTTTCCCTTCTAACACTATTTAATCGCTCATGCAGCCGAAAAAAGACGAAGAAGTGAACTAGCATTCGGTATTTTTTGGAGGGCCACTCGAAACCCGAGCCAAGGTTGAGACATCCCGACTAAACGCTAATGTTTGCCTTTGAGTACTTCGGCCAGCGTCCTGCCGAGCCGCGCCGGCGAGGGTGCGACCTTGATGCCGGCTTCTTCCATCGCCGCGATTTTGGATTCGGCGTCGCCCTTGCCGCCGGCGATGATGGCGCCGGCATGGCCCATGCGGCGGCCGGGCGGAGCGGTCCGTCCGGCGATGAAGCCGACCATCGGCTTGTTGCGGCCGTGTTTGCTCTCATCTTTGAGGAATTGCGCGGCATCTTCTTCGGATGATCCGCCAATCTCGCCGATCGTGATGATCGCTTCGGTGTTCTTGTCGCCAAGAAACATCTCCAGAATCTCGATGAAATCCGTGCCTTTCACCGGATCGCCGCCGATACCGACCGCGGTGGTCTGGCCGAGGCCGACTTGCGTCGTTTGAAACACCGCCTCGTAGGTCAGCGTGCCTGACCGCGACACGATGCCGACTTTGCCGGGCTGAAAAATATTGGCCGGCATGATGCCGATCTTGCATTGGCCCGCCGTCATCACGCCCGGACAGTTCGGGCCGATCAGGCGCGATCGCGAACCGCACAGCGCCCGCTTGACCTTCACCATGTCGAGGACCGGAATTCCTTCGGTGATGCAGATGACGAGCGGGATTTCGGTGGCAATCGCCTCACAGATTGCATCCGCCGCGCCCGGTGGCGGCACATAGATGACGCTGGCATCGCAGCCGGTCTTGTCGCGCGCTTCGGCGACGGTGTCGAATACCGGCAGGCCGAGATGCGTCGAACCGCCTTTGCCGGGCGAGGTACCGCCCACCATCTTCGTGCCGTAGGCGATCGCCTGCTCGGAATGGAACGTGCCGTTCTTGCCGGTCAAGCCCTGGCAGATCACCTTGGTATTTTTGTCGATCAGTATGGACATGATTCAGCCTGAGGCCTGCGCCGCCCGTTTCACCGCGGCGACGATTTTCTGCGCGGCGTCGTCAAGGTCATCGGCTGAGGTGACGTTGAGATTGGATTCGCTGATGATCTTCTTGCCGAGTTCGACATTGGTGCCTTCGAGCCGCACCACCAGCGGCACGCGCAAGCCGACCTCCTTCACCGCGGCGACGACGCCCTCGGCGAAAATATTGACCAAAATCCCCTTCACATTGTGATCCGAGGTGATGATCTTGAAAGCGGCGGCGACCTTCTCCTTGGTCGCGCTGCCGCCGACGTCCAAAAAATTGGCTGGCGTCTCGCCATACAGCTTGATGATGTCCATGGTCGCCATGGCCAGCCCGGCGCCGTTGACCATGCAGCCGATGGTGCCGTCAAGCGCGACATAGTTCAAATCGTGGCGTGATGCTTCAATTTCTTTTTCGTCCTCCTCGTTGAGATCGCGCAGCGCCACGACATCGGCGTGGCGATAGAGCGCGTTGTCATCGAAGGCGATCTTGGCGTCGAGACAAATCAGTTGACCCGTTTTGGTCACAACCAGCGGATTGATCTCGAGCAGGCTCATGTCTTTCGCCACGAACGCGTGGTAGAGCCTCGGCAACATGTCTTCGGCTTGTTTGGTCAGCTCGCGGCTGAAGCCGAAGACATGCGCCACATAGCGAGCGTGATGCAGCATGAAGCCGGTCGTCGGATCGACGGAGAAGCTCACGATCTTGTCCGGTGTCTTGTGCGCAACCTCTTCGATATCCATGCCGCCCTCCGTGGAAGCGACAAAGGCGATGCGCGAGGTCGAGCGATCGACCAGCGCCGAGAGGTAATATTCGCGGTCAATCGCCGAGCCTTCCTCGATATAGACGCGGCGCACCTGTCGGCCTTGCGGTCCAGTCTGATGCGTGACCAGAACCGAACCGAGCAGCCGTCCGGCCTCACGCTTGGCGTCGGCAACCGATTTGACGACTTTGACGCCGCCGGCTTTGCCGCGACCACCGGCATGGATTTGCGCCTTGACCACCCAAACCGGGCCGCCCAGTTCGTTGGCGGCTTTTTCCGCATCCGTCGCGGTGAACGCAGCGATCCCATGCGGTACCGCCACGCCGAATTCACGCAATATCGCCTTGGCCTGATATTCGTGGATGTTCATTTTGTTCCCGCGCAGTCCAGACGCGATGCAGCGACTAACCGTGCACTGCCGATCGGAACCTCAATCTTCGAAGGTCCCGGGTCTACCGCGCACCACCTTATGCTGCGCCGCGCCCGGGAAAAGTGAATTTATTTTCCAAGATCGGGCGCGATTTTCCTACAGGCATCGACAAGAGTCTGCACCGCCTGCGCCGATTTCTCGAACATCGTGCGTTCGGCGCTGTTGAGTTCAATTTCGACGATCCGCTCGACCCCTTTGCTGCCGATCACAACTGGCACCCCGACATAAATATCTTTCAGATGGTATTCGCCGTTGAGCCAGGCGGCGGCCGGCAGCACCCGTTTCTTGTCGCGCAGATAACTCTCCGCCATGGCAATCGCCGAAGAGGCCGGCGCGTAAAAGGCCGACCCGGTACGCAGTAGGCTGACGATCTCGCCGCCGCCGTTGCGCGTCCGTTCGACAATCTCATCGATCCGCGCCTGCGTGGTCCAACCCAACTTCACCAGATCGGGCAGCGGTATGCCGGCGACCGCGGAATAGCGCACCAGCGGCACCATGCTGTCACCGTGGCCGCCCAGCACAAAAGCCGTGACGTCCTCGACCGAGACGTTGAATTCATCGGCCAGGAAATAACGAAAGCGCGCCGAATCGAGCACGCCAGCCATGCCGATGACCATGGTCTTCGGCAGGCCGCAGCACTTCTGCAACGCCCAGACCATCGCGTCCAGCGGGTTCGTGATGCAGATGACAAAGGCATTGGGCGCATACTTTTTGATCCCGGCGCCGACCTGCTCCATCACTTTCAGATTGATCCCGAGCAGATCGTCGCGGCTCATGCCGGGCTTGCGCGGCACGCCGGCAGTGACGATGCACACCGCCGCGCCCTCGATCGCTTCGTAAGAATTGGAGCCGGAAAAGCGGGCGTCGAAGCCTTCGACGGGCGAAGACTGGACGAGATCGAGCGCCTTGCCCTGCGGCACGCCTTCGGCCACGTCGAACAAGACAACGTCGCCGACCTCCTTGAGCCCAATGAGGTGAGCCAGCGTGCCGCCAATTTGACCCGAACCTATCAATGCGATCTTGTTTCGCGGCATCAACAAATGTCCTTGAGGGCTGGAAAGGCTGGGCCCGGCGTCATTAGCCGTTTCGGGTGGGCCGTTCAAGTGTGGCGGATGCCGGCGGGGCGGGAACGAAAGCGCTTTGCTCACTATTGACGAGCTGGGCGATATCTTCGCGCCTGCGAGCCCTGTCAATGACGAACATGATGACGAGTATTTCCAACTACACCGGATCGATCGTCGGGTCGGCGGGACGCCGCTTGCGCATGTTTGGACCAGGGCTGGTGACCGGGGCCGCCGACGATGATCCGAGCGGCATCGCAACCTATTCGCAAGGCGGCGCGCAGTTCGGCTATGCGATGAGCTGGACGATGTTCTTAACGACGCCGTTCATGATCGCAATCCAAATGGTTACTGCTCGGATCGGCGCAGTGACCGGTAAAGGGCTCGCGGCGAATCTGCGCAAGGCGCTGCCCACCGCCGCGCTTTACCTCATGGTCGGGCTGCTGCTCATTGCCAACACGATCAATATCGCGGCCGACATCGCGGCGATGGGCGATGCCTTACGGCTCGTCGCCGGCGGACCGGTGCTGGTCTATGTCGCGTTGTTCGGGATCGGCTGTCTCACCGCCGAGATCCTGGTGCCTTATCACCGCTATTCGCAATACCTGAAAATTCTGACGCTAGTTCTTTTTGCTTACGTAGCAGCCGCGTTCAGCGTCCATGTCGAGTGGCAACAGGTCTTGGCCGCGACCTTCATTCCGCATCTATCGTGGGACCGCGATTTCACGCTCATGCTGGTGGCGATCTTCGGCACGACAATCAGCCCGTATATGTTTTTCTGGCAAGCCTCGCTCGAAGCAGAAGAGCGCAAGCTGCGCGCCAATGCGGGTGCGAGCGACGCATCGACGGCCAGGAAACGTCTCGCCCAGCGCGATGCCTCGCGCATCCGGTTCGATACCGTAACCGGCATGCTCTATTCCAATCTCATCGGCTTCTTCATCATCGTTACCACCGGAGCAACATTGCACGCCCATGGCATCACGCAGATCAGCACTGCAGAACAGGCCGCCGAGGCGTTGCGGCCGCTCGCCGGACCGCTCGCGTTTTCCCTGTTCTCGATCGGAATCATAGGCACTGGGCTCCTTGCGGTGCCGGTGCTGGCGGGCTCGGCCGGCTATGCTGTGGCGGAGAGTTTTGGCTGGCGCGGCAGCCTCGAACTGCCGGCGCGCCGCGCGCCCGGTTTTTATTTGATCGTCGCTGCGGCGACGATCGCCGGCGTGGCCGCAGCTTTGACTCCGCTCAACCCCATCCGGATGCTGTTCTGGAGCGCCGTGGTCAACGGCGTAGTCGCGGTGCCGCTAATGGCCGCAATGATGATCGTTGTCGCCAACCGCAAAATCATGGGTGCGTTTGCCGCCTCGCGCATGCTCATGATCGGCGGCTGGGCAGCGACGGCCCTGATGGGCGCGGTGGTCGCGGCAATGCTGCTTGCAAATCTCGCCGGATAGACTGATCGCGGCTCGGATCAGGTCTCCACAATCCCGCTTGACGAGCCCGAAAGTCGCTCGTGGCCGGCGCCATGCGGGCGCGCCAAATAAGCTTGCGATCGCATTTCGATTAGGCGGGACGCGGTGCGCTTGAACTCACGCGCTTCAAAGCCTTCGTCGGCGCGGTAGAGCGCGTCCTGGGCTGCGGCAGCAGATGCGATCAGTTTCACGTTCATATCGTAAAATGTGTCGATCAGGATGATAAAGCGTTTTGCAGCATCGCGGTCGTCGTAGGTCATCACGGGAACGTGGTCGAGAATGACGATGTGAAACTCGCGCGCAATCCTCAGATAGTCTGCGGCAGCGAGCGGCTCCTCGCAAAGATCGTGGAATGAAAACCGCGCTACGCCCATAAAGGCGCGCGGTACATGGACGGAGCGTCCTTTCACAGCCAATTCCACCGCGCCGCCGCGCTCGCCGCCACCGAGCCGCCGCCAGGCTTGATCGAGCGACGCATCGGCCGCCGCGTCATCCGGCACATACCAGACAGGTTGCCCGGCGAGCTTTTCCAAACGGAAATCGGTGCGGGCGCTGAGCTGGATGACGTCCATGCGCGCGTTCAGCATGTCGATGAACGGCAAGAACAAGGCGCGGTTGAGCCCATCTTTGTAGAGCTCGTCGGGCGGCACATTTGCCGTGGCCACCACGATGATGCCGCGTTCAAAGAGCTGCGCAAAAAGCCGGCCAAGGATCATGGCGTCGGCGATGTCGGTGATGTGAAATTCGTCGAAGCACAACAGCCAAGCCTCCGCGGCCAGTTCCTCGGCGACGAGTCTGATCGGGTCATCGTCGGCATGTTCGCCGAACTTCACTTTCTGCCTGATCGCGTAAATGCGTTCGTGCACATCGAGCATGAATTCGTGAAAATGCGCGCGGCGCTTTCGCGCCACCGAACTGCTTTGGAAAAACAGATCCATCAACATCGTCTTGCCGCGCCCGACGTCGCCGTAGATATAGATACCTTTGATCGGCGGCAGCCCCCGCTCGCGGCTCGCGAACAGCCAACCTAGCGCCGAGGATTTTCGCGTCAGGCGATATTCGGCGATGCGCGCTTCGAGCTCCGTCATTTTTTCAACCATGACGAGCTGAGCATCGTCGCGCTCCATGCGGCCGGCGGCGACATTGGCGGCGTAACGCGTTGCGACGGAGCTCGCCATCAGAGTTCAGCCATCAGATTGGCGTTTGCGCAGCGGATCGTGATTAACGCTTTGGGTGAAAAGTGGTGGGACTGCTTGGGCGAAGATGGACCGCGTCAGCGCCGTTATCGACGAGATGCCAAGCGCAGGTCTTCGCTTCGCCAACAAACGGTCGCAAATGCGTCGGGAGCCATGCGTATACGGAATATAGGCATGTTGCTCAATCCTTCGCCTTGCCAAATTGTCGACGCCGCACAACATGACGGTGTGATTCGCGAGCGCACGAAACATTCGCTGCGCTCGCACGCTTTCAGGGAGGAAGCGAATAAAGGAGGGTCTTGTCGACGACAACGTCAGGAGACCCAATGAAGGAAGTCGGCGTGGTCCGCAAATTGTGGATCGGAGAATCGGCCAAATACCGCGAGCATTTGTTGCGTCTTGACCCGCAAAGCCGGCGCAACCGGTTTGCAGGGGGCGTCTCCGATCAGTTCATTAGCAAATACGTCGATCTCACGACCGGCTTAGATACGGTTGTGCATGGCTTCTTCGTCGGCGATACAATACGCGGCGCGGCGGAGTTGCGTCCGCTCGGCGCGGGTTTCCCGCGCGAGGCCGAGGCCGCGATCAGCGTCGAAAAGGCGTGGCAGAGTCACGGCGTGGGTTCGGCATTGCTTCGCCGCACCTTGCTCACCGCCCGCAACCGCGGCTTCCGGCATCTGCATATGGCGTGCCTAGCCGACAACCGGCGCATGCAGCAGCTCGCGCACAAGTTCGACGCCGAGCTTGCCTTCGATTTCGAAAGTGTCATCGGCGAGGTCGAATCGTCGCGCCCGACGCCACTGTCGTTGATCCGTGAAATGATGTCCGACAGTCACGGCTTCGCCACGGCCATGCTCGATCTGCAATCGCGCATGCTGCGAGCTAGAGCATGATCCGGAAAAGTGGAAGCCGGTTTCCCGCCTGCGCGAAGCCCAGGCACCAGTTTGTCGTTTCTTCGATGCTTCGGCGGGCGAAGGCAGGTCCGAAAAGATCATGCTCCACCAAAATTGCATGATCCGGAAAAGTGGAAACATGCTCCACCAACACTTGGAGCGGTGATTGCGCTCTGGCGGCATCAGCAAACAAGCAAATCGTTCCCCGCTCAGCCGACGCGTTGCGTGCGTCGCAGCTCCTGGCCGGAAAGCGGGTAAGCCTCCTCGACGATGTAAGGACCGCCGCCG
>WNGJ01010845.1_pt1 | contig 15928 bp, 17 predicted proteins | sample 5400611 | NCBI WGS metagenome assembly WNGJ01 (sample SAMN13153375, study PRJNA577476) | soil metagenome | isolation source: 40 cm soil or saprolite under Garry oak tree replicate 1 | place: USA:California | collected 2016-06-15 | reverse complement strand
ACAGTGCAGCGTTTGCCCAACAATTGTCCGCGCTCTTCGCAGAAGATACGGCCGAGAGGTTTGAACTGACCATGGAGCAGTGGAAGAGTCGACCGTGGTATAACAAAGTGAGCGAGCGCATCCTGGCTCCCCTGCGTTTTATGATGTGAGGGACTCCCTCTCTGGCAGGAACACCCTCGATGAACTGCGAAGCTTGTACTATTGCCGAATGCAAGAGCAGATCGCTGCAATACGGCAGGCCGTAGGAGCAGAGCAATGTGCCGCTCTGGTCGCACAGGTGAAACCACGGATGCGCAGTCCGTGACAAGAGCCGTACAAGAGCGAGCGCTCCTGGAGGACCGATATGACAACCAACCAGCACGTGGTTCCATCCGAATGGGCGCCGCTGCAGATCGCTGCTTTCCGCGCCATCTGGTTCGCCTCCCTGGCGGCAAATGTCGGGACGTGGTTCCAAAATGTGGGTGGCGTGTGGCTCATGACGAGTTTCACCGCGTCTCCCCTCTTGATCGCGCTGATGCAGACGGCGACGACGTTGCCCGTTTTTCTCGTGGGCTTGCCCGCCGGGGCGCTCGCCGATATCGTGAACCGTCGCCGCCTGCTGCTCGCCACGCAGGGTCTGATCCTGGCCGCCGCCGCCGCACTGAGCATCCTGACCTTTACCGGGCTCATGAACGCGCCCCTGCTGCTGGGCTTCACCTTTGTGCTCGGCCTGGGCGCGATCCTGGCGAATCCGGCCTGGCAAGCGGTCAACGCGGAACTCGTTCCACCCGATGAACTGCCCGCGGCAGTCACCTTGAGCAGCGTCTCCTACAACCTGGCGCGCGCGGTGGGCCCGGCATTAGCAGGCCTCATAATCGCGGTGGCGGGCCCGGCCGCGGTGTTCCTCCTCAACGCCATCGCCTTCTTGTACGTGGTGGTGATGCTCTTTCGCTGGCACCCGGCTCCCCACAGAGCGGTCTTGCCCGCCGAACGCCTGGTCGGCGCCATGAGGACGGGAGTGCGCTTTGTGCAGAACTCACCGGAGATGCAGACCGTCCTGATACGCACCTTCTGCTTTATCTTTTTCATCAGTGGACTCTGGGCGCTGCTGCCAGTGATCGTCAGCCAGGATCTGCGCCTTGGCGCGCCTGGGTACGGGCTGCTGCTCGGCTGCATCGGCGTAGGTGCGGTGGTGGGTGCTGCCGTGCTGCCGCAGATCCAGCGCAAGATTCCCGTCGTCGATCGTCAGGTGATCATCTCCACGGTCGTTCTGGCCCTGGTGATGATCGCGCTCGGCTATCTGCGCAACCTGCTCCTGCTCTGCCTGATCGTAACCATCGGGGGGATCGCCTGGATTATGCTGGTGTCCTCCTTCAACGTGGCCGCCCAGGAGGCCTCGCCCACCTGGGTACGCGCCCGGGCGCTGGGTTCTTACCTGGTCGTCTACCAGGGCGGGACCGCTATTGGCAGCCTGCTCTGGGGTACGGTCGCGGCTCGCCTGGGTGATCCCCTGGCGATCTCGCTGGCAGCGCTTGGGGCCGTCGTGGGGCTTGCTGCGGGACTGCGCTGGCCATTAGCGGACAGCGAAAACAAGGATCTGCGACCCTGGCACGTCTCGGTGCCCAGATTGCTCATCGAACCTCGCCTGCAAGAAGGTCCTGTCATGGTGCAGATCGAGTACTGCGTCGAGCCGCAGCAGGCCGAGGACTTTCTGCGCGCCATGCGAGAGGTACGCCGCATGCGCGAACGAGATGGCGCCTTCGGCTGGTTCCTGGCGCGCGATCCGGCCGATGAAGAGCGCCACATCGAGGCGTTTATGGCCGAGTCGTGGCTGGACTACCTGCGCCAGCTCGAGCGCATGACCAACGCCGATCATGCTATAGAAGACGACGCTCGTTCTTTTCACCAGGGCGGTGTGCCCCCAACCGTCACCCCCCTTATCGGTGAGCACCCAAACTGGCAGGGTGCTCCAGAGAGAGTGGGCTAGGCGAATGGCGATCGCAAATTAGAACGCCGCCTTCCTGTATTGGATGCGCAGGAGATCCATTCCAAATAAGAGCGTCACTGATGGCTCTCCCAATGTTTTTTCACTGCCATTTACACACTTGACAGGTGGCAAGAAGATTTCCCAATCCGTTCACGCTTCGCATAATAGCGACAGCCTGTTGAAAAACCCTCTGGAAGAGCTTATCTGTACGGGAGGAGAGTATGCCCGAACTCTTCCTGTCACCAGTGCCCAGATCAACTCAAAGGAGATTTTGAGAAGCCAAGAAAGAAGCAGAAGGAAGCCAAAAAGAAGGGAAGATGCCGCATCTGCCGCTCCCTCGGGCCATGGACGGCGTCCCCATCGCCGTTTCTTGAGCAGCCGCTTCAAATTTTGCCCAGCCGCTCGCATGAGCGCTTCACACTTGACGCGCCAGAGTCGTCGGAGACGAAAGCGCCGCATGCCATGCCAGTCTTTGCCCGAAGCCTATAACGGTTCCACCCAGCCGCTGCGCTTGCGCATGGCTTTTTGATACGGCTCGGTCGTATGAGAGGCGCGGACCCGCTGGAGGTACTCCTCATCGAAGCTGCGTCGGAGGGATCGTCCCTGCTCACTGGTGGTGCAGTGCTCTTTGAGAGGACAAGCATTGCAAGTAGCTGCATCAGCTCGATACTGCTTGGTCCGTTCGGTGTAGCGGTACATGTCCAGACGCAGCACGGCTCCGTTTGGGCAGGTATAGGCATCCTGTTCGGGATCATACTGGAACTCCCGCTGTCCGTAGAACGGAGTCCGTTGGTCAAAGTCGGGCAAGGGAACGTAGGCACGAATGCGCTCGTGTTCAAGCGCCACGATATTGTCGACGGGTCCGTAGGTCGTGTCCCCGGTTGCCTGGCGCGGCCACAGTTTCCAGCGGAAGCGCGCGCGGAAGACGCGGACCCTCGCATGGGTTGGTTTTCCATGACTTCCGAGGGAGTCACCAACACGGCCATGATGATCCGCGCCTTGCCACCATCCACCACGTAGTGGGTGTGGTAGCCCAAATGACGTCCCTCCCCTTTGGTGGGCATGACCGTGGCGTCCGGATCGGTGGTACTGACCACGAAGTCGGCCATGCGTCGGTAGGGTCCCCGGATGACCCCACGGTCCGGCTTTCCCACCTGGAGGGTCCAGTCATGACGCTCCTTATTGGTCCTGGCCCAGTCCTGCCGGGTGCTGTCTTCCAAGGAGACAGGAAGTGGGACAGGAACCGCGACTGTGGATTCACAAACAGGGATGGGAGGCGCTAGTGCCTCGCTGAGTGGAGTTGTCTCTTCATGGATCGCCTCTAGAGGCGAGGGTCCCGCTTCGCTTGTGAGGAGGGATGGCTCCGCATCAGCAGCAGGCTCTGGCTCTTCTTGCCCTTCGGTGGCGAAGAGTTCTCGCAGATGTCTCTCGACGGCAAAGCGTGGCTTGACTGACTCCATCGAGGCATTGGTATTGACGGATGCCTGGCATCGACATAGAGTTCCTTGCCCCAGACCAGTCCTGGAGGCTTTCATTGGTCGACGATGGCCTCAAAGAAGCGACGGAACAACTCCACGCCAGAGCGGGTGCGAAGGCGTGTGAGGCTGGAGTGGTCAGGCAGTGACTCGCCCAAGTCGTATCCCAAGTACCAGCGGACGCTGAGCCGATCGTCCGCATGACGCATCAGGAGTCGCTCCGAGCGGATGCCCTCGAAAAACATGACGAGTTGCAACTTGAAGAAAACGACGGATCGACAGAAGGACGCCCGCCCCCCGCATAGGTCTCGTGCACAAACTCCCGCACAAAGGAGAGGTCAAGTGTCCGATCGAGATGGCGATAGAAATGATCGCCAGGAACCAGGTCTTCCAATGAAACATTGATCAGCGGGGCAAAATTGCGTTGTTTGCTTCCCATCATCGGAGTCGCCTTTCATGCTCACAGACGGGAAATGAGGATCCTCGCCTCCACCCTTTCACTCTTCATCTTCCCTCGGAGGAAACAGGAGGACTGGCTCTCCAAGAAACTCGCTGTGTTCCGTCCTTTTCAGATTTACGCAACCACAGCGAGACAAATGTCGGCTGCATGGTCTCTTCCACTACCACCGCCAGATGCTCACGTAACTGGTTCAAATCGACTTCGCTGCGAAGCGTGGCACTGTAGGCTTCCAACGTCTTGGCTGCATCATACTTCCGTCGGTAGAAGCGCCGGTCTATGATCCCCTGAATGTGTCGGCGAAGGGGGTTGAAGAGAACAAAAATGGCGAGTGTAGAGACCACAATGGCGACATCGTTATTCTGGTTGATAAGCCCCCGGAGCAGATACTGCAACGCAAAGATAAGACCGAAGTAGACCAGCGCAAGTATAACTGTCAAGGTGCTATACACCAGGGTGCGGTTGATGATGATATCGATATCCCACAACCGGTAGCGCAGCATGGCAAAACCAAACGAGAGCGAGAAGGAGAACAACAAGCAGATGGCGACGGCTGTCAGGGCCAGTTGATAGGGCGCACCTGCGGGCGAAGTTGGGTCGTAGAGCGTGGGAAAAAGCATGGCAAGCACAGTGCCGCCAACATACACAGCGGCTGGCACCAGGAAACCGAAGATCACCCATTTCGTCTGTTGCCGCTCAAGGGGACGAGACACCCAGCGATAGCGGTAGAGTTGGGTCACCACCAGGATGGCCTCCTCGCTGAGAACCAGGAGCAAGCCAAGCCGATGCGGTGGCGTGTTTAGAGGGAAGACCGTGTACGGAACGAGCCCGGCGAGAAACACCAGCAGGGTCCAGCGCGTCCAACGCGGCACGAACTGTCCCGAGGGAAACAGCGAGAAGACGAGCACGAGCAAAGCCAGCCACAAGGAGATCAGGCCCTTGTTGGGCATCTGCCAGAGCGAGTCCCTCGCCGCCGACACGATGTCAGTCGCAGGCGACGTGGCAAACGACACGAGCAGGAATGCCACCAGCAGTGCCATGCGGTCGTCGGGTCTGCGCCAGATGATGAGCATGCTGAGCACCAGGTAGAGCACCCCTGAGGCCAGCGTGAGCGCGATCACAAACGCGGCGTAGTCATCAAGAGACCAGCCCACTCCGCTGAGCACCTCGGCTTGTTCAGATGTGAGTTGCCAGTAAGAGCAGGCGGTCCCGGCACACAATGTGTGCAGTTGTGCCAAGTACACTGGGAAGCTGGCGAAGAAAATCCCCAAGCTGAGGACCACCTGGGTGATCCAGGTGCCGCGGCCAAGCACAATCCAGCGCCCACGCAACCGTGCGTAGCTTTCTCGTTCGCGGCTCTCAGTTATTGCTGTTGGCGCATGTTGACCGTTCATTCGCGTACTCCCTGTTTGCCGCCCTGGTCCTGGCGTGGATGATTTTGTCGACTCTCACGTGACGCCAGGCGCCTTCTTCCGTCTCCTGTTCGAAGAAAGGCGTCTTCATCCTCTCCTCTGTTCCCATTGACACTCCCATCTTACCACAGATACCGTCCTGCAATAGTGACGAAAACCGTTACGAGCTGCCAGACTTCAATAACCTTCAGGAGTGGTTTCATCTGTCTGCACCCACATGTCGGAGTTTTTCAACACGCTGAGCCCCTTATAGGCAGCAACATTGCACCCTCTGACGTGGTCAGATAGAGATATCCACCTCTGTCACCAGTCCATGTTGATGTTTGGTAACCATGATTCTGCCTATGACCACGTTTTTGCTCTCTGCTCCAAGTTCAGAGAGCTCATCACGATACAGGAAGAGTGCGTGATCAATCGCCTTTTCTTGAGCATTCTCGCGTGGATCAGGGCGCTGGGGTCGCTTCGAGTGCCGACTCGCTACAGTACACGCTATCGGGGCGAACACCACCACAGGGATGTTCAACTCATCTGCCAACGCTTTCAAACCGCGACGTACCTCGCTGAGCTCCTGGAGGCGATTCTCGTGCCGCTTCCCATGAACACCTGGCTGAATCAGATGCAGATTGTCAACCATCATGAGTGTGACACGATGGGTCTCGACTACCTGTTGTGCTCGTTATCGCAGTTCTTTCAGTGAGAGATCAGCCCTGTCGTCAATCCAGAGATGGGCCTTGGAAAGCGTCCTCGCCGTAGCAGTCAAGAGCGTGCGCTCCTCCTCAGTGATCCACCCGGTCCGTATGAGATGCAGATCAATCCCTGTACGCATCGCGAGGAGACGTTGTATGAAATGCTGTTTGTTCATGGCCAGGCTAAAGAGTCCAATCCCGCTCTTGGAGTCCCGTGGGAACGCCTCTCATCTTCCTCCCTTGTGCATGGAGAGCCTCGCCAGAGTCTGATTCTGGCCGTGGCCACGCACGTCAAACAGCTGGCCCTTCCCCTCGGTTTCGTCGTCACCTTCCTCCCCGTTCCCACTCCACCGTACCCATCAGCATGGGAGACGATTGCAAGGAAGAGGGTGCAAGCCACCTTCACCACTGCCATTCTACAAAGGACGCATGCTCAAAGACGAAAACGACGAATGCTCCCAGGATCACCTATTGTCTCCCGATAACGCCCACGTGCGTTCGCAGGGCGCGTCGGTCGCAGCACACAGACATCACGTTAGAGAGACGTGTCTTCCTCTGCAAGGAAGTGCTGCCACCATGCCAGCATGTATGCACTCGTGGCCCACGCTTGCTGCACCGGGTCGTGTGGATAGGCCCTACGTGCACAGACCTCGGCATAACAGTCAAGGGCGAAATCAATCATGGAGAGATACTCCATCTCCTCCGGATTGGTCATTGTACGCGCTAGGTCTTCCTGAAACAACGCTTGCCCACGCTCCCAGGCGGCTTGTATCTGCGGTACCAGTCGTTGCAGCCTGCGCCATTCCTGCTCAAAGCGCCTAGTCCTAGTGGCAGTCTCTACTGCACGAGCGAAAAAGGCTGCGAGGTGGTGTGGAGAGAGCGTCTCCTCTTCATCAGGACGTGCAACGCTGCCTCCCCCAGCAGCGATCAGTCTGCGTATGGAATGGACTGCCACGGCTGCGGCAAACAGTTCCGGGTCGAGATCTGCCCGGCGCAGATCGAGAGAGTAGTGTAGATCATCGCTCCTCATGCTCTTTCCTGGATGTCCTTCCCTGCTTCGTGGTCAAGTATGGAGTCATCGTCCTTCTATCTTTCCTCTCCATCATGATTCTCCTGCGGTGAGAGGCCATGCTCCACCAAAAATAAGACAAAATCGCCATACCAGTGGGTGAGCCTGTCAATCTGTGCGAAGAACTGTTCGCAATCCTGCTCGGGGATGACCGGAAACAAGGGCAGCGAGCCTGCCTCGGTGGCATAGCCGTCGGTATCGATAGTGACGACATCCATGATGGGAATGCGGCCTGGTCCTGCGGCATCGCACGCGCATGGGTGGTGGCCTCCTCGATGAGGGCATTGCCCTGAGCCAGGAGCGAATCGAGGGTGGCAGAGGAAGCCACATCCAGGCGCCGATGCATGCGCGCAGCCACCTGTTGGAGCTGGGTCTGGGCATCGGCGTAGTTCGTCAGAAAGCGAAAGAGCAGGTGGCGCGTCTGCCGGTAGCGTGTGAGCATCTCCTGATGGGCCTGCTCCAGGTGCTTGAGTCCGGCATCGGTCGCCTGTCGCAACTGCACCCGGCGTTCAGGAGAGACGAGTGACCAGTTGAAGCTCGAGCACCAGAAGAGCAAGGCGCCTAGGTGCAGGCACCAGACCATCCTCGTGCCCCGGGCTTCCGTTCGTAGGGGTAATTTGCGCGCATGCACCCACAGGAACAACCGGCGCCAGCGAGGGATATGCGTCTCAGGAGAGAGGCCGAGCATACGACAGAGCGCGACCACGGGAATGTAGCCAGTGCCATCGGTCAGATACAGGACCGGCACCTCATCGTCAAAAAAGGGCAAGGTCATAACTCCCTGACGAACTATAGGAATCCTCTCATCCATAGTTCTGCTCCTTGTTGCCAACGGTCTCTTTGAACAGCTGCTGGACGGCTTGGCACATGTTCCTGTTTGTCGCCCGCGTGTTGTGTCTTGTCATATTATTGCTGGATACTCCCTTAGACAGGATTGTAGCAGTCTTCGCATCGCAAGAACACTAGCCAGCTACTGTCTCATGTGTATGTGGGGCCATACATGTCATAGGGGAGCAGACTAGGTCAGTACACGCTCACGGTATGAGAGGAGCGCTCGCTCGTCACACGACCAAGCTCTCGTTTGTGAGTGTCTTCCTCCACAGAGCGAGCCGGACGTACGAGCTGATGCGAAGCGATCTGGTTCCTGCCCTTGTGATCCTTGGCACTGTGAGAACCATCACATGCCACGTGACGCATGTCAGCCTTCTACCCGAGAGGATCCACGCCTCCTCCTGGACCAGTGCATCGTCTCCTCTGAGGGGACAGACACCAACACTGCAGAATCTCCCTCTCCTGCTTACTGCCGCGCTGTCAGACGACAGCAAGAGAGCGATGGACTCGGCTGCCCTGGAGCGTTCGCACCTGTGCTGCTCCTGTATTTTAGACACCTATGGGTATCCCTATAAGTAGTACTTCTATTATAGTCCCTCTCATATGGGGAGTTTTGTTGCGGGGAGTCTCCTGCTACAATCTCGCCAAAGAGCAGGTGAGAAGGCAAGAGATGGCAGTACGCTTACGAGTCAAAGAAGTTGCCAGGGAAAAAGGCATCAGTATGGGCAAATTGCACCGGCAGGCGGATGTCTCCTACAAGACGATTAAACGCATCTACTCGGACCCCTTCTATGCGACCACTACCATCACCCTGGGCAAGCTGGCCAAGGTGCTTGGAGTTCCCCCTGGAGACCTGATTGAAGAAGTCCCAGACGAGCGTGAACTAGACGATAAAAGGCGTTAATTGAGGAGCACGATGGTAGCTCTAACTTGCCTGAGCCTGATATCTTGCTGGCGCACTGGCTTCCGCTACCTGCCTAAAAGCGTCAATCACTTTCGCATGGACGTTTGTGTATACCTGTGGACCTGATCCTGCCGGGGTCGGGCTTCCCGTTACGGTCATACTCGGTCCGCGATCAGGTGTTGGTTCCTCAGAGAAATCGGTTGTCCAGACGTAGTCATAGGGAGGAAATGATGGAGTAGTGAGTCGTGTTTGCATCAGCATGCTCACCGGTGCGCCTGGTGTTGTCTGCGTAGGCATGTTCGGTTCGCTTATGGTCACTTGAGGCTTTAACCAGGGAACTTCAGCCTGGAAGCCCTTTAGCGTTTGCGGAATATTGTACAAGAGCGTGCATGTCCCTTCCTCAATGAGGATATCGCCGGCGGGCGCTTCAACCTCGATCTATGTTCCTGGAATGGAGAAGCACTGAAACAGCTTGCCCCATTCCTCGCTCCTGTCGTCTCGTGCGTTCTTAGCTCTAGCCCGTAGTACCATCCGTAGCACTTCGTACAAGGAGCTAACGATGGTTTCGCTAGTTGGCGCATCAGTGTTGATCACCAGGGGGCGATCTTCAAGGATTCGTTGTGGTCAAGGGAGCACGTGAGATCGGCAATGACACGGATAGGGATGGCGTTTCTCCGGAAGTTCCCGGTGAGCGAGATATAACCCTTGTGACACTGGATGGTCAGCACCTCCCACTGCCAGTTCACCGGCGCTTCCTTTGATGAGGAGGGTACGACTCCCTTGAGGATACCTCGTCTCCTCAACTGACCGAGAATATTGTTTATGCCTCTAGAGGTGAGTGTGAGGGCCGCGTTCCTGTTCGCTTCTTCTGGAAACGCTGTGGTCATCTGGGTATGGTCGCTGTAAGTCTCCGTCAATGATAGACCCATCGCGATGGCATCAGCCTCTTTGAGAACACGCATCATCGCAGTTATGACTGGAATACTCCACTCGGATGGCGTATGAGAATTATTTGGGGCCAGGATACGCAAAGGCAATGACTTCACGGTGTAAGAGAGAGGAAGTTGCGAGAGTGGTATCATCAGCGCCAGGGTGAGCAGGGGCCGCAGGACGGTCGTCTCGCGGGTGGGATCGATTCTGGAAAGCAGTGGGGGCCATGGTGAGCCTGGATAGGTTACTTTAAGTTTGCTCATATGCAGGTCAAGTGGTTGAGGAGACTCAAGGGAGAGGTAGAGTACACCCAACTCATCCGTGGCAAGCAGTGCTTTGCGCGTGATGCTGACGGAACCATCGACCTCGAGGTTCCGCCCGGTAGCAAGTTGTCGAGCGCCGCCTGTGACTTCGACCGAGAGGCTGATGCTGTCATCATCGTCGAGTTCAAGCTCAGGTTTGTCCCACCATACTTTGATCTGTGTGGGAGGAAGAGGTTCATCGATACGTCTGGAAAGGGGGCTTTTTAGGTGAAGGTTTGTGATGAGCGACTCATTTAAGACGCGCACCAGGATGTCGTTGATGATGTCTTGCTTGAATTGCAGCATGACATCGAGCCACCAGTATTGGGCATAACATACTCCTTCCCCCTTGCCAGAAGAGGCTTGGTGCATCTTTCGAATTACAGAGAAGCAATAGGCGGAGCATATCTACAAAAATGCAAAGCTACCTTCCAGATGATAGACGCTGTGATAACAGAAAAATAGAGCTGTAATGTGGGAAATGTATTACCCTATTTTCTTCTGGTTGAGGTATTATTAGATGGTGAGCCAGAACAATGCCTGTGTAACAGACAGACATACGACAACGATGAAAGAGCAGGCTAAACATCTATTAACCAGGCATTGAAAAATAGTTTCGCCAGGGATGAGCACATTTCCTTTACACAACAAGAAAAGGTTATTGCCGGTCATCCTCGTTGAGGAAATGAGAAACGTAATCACAGAGTTTTCTGAAATTTGTAAGAAAGAATGCGGGAGGTAGGTCATGAGGAACAATGTGTCCCTGTTTCATGCCATCGACTTCACCCCATCTGTGCTTGTCCTGCTTGGCGGGGTGCTCATCGCCCTACAGCTTGCGCTGCCTGCTGTAGCCTTCGCATCCCCTACTCGTTCCGCTGCTCCCAATCCACCGGCAGACCAGGCCTTTGCCCTGGCGGAAGTCTCAGTCGTCCGGCTTGCTGTATCTTATTCCTCCACGGCCCAGCCTGTGGGTGGACAACCAGTCGTGCCCTCGGTAGAATGTACAGGCCTGGGCGTCTTGGTTGCGAGTTGGGCAACCACCAACCCCAGGGAGGAGAATACCTGGGTGCTGACCGATGGTGATCTCGTCAACAAGAATGTAGCATCGTGCGCTGGGAGCACCTCTGCCGAGCAGATTGCTACCCTGCAAGTGTATGCGAATAACGTCTATACCTCCAACCCCCAGGGTCTGCTGCTCAGCTCTCCCGGCTTCGTACCCGTGAATGTACTCTGCTCTGATACTAAAATATGTAGTAGCGGCGCAGTTCTGTTCGCTTTTCATACTGATCAACCCCAGCCTTTTCTGGAAGTTGCTTCGTTGACAACGAGTCAATCGACGCCGTTTGGCATCGAATTGACCAAGGATGGGAGCCCCTCTGCTATCCCTCGCCAGTCGAATGCTATCCCACAACAAACAGCCCAGTATCTGCAACAGATGCCCCAGTTCCTTACTCCTACCAAAGAGGCTCCCAGCAGCACCCTGCCGAATACAACCCCGGTCGAGTTGGGCACGCCTCTGGTGGGTGGTAGTGGCAGCCTGGCAGGCATACAGCTCAATGCCAACGGCGTTTTTTCTGCAGAGTATATCACACAGTTTTTGGCTGCCCAGCCAGAACTCCCGCCTTCATCGACGCATACAAACACCCTGAATACGCAGTGGCGGCAGGGGATGAAGGATTACTACGCAGGTAACTTTAGCAAGGCGCGGCAAGAATTGATGGCCGCAAAAACGGCTGCCTTTACGGCGCCATCGCTGTATCTATCGTCGATAGCAGCGAAGACGTCTGTAAGTTCCAGCGGTCAACCCAGTACCCCACCTTCATCTGGCGGGGTGAACATCTTTGGTATTCAGTTCTCGCTGCTCGCACTCTGGCTATTAGGCGTTGTTGGGCTGGTCCTGCTCATCATCCTAATAGTGCTGGTGAGCCTGCGTTTTGGCGCCAGGCGAGCAAAACGCCGGGAAGAACTGCAGCGCTTCAAAGCCGGCGAAGCCCAAGTACGGCGCATCACAACAGCCCCTCCAACGATGCAGCCTCCACAGGAATCCTGGCAGTTACAGCCTCAACCACGACCTTCGCAAATACCTATGGCGCCTGCTCCATTTGTTGCTCACGCAGATACTCCAGGCAAAGAGGCAATACCACCAAGGGCAATACCTCCTAGTGTTCAGGAGTTGAGACTGCAGAACACGCAGACTGAACCGCTACCACCTGCCCCTGTTTCACCTACTGTTCCCTCTCATAGGCAAACAGAAACACCGCCTGAGCAAGAAGCACACCTGTCGAGTAAAAAGGAAGAGATCAAACGTCCCGAGATCATCCCTGGGAAACCACAAGAGCACCCGGAGGCAGGGGCGGAGTTGGAACACCGTGTCGGCCAACAGCTCGGCAACTATCGCCTCGTCCGTCTCCTGGGGCGAGGTGGCTTCGCAGAAGTCTACCTGGGCGAACATCTGCGTCTGGGTACCTCCACTGCCGTCAAAGTCCTGCACACGCGCCTTGCCAACAGGAGCGAAGTGGAGAGTTTCCAGAAGGAGGCTCACACCATCGCCAGCCTCGAACACCCCCATATCGTGCGCGTCTTTGATTTCGATGTCATCAATGGCACCCCTTTCCTGGTCATGAGCTATGCCTCGGGTGGGACGCTGCGCCAGCACCATCCCAAAGGGAGCATCCTCCCCCTCCCAACGATCATCTCCTACGTCAAGCAAGTCGCTGAGGCCCTTCAATATGCCCACGATGAGAAACTGATCCATCGCGATGTCAAACCAGAGAACATGCTCGTGGGGCGACGCGGCGAGGTCTTGCTCAGCGACTTCGGGATCGCGCTCGTGGCCCAGAGTTCACGCTACCAGAGCACGCAGGATATGGCTGGCACGATCGCCTACATGGCGCCGGAACAAATCCACGGCAAGCCCCGTCCGGCCAGCGATCAGTATGCATTGGGCGTCATCGTCTATGAGTGGCTCAGCGGAGACCGCCCCTTTCATGGCTCATTTACCGAAATTGCCGCGCAACACGCGATTGTTCCCCCACCGTCATTGCGTGAGAAGGTCTCAGTGATCACGCCCGACGTGGAGCACGTGGTACTGACTACACTCGCTAAGGACCCCAAACAACGTTTTGGGAGTATCCATGCCTTTGCCATTGCACTGGAACAGGCCTCCCAGTCAACTGGTTAGGAGGGCTACGTCTATGCTGCTCTCTCCTTTATTTCACCATGTTATTTGGCAGTTAGTTGATGACTAGAAAAGCAAAAGTGATATTGCTAGCAGCTTTGTGGCTGGCATGGATGGTGAAGCTACCCGCTGCTCGCGTAACCCACACCTGCGCCTGACCGGGATTGCTCAGCAGGGTGAGCAGGATGTTGCTGGTCGCTGTCGCCGCATTGGTGCTCACCGTCACCGAGCTCTTGCCCTTCGGCAACGTCACCTGTCCCACGGCATCACCTTGCACCTGCATGTGCCCTTGCACTTGCAAGGCGGTTCCAAAGCCACTATTGGCGATGACACCGATGCCAAGTTTGCTGAGACCGAAGACGCCAGTGCCGCCGACACTGCTCCCGAAGACGCCAGTGCCGCTGGTGGTGGTACCATCGACAGCAGTTGCATTCTTACTGAAGGCACCGACGCCATTCCCAAGTATACTATTGGCGGAGATAGCATCACCGGTATTGTTGTTTGCAGTAACGGCAGGGGTACCACTCGCATTGCTCGTAAAGATGGTCGGACTCTCGTTTCCGTCTGCATGGGCAGCGCCCGTGTTCATCTCAAGCAACGCTGCTGCCCCGACGGTCGCTACGGCAACTCCAAGCCCCGTTCGCAGCAACCTGCGCCGGCTCTTCGGTCTCTCGGTCGGTGCCTGTTCGCTCTCCGCCATGGATCTCTCAGACAGCGATGTTTGTGCGAGGACTGCAGGTTGTGCTGCCCGCAGGGTCAGCAGTTCCTCATTCATACTTGCATTCGCACGTTCCAACTCGGCTAGCCTGGCCACCAGTTCCTGGATGGTCGGCTCATTTTCTCTGGTAATCAACTGTTTCTCCTTCCCCATCAGTGGTCATGCCTATAGTCTCACTGCTAAATTGAGATCTTCCTTCCAGGATAAGCGCTTCTGTTGCCTTCGCAAGGATAACATTCAGAATCTTCTTTGTCTAGATGCGTAGAGCGAATAGTGGCATGAGACCATGCTTGTACCGTTCGCCTAACTACCTCCGCTGCCACACTTTTTTTGTTTCTTCGCTGTTGTTGGCACTTCCAAAGGACATGATACTGACGCCACCAAATACCTCCAATCTCGCTTGACAAATCCTCGACGATTTGATACGGTTGCCTCTACTACATCCATCACATGCTCTATCAGAGGTCGCTTGCCGATGGCTCTCCTGGAAGAACTCACACCCGGTGTCGCCGTCAAAGGTCTCCTTCCCGGCGGGACCGTGACCATCATCAGCGTCAAACGCCATGGGTCCATTGGGGTTGAGCTGGTGTATCAGGATGCCAGCGGGAACCTGGGGAGCGAACTGCTCTATAGCGACAACGTTGCCAACCTGGAAATCGCCGCCGCTGGCCTGCCCTGGAGTTTTGACGCCGATGGAGCGCTGTTTCGCCTCACCTCTGAGGCGTACCGCATCCGCCTCGCCTACCTGTTCGATCCACTGATTGCCGTGCATACCTCGCTCATCGAGCCACTGCCACACCAGATCACCGCCGTCTACGAAACCATGCTCATGAAACAGCCCCTGCGCTACCTGCTCGCAGACGATCCCGGCGCGGGGAAGACCATCATGAGCGGGCTGCTCATCAAAGAGCTGCTGATTCGTGGGGACCTGCGCCGCTGCCTCATTATCGCCCCCGGCAACCTGGTGGAACAGTGGCAGGATGAACTGCACCGGCGTTTTCACCTCACCTTTGACATCCTCACCAACGACCGGCTAGAAGCCTCCGCATCGGGCAATGCCTTCAGCGAAACACCGCTGTGCATCGCCCGCCTGGACAAGCTGTCGCGCAACGAACAGGTCCAGGACACACTGCGGCAGACCGAGTGGGACTTGGTCATCGTGGACGAAGCGCATAAGATGTCGGCCACCTTCTTTGGGGGCGAGATCAAGTACACCAGGCGCTACCAGCTTGGAGAGCTGCTGGGCAAGATCACGCGCCACCTGGTGCTGCTCACCGCGACACCGCACTCCGGGAAAGAGGAAGACTTCCAACTCTTCTTGCGCCTGCTCGACGCCGATCGCTTCGAAGGCAAGTTCCGCGACGGCGTGCACAAAGTCGATGTTTCCGACCTGATGCGTCACCTGGTCAAAGAGCAGCTCTACACCTTTGAAGGCACCCCGCTCTTTCCCGAGCGTTTCGCCTACACCGTGAATTACCAGTTGTCGGGGCCGGAAGAAGACCTGTATCAGGAAGTGACCGGCTATGTACGCCAGGAGTTCAACCGGGCCGATGCGCTGGACACAGGACGCAGGGGCACCGTGGGATTCGCCCTGACCACCCTGCAACGGCGTCTCGCCTCCTCACCGGAGGCCATTTATCAATCGTTGAAACGCAGGCGAGAGCGGCTGGAGCGCCGCCTGCATGAGGCACAGCAGGCCAGGCAGGATGTATATGCTCCCGTTGAACTCCTCGAGGGCTTACCTGCACTCGCGGACGATGATCTCGATGAGCTGGAAGACGCTCCTGAGGCAGAACGGGAGGAGACCGAGGAGCGCGTCGTCGACCAGGCTTCGGCGGCACGCACCATTGCCGAACTCGAAGTCGAGATCGCGTTGCTGGTCCGCCTGGAAACGCTGGCCTTGCAGGTGCGGCGCAGTGGCACCGACCGCAAGTGGGAGGGACTGGCGAGCCTGTTACAGAATAACGCGGAGATGTTTGACACGCAGGGGCAGCGCCGCA
>WNGJ01008818.1_pt1 | contig 15931 bp, 13 predicted proteins | sample 5400611 | NCBI WGS metagenome assembly WNGJ01 (sample SAMN13153375, study PRJNA577476) | soil metagenome | isolation source: 40 cm soil or saprolite under Garry oak tree replicate 1 | place: USA:California | collected 2016-06-15 | reverse complement strand
ATCGGCCCGTCCTGCGTTTCTGCTGGCGACTGCTCCGATCCACCGACGCCGAGGACCTGGCGCAGGACACGTTCGTACGGGCCTTCGTCCATTTCGAGCGATTCGATCCGGAGCGGCCGGTCCTGCCGTGGCTCATCGCCATCGCGCGGCGACTCTGCCTGGACCTCCTGCGGCGCCGAAAAATGACCGCGAGGATCCAAGAGATGCCGGTCAGCGACCAGCTGGCGCCAAGCCCGGAGGGTGAGGCCTCGTTTCAGGAGCAGCTCACGCGACTCGACCGAGCTCTCGCCGACCTGGACGAGGGACCGAGGGAGGCGATCGTTCTGTTTCACATCGAGGAGATGTCGTACCGGGACATCGCGGCCGCCCTCGAGGTGCCGATGGGTACGGTGATGACGTGGCTCCATCGCGGCCGCGCCCGGCTCAAGAAGGCGCTGGAAGGCGCGCCCATCACATGAGCCAGCGACCTGAAGAGAACGGGCAGCTCACCAGCCTGCTCCAGGCGCTTGCAGCGCCGGAGCCGTCGGAGGAGTTCCTCACCGGGGCGCGGCGGCGATATCTCGAGGCGATCGCGTCGCGCGAGCGGCGTGCGGTCTTCACCGGCCTCGCGGCCGCCGTCGTCGGTCTGGTCGTGATCGCGACCCTGCTGGCCACGACGGTCGAGCCGGCCGCTCTCGTAGCGTGGCTCGCGGAAGCGATGGCCGACCTCGCCAGATGGACGACTGGCGTCGCCGTCGTCTTCGCCCTCGTGCCGCTGACGATCTGGACTTCAGCCGCCCTGGGCTCCACCGCGGCCGTGCTGTCCCTGGTCCTCATCGCGCGGGCGCGATCGCTGGCGCTCGTGAAATAAGCGGCGCGCTCGACCGTACTCCCGGGCGAAGGGAGATCGGATATGAGCGCAGCCAAGCTGATCGTCGTTCTCGCCGTCGCTCTCATGCTGCTGCCGGGCCTCGCCTGGGCGGCCACGCCGGACAGCCGGCGGCTCGAGGGGCGACTTCCTGACAACGCTCCCGTCGTCTCCATCGATCAGCCGCGCGGGACGGTTCTCGACGCGCTGACCGCAATCGCCAAGCAGACGGGCTGGAGTCTCGTGGTCACCGCGCCGGAGAGCGCGACCACGCGCCCGCTCACCATTCAGGTTTCGAAGCGCCCCGCCGGCGAGGTGCTCGATCTGGTCCTCGAGGCCGGCTCGCTCCGGGCCTCGTTCGCTGACGGCGTCCTCCGCGTCCGCTCGGACACTACCGCAGCGTCCGGGGATTCCTGGCGCGAGCGACGGCGTGAGCGGCGTGGTCGTCACGGGTCCGAGCGCGTCGTGTTCGGCCAATCCCTGACGATCGGCGCCGACGAGACCGTCAACAAGGCCGTGGCCATCGGCGGCTCCATCACGATCGCGGGTCACGTTCAACGAGAGGCCGTGGCGGTCGGCGGCTCGGTCACGCTGCTGCCGGGCGCGCGCGTCGAAGGCGACGCGGTCGCGATCGGCGGCGCCGTGTCGGTCGGGGAGGGCGCCTCGCTCGAAGGCGACAACGTGAGCCTCGGCGGAACGATCCCGACGATGGTCGGGTCGATGATTCGCGGGGCGGTCGGCAATATGCATTCGATGTTCGGCTTCGCCTCGCGCGCGACCCGCACCGTCCTGCTCTACGTCATCGCGCTCCTCATTGCGGTTGCCTTCCCCGGCGCCTCGATGCGGGTGAGGGAATACCTCGTGAATCGACCCGGGCTCTCGGCGCTTGCCGGGATCGCCATCCTCCTGGGATTCGCCCCGCTCCTCTTCATGCTGGCCGTGACGATCATCGGGATCCCGCTGATCCCGGTGGCGGCAATGCTCCTCGTGGCCCTCTTCCTGTTCGGATTCACGGTCTCGGCCGGATGGCTCGGCGACAGGATGTCGGTCAGTCAGGAGAACAAGACGCCCGTGAAATCGGTGGCACGGGGAGGCGCCATCCTCGTTGTGGTCGGCCTGTTGCCGTGGATCGGCACGGCGGCGCTCGTCCTCGCGGCCGCGGTCTCGGCCGGCGCGGCGCTCCTCTCGCGCTTCGGGCGCAGGGTGGCGATAGCAAGCGCGGCTTGAAAGGGTCGAGGCGGGGCGTGTACTCTCCGGGCAACCTGTCGGAGGAGGCTCGCCCATGTACGACCTGGTGCTGAAGGGTGGCGTGGTCATCGACCCCGCGCAGGATCTGAGCAGAGCGCTCGATGTGGCGGTCCAGGACGGGAAGATCGCCGCCGTGACCGCGAACATCCCGGCGTCGGAAGCTCGGCGCGTCATCCACGTGCCCGGCAAGACGGTCACGCCCGGGCTCATCGATCTCCACACCCACGTCTTCGACGGTGTCGCGGCCAACGGCGTCCATCCGGACATCGCGGGGGTGCACGCCGGTGTCACGACGGTCGTCGACGCGGGCAGCTCGGGCTGTGCGACCTTCAGCGCGTTCCCGCGCCACATCCTGCCCAAGTGCGAGACCGAGGTGATTCCGCTCCTGCACATCTGCCAGACCGGGCTCGCGACGAATCCGGACATCATCGCCGAGAGCAGCATCGACCTCGAGAGCACCTTGAAGGTCGCGCGGGAGCACAAGGGCCTCATCAAGGGGATCAAGGCGCGCATGGTCTCGCCCGCGCTCGAAATCTTCGGGATGGAGATGCCGCGCCTGGCCAAGCGCGCGGCGCGCGAGAGCGGCCTGCCGCTGATGGTCCACATCGGCGACACCACCAAGCGCTACGACCCGAACGTCATCCGCGAGCTGCTCCCGCTGCTGGAGCCGGGCGACATCGTCACGCATCTCTTCACCGCCAACCCGGGCGGCGTCCTCGATACCAACGGAAAGCTGGTGCCCGAGGCCAAGGAGCTCGCCGCGCGCGGCGTGTGGCTCGACACGGCGCACGGCCGCATGAACTTCGGCTTCAACGTCGGCCGGCGCGTCCTCGACCAGGGCCTCACTCCGCACTGCATCAGCACGGACCTGACGATTCCGGGCCGGGCCAACACCGTGCACAGCATGGTGGAGATCATGGCGCGCTTCCTCGGCATGGGCTTCACACTCGAGCAGGTCGTCGCCATGTCCACCGTGAATCCCGCGCGCGCGATCGGCGAGGTGAACCGTCTCGGCAGCCTCGCCGTCGGGCGCCAGGCCGACATCTCGGTGCTCGAGGTCCGTGATGGTCGGTGGGTGGTCTACGACACCCTGCGGGACTCGATGAAGATCGACAAGACCGTCGTGCCGGTGCTGACGGTGAAGCGCGGCCGCGTCTTCGAGCCGGAGTGGGGTCCGCACCCCTGGGGCTGGGAGCCGGAGCGCGTGGGCTGACGATGCGGTTCGGCCTGATGCTCCGGGCGCAGTTCCCGGGCGGCGACGACATGCCCGCGCGCTTCCAGGAGCTTCTGGAGCAGGCGCGGCTCGCCGATGCGCTCGGCTTCGACTCGATCACCAAGGGCATGCACTACAGCAGCGCGCCGTGGCAGGGGCTGCAGCAGCTGCCCTTCCTCTCGCGCGTCATGGCCGAAGCGCCGCACCTGCGTCTGAACTTCGGCTTGATCTTGCTCTCGCTCCACAAGCCTCTGGACGTCGCGGAGCAGATCGCCACCGTCGACGTCATGAGCGGCGGCAAGGTCATCTTCGGCGTCGCGCTCGGCTATCGCGACGTCGAGTTCCTGGCCTTCGGCACCACGCAGAAGGAGCGCGTGAAGCGCTTCGAGGAGAACCTCGAAGCCATCCGGCGGCTCTGGACCGAGGATACGGTGGACATGGTCGGGTCACACTTCACGTTGCTGGGCGCGTCGTCGTCGCCCCGGCCCCTGCAGACGCCGCATCCGCCGATCTGGATCGGGGCCAACGCCGATCCAGCGATTCGGCGTGCCGCACGCCTGGGCGACTGCTGGTACGTCAACCCGCACAACCGCATCGAGACGATCGTGCGGCAGGTCGAGGTCTACAGGCGGGCGCTCGACGAGTACCGCAAGCCGTTTCCGACCGAGTTTCCGGCGCGCCGCGAAGTGTTCGTGGCCAGGTCGCGGAGCGAGGCCATCCGGCTCTGCGCACCGTTCCTGGCCGCGAAGTACAAGGCGTATCACGAGTGGGGTCAGGACCGCGCGATGCCCCAGGGCGACAACGATCTGGGCGCCGGGTTCGACGAGCTGATCCGCGACCGGTTCCTCCTCGGCTCGCCCGATGAGGTCGCCGAGCAGATGCTCGCGCTCAACCGCGCGACCGGGATCAACCATCTGATCATGAGCGTGCAATGGCCGGGCATGCCGCAAAGCCTCGCGCTGGACGAGCTCCACATGCTGGCCGAGGAAGTGTTTCCCAGGGTGCGGCAGGGCTGGCCGGCCGTGGCGCGCCCTCAAACCAAGGAGACGTGATGCCCAAGAAGGAGATCGTGCAGGTCAATCCGGCGGCGGCCAATCCCAATCTGTCGCCGGCCACGAAGTTCGGCAACCTCGTCTTCGTCTCGGGTCAGACCGGGCGCCATCCGGTCACCGGCGAAGTGGGCAAGGACATCCGCGAGCAGACCCGCAACGTCCTCGAGCGGATCAAGACGATCCTGGCGGCCGCCGGCACGTCGCTCGACAACGTGCTGACCGTGACCACGCACTTGACGAAGCGGGAGGACGTCGCGGCCTACAACGAGGAGTACGCGAAGTACTTCCCGACCAACAAGCCGGCGCGCACGACGGTGTCGGCGGCGCTGAACTCGCCCGAGCTGCTGGTCGAGATCACCGTCACCGCCTGCATCCCGAGCTGACCGATTACATGGGGGGCCTCGACGGGCCCCCCAAGCCCCCCGCGCTCGGGGCGCCCCAGCGTAGCTGGAGCGCCCCTCGAAGTTGCTCGGCGGTTCTCAGGCACCGAGACGGAGCGCCAGCGCCGCCGGCATCACGTCGGCGAGCGCGCGAGCGAGCTGACCCTTCTGGTCCCACGACGCGAATCTCAAGATCGGCGTCGTGCAGCCGGCGTCGACGTACGCGCGGATCTTCTCGACGACGGCCGCCGGTGGCCCGCACGCGAGCCAGCCCTCGATGTACTCGCGGCTCATCGCTGGGCTGTAGTAGGTCTGCAGGAACTTGACCGCTTCTTCCAGCGCCGCCGTCCGATCGTCGTTGATGTTGACCATGAGGTGCAGCGCCGACTCCATCGTCGCGGTCGCGCGCCCGGCCTCCCGCGCGACGCCGCGGATCAGCTCCCAGCGCCCCACGCGGCGGAGCGCGCGGTCCATGACGTGCCGCTGGGTCAGCTCGGGCTTGGGGTTGGTCGCGATCCAGATCGGCGGGCACGGCTTCTGGACTGGCTTCGGCTCGAGGGTGAGGTCGCGGAACTGGTAGAAGCGGCCTTCGTGGCTGACGTGGTCCTCGGTCCACAAGCGCCGGAGGATCGTCATGCCCTCCTCGAGCCGTGGTCCGCGGTCCGCGAGCTTCACCCGGAACGGCGCGAACTCGGCCTCCGCTTTCTCGCGCGGCAGACTGCCGCCCACACACGCTCCGAGGATCATCCGTCCGCTCGAGACATGATCGAGCGCGGCCCATTGGGCGGCGAGGAAGATCGGGTCACGCAGCGGGAATGTCGAGAGGCAGCAGGTCCCGAGCCGCACGCGCCGCGTGCGCGCTGCGATGGCCGAGAGCAGCACGAGCGATTCGAGCCGGGGCTTGGCGAAGAGGCTGTCGCCGACCCAGATCGAGTCGATGGCACCCGAGGCGTCGGCCTGCTCGGACACCGCGAGCAACTCGTCGACGCTCGTCGCGCCGAACAGCACGCCCCGGTTGGGGAGGCTGAGCCCGTATCGCGGCACCCGCGACATACTCAAGCGGGCAGGGGACGGCCCTTCGTCTCGGGCGCGGCGAACGGAGTGACGATGAGCCCCAGGAGATAGCTGAGTCCGATGATCGACGCCGCCGTGCTGACGCCACCCAGGCTCACGATCAGCCATCCGGCCAGCAGCGGCCCGGCTGCCGCGAGATAGCGGGTGATGTCGAACACGAGAGCGATCGCCGAGCCTCGCACGGCCGTCGGGAACAGCTCGGGCAGATATACCGGCATCCATGCGAACTGGCCGAGCGTGAAGAATCCGTTCACAGCGGCCACGAACAGAAAGACGGAAGGATCCTGCACGGCGCGAAACAGCACGAGGACGAGAACGACCGCGCCTGCGTAGTAGAGCAGCATCGTGGGCTTGCGGCCCCAGAGGTCGGCGAGCACGCCGAAGACGAAATAGCCGAGGATGCCGCCGAGGTTGTAGTAGAGCCCGGCCAGGGCGGCCCAGCGCAGCGCATCGCCGCCGGCCCGAGACGCGAGCTGCCCTGCGTAGAACGGAATCCACGTCGACACCGCCCACCACGCCACGATCGTGGAGAGCGACAGGGCGAGCAGAAGGAGCAGCCGCCGCCGAAGGTCGGGCTTCGCCAGGATCTGCTTGATGGTGAACCCGACCAGGATCCGATCTTCACGACTGGCCAGCTGCCCGCTCGCCAGACGCTGGCGCGCCTGACGCCGGCGCTCGCTCGCGGCGATCCACAGATCGGGATCGCGCACGCTGCGCCGAATCCACAGCACCGAGAGGGCGGGCAGGACGCCGAGGAGGAACATGTACCGCCACGCGTCCGGCCCCAGCGGCGCGACGAAGAGCCATACGCCGGACGCAAGCAAGAGTCCAAAGCCGATGGCCGATTGGAGCACGCTGGCGGCGCGGCCCCTCGATCTCGCCGGCCAGGACTCACCCAGGATCGCGGTGCCCGGTCCCCACTCGGCGCCCAGGCCGAGGCCCGTCAGGAAGCGCAGGATCAAGAGGCTCGTGTAGCTCCCGGCGAACGCCGTGAGCCCCGTGAACAGTGCGTACCAGAGAATCGACAGCATCAGCATACGCTTGCGTCCGATATAGTCCGCGAGGACGCCGGCGATGATTCCGCCGGTCGCCCACCCGACGAGGGTCACGGCCAGGAGACCGCCGATATAGATCGGGATGCTGGCGAGCTGGTCCGGGAGGAGGAGCTGGCGGAGGGCGACGCCGGCCACGAGGATCAGCGCATAGGTCTCGTAGCCGTCGAACATCCAGCCGAGAAAGGACGCGATCAGCGCTCGCCAGCTCGCCGCGGTCAGCGCCTGCGGTTGGGCATGCTCGGGCGCCGCGATTGTCGCCATCATCCCCTCCTCGGGAAATCTCGGGGCTAGGGTCGGTGTCGGTCCTCTCGCTGCCAGACCGCGGTGAGCGCGTCGCGGTCGACCTTGCCGTTCGCGTTCTTCGGCACCGTGTCCACGACGACGACGGCCGCGGGCACCTTGAACGCCACGAGCCTGGCGCGGCAGTGCTCGAGGAGCGCCGCCTCAACCGGGTTTCGCCCTGGCCGGGGCGCCACGAATCCCACCGGGACCTCGCCGTAGATCTCGTCGCGCACGCCGAGCGTACCGGCGTCGGCGACGTCCGGATGCTCGAGCAAGCAATTCGTGATCTCGAGCGAGGCGATGTTGACCCCGCCCTTGATGATGATGTCCTTCTTGCGGCCGGTGATGTAGACGTAGCCTTCCTCGTCGCGCCGCGCGAGATCGCCATTGCGGAACCCATCCTGAGAAATCGGCACGAGCTTGTCCGGGCCCTGCCAGTACGCCGAGGCGAGCTGCCGTCCGCTGACGACCATCTCGCCCTCCTCGCCGGGCGGGAGCTCGAGGCCGGCGTCGTCCAGAATGCGCACGCGCATGTTCAGGGTCGGCCGCCCGATGGAGCCGAGCTTGCGATGCCCGGGATGGTTGCCACACATGAAGCCGGTCTCGGTACCGCCGGCGAGCTGCACGATCGGGATGCCGTAGGTCTTCTCGAACTCCAGATGCTTGTCGACGGAGAGCGGCGCGGTCGACGAGGTCATGAAGCGAAGCGCCGGCAGATCCGCGTTCGTCACGGCCGCCGGTCTGGCGAGGAGCATGTTGATCACGGTCGGGATGCCGACGCAGACCGTGACCCGATCCTCGCGCAGCCAGTCGAAGAAGCGCGCCTGCGAGAACTTGCGCGCGAGCACGAGCGTGGCCCCGGTCAGCATCGTCGGCCCGACCGAGAGGATCTGGGGCGAGGACCAGCTGAAGTGACGGTAGTCGAGGATCGTGTCGGCTTCGCTGATCTCGAGCCGGTCGACAGGGGACTCGCACATGGCGTAGTACGCCTCGTGGGTCCAGATCGCACCCTTCGGCGCATCGGTCGTGCCCGAGGTGTAGTTGATCAAGGACCAGTCCGTCCGCGCCGGGCGTGTGACGACGGGCGCGTCAGACTCCGTGACGAGCCGCGCGAAGAGATCGTCGGTGGGCTGGCGTGAGGCGTTCCACGCCCCGAACGCGAACCACGGCGCCCCGCCCGTGCCAAGCGCGCGCGGATCGCTCGCGAGCTCGCGGCTCCAGAAGACCGCCTTCGGGGCGACGTCGTGCAGGATCTGGCTCACGTGCTTCTCGCGGATCTCGACGTTGATCGGATTCACGATCACGCCGGCGCGGAGCGCGCCCCAGAAGACGACCAGCGGCTCGATCCCGTTGTCGGAGAGCAGGGAGATGCGATCGCCGTGGCGGATGCCCTCGCGGGCGAGGAAGTTGACGAACCGCCGGGTCAGCGCCTCGAACTCGCCGAAACTGATCCGCGATCCCTGATCCGGACTGTGGATGAACACCTTGTCCGGCCGCCGGCGGGCATGCTCTTCGAGCAAGGTGTTGACGTCGACAAACGCGCTCGACCCCTGCGTGCTCATCGCGGCCGATACTGCGCCGCCGACTACGACTCCGTCAAGCGGCCGGGAGGACCGGCCCGGAAGCCCGATTGCTCAGCGCGCTGGGCGCGGGAGGTACGCGAGATAGTGCGCGAGCGCGTCGAGGTCGGCGTCGGTCAGCTCGTGCAGCTCCACAGCCATGGCGCCGGCGTAGCCGATGCGGGCGCCGGACTTGTACTCGCGCATCGCCTTGAGCAGATAGTCCTCGCGCTGGTTCGCCAGGCGCGGCATCTGCTCGCGCCCGGAGAAGTCGGGGTTGTGGCAGACCGTGCAGTGGTTCTGACTCGCCAGCATGCGGCCGCGCGCGGCGCGCGCCGGATCGGCAGGCTCCGACGGGGGCTCGGGCGGCGGCAGCTTTGCGACGTAGTCCGAGAGCGCGCGCAGATCGTCGTTGGTGAGATCCGTCGCGGCCGCGGTCATCGCGGCGTTGTTCCGACGCCCGTCGCGGAACAGGAACAGCTGGGCGACGGTGAAGAACTGCGGCTGACCGGCGAGGGATGGCGTTTCGGGCACGCGCGACAGGCCGCCGGCGCCGTGACAGGCGAGGCAGACGGTGATGCGCTCTTCGAGCGATGCAGCGAGTGCCGGTGAAGCGGCGAGAGCGGACGACGCAGCGGCGAGCACCGCCAGCACCGTGAGGGCGATGGCGCGGGTCGAGAGCGGCGCGACCGCCCTCGTCAACGCGAGTAGCTGATCCGGTAGACCGCTCCGTTGTGATCGTCGGAGACCAGCAGGGAGCCATCCTTCATCACCATCACGTCCACGGGACGGCCGAGGTAGCTGTTGTTCTCCACCAGGCCGGTCAGGAAGGGCTCGACCTTCGTGACCTTGCCGTTCCGGTCGAGGTGCACGACCACGACGTCGGCGGCGTACTTCTTGGTCCGGTTCCACGGCCCGTGGCGCGCGATGAAGATCGCTCCCTGATATTTCGATGGGAACATCTTGCCCGTGTAGAAGCGCATCCCGAGCGGTGCGGAGTGCGGGCCCAGGAGCGTGGCGGGCTTGACGAAGTCGTCGCAGGACTTGCCCCAGCCGAACTCGGGATCGGAGAAATCGCCCTGATGGCAGTACGGGTAGCCGAAGTGCTGCTGGCCCGGCTTCGTCAGGCGGTTCAGCTCGTCCTGGGGAAGGTCCTCCGAGAGCCAGTCGCGCTGATTGTCGGTGAACCAGAGCTCGCCCGTCTTGGGATGGAAGTCGAAGCCGACGGTGTTGCGCACGCCGCGGGCGACGATCTCCATACCGCTGCCGTCGAGGTTCATGCGGCGGATGTGCGCGTACTTGTTCGAGTCGGGATCACAGATATTGCAGGGCGCGCCGACCGGCACGTAGAGCTTGCCGTCGGGTCCGATCTTGATGAACTTCCAGCCGTGCGGGACCTCGCCCGGGAACTGGTCGTTGATCATCACCGGCGCCGGCAGCTTGTCGAGGTTGTCCTCGATCCTGTCGTAGCGCGTGATCTCCTTGGGTGTGGCGAGATAGAGGGAGCCCTTGTGGAACTCGATGCCGTTGGGGAGGAAGAGCTTCTCGGCGAGCGTCTTCACCTCGCGCTTGCCGCCCGTGTCGACGATCGCGTAGAGCTTGCCGGCGACGAACAACGAGCTCACGAACACGGTGCCCTTGTCGCCCTCACGGAGCCCACGGGCGTCGAGGATCTCCGCCGCGTACACCTCGACCTTGAAGCCTTCCGGCACCTTCATCTTCGCGATCGGCAGCTTGTCGGCCGGCGTCGGGACCGGGAACGCTGGGACCGGGGCCATCTGCGCGCCGGGGCCGCTCTTCGGCCGCCCGATGGCCCAGAAGGGAGGCTCCTCTTCCTTCTGCTGCGCGAGCGCCGGCAGCGCGAGGAGCGTGAGCATCAGGAAGGCGGTGGCCAGCGCACGGTTACACGTCGAGGATGGACTCATCGCGAACCCTCCCAGGGCGACACCGGGTCTGAGCATGACGACACCGCACTCTAGCGCGGCCGGCGGCCGCGCGCAAAACGCCTTCGAGATGGCCCCGCCGCCCGACGCCGAGCAGCTACCGGTCTAGAGAGGAATCTAGCCGGTCGACCTCAGGCGGCGCGAAGTCAGGAGTAGGAGCGCGTTGGCGGAGACCAGGGCACCGCCGACCAGCACCGCAAAGCGCGCGTCGACGGCGGCGGCGAGTGCGCCGGCCAGCAGACCGCCGAGCGGCAGCAGGTTCCAGCAGAGCGAGTAGAGGCTCAGGACGCGGCCGCGAAGGTGGTCCGGCACCGTCTGCTGGATGATCGTGGTGACGTGGGTCAGGTAGAACGTGCTGCAGAAGCCGGTGAGCGCCAGCATCGGGAACGCGAACCCCATGCTGGGCGATCTCGAGAACATCATCAGCGCCAGCCCCATGCATGCCGCCGCGGCCAGCATCAACAGGCCGGGACGCAAGATCCGTTGGGCGGCCGTCGCGATGATGAGCGTGCCGAGCATGGACCCGGCGCCGTGCGCGGCGCTCAGGAGCCCGTAACCCGTCGAGCCCATCCCGAAGTACGTGTCGGCGTAGACGGGCAACAACGTGATGTACGAGAGGCCGAACAGCGCGTTGAAGAGGGCGAGGCTGATCAGGCTTGCGAACACGAAGTTGTGGCCGACGAAACTCAGGCCCTCGACGAGCTGGGCGAGCACGCGGCGTCCGTCGCCGGCCTTGATTTCCTCGCGCACGTCGAGACGGCTGTAGAGCGCGAGCGCGGTGCACGAGGCGATCGCGGCCAGACCGAAGCCGACCGTTCCGCCGAACGCCGCGATCAAGACCCCGGTGACCGACGGACCGATCATCCGGCCGGCCTGCCACGGGATCGAGCCCAGCGCGATCGCGTTCGGCAGTCGCTCGCGGTCGATCAACTGGGGCACGAGCGACATCCGGCTCGGCTCGTCGAATGCGCGGAAGGTACTGCTGAGCGCCGCGAGCACGAGCAGGTGCGGAACGCGGGCGAGCCCCAGCACGATCAGGCCGAAGGCGAGGATCAAGGTCAACGAGGTCAGCGTGGTCGTGACGAGCAACAGCCGACGCCGGCTCGTGCGATCGGCCAGGACCCCGGCGAGCAGCTGGAAGAGGACGAGCGGTGTGCCCTGAGCCAGGCCGAGATAGCCGAGGTGCAGTGGATCGCGCGTGAGCTCCCACGTCATCCAGGCGAAGGTGACGTACTCCGCCCGATGGCCGAGCACGTAGAAGACCAGGCCCGACCAGTAGAGACAGTAGTTCCGGGTCTTGAGGGCGGCGAAGGTGGACGGCCGGGCCGTCGCCGCCGGGCTCGCCGGGCGAGCCTCTAGTCGGTGAGCGATCTGAAGATCTCCACCTCGGCCTTGCCCTCGGTGAGTCCCTCCTTCTCGCGTCGCTCCCGATACGCGGCCAGGTGTGGCGCCTTGCGGTGGACATCGAACGCGGCGTCGTCCTTGTACTGCTCGTAGAAGACGAAGAGGTCGGGATCTTTCGTCGACCGGTGCGGGCGGTACACGAGGCAACCGGGCTCGGCCTTCATGACCGCGGCGACCTGTTCCTGGAGGAGCGCCGCGAGCGCATCGCCCTTGCCCTTCGCCGCCCGAATCTTCGCAACGACCGTGAGCACGTTAGCCATCAGTCCCTCTCCTGGAATTTAGACAGCGCATCGCGAACGAGGCTAGGCCAACTCGAGGGGGTCGTCAAGCGGGCGTGAACTGGGCGAGGACCGTCCGGAGATGCTCCGTGTCGACCGGCTTCACCAGGTGCGCGTCGAAGCCGGCGGCTTTCGCGCGCTTGCGATCGAGAGGCTGGCCGTAGCCGCTGATCGCCACCAGCCGGACCTCGGCGCCGTGCGCCATCGCCCGCAGCCGCCGGGCGACCTCGAAGCCATCGATTCCCGGCAAGCCGAGGTCGACCAGGGCGATCGCGAATTCGCGGGACTGCGCGTGGTCGAGCCCGTCCTCGCCGCTGCCCGCGGCCATCACTTCGTGACCGTCGAGCTGCAGCAGCAGGCGCAGGCTCTCGCGCGCGTCGTCGTTGTCCTCCACGATGAGGATCCGCGTCGGACGGAACGCGGACGGCGCGGGCAGATTCGTCGGCGTGACGGGCGCGGCGCTTCCGGGCAAGCGAACGACGAGCTCGCTACCGAGCCCTTCTCCCGCGCTGGTCGCTTCGACGGAGCCGCCGTGCAGCTCGACCAGCCGACGGACAAGCGTCAGGCCGAGGCCCAGGCCGTCGGCGCGTGCGTGGCCGCCTCCGCCTCCCCGAACGAACAGGTCGAAGATCTGGGGCAGCAAGGCGGCCGGAATCCCGCGACCGGTGTCGCTCACCCTCAGCACCGCCTCGACGCCGTCCCGATGCACGCTGACGATGATGCGACCTCCGCGCGCGGTATAGCGGAGGGCGTTGTCCAGGAGGTTCGCGACGACCTGTTCGAGTCTCGATGCGTCCCCGATCACCCAGACTGAATCGGTCTTCAGCACGATCTCGTGCTGCGCCGTCTTGCCCGCCGCCTCGAACGCCTGGAGCGCGCGGCGGGCCACGTCGCCCAGCGCGACCGGCTGGCGCTCGACCACGATCCGGCCGGTGGTCACCCGCGCGACGTCGAGCAGGTCGTCGACGAGACGGGCCAGGTGGTGGGTCTGGCGTCCGATGATCATCCGGATCCGCGCGGTGTCGTCGTCCTGGGCTCCGAGCTTTTCGAGCACCGTGACCGCGTTGCTGATCGCGGCCAGGGGATTTCGAAGCTCGTGGGCCAGCATCGCGAGGAACTCGTCCTTGCGGCGATCGCGCTCCTCGATCTCGCGATAGAGGCTCCGGTTGTCGAGCGCGATCGCCGTGCGGCTCGCCAGATCGCGGACGAGATCGATGTCGGCGGTGGTATAGCGGCGGTTGGATTCGAGCATGGCGCACGCCATCGCGCCGAGCGTCGTGCCGCGAGCCGGCAAGGGCGCCACGATCGCCCACGTCCCGCTGCCGTCCTTCGCGGTCAACGTCTCGAGCTTGTGGCTGACGATCACGCGCAAAGCCGCGTCGAGAATCTCGCGGTGCCCCTGGATGCCGGCGGGTGGCGAGCCGAGCCGGCCCTCGGCGTCGACGCGCAGCCACACACCCTCGGCCTCGGACGTTCGGGCGGCGGAGGCGGGGATGACGCCGGCGAGGTCGGCGACGTACGGCAGCACCGCGCGAAGCAGGTCGCCGGCGATCGAGGCGCTCTCGAGCGGCCGGGTCAGCACGCGCGTGGCCTCGGCCAGCACGCCCAGCCGGAGGTTGTTGGCCTCCGCGGCGGCCCGGGCGGCTTGCTCCGCGGCGAGCGCCACCCGCTCTTCCGCGTGACGGCGTGCCTGGGCGTGCATCCGCGCCAGCTCGACGAACACCCTGACCTTGGTGCGGAGGATGTCTGGCAAGAACGGGCTGAAGAGATAGTCGACGGCGCCGAGCGAGTAGCCGCGGGCAGCGTGCAGCTCGTCGGTGTCGGCGGTGAGAAAGATGATCGGCACGTTGCGAGTCCGCGGGCGCTGGCGGACCATCGCGGCGGTCTCGAAGCCGTCCATCTCCGGCATGTTGACGTCGAGCAGGATCACCGCGACGTCGTGGTCGAGGAGAAAGCGCAGCGCCTCCCGACCGGAATCGACGGCGACGATATTCTCTCCGAGCTCGGCCAGCACGGACTCGATCGCCATCCGCTGCGCGGCCGTGTCGTCGACGATCAGGATGTCGACGCGGTCGCGCGACGCCGGGAGAAGCGGCTCCGGATCGGCGCCGGATCCTTCGAACGTGCTCATCGGCCTTGCATGCTCACCGCGGTCATCGTCAGCGGACCAGCCACGCCCGGAGCATGGCGACGAGCTCCTCGGGATCGACCGGCTTGGCGAGATAGTCCCAGGCCCCGGCCTCGATGCACTTCTCGCGATCGCCCTTCATGGCCTTGGCGGTGACCGCGATGATCGGCACGTGCCTGAACCGGGGATCCAGCCGGATCTGTCGTGTGGTCTCCATCCCGTCCATCTGCGGCATCATGATGTCCATCACCACCACGTCGATGTCGGCGTAGGCCTGCAGGGTCTTGATGGCATCCCGCCCGTTCTCGGCGGACACCACCAGCATATGGTGCTCCTCGAGGACGCTGGTGAGGGCGAAGATATTGCGGATGTCGTCGTCGACGATCAGCGCCTTCTTGCCGCCCAGCGCGCGGCTGCCGCCGTGCAGGTCGCTGAGGGTCCTGCGTTGCGCCGGCGAGAGATCGCCGAAGCGGCGGTGGAGATAGAGCGCGGTCTGGTCCAGGAGCCTCTGCTCTGTGCGCACGTCCTTGACCGTCAGACCCGGCACCGCGCGCTTGATCGCTTCGACCTGGTCCTCGCCGTCCGGGTCGCCGTGCACGAGCATCGACACGGTCCGCGCCGGCCCGCCTGCGACCAACCGCTTCGCGAGATCGAGCGGCGTGACGTCGGGCAAGTGCGGATTCAGGACCAGGCAGTCCGGAAAACGGCGCTCGAGCGCCGCCGTGGCATCGGCGCCGGTGCCGACGGCGGTGACGCTCACGTCGGGCCCGTCGAGCAGCGCGACGAGCTGTTCGCGCCTCGCCGCGCTGGGCTCGACGATCAGGAGCTCACGCGTGGCCTCGTCGGCGTGGCGCTTGATGGCCGCGATCGTCTGCTCGAGCGCCTCGCCGGTGGCGAGGGGCTTGGTGATGACCATCCGCGCGCCGAGTCGCAGGCCGCGCGCGGTGTCGTCATCGGTGGTGATCACGTAGATGGGGATGTGCCGGGTCGCCATGTCGTTCTTGATCCGCTCGAGCACCCAGTAGCCGTTGATGTCCGGCAGCGAGATGTCGAGCGTGATGGCCACCGGCTGGAACTCGCTGCTCAGGCCCAGGGCCGCGGCGCCGAACGACGTGATCACGCCCTTGAGGCCCTGCGCGCGCGCTTCGTCCAGGAGCGCGCGGGCGAACGCCGCGTCGTTCTCCACGATCAGCAGGACGCGATCGCCCGGCTGGATGGCCCGCCGGTCGTCGCTTTCCTCCTCGACGGCGGTCGCCGTCGCCGCCTCGGCCAGGACCGCCGCGACGGGCACGCGCGTCGCGGGCACCTGGGGCACGCCCTCGACGTCTGTGGCCGGCCGGCGCGGCGGCACCTGCGGCGTGTAGGTCGTGGGTAGGTAGAGCGTGAAGGTGCTGCCGTGGCCCGGCGAGCTCGCGAGGTGGATCTCACCGCCGAGCAGACGGGAGAGCTCGCGGCTGATGGCCAGGCC
>WNGJ01003615.1_pt1 | contig 15933 bp, 10 predicted proteins | sample 5400611 | NCBI WGS metagenome assembly WNGJ01 (sample SAMN13153375, study PRJNA577476) | soil metagenome | isolation source: 40 cm soil or saprolite under Garry oak tree replicate 1 | place: USA:California | collected 2016-06-15 | reverse complement strand
CCATTATTGGTAAGGGTGACCGTCTGCGCAGCGGCTTGTATACCGACTCCCGTAGCAGGGAAGGTGACGGTCGAGAAAGGAGAAAGAGAGACACCGGGTGGAGCGAGGCCGATGCCGTTCAGCGTGACGGTCTGTGTGCGATATTGGTCCGAAACCGTCAATTGACCGCTGAGCGTGCCCACGTTCTTCGGCGCGAAGCCGACATTGATCGAGCAGGCGGAGTGCGGATTGAGAGAGTTGCCGCAGGCGTTCACAACAGTGAAGTCACCACTGATGATCTGTGCTGCAATCAGCGTCAGCGGCAGATCGCCGGAGTTGGTCAGCGTAATCTGCTGAGCGGCGCTCGCCGTCGTAATCTGCTGAGGCGCAAACGTAAGCGCAAGCGGCGAGAGAGCATCCGTGGCGGGCGACGTTCCGATTCCACTCAGAGACGCGGTCTGCGTGCCAACGTCGTCGGTAATGGAGAAGGTACCGCTGCGCGTCCCGGAAGCGGTAGGGGTGAAAGCGATCGCAACCGTACAGCCAACGCTAGGGCCAAGACTCGATCCACAGGTGTTCGCGGTAATCTTGAAATCCACGCCAATAACCGACGGCGTTTGAAGGCCAATAGGAGTTGCACCCGTATTTGAAATCGTAATGTTCTGTACCGGACTGGTTGCGCTGATCGTCGTAGAAGGAAAACTCAGAAGAATAGGATTGAGAACAATCGAAGCCGCAGCACTGCCAATGCCGGAGAGCGCCGCCGTTGCCTGTCCACCAGCAACATTCCCGTAAACGGTGAGCAAACCACTGCGGTTGCCTGTCGCCGTCGGAAGAAAGCGAACCTGAATCGCGCAACTCAGGTTCACCGCAATAGTGGCCCCGGCACAGTTATCGGTCTCGTTGAAGTCTCCCGTGACCGCGACAGTGCTCACAATCAGCGGAGCATTGCCGCTGTTTGTAACCGTAATGGTCTGCGCCGTGCTCGACGTCGCAACTGCCTGCGTCGCATAGGTAAGCGTCGTAGGATTCAAAGTAATCGAAGCTTGCGCTGCGGTAGAGGCCGTGAGAAGTGGAATCTCCCATATTCCCCGCCCATAGGTCGCAGCACGAAGTTCACCCGTTCGCCCATCGCCGGTCGGCACGGACGCCGCTATAGCCAGTTCAACAACAGGCGCATTCGGCAGACTCGTGCCATAGACACTCCAGCAGTTTGCCGTCGCACAAGTCGTAATCTGTGTTGTGACATAGACGCCCGTATCCAGCGCCACGTACACCGTGTTCGCGTCGTTCGGATCGACGACAACGCTATTGGCAGGAGCGTTCGGCAGATTGCTGCTGATGTTGGTCCAGTGGGCACCCGCATCGATGGAGCGATACAGGTGCGCCGCGTTGATGCCATTCCCCGCAAAGCCCATCACCGTGGCGTAGATCGTCTTGCCGGTAGAGTCGTGCGGGTCTGCCGCTAGCGACGAAAGATCGAAGCCTCCAGCGTTGAAACCAGTGCCCGGACTATTCGTTACGGGCGATGTCGAAAGATCGTTCCAAGCTGTCGCACTGCTCGCAGTATTGCCTGCCGTGATGGAAAAGAGATGGCCGCCAAAGCTGCCGCCGCCATCCAACGCACCGGCCATGCCGGCGTAGAGCACCTCTGAACCTGCGTTCTGCGTAGCTGCCGCATTACTCGCAGGCCCACCCGCAGCGAGAGAACGAATGACTGGATTGGTACCGCCGCAGGAAGCATTCTGCGGCCCACCGAGAAGCTTGCTGATCGAGTTTGACGAGGACCACGAAGCCCCGTTGCCCGCAGAGCCGCGCCACACACGGCATGTGCCGATCAGAACGTCGGAAGACAGAGCAGGATCCAACAGCCAAGGGGCATCAATCAGAGAATCATCATTGGAAACCTGCGCTGGCCCTGTCGTGGGCGCGCCGCTAAAGTTCGTGGCCCTACAAGCTGCACCGTTGCTGCATTGACGGATGCTGACGCCGGCCGCAGTCGAAACATACCAAAGCAAAGGATTGGTTGGGTCGATAGCCACGGTGCCACCTTCGCCAGTCGAGAGCTGCGTCCACGGCGTTGCAGAAGGAGCGGCCGCAGTGGAAGCCGTCCCGTTCGCACCAAGGCCTACGAGCAGCGTGCCGGCATCCGTCGGATGCTGCGCAAAGCTGACCACCTCTGCAAGCGATCCAAGGCCGCCATTGAGATTTTGAAAATGAGTCGCGTCATCAGCAGAGCAGGGAATCGCCTGCTGGTTGACCCCATCCGTCGACCGCCAGAGACCACCATCGTTGCCAAAATAAATAAGCGGTTGCGCTGACGTTGCCATCGTGGCAATGGCATGCTGCGCAGGAGCCACTTGCGCGGGTGCAGCGCATCCATTCGCGGCGTTCGTAGTGTTGCGCAGCACACACCCAGCGGCAAGCGAGCAGCGATAGAGATCAAGCGTGCCTGCATACAACAAAGTGTCCTGCGTTGAGCCATTCGGCACTGCTGCCAGCGCAAGATTGTAGTCAGCCTGCGGAATCACAGTACTGCCACTGCCCACCTCCAGTGGTGACGACGACAGTTGCGTACTGAAGATGACTGTCGTATTCGTACAACTCGTCCCCGACCGCGCACAAGCGTCCTGCCACAGACCCTGATCGAGATTGTTCCTATCCACCGTCAGCGCAAACGTATCGCCCGTCGTAGCCTGAACCGCAAGCGTTCCGCGAAAGATCGGGCAGGCCGCGCTGCCTGTCGTCCCTGGGGCGGTGGGGCAGGCAGTCGTGGTCAGCCCCGTCCCAGGCTGATGCGCCAGGCGCGTCCACGTCACGCCATCCGCCGACTCATAATAGCCGTGGTACCGAATGGCGGCGTAGAAGCGCTGGCGAACAGGGTTCCAGACAACCGCGGTTGCCGCTCTGCCGCCCAGATCGCCTCCCGAGGGTAGCGGCGTCTGCACAGTCTGGCTGCCGTCCATAATCGTGGACATGTGCCAGGTGACGCCCGAGTCCGTCGAATAGTAAAGGCCCATCACACTGTTCGTCACATCGGGAGCGTTGACGAGAACTCCCTCCGCAGCCTGCGAAACGGCGGCAACAACCGTACCCGCTGACATGCTGCTCCAGGCAAATCCGGCAAAGCCAAGCCCGCTGAAAAGATGATTGCCCGCCACACCATCCTGCGAATTTTGAATGAGCGTCCAGGTGAGACCGCCATCGGCAGATCGCAGCAGTCCGCTGCCATAGAACGAATCGGAGGCGTCGTTAGGATCACCCGTCCCCGCCAGCACAACGCCGGATTGAACACTGATCGCCCCAATGCTGAGCGACGGAATGGCAGCAGTCCCAGCATTTGCGCTAAAGACCGGCAACGTGTCGGTAAGCGGAACAAAGCTGACGCTCGCCGCCGGACCAGCCGCATTCGTCGACTTCCAAACCCCGCCTCCGGTCGTCCCGAGATAAACCGTATTGCCGGTCGTGTCCGCCGGATCAATCGCAATCGCCGTAACGCGGCCCGTGACATTGCCGTAGGCAATACTCGCAACCTGGTTCGGACCTATCGGTTGCCACGGCGCACTCAAGCTCGAAAGTTGCGGCGAAGCAGCCTGCTGCACCAGCATCGCCGCGTGTTGCAGACGGGCAGCGTCCATCGCTCGTGCGGCGGAGACATTCCCAATAAGAGTGCGGCCACTAAGAAAACGCCGCGTCCGGCCGCTATGCGAGAAACTAACTGCGGTCGATTGAGCATGACTTGCACTGCCTGAAACTTCAGGCATCGCGATCGACTGGCCCGAAGCAAAAATCGATCCGCCGAATACAAGACAAATACCGATCGCAAAGAGGCAGTCACAAGCGCCACCGCGGAGGAGGGGACGTGCAGCGCGCGCGAGTTGAGAAGATGCAATCCAGACCATAGCGTGAATCCGAAGAGTGCAGGCAGCTAACCTTGATGCTGCAAGCTGCCATCGGACGAGTCAACGCTAGAGCGGGAGAAGAACGACGGATAATTCCAGAACGGGATGAGAAAACTCTCATACTCGTCGATGGATTGGTCGTTGGGTTACTCTGCGGCCTCTCTCAGCGTGTTCAACAACCGGACGACCATATCAAAACGATCAGCCGCGCGGACGTCCTCAATCTAACATCCGCTGAAGCAGGTCACAATCACCCAAAGTTGTACACGAAGCTACTGCCTCGATGCCGCGAATTTGAATCGCCAGCCTGAACACGGCTTCGGCTCCCTAGCTCTTAAAGAGAAGCGATCCCTGTTTCGGCAAAAGCCCCATTTGCTCAATGTACTTTTTGGAGTTGAACTTCCTGCCCGTAGACGCGCCCGACATAGTACGAATCTTCAACGGAGAAGTTTTATGGCAGCAAAAATGCGGCCCGAAGGCCGCATCCCTGTCAAAATAAATCTTACGACCACAACCCCCAGGCCCGGCTGACGTAGTCGGTCAGCGTCATCGTAATCAATACCAGAAACGTAAAGAACCCGGCGCCGACTGTCAGCTTAACCAGCTTCGACTGATACTTGACGTGCATGAAATAGAGAATGACGACAACCCCCTTGGTGCAGGCAATCGCCAGGGCCACAATGGGATTGAGGATTCCAAGATTTTTAAACGCAGCCGCCACCGTGATACCGGTGAAGACCAGCAGCGTAGCGAAGACGATCCCATACGTAACCGGCGTAACGATGTGATGGTCGGCGTGCTCCGGGTTCACTACATTCGACGGGTCATGAAATTCGGACATGCTTTTTTCCTTCCAGCTGAAAACGAAGCCGCAATCGCGGTTTACACGGGGTGGCGGTTAATGAGGTACAGCAACGGAAACAGGAAGATCCACACAATATCGACGAAGTGCCAGTACAGGGCGAAGTTTTCAATTGGCGCGACGTAACCGGCAGTGAACTCCCCTCGATTGGCCCTCCAGATAAACCAGAACAGCAGGACGATGCCGATAACCATATGCAGCGCGTGCATGCCCGTCATGGCAAAGTAGAGGAAGAAGAACACCTCCGTCTTCTGCGCCATGTCCGGGGCAAGCGGCTCTTCCTTCAAGCCGTAAGCATGTGGATTAATAAACTGCGAAACATCGAAACTCGCCCCAGGAACGTGGTGCAACTCAAACTTTTCTTTGTACTCGAAGTACTTGACGCCAAGGAAGGCCAGACCGAATACCGTCGTAAGTACCAGGAAGATCACCAGCAGAGTTTTCTTCCTGACCTCCGCCGCCCACACAGCCAACGCCATAAAAAAACCGGAAGTGATGAGGATGCCCGTATTGGCTGTGCCCAGCGAAATTTTCAACTGGTTCGACGCCGCCACGAAGGCAGGGTTATACCAGTTCCGATAAAGCAGGTACGCAAAGAACAGGCCGCCGAAGAACATGATCTCGGTCAGCAGGAAGAGCCACATCCCAAACGTCCCGGCCTCGCGCTGCTGCTCCTGCGTCTCAAAGTGGTGGCGGTGTTGCGGAAGCGCAACGTGCTCGTGCTCCGCCGCAACCGCGGTCTCATGCGTATGTGGATGCGTTACTACGGTCGCATTATCCAACGGTCGTCACCTCGTGTGCGGTCTTGTGTTCGAGCCACTCGTAGTCATACGCCTCATGGTCCACGATCGGGATCTCGATAAAGTTTTCGGTCAGCGGTGGCGATTGAATCTGCCATTCGAGGCCCGTCGCCTGCCACGGATTATTGCCGGCAATCGCGCCATACTTCAGCGACCAGGCCAGATACAGCAACGGAAGCATATACCCCACCCCAAGCACCGTAGCGCCCGCAGTCGACAGCACATTCAGCACCTGGAACTCCGGCGGATACGCATGATACCGCCGCGGCATCCCCAGATACCCCAGAATGAACTGCGGCAGGAACGTCAGGTTAAAGCCGATAAACGTAGTAACCGCGGCAAGTTTCGAGAGCGACTCCGGGTACATCCGGCCCGTCATCTTCGGCCACCAGAAATGAATACCCGCGAGAAACGCCATCAGCATCCCGCCCACCATCACAAAGTGGAAGTGAGCGACGATGAAATACGTCTCCGTCAAATGAATGTCCATCCCAAGCGCGCCCAGGAAGACGCCCGTCATGCCGCCGATCGTAAACAGCCCAAGAAACCCGAACGCGTAAAGCATCGGTGTCTCAAAGGTGATCGAGCCTTTTTGCATCGTGAAGGCCCAGTTGAAGGTCTTAATCGCCGAGGGCACCGCGACCAGCATCGTCAGCAGCGAGAAGACCAGCGCGGAATAGTTGGAAACGCCCATGATAAACATGTGGTGCGCCCAGACGAAGAAGCCGAACAGCGCAATCGCCACCGACGAAAACGCCACGGCCGTATAGCCGAAGACACGCTTCCGGCTGAACGTACTGATCACTTCAGAGATCACACCCATACCCGGAAGAATCATGATGTACACCGCCGGATGCGAGTAGAACCAGAAGAGGTGCTGAAACAGAAGAGGATCTCCGCCCTTGGTCGGATCGAAGACGCCGATGCCCGCCACCCGTTCAAGAGCGACCAGAACGAGCGTAATCGCCAATACTGGCGTTCCCAGCACCATCAGGATGGAAGCAGCATAGTGCGCCCAGACAAACAGCGGCATCCGGAACCACGTCATCCCCGGCGCCCGCATGCGATGAATCGTCACAATAAAGTTCAACCCGGTGAAGATCGAAGAAAAGCCAAGAATGAAGACCCCCATCGCCGCCGTCACAACATGAGTATTCAGATAGTGTGTCGAGAGCGGGGTAGTGAAGGTCCAACCGGTATCCACGCCGCCCAGCACCATCGCCGCGAGAACGACAATGCCCCCAAACCAATAGAGATACCAGCTCAACAAATTGATCTTGGGGAAGGCCAGGTCCTTCGTGCCCAGCATGATCGGTATCAGGAAGTTCCCCAGCGTCGCCGGCACCGATGGCACCAGGAAGAGGAAGATCATGATGATTCCATGCATGGAAAAGAACTTGTTATAGGTATCCGAAGCCGTCAGGTCGCCCTGCGGTGTCAGAAGCTCAAGCCGGATGAGACCTGCGAACGCGCCTCCGATAAAGAAGAAAAACGTAATCGAGATCAGATAGAGGATCGCAATACGCTTGTGGTCCCCGGTAAACAGCCAGCTGAGCAGCCCGTCCTCATTGTTGATAAAGGTCCGCTTCGGCAGTGTCGCTGTCCGCTGATCAGGCAGATTGAGGATTGTCTGTGTTGCACTCATGGCTTCACCACCCCTGGCGTTGTCGGCGCCGCTTGGTTCGACTCTGACGTGGTCAGCGTCTGCTGCACACGATAGTTGCTTTGCATCGATTTGATGTATTCGACCAGGTCGATCAGGCCGTCTTCACTGATCTGCCCCTGATAGGTAGGCATAATCGGCGCGTAACCCGCCGTGAGATGTTGCGACGGATTGAGGATCGCATCGCGCAGATAAGCATCGTTGACCAGAACCTGCGATCCATTCGTAAGCTGCAGCTTCGATCCATACACGCCCGCAAGGCTCGGCCCGCGAGCCGCCGCACTTCCTGAATGGCACGCATTGCAGCCCATGCTGGCAAAAAGCCTCTCCCCATTCTGCGCAAGCGACATACCGCTGGTAGACGCCTGCGTCCACTTCTGGTAGTCATCCGGACTCAACACTGTTACTTCGCCAATCATCACCGAGTGATTCGTCCCGCAGTACTGGGTACAGAAGATGTGGTACGTCCCCGGAGTGGTCGCGTTGAACCACACCGTCGAGTAGCGGCCCGGAATCACCTCACGCTTCACCCGAAAATCCGGTATTGAGAAGCTGTGAAAGACATCCTGCGAGATCATCGTTAACTGAACATTGCGTCCCGTCGGCACATGAAGCGCGTTGATCTCGTGCTGTCCACCCGGATGCTCCGCCTTCCACATCCATTGCTTGCCAACGATATAGATATTCATCGCGTTGGTCGGCGGGTTATAGATCCGGAAGTACAAGAGCGCGCCCCAGACAAACACAATCAAAAAGAGAGCCAGCGGAATAATCGTCCACGTAGCTTCGAGCAGGGTAGAGCCTTCCACCTGGACTGCGACCGGCTGCCTCTCCTTGCGGTAGCGGATCGAAAAACCAAAGACGAGGCAGCCCACCAGGGTCAGACCGATCACCGTGATCAGCAGCAGGAAAAAGTAGAGCGCGTCGGCGTAGGGCGCAATGGTCGATGCCTCGCGCGGAAAGAGCGCCGAAGCGTTGAGCCACTTCACCAGAAATTGCCACAAGACTGGACTGATATGCATCGTTACCCTTTATCCGTTTCTTTCTTAGTCAGGTCGTGTTCGCGCGCAACGTCTCTCCGGAACATCAGAAACATGAATCCACCGAGTCCTGCCACCGTGATCATCCCGCCAACCTGCACTACACGCGCAACCATCAGCGAGTGTTTATTCGTCTGCGGATCGTAGTGATAGCAGTAGGTCAGGATATTCGCAACAGGGGAACCAATCTTGTTGCCGGACGCATCGATCAGCCCCAGCAGCATATCCTTCGGCGAGTACTCCACCCCAAGGTAGTACTGCGCCAGCTTGCCCTCCGGCGTGACAATCTCGATCGAGCTGGCATGCGCGAACTGCGACAGCTTGCCGTCCGGCCCCGGAACTCGGACATATCCAAACCCGACCGCATTCGTCACCGCGTCGATCGCCGGCCGCTGTCCTGTCAGGAAGTGCCATCCCGCGGCCGTCTCCGGACGCCCATAGCGTTTCACATATCGCGCCTTCGACTTCGCAGCCTGCTCCGGCGAATCACTGGGATCGATGCTCACGATCACGACATCGAAATCCTTACCCGGCGTCAGCTTCACCATCTCCAGCGAACTCGTCAGCCCGTCCATCTCTTCCGAACAAAGCAGGGGACAGGTGTAGTAAACCAGCGCAAGAATCGCAGGCTTCTTGCCGAAGTAGTCGCCCAGCTTGACCGGCTTCCCAGACTCATCCACAAACGCAGCATCCAGCGGCAACTGCTGGTTCAGATGCTGCGCCACCCCAACCTTCTGCAGCACCTGCGGCAACTGATCGCCGGCATTCTCACCATTCTGTTTATCGCCGTAGCTCGAGACCTGCGCGAACAGAGGCGTGCTCAGCAGGGCGCAGCAAAGTATCGCCGCCTGCCAACCGCCTCGGATTGTCCGCCCGTTCTTCATGCCGTCTCTTCTCTATCTTAAATCCATTTCAACCCGCAGTTATTTCACTGGAGCAAGCTCCGCCTTGTTCTCTCCCACAGCCTTGCCATAGCTCAGCTTTTGCTCCCGGGCTTCGATCGTCTCAAGCTCATATCCGGTGCGAGCAAACCCTGAAGTCAGCGGAGCCTCAACCGTGGGCTTCTCATCCCCCACCATCTCGACTACCGCAGCTCCCGCCTGCGCGTTCACCGGCAATCCGCGCTGCGCAATGATCTCCATCGCGCGCGAGATCGGAATCCGAATCGATCCAGCCTGTCCGGGAGCAGTACTGTAGTTGTTCAGCAAAAGGTCTTCGCGGGCATGCAGGTCCGCCGTAGCCTGGTTGCCGTCGTCGATATCCAGACGCGGCTCCGGGAACGTCGACGTCATCTGCTGAAACTCTCTCTGCTGCATCTCGGGATTGCTGGCCAGGTCCTGCCGCTTGCCATTGGTCGTCTCCGCCCCCGCAAACGCACTCAGCGTATTCCACTTCGTCGTCGGCCCATCCTCCTTCTTGATCCCGCCATTGATGAGCACACCCAGGAAGAAGCAAAGCAGGAAGAAGACAAACACCGAGCCAAACAGGCCCGCCAGGAACACAGCGACGCCCCCGGCGTTGACGTCCGTTACCTCATACCCCGGATGGTCGGCGTCACGCACATGTGGGTCGTGCGCTCCGGGCTGGTTCAAATTGTTGTCGTTAGTGGGCATGTTCAGGCTCCAGCATCTCCTCAACGTGAGGATCGTTCACGTTAATCAAGGGACGCGCTTGCAGTTGCGTCATGTAGTAGGCGGCCCACAGCGAGATCACGGCCACCGGAACGGTAATATACGCAAGAATTCCAACGTTGCCGGCAATATGCAGATTCCCTGCGGCATCCGCGAAGTTCGGCTCGATCAGCCAGAACATATCCAGGCAGCGGGCAAAGATCATGAAGCTCGTGAGCCAGATCATCTTCTGTTTATTCCGCTTCAGGTCCCGCGACAGCAGCAAGACAAAGGGAATCAGCCAGTGGCAGATAAAATCCGCCGAGCAGATAACCCACCATCCCCCGCGAATCCGGTTCAGATACCAGGGAATCTCATCCGGAACATTGCCCGACCAGATGATCAGGAACTCCGCGAAGCAGAGATAGATGTTGAGCATCACGAAAGCAAACGCCAGCTTGCCCAGATCGTGCTGCTCGGTCACACGCAGCATCGTCTTCATCGGTTCATACCGCGACAGCAGAATCACCGTCAGGATGCCCAGCGCGAGCACGGCGTAACCCTGGGCCACCAGGAACTGAAGTCCCCATATCGACGAGTACCACGTGATATCGAGCGATTTGATCCAGTCGATCGCCCCAAGAGTAAGCAGGAAAACGTAGATAAGGATGCCAATGCCGGACAGATTCTCAAACTTGATGCGCCAGCGGTCGTAACTCGGCTCCGTCCCTCTCTCGGGGTCCGTATCACGCTCAAGCGACCACTTGTTCAGGAAGTACTGGAACACCCACAGAATCCCAAAGATGATCGCAGTCTGGATAATTACCGCTGTGGGATTGAGCATCGCCCGCTTGGCGTTCAACGTCAACGCCTGTTCGAGCGTCACCGCATGATTCGCAAGAGCCTCGGCCACTGCTCCTGCCGTTGGAAACGCCGCCCACTGATAAAGGTGTTTCCACAAAAGAATAATCGGCACGAACATCGCCCCGACCAGCCAGATCGTCCGCGTCATCGCCTCCAGCGGCCGGCGAAGCAACAGACCCCACTTACCGCCGCTGACATACTGCAGCATCAGCGTCACCAATCCACCGCCGGCGAAGGTGAAGCAAATCATGTAGCCCAGCAGATAAGCACGAAGTATGTGGTTTCTCCCCTCATGGGTGAAGGCAAAGAAGACCGAAAGGATCGTGGCAACCGCAAAGACGGTCAGCGCACGCGTCCGCCATGCAGAGAGGATCCCCGGTGCAGCCAGCGATGCAGGCAGCGGACGCGGCCCGTGGTGGTCGTGGTCTCCGCCTGCTGCTCCGTTATGTTCGTGTCCAGATGACATTCGTTTCAAGCCTTCGTTCGGAAGCTTCCGAGGTTACTGCTTCGGTACACCTGATTGCTGAGGTGCTTTTGGTCCAGCGGGCATCCCGGCCGCCGGGTTTGCGTTGGAGCGTGAGGTTGAACCTTCCCCGTTGGCCGAAGGCGCAGCGCCCGGCACAGGGAGAACGTACAGTCCGTTATCGGGGGTTCCCGTCACCGCGGTTGGCGGCAGCGTCCACTCATCTGCAAAGGAAGCAGGCAAGCCCTCGCGCTCGGCGATGCTCGCAAGCGGCTCGACACGCACACCCGCTGGAACATCGGCCTGCGTCGCCTTCTGGCTCAACTGCAACGCTTTGATGTAGGCAACGATAGCCCAGCGGTCAGCCGGCACAAGCTGCGCCGCATAATCCGGCATCGCACCGTAGCCGTTCGAGATGACATGGAAGAAGTGGCCCAGCGGAGCAGTCTCAAGTCGCACGGTATTGAAATTACCGGCCTTCATGTAGCCGCGCTGCACGATCATGCCGACACCATTGCCCACGCGTGAGTGACACGGCGTGCAGTAGACGTTGTAGCGCTCCTGCCCACGCTCCAGCACCTCCAGCGTAGCCGGAAACGGCATCCCCTCGCCTTCTTTGCCGTTGACCAGGCCGGTATAAAAATAAGCGTTTTCACGCAGCTGGCCCCGCGCCACCGTATTCTCCACCTGCGGACGCACCGAGCGGCCATCCGCATAAAAATCCGTGCCGCGCTGCGGAAAGAACTTCGGCTGGTCCTGCATATCCTGGCGGCAGCCGGCCAGAACCAGTGTCGCCGCCATCGCACCAAACGCCGCGAGTTGATTGAGCTTTTGCACGCTACTCCCTACTCCCTGTTCCCTATTCCCTCGCATTTAGTGATCAACCTCCACCACGGAGACCGCGGGGAACTGCTCGAGGAAGGCCCGCGTTTCGCCAGGCGAAAACAGCGGATCGGTCGCCTCAAGGCACAGAAAAAATTTGTCTGTCGTCGCGCCGTTCCTGAAGTTAGGCGAGTTGAAAAGCGGATGATAGGGCTGCGGCAAACCATTCAGCGCCACCATCCCGAAGCACGCCGAAAATCCGGCAAACAAAATCGTCCATTCGTAGGCCGGAATGATGAACGCAGGCCACGAGAACAAAGGCCGCCCGGCAATGTTCAGCGGATAGGCCCAAACGTTGATCCAGGTCTCCATCAGAAATGCAGTCGTCACGCCCATCAATCCGCCCAGCAGGCACACCAGCGGCACCCGCGTCTTGTGGAAGTCCAGCGCCTCCGCAGCCTCTTCCACCGGATAAGGCGTGTAGCACTCCATCCGTCGGTATCCGGCACGGCGCGCTTCTTTCGTCGCATGCACTAACTCACTGGGCGTGTTGAACTCGGCCAGCAATCCGTAAATTCCTTCGCGCGGCGGCATTAGACTGACTCCTCACTGACGGTCTTTGCTTTTGCTCCGCCCGGCGTCACCTTCGTCTGCGGCAGCATCATCCGAATCTCCGACATCGGAATCATCGGCAGGAAGCGGACGAACAGGAAGAACAGGAACGTAAACATCCCCAGCGTTCCCACATAAATGATGTAGTCCCACTTCGTCGCCCGGTAGGTGCCCCAGCTCGACGGCAGATACTCGCGATAGAGGCTGGTCACAACGATCACAAAGCGCTCAAACCACATTCCCGTATTGATGATGAACGAGAGGACAAAAAGATAAGCCACATTCACCCGCAGCTTGCGCGACCACAACGTCGTCAGCGGAATCGCGAGGTTGGTCAGGACCAGGATCCAGTACGCCCAGCCCATCGGCCCGAACATACGGTTCCACATCATGAAGAACTCCCAGTGGCTCGCCGAGTACCACGCCATGAAGACCTCCATGCCGTACCCATAGCCCACAATCAGCCCCGTGCCCAACATCACCTTCGCCATGTTGTCCAGGTGGCGCAGCGTCACGAGATCTTCCAGGTGATAGAACTTGCGGATCGGAATCGCCAGCGTAATCACCATGGCAAATCCCGAATAGATAGCACCCGCAACGAAGTAAGGCGGGAAGATCGTCGTATGCCACCCCGCCAGCGCCGCCACCGCAAAGTCGAAGCTGATGACCGTGTGCACCGAGAGCACCAGAGGCGTCGAAAGCCCCGCCAGCAGCAGGGAAGCCGACTCATACCGCATCCAGTGCCGCGTCGACCCGCGCCATCCCAGGCTCAGCATTCCATAGAAATACTTCGCCAGCGGCATCGTCGCCCGGTCGCGCAGCGTCCCGAAGTCGGGAATCATCCCCATATACCAGAAGATCACCGAGATCGACGCATACGTCGAAACCGCGAACACGTCCCACGCCAGAGGGCTTCGGAACTGCGGCCAGACGTTCATCGTGTTCGGGTAAGGGAACAGCCAGTACGCCAGCCACGGCCGCCCAACGTGGATCAGCGGGAACAACCCGGCGCAGCACACCGCGAAGATCGTCATTGCCTCGGCAAATCGGTTGATCGAGTTACGCCACCCCTGCTTGAACAGCAGCAGAATTGCCGAGATCAGCGTCCCGGCGTGGCCGATACCAATCCACCACACAAAGTTGATGATCGCGAATCCCCAGGCAGCAGGGATTGTGACCCCCCATATCCCCACGCCCTTCAGGAAGAGCCACGTGCAGCCGATCACCAGGCCCATGGCAACGCCGCCCGCCACGATCAGGCCGAAGAACCATCCCAGCGGCGTGTTCGACGTCAGCACGATCCCGGCGATCTTCTGCGTGACCGACTTGAAGGTATGGCCCGGCGCAATCACCGCATACTCGCCCGTACGCGGGTCAATCATAGGATCGACGATAGGTTCGATGGGTCCTTTGGTCGCCATTATGCCAGCTCCGGATGCGGGTTGATGACTCCGGCCGTGTAGGTCGTGCGCGGACGGAAGTTGAGGTCGGCGAGCACCTGGTAATCGCGCTCTTCAGCCTTGAGCTTTGCCACCTTGCTCGCCTTGTCGTTGATGTTGCCAAACGTGATCGCGCTGGCCGGGCACGCCTGCTGGCACGCCGTCACAATCTCACCATCGCGAATCTCACGGTTTTCCTTATCGGCGGTGATCTTCGCCGCTTCGATGCGCTGCACGCAATAGCTGCACTTCTCCATCACGCCGCGCGAACGCACCGAAACATCCGGATTGCGCGAGAACTTCAGGCTCTCCGTGTCATAGTCCGAGTACAGCAGGAAGTTGAATCGCCGTACCTTATACGGGCAGTTGTTCGAGCAGTACCTGGTCCCAACGCAGCGGTTGTAGACCATCATATTCAGGCCCTCCGGCGTGTGCAACGTCGCACCCACTGGGCAAACCTGTTCGCAGCCCGCATTCTCGCAGTGCTGGCATGCCATCGGCTGGAAGTGCGCCTTCGGTGCATGCAGATCGCCCTCAAAATAAGTATCGATCCTCAGCCACTGCATATTGCGCCCGACCTTTACCTGCTCTCGACCGACAACCGGGATGTTGTTCTCCGCATAGCAGCTCACAACGCAGGCGTTGCAGCCAATGCAGCTGTTCAGGTCGATCGCCATCCCCCACGCGTTCTGAATCTTCAGCGTCGAGGGATCCTTCTGATCGTACTTCCAGTTATCCGGGAAGAACGAATTTTCATGCGGCACCTTCTCACCCTGCGGCGAATACCCAACCTTATCGATCAGCGTCCCGCTCGCTCCATTCTCGTGCGCAAAGTTCGGATTCTTCTTCGCTTCCTCGACCGTGGCATAACGAATGATCGACCGCTCCATCGCCTCATGCCCAGCCAGCGAATAGACGCCCTCTTTATCCGACAGCGGCTTCTCCAGGTCATACTGCGCAAAGCTGCCGCGATGCTCGACGTTGTGCACCTTGGTAACGCACAGTTCATAGGTCCCCGGCACCTTCACCGCGGTCACACCTGCAACAAACAGCGGCGCATCCGACCTGCGGATCTGGTACGCATCAAATCCAACGCCCTGGGCCACGCGCCCTGCCTGCACGCCGCGGCCAAATCCAAGATGGACCGTAATCACGCCCTCTGGATGGCCCGGCACCATCAGGGCCGGCGCAATAAACTCACGGCCATTGAACGAGACCTTCACCGGGTCCGACTCCTCCAGCTTCAGCTCGGCCATCGTCCCCATACCCATGAGCGCCGCGTTGTCCCAACTCAGGTTCGTCACCTGCTTCGGCAACTCCTGCATCCAGCCAACGTTTGAGAACCGGCCATCATATATAGAAGGATCGGGCCGGAACGAAACCTCAAGCCCACTCGAAACCGTCGTCGCAACCGGGAACGAGGCCACCGCACTCTTGCCCGCGCCTCCGGCCTTCGCCGTAAACGCCGTCCCCTCAACCCATCCATCGTGCAGCGTCTTGCGCCACCCAGCGGCAAAGTCGCCCTTAATATAGGTCTTCGCATTGGCAACAACCACGTCATACGCCGAGATCTGCGTATTCTCCAGCAGCGTCTGAAACACATCAAACGCCGACTTGCCGCCATACAGCGGATCGATCATCGGCTGAATGATCGAGATCGTCCCGTCATACGCCCGCGCATCCGACCAGCTCTCGAGATAGTGCGCTTTATTGATATGCCAGGTCGCGATCGCGCCAGTCTCATCCACATGCGAGCCCAGTTGCACCGTCACCGGAATCTTCGCGAACGCATCCTGAAAGTGCAGATCGCTAGGCGCGGAATAGATAGGATTCACACCCAGAATCACCAACCACTGCACCTTACCCGAGTTCATGTC
>WNGJ01014388.1_pt1 | contig 15934 bp, 12 predicted proteins | sample 5400611 | NCBI WGS metagenome assembly WNGJ01 (sample SAMN13153375, study PRJNA577476) | soil metagenome | isolation source: 40 cm soil or saprolite under Garry oak tree replicate 1 | place: USA:California | collected 2016-06-15 | reverse complement strand
TCACGGTCGGCCTCGCGCTTTGCCTCCGGCGGCAGGCCGGCTTTCTCGATGCGCTCGCGCAGCTCGCTGAGCTCCGCGTGCTCGGAGTCAAGCTCGCCAAGCTCGCGCTGGATCGCCTTCAGCTGCTCGCGCAGGAAGTATTCGCGCTGCGCCTTGCCCATCTGCTCCTCGGCCTGGGTCTGGATCTTGCGGCCGAGCTCGAGTACCTCGAGCTCGTGCGACATGTGGCCGAGCAGTCTTTCGAGCTTTGCTTTCGACGAGTCGAGCTCCAGGATCTCCTGCCGCTGCTCGGTGGTCAGACGGATGTGGTTGGCGATGTAGTACGCGAGGTGGAGCGGGTCGTCCATCGCGCCGGCGGCGCCTGCGAGCTCGGCAGGAAGGTGCGGCGCCAGTGAGACCAGCTGCTGGAAGGACGCGATCGCCCGCCGCATCAACGCCTCACGCTCGATGGAGAGGATGTCCTCGGTGATCTCGGGCAGCATCTCCACCGCGCAGGTCAAGTAAGGCTCGTTCGAATCGGCCTCCGTGAGCTGGATCCGCCGCAGCCCGAGCACCGCGAGCTGGACGGTGCCGTCCGGCAGCTTCAGCAGGTGCTGGACGCGGACCATCGTCCCGACGTGGTGGATGTCTTTGAAGTCCACGTCCTCGGCGGTTTCGTCGAGCTGCGTGGCGACCGCGATATGGCGCTCGGCACCGGTCAGGTCGTCAAGCAGCTGGAGCGACTTCTTGCGCCCGACTGAGAGCGGGATGAAGATGCGCGGAAATACGACCGTCGACTTCAACGGCAGCACCGGGAGGTGACTGGGCACCGCCCCCTCCAGGTTCACCGCCGGAACTTCGCTCATAAGAACGTGATGCTACGCCCCCAACCGGACGCGTCCTCCCCATTTATCGGGAGGTGGCGCCGAAGGCGCCGGAGGGGCATGCCATAATCGGCACAAGCTGAGCCCCACCCTGATTGCGGTCGTACTCGCCGCCGGCCACGGCACCCGAATGCGATCGCGGATTCCCAAAGTCCTCCATCCGATCTGCGGCCGTCCGATGATCGATTGGGTCCTCGAGGCGGTCCGCGAGGCCGGCGTCACCCGTGAAAAGGACGTCAAGGTGATCGCGAACCCGCATCACGCCGACGTCGCGGCGCATCTCGACGGGCGGGTCGAGCTCGTCTACCAGCGCGATCCGAAAGGCACCGCCCACGCGCTGCGGCAGATCCCGCAAGGCGAGCTTCGCGGACGCCAGGTCCTTGTCGTCAACGGGGATTCGCCACTCCTCACGGCGGCAAGCATCCTCAGGGTGATCCACGCGCAACAGGAAGGGGACGCGCCGGCGAGCATCGCCAGCGTCGAGGATCCGAGCCGCGACGACGGCCGCATCGTACGCGCCAAGGACGGCTCACTCGAGCGCATCGTTGAGCGCAAGGACGCCACCAGGGAGCTGCGCGCGCAGGTTCACGAGTTCAACGTCGGCCTCTATTGCTTCGACGGCAGCCGGCTGGTCGACGAGCTCGACAAGGTCAAGGACGACAACAAAGCGGGCGAGTTCTACCTCCCCGATGTTTTCCTGCACCTGAAGCCGGTGACGATCGTCAAGCTGGACGATCCACGTGAGGCGATGGGCGTCAAGGACCGCATCCGCCTCGCGGCGGCGACGGATATCTTGCGCCGGCGCCTGCTCGAGCGGTGCATGCTCGGGGGCGCCACCATCGTCGACCCGGACACCACTTTCATCGACGCCGCGGTCACCATCGGCCAGGACACGGTGATCGAGCCCTTCACAGTCCTGAAGGGCGAGACGCATATCGGTTCCGAATGCCACATCGGCCCGCATGTCTATATAGAGGACGCGAGGCTCGGCGACCGCTCCGACTGCGGCCCCTTCGCCAAGCTCCGCCCGGGCACGGAGATCGCGGAGGACGTCCACATCGGCAGCTTCACCGAGCTGGTCCGGACCAAAGTCGGCCCCCGCAGCAAGGTCCCGCACGTCTCTTACCTTGGCGACACCGATCTCGGCGCGGACGCCAACATCGGCGCCGGTACGATTACGGCCAATTTCGACGGCACCAACAAGAATCGGACGGAGATCGGAGACGGCGCCTTCGTGGGCGTGGACACGATGCTGGTCGCGCCCGTCAAACTGGGCAAGCGCGCGCGCACCGGAGCCGGTTCGGTGGTGACGAAAGACGTGCCCGACGGCGCGACAGCCGTTGGAGTTCCAGCTAGGGTGGTACGGAGAAAAGCTGTGAGTTCCCCGGATTCGAGTTCGGACACCCCTTGATCGGGAGGCTCCAGACCGCCGTCGAGTACACCGGGACTGAAACCTCGCCCTGGGGCGAGCTCAAGCTGATCTCAGGCGGCGCCAACCCGAAGCTGGCCGCCGGCATCGCCGAGATCCTTGACGTCCAGCTCACCGATCCACGGCTGCGTCACTTTCCCGACGGCGAGATCAACGTCAAGATCGAGGACTCGATGCGCGGCCACGACGTGTTCGTGATCCAGCCCACGAGCCCGCCGGTGAACGAGCACCTGATGGAGCTGTTCATCATCCTCGACGCGCTGCGCCGCGCGTCGGCCGGCAGGGTGACCGCGGTCATCCCCTATTACGGGTACGCGCGGAAGGAGCGCAAGACCCAGCCCCGCGAGCCGATCTCGGCCAAGCTGATCGCGAACTTCATCACCCTGGCCGGGGCCGACCGCCTGCTCCTGTTCGACCTGCACGCGGAAGCCATCGAGGGCTTTTTCGACGTCCCGACCGACCACCTGTCGCCGCACCGCATCTTCGCCGAGCACCTGAAGACAATGAACCTGAAACACCTCACCATCGTCGCCCCCGACGCCGGCGGCGGCCGCCGGGCCGAGGCCGTGGCCAACGATCTCGGGGCGCCGATCGCGTTCGGCTACAAGCGCCGCCCCGACGAGCAGTCGGTCGAGGTGATCGCGGTCTCAGGTGACGTGAAGGGGCGTGACTGCGTGGTGGTCGAGGACATCATCACCACCGGCGGCACGGTCTCCAAGCTGGCCGCCGCCCTGCGGCAGCAGGGCGCGAACAGAGTGCTCATCGCGGCGACGCATCCGGTGCTGACCGGCGACGCCCTCGAGAGGCTGAAGAATGCCGACGTGGAAGAGGTGATCGTGACCGATACCGTGCCCATCCCGCCTGAAAAGCTGGGCGCGCCGCTGAAGGTGCTGTCGGTGGCGCCACTTCTCGCTGAAGCGATCATCCGGGTACACGAGAACCGGAGCGTCAGCGAGCTCTTCCGTTAGTTCGTCCCGATGACCGCCCAGGAATGGATGGAAGTCATCGTCATGATCTTCTGTTTCGTGCTGGCCGCGTTTGCGAGCGGTACCGAGACCGCGCTGACGTCGGTCGGTCGCTTGCGCGTCCGCTACCTGGCCGAGCAGGGAAGCCAGGCGGCGGCCATCCTGCAGCGGCTGCGCGCGGATCCCAATCGGTTCCTGTCGACGGTTCTGTTCACCAACACGCTGGCGTTGATCGTCGCCTCGACCGCATCGGCCCTGCTGAGCGACTCCCTGTTTACGCGTTGGGGCGTGGCGCCCGAGTGGCGGTTGTGGCTGACGCTGCTGGATTCGGTCGCGCTGTCCATCGTCTTGCTGATCGTGGCCGAGGTCACTCCGAAGACGCTCGCCCTCGCTCACGCCGAGCGCGTCGCCCTGGCCGCGGCGGTTCCAGTCGACCGGCTGGCGAGCTTTCTCGGCCCGATCCTGTGGGCGGTCACGATCGTCTCGAGGGCTCTGACCGGCGGCCGAGCCGCGCGCGCTCCGTACCTGACTGAGGAGGAGCTGATCACCGCCCTGCACGTGTCCGAAGAGGCGGGGGTGATCGAAGAGCAGGAGCACCAGATGATCCACGGCATCATCGAGATCGGCGACAAGACCGTGCGCGAGATCATGATTCCGCGCACCGACATCATCGCCGTCGACCGCGAAGCCCAGCTGCGTGACATCGTCAAGCTTTTCAAGCAGCACCGCCACACAAGGATGCCGGTCTTCGAGCGCGACATCGACCACGTGATCGGCCTCATCCACACCAAGGACCTGCTGCTGTTCTACACGTTGTCCAGCTCGCGGAAGTTCGACATGGACAAGGTGCTGCGGCCGATTGAGTTCACGCCGGAGCAGAAGAAGGTTGACGAGCTGCTGAACGAGATGCGGACGAAGAAAGTCCACATGATGATCGTGGTCGACGAGTACGGCGGCACCGCTGGCCTGGTGACGTTGGAGGACCTGCTCGAAGAGATCGTGGGCGAGATCCGCGACGAGTACGACACCGCCGAGCAGGAGCAGCTCGTGATCGTCAACGACCACGAAGCGCGTGTTGATGCGGGGTTCCCGCTAGAAGAGCTGAACGAGCGCCTTCATCTCGGGATCGAGGAGTCAGGCGACTACGACTCGGTCGGCGGCTACGTGCATTCGATGCTCGGCAAGATCGCCGAGGAAGGCGATTCCTTCCAGTCGGGTCGCGCGCGCTGGATCGTCGAGAAGGTGAGAGGGAGGCGGATCGAGACCATCCGCCTTGTCGCCCAGGACCCGTGGCCGACCGAAGTGCACGGTCACGACGGGGCGGGCGAGATCCGGGTGGAGGAGCAGACTGGCCACCTACCGTGACCGCGCCGTCGTCCTGCGCAAGCTCGACTACGGCGAGGCCGACCGCATCTTCACGCTCCTGACCCGCGATCACGGCAAGGTCGGCGCGATCGCCAAGGGCGTGCGGCGCCCGGAGTCGAAGCTGGGCCCGTCGCTGGAGCTGTACGGACACGTCGACGTGCTGCTGGCCAAGGGTCGCGGTGAGCTCGACGTCGTCGCGCAGGTCCAGCGCGTGCCCGGCTACCGGATCGAAGGTGATGTCGTGCGGATGGCCCATGCGGCGCTGATCGCGGAGCTGGCGGAGCGCGTATGCGAGGACCGCCATCCGGTTGAAGGCGTCTATGAGCTGGCGGTGACGGCGATGGACGAGCTCGCCCGCGAGACCGACCCCCGGCGCGCCTCAGCGTGGTTTTTGATGTCGGCGCTCGACCTGCTCGGCTACGCGCCGCAGCTCATGGCATGCGTCTCATGCGAGCGGCCGCTGGCCGCAAAGCCACGATCAAGGTGCTGCGGCTGATGGCTTCGGGCGACCTCGAGACATACCGGCGGGTGAAGCTTGACGGGGCGCTGATGGCATCGATCGAGGGCGTGCTGCAGTCGCAGCTGGAGCACCACCTGGACCGCCGCCTGAAATCCCTGGCGTTCCTCCATGAGATGAGGATGTGATGACGTTAATTGGGAAGTACCCGGCGCAGCCGGGGGATGGGGCCGAGTGATGACCATTTCACGCGACCAAGTGATGGACAAGGTCGTCGCTCTAACCAAGCGCCGGGGGTTCATCTACCCGTCGAGCGAGATCTACGGCGGCCTGTCGGGCTTCTACGACTACGGCCCGTACGGGGTCGCCCTGAAGCGGGCGATCCGCGACCTGTGGTGGCGTCACATGGTCGAGCTGCGAAACGACGTGGTCGGCCTGGAGTCGACGCTGATGATGCCGGAGGCGGTGTGGGAAGCCTCCGGCCATCTCCAGAACTTCGTCGATCCGCTCCGGCAGTGCTTGGGCGAGTGCAAGAAGCGCTGGCGCGCCGACAAGGTCCTGGGCGAGAAATGTCCGGAGTGCGGCGGGACACTCGACGACGCCCGCATGTTCAACCTGATGTTCAAGACGCACGTCGGCCCTCTGGAGGATCGCGCGTCGGAGGTGTACCTACGGCCTGAGACCGCGCAGGGGATGTTCGTCGACTTCAAGAACGTGATCAGCTCGACGCGGGTGCGCGTGCCGTTCGGCATCGCGCAGCAAGGCAAAGCGTTCCGCAACGAGATCACACCCGGGAATTTCGTTTTTCGCGTCCGCGAGTTCGAGTTGATGGAGATGGAATACTTCGTACGTCCGCATCAGGACGAGGAGGCGTTCGACTACTGGCGCAAGGAGCGCCTGCGCTGGTACACGGACGTCCTTGGCGTCAACCGCGAGCGGCTGCGGATGTACGACCACCCGCAGGAGTCGCTATCGCATTACTCGAAGCAGACGACCGACATCGAGTACGAGTTCCCGTTCGGCTGGGGCGAGCTGGAAGGAATCGCCGACCGGACCGACTTCGACCTGGCGGTGCATCAGGAAAAGTCGAAGCAGGACCTGACTTATTTGGATCCGGAGACCAACGAGCGCTACCTGCCGTGGGTGATCGAGCCGGCGGTGAGCGTGGAACGGATCTTCATCACGCTGCTGCTCGATGCGTACGACGAGGATGTCGTGAACAACGAGCCCCGAGTCCTGCTGCGCCTGCACCCGAACGTGGCGCCGGTGCAGGTCGCGGTGTTCCCGCTATCGAAGAAGCAAGAGCTGATCGACGTGGCCCAAATGGTCATCGGCTCGCTACGCGGTCAGTTCCGGGTCGAATACGACCAGACCGGAGGCAGCATCGGGAAGCGCTACCGGCGCCAAGACGAGATCGGCACGCCGTTCTGCGTCACTGTCGACTTCGACACTTTGACCGACCAGGCCGTCACCATCAGACGGCGCGACAGCACGGAACAAGAACGGGTCGCGATCGCGACGCTGCCCGCTCGATTGACGGAGCTGGCCCACTAGCCAGAACTACGCGCCGGTAATGCTTTCGACCGTGCCGGGCGCCGGAGGTCAGCTGCAGAGCAGCTCCGCAGCCCGCAGGTAGACCTGCACGCACCTCTCGACCGAGGCCAAATCGACCCACTCCACGTCGGCGTGCGCGCCTTCGCCTTCCGGTCCGTACGCCACCGCTGGGATGCCAGCCGCGTTCAGCAGCGCCATGTCCATCCAGTACGCGACGCCGATAAGCACCGGGTCTGCTGCGGCCAGCGCAACGGCGCGGGTGAGCGGATGGTCGCCGGCGACTTCCGACGGCGGTCGCTCCAGCATCACGCGGGCGGTGCCGCGGCCCTCGCCGATCAGCTCTTGGATCTCGCGCAGGCTGCTGGCGCCGTCTTCGCCGGGCACCGTGCGCCGCTCCAGCTTGGCCACGCAGCGGGCCGGATACGTCGACATCTCCTGGCCGCCCTCGATCAGCGAGGCGTGGATGGAGCCCGCCCCGAGCAATCCATGTCGTGGACCCTCGTGCAAGCGCGAATCGAGGTCTAGAACCCCCGTCAAGACCCGGCCCATGTGTGCGATCGCGTCCACGCCCAGATCGGAGCGCGACCCGTGGGCGGCGACGCCGTGCGTTTCCACCTCGAGCCAGACGAACCCTTTGTGGGCGAGACAGAGCTGCAGCTCGGTTGGTTCGGTGACGATCCCGAAGTCGGCGCGAAATTTTTTCAACACCGCGGAGGTACCGAGGCTCGCGACCTCCTCATCTGCGACCGCCGTCACGATCAGGTCGCCTTTCAAGCGCAGGCGGGCCGCCTCTCGAGCCGTGACCATGATCGCCGCCAGGCTCGCCTTCATGTCGTACGCGCCACGGCCATACACGCGACCCTCGCGCACCACGGGCGAGAACGCCGCGGCCATCCCGCCCGCGCCCACGGTGTCCATGTGCGCGTTCAACATCAGGCTGCGCCCGCCGCCACTGCCGCGCAGGACTCCCACCACGCTCGGGCGCCCGGGCACCGGCTCGACGATCTCGACCAGGAGACCTTCGGCACGTAACCACGACGCAACGAATCCGGCGATCGCCGTCTCACCGCCGCCCGAGGCCGCAATGTCGGGATTCACCGACTCGATCGCCACCAGCTCACAGATCAGCGACTCGAGTCCTGTGGAAACGTTCATGGCCACGCTCCAAACCATAACCACCCGTTCCCTTGCCTTTTTCTCAGGCCGAACTACACTCCCTGGAGCCGCTTTCGCGCGCAGAGATACGGGGGTTTTGGAGGAAGCAAGTATGTCTCGATCGTTGCGACGCGCGCTCACTCTGGCGACCGGATTCGTCACGGCCGTTGCGGCCGGACCGGCGCTGGCGACCGTGCAGGCGACCACCGACCAGAAGGGTCTCTCCGCGATCAACCACATCGTCGTCATCTACGAGGAGAACCACAGCTTCGACAATCTCTACGGAGGTTGGGAAGGCGTGAATGGCCGCGCCAACGCTGACGCCGCCCATACGACTCAGGTGATTCAGAGTGATGCGGTGGCGCCACCCGTGTACACCTGCTTGATGCAGAACGACGTGAACCTGGTCTCGGCGCCAGGTCCCGTCTGCACAGATACGACGACCGGAACGACTTTCACGAGCCACTTCACCAACCAACCCTTCAGCATCGAGGCATCCATTCCGGCGAGCGCGCACACCTGCCCTGTCCCAGGGGCGCCGTTCTCGGCGACCGGATACCCGGACAATTCGAGCAATTTGCCCGGTGGCTGCACGCGCGATATCGTGCACCGCTTCTACCAGGAGCAGTACCAGCTCAACAACGGTCGGCAGAATCTGTACGTCACAGGCAGCGACGCGGTCGGCCTGGCGATGGGCTACTACAACACGAGCGCCCTGCCGATCTATACGTACCTGCACAGTGACGGCCACCCTCACTACGCGATCGCTGACGACTTTTTCCAGTCGGCGTTCGGCGGATCGTTCCTCAACCACCAATGGTTGATCGCGGCCGCCAGCCCCCCGTGGACGGACGCGCCGGCTGACCAGCACTCGATCCTCGACAGCAAGGGCATGCCGACCAACTACCCGCTCTACCACACCGATACCGCCAAACTCGACAAGGCGGTCACACAGGCCTGCGGTCTTTCCACGACCAATCCGAACCGCGCATGCGGTGACTTCGCGGTCAACACCATCCAGCCCTTCCAGCAACCCTTCAAGGGTTCGCCTCAGCTTCCCGCCCAGACGGGCACGACCATCGGCGACAAGCTGACCACCGCAGGTGTCAGCTGGGCGTGGTACTCAGGCGGATGGTCGAACGCCAACGGTGACGTCGGGGCGCCGGGCTGGAGCAATGGCACTCCCGGCCTGAATCCCACCTGTACCGACCCCGCCTCCGCTCCGAACCCGGCCTGGCCGCACTGCCCGAACAAGGTCTTCCAGTACCACCACCAGCCGTTCAACTACTACGCCGCGTATGCGACCGGCACCCCTGGGCGGACGCACCTGCGCGACGAGGTTGAGTTCATGCAGCTTGCGAACAACTCGGCCCAAACGTGCGACCTCAACTCGGTCAGCTTCGTGAAGCCGATCGGGCTCGAGAACGAGCACCCCGGATACACAAGCGAGGGCCGCGGCAGTGACCACCTGGTTCAGCTGCTCTCGGCGATCGACAACAGCGCCTGCCGCAAGGACACCATGGTCGTCGTCACCTATGACGAGTTCGGCGGCCAGTGGGACCACGTCGTGCCTCCGGGCCAGGGCGGAACCGCCGGACCCCACGACCAGTGGGGCCCGGGCACGCGCATCCCGGCGCTGGTCATTGCTCCGCGCCTGCGCGGGGAATTCGTCGTCGACCACACCCAGTACGACACCACCTCCATCCTCGCCACGATCGAGCGCCGCTACGGCCTCACCCCGCTCGGCGCCGAAACGCGCGACGGTGCGGTCAACGACCTCTCCAGGGTTTTCGCGGCGAAATCGCCTTTCGCCTGACCGAGGCAGGGAAAGCGAGGGCCCGGCGTCGGGCCCTCGCGGCCGGCCACCGGTCGCCTCAGCTGCGGCCGCCGAAGATCGAGCTCTCGAGCACGTAGAACACCGCGATCGCGGTGTAGAAAGCCGCGCTTGCATATGGGTTGACGAGGGCCAGGGCGGTGGCCGCCGCGTACAGGAAAGGCCCGGGCAGGTAGCTTCGCCCGATGCCCTCCACCGTCCGAGCGTCCGCGTTGGTTCGAAGCAGGCGCCGCCCTGCGGCCGCGTAGCGCCACAGCAGGTTGAATGACACGGCGGTCAGCGTCAGCGTGATGCCGTAGGCGATCGACGCCGCCTGCAGGCCGTCGGGATTGGTGATGTGCTCGGCCAGGAGCCTGGTCGGGAAGGGGATGAACGCGATCACCATCAGGAACAGCACGTTCAGCAGCAGAAACAGCCGGTTGACGTGCGCGATCTGGCTCATGACGGTGTGGTGGTTGGCCCAGATGATTCCGATCGTGATGAAGCTCACGGCGTACGCCACGTAGCTCGGCCAGATCTTCAACAGCTGCAGTCCCAACGGCGCGCCTTCTGCTGACACGTTCAGGATCAAGAGCGTGGCCGCGATCGCGAAGACGCCGTCGCTGAAGGCCTCGAGCCGGGAAGTTGTCACGGCGTCAATTCAAACGCAAGTTTCGGAGGCCGCGTTCGTTAAGCCGCGCTGTAGGGCCGTATGTGAATACCACGAGGAGTAAGGCCTCCTCCTCTCTACACTCCCCATCTCCAACTTCTCGAGGCCGATGCTCCAGCCGACCCGGCGGGCCCCCCTCCCTGATTGCTCGCCGGGCTCCGGTTGGGCTTCCTCCCCACTCGTGGGGAGGTGGCGCTGAAGGCGCCGGAGGGGCTATCCCACCAATCGGACCGTCCAGAAGTCGCTCGCCAAGCCTGGCTGGACGAAGTACGCGTATGGGAGCGTGAAGTAACCCTTGATGCCCCAGGCGGCGCCCCATGAGTTGCGGGCCAGGAACCACTGCCTGGACTCGTTGTAACCAACCGCCATCACCGCGTGGCCGCCGACCGGCCGCTCACCCCAACCGGGCATGGGCGCATGGCCCGTCTTCCGGACCGCCTCGGTTTCGAAGCTCTCATAGACCGTGAACCCGAAGATGAACGGGTAGCCCGAGGCAAGGCACCCCTTCATCTGGTTCAGGTCCTGGATGAGGCTCTGGTACGAAACGGCGCGGTCCAGCCTGGCGTCCTTGTAGCACTTCGCCGACGGCCGTTTCGCGAACTTAGCGATGTCGTAAGGCCATTCGGGTTCCGGACAGACACCGTCGCTCGCCACCGACTTGATCCCGTCGCGGATCATCGCGCCGCTGTCGATCGACACCGTGCCCTCGATGACGCGCTCGTTGTAGTAGATGAAAAGGCGTGACGGCACGAAATCCGAGAGCTTCTGCTTGATGCGGTCGAACTCGACCGCTCCGCCGATCGCGTTGGCCGTGCAGCTGCCGAGCTGGCCCTGGTCGTAGACGGGCGGGCACTTGGCGCGTAGGTCGGTGAGGGCCGGCAGCGCCTTGAGGTACTGGGCGGGAGCAGCGTAAAGATGGTCGCGCTGGTCGGGCACGTCCGGTATCCACCCGTAGTGGCGGATCTCGCGGGGTTGGGTCATGGCATCAAGCTCCTAGAGGTATGGCCAGTTGGCGACGCTCGGGCCGTCGCCGACGTAAGCCTGAACGCCATTCGGAAAACGGTGAGCCTCCAGCACGATCGCGGTCGCGCGTGCGTGTCCCTCGAGGATCACGAGATGTCCGTCGGGGCGGCGCAGCGCGATGATCTCGGGCACCTTTTTGTCCGAGTGGCACAGGCCTGACGCCAGCGACAGCACGACCATGTTGGTCGAGTCGCCGGTGAAGACGTGGCCGACGTTGGTCGCGCCCTCGGCAACCTTGCGAGTGGCGGGCGCGAGGATCGGCCACGCCGCGCCTTGCCTTGCGTACAGCAGCTCGCCGACCTCGTCGGTGCTCAACCGGAATCGACGCCACCCGATGTCGGCGCCGAGTCCCTGGAAGCTGCCCGCGCTCTGTCCGAACCCGTAGACCGAGGTGATGATCTGCCGCCGCAGCTCGTTCTGTGCGCCGTCGTGTAGATCTGGCGACCGCGCCGCCTTGAGAGCGACCGACAGGTTCGCCGGGTTGGGTGGGTTGCCGACCAGGTAGGCCTGGAACTCGGGCGACTCGATCTCGGCCTGGAGCCAGGCCAGAATGACCTGGTCTTCGGTCGCCTTTCCCAGGTCGTCCATCGTGGAAAGGGTAATCGGCTCTCCCCACCCGGCCGCGCGCTGCGCCGGCGGCCGGCCTCCCCATGAATGGGGAGGAAGCATGGGAAAATAGCACCTCCATGCCGAAAGTCCACAAGTGGGTGTACCAGTTCTCAGAAGGCTCCGCCAAAATGCGCGACCTTCTTGGCGGCAAAGGCGCTGGCGCCGCGGAGATGACGCGGGCGGGCATGCCTGTCCCACATGGCTTCACGATCACGACCGAGGCGTGCCGCGCGTATTACGCGAGCGGCGGCAAATTTCCGAAAGGACTATGGGAGCAGATCCTGCCGGCGCTGAAGATCCTCGAGCGCAAGGCGGCCAAGAAATTCGGCGACCTGAAGGATCCGCTGCTGGTCAGCGTCCGCTCGGGCGCGAAGTTCTCCATGCCCGGGATGATGGACACCGTCCTGAACCTGGGCCTGAACGAAGAAACGACCAAGGGCCTCGCCGCTCTGACCAAAGACGAGCGCTTTGCCCTCGATGCGAGGCGCCGCTTCATTCAGATGTTCGGCAAGACGGTCAAGGGCATCGACGGCGAGAAATTCGAGCATGCTCTGCAGGAGGCCAAGAAGAAGGCCGGGGTCAAAACCGACCCCGACCTGAAGCCCGAGCAGCTGCGCCCGCTGGTCGCTCGGTTCCTCAGCATCTATAAGGAAGAGACGGGTCGCGATTTCCCGACCGACCCGGTCGAGCAACTGCGCGATGCGATCGACGCGGTGTTCAAATCATGGAACACCGATCGCGCGAAGACATATCGGCGCATGGAACGAATTCCGGACGACCTGGGGACCGCGGTCAACGTGCAGATGATGGTGTTCGGCAATATGGGCGAGACGTCAGGGACCGGCGTCGCGTTCACGCGCAACCCGATCACGGGCGGCAAGGAGCTGTACGGCGACTACCTTGCCAACGCGCAGGGCGAAGACGTCGTGGCGGGAGTGCGCGACACCGAGCCGATCAATGCGCTGAAGCGCCACATGCCGAAGGTGTACGCGCAGTTCGAGCGCTACGCGCGTCAGCTCGAGAAGCACTACCGCGACGTCCAGGACCTCGAGTTCACAATTGAGCGCGGCAAGCTCTACATGCTGCAGACACGCTCGGCCAAGCGCACCGGTGAGGCGGCCGTGAACATCGCGGTCGACATGGTGAAGGAGCGGCTGATCACGAAGAAGGACGCTGTGGCGCGCATCGAGCCGCGGCAGCTCGAGCAGCTGCTGTTTCCGCGCGTCGACCCAGCGGCGAAAGTGTCCCCGCTCGCGAAGGGCGTCCCCGCATCACCTGGAGCGGCCAGCGGCGGCGCGGTTTTCGACGCCGACACCGCGGTCGAATGGGGCAAGCAAGGCAAGGCGGTGATCCTGGTCAGGGTTGAGACGAACCCCAACGACGTGCACGGCATGGTCGAGGCGAAGGGCATCCTGACCCAAACCGGCGGCACCGCGAGCCATGCGGCCCTGGTTGCGCGCGGCATGGGCCGGCCCTGCGTCGTGGGCGCCAGCGCAATCGACGTCGATGTGCGGCAGCGCAAGTTCTCCGCCAACGGCACCACGATCAAAGAAGGTGATCAGATCACGATCGACGGCACCACCGGCGAGGTATACGTCGGCAATGTCCCGACGATCGAAGCCCGTTCATTGAACCAGCACCCCGCTGCGAGCGCGGTCCTGCGCTGGGCCGACGAACTCCGGCGCCTCGAGGTATGGGCGAACGCGGATGCGCAAAAGGCGCGGGAGAACGGCGCCCAGGGCGTCGGCTTGTGCCGGACCGAGCACATGTTCATGGAGCAGGAACGGCTGCCGGTCGTGCAGGCCATGATCATGGCCACCACCACCGCGGAGCGCGAAAAACAGCTCGCCAAGCTCCTACCGATGCAGCGCGGTGACTTCGAGGGCATCTTCAAGGAGATGGCGGGGCTGCCGGTGATCATCCGGCTCATCGACCCGCCGCTTCATGAGTTCCTGCCGAGCCTCGAAGAGTTGATCCGCGAGACGACCCACCTCAAGGACACGGGCGAGGATCCCGCGCGACTGGACGAGCGAGAGAAGGTGCTGGCCAGAGTCGAGGAGCTGCACGAGGCGAACCCGATGTTGGGCCTTCGCGGCGTGCGGCTGTCGATCCTGTATCCGGAGATCACACGAATGCAGGTGCGCGCGATCATGGAGGCGGCCTGCAACCTGCGCAAGCGCAAGGTCGACGCGCGACCCGAGATCATGATCCCGCTCGCGGGCACGGTGGCTGAGCTGCGCACGGTTCACGCCGAGCTGAAGCCGGTGGCGGAAGCGGTGCAGAGGGAGGCGGGCGTCAAGGTACCGTACAAGTTCGGGACCATGATCGAGATTCCCCGCGCCGCGCTGACGGCGGGCGAGATCGCGCAGGAGGCCGAGTTCTTCTCATTCGGCACGAACGACCTGACCCAGACCACCTTCGGCTTCTCCCGCGACGACGCCGAGCGAGCTTTCATCGTCCGCTATCTCGAACAGAAGATCCTGCCCCGCAACCCGTTCGAGACGATCGACGTGGCCGGCGTGGGGCGGCTGATGGAGATCGCGGTCAAGGAAGGCCGCAAGACCCGGCGCGATCTCGAGGTCGGGATCTGCGGCGAGCATGGGGGAGACCCCGACTCGATCCACCTTTGCCACAGGCTGGGGCTGAACTACGTTTCGTGCAGCCCGTTCCGCGTCCCGGTGGCGCGGCTGGCCGCGGCGCAAGCGGCGATCGGAGAAGGTACTGGCACGAAGTAGCTCTCTGAATCTTGCGGAGTTCAGGGAGCGATTCGCAGGCGAGGTGATCCTTCCCGGCCACCCGGACTACGACCAGGCGCGAATCGTTTGGAACGCAATCGCCGACCGGCGCCCAGCCCTGGTCGTCCGCCCGACCTCGGTCGATGACGTGATCAGCGCGATCCAGTTTGCGGGCGAGGAGCAGCTTGTCGTGGCTGTGCGCGGTGGGGCTCACAGCGTGGCCGGGTTCTCCACGTGCGACGGCGGCATGGTCCTGGACCTCTCGCGCATGCGCGAGGTGACGGTCGATCCGGTGAACAAACGAGCGCGGGCTCAAGGCGGCGCGCACCTGTCGCAGCTCGACAAGGCGGCGCAATCGCACGGCCTGGTTTGTCCCGTCGGCGTGGTCGGGCATACCGGCGTGGCCGGACTGACGCTCGGGGGCGGCATGGGCCGCCTGCAGCGCAAACTCGGGCTGACGGTCGACAACCTCGTGGGGGTCGACCTCGTCACCGCGAACGGAAACAAGATCCACGCGAGCGAGACAGAGAACCCCGATCTGTTCTGGGGTCTGCGCGGGGCAGGCGCGAATTTCGGCGTGGCCACCTCGTTTGAGTTCCGCCTGCATCCGATGGATGGAACCATCTTCCAGGGCGGGGTCGTCTTCCCGGTCGAGCGAAGCCTCGAGGTGGCCGAGCACGTCCGCGAATTCGTCGCCACGCACGATGACGTCCACGTCGCCCTTGCTTTCACGAAGGACGAGGAGCTTGAGGGTCAGCCGGTCTTCGTGGTTGGTTCGACTCATGCCGGCGGTGTCGATGATGCAGAGCGCGACCTCCGGGTCTTCCGCGAGCTGCGCCCGCTTCGGGACACATTTGGCGCCAAGCCATACCTGGAGGTGCAGCGCATGGCTGACGAGTCGTCGGGGTGGGGCCAGCGCTTCTACACGAAGGCGGGTTTTCTGGCCGCGCTCAGCGACGAGGTGGTCAGCCTGTGCGCGGGATTGGTGGAAACCATCCCGCCCGGCGCCGAGCTTTCGTTGTGGGCGCAGGGGGGCGCGGTGGGACGCGTGCCGGACGACGCGATGGCATACACCGGACGACATGCGCCCTTCAACGTCTCGGCGGAGCTGGCATGGACGGATGCAGCTGACGATGAGCAGCGGATTGCATGGGGGCGCGCGGCGATCGCCAAGATCAAGCCGTTCATGACGACCGGGCAGTACGTCAACGATGTGGTCGAAGCCGGCACGGACGGCGCGCAGATCTATGGCCAGGCGAAGTACGAGCGGCTGGTTGGGTTGAAGCGGAAGTACGA
>WNGJ01012680.1_pt1 | contig 15937 bp, 12 predicted proteins | sample 5400611 | NCBI WGS metagenome assembly WNGJ01 (sample SAMN13153375, study PRJNA577476) | soil metagenome | isolation source: 40 cm soil or saprolite under Garry oak tree replicate 1 | place: USA:California | collected 2016-06-15 | reverse complement strand
TGAACTGCGCCTTGCCCTGCTCCGCCAATACCTTGGTGATCGCCGCCGTCAGCGTCGTCTTGCCATGGTCCACGTGACCAATCGTCCCGATGTTGCAATGCGGCTTCGTCCGCGCGAATCTCTCTTTGGCCATGAGCCTCTCCGTTCCGCTCCGTCGTGCCCGAACGATCAGGCGTACTTCGCCTGAACCTCCTGCGCGACGTTCGAGGGTACCTGTTCATAATGATCGAACTGCATGGTGAAGGTCGCGCGCCCCTGGGTCATCGAGCGCAGCTGGTTGACGTAGCCGAACATGTTGGCGAGCGGGACCATGGCGTTGATGACGTTGGCGTTGCCGCGCATGTCCTGGCCCAGGATGTGGCCGCGCCGCGAATTGAGGTCGCCGATGACCGAGCCGGTATATTCCTCCGGCGTCACCGCCTCGACCTTCATGATCGGCTCGAGCAGGACCGAGCCGCCCTCGCGGAGCGCCTCGCGCAGCGCGGCGCGGGACGCGATCTCGAAGGCGAGCGCCGAGGAATCCACGTCGTGATATTGGCCGTCGACCAGCGTGACCTTGAGATCGACCACCGGAAAGCCGGCCAGCACGCCCGAACCGAGCACCGATTGCAGCCCCTTTTCGACCCCGGGGATGTATTCCTTCGGCACGGCGCCGCCGACGATCTTGTTCTCGAACGTGAAGCCGCTGGCCGCCGGCATCGGCTCGACCACGATCTTGACCCGGGCGAACTGGCCGGAGCCGCCGGTCTGTTTCTTGTGGATATAGTCCTTGGTGACCGCCCTGGTGATCTTTTCGCGATACGCCACCTGCGGCGCGCCGATATTGGCCTCGACCTTGTAGCTGCGCTTGAGGATGTCGACCTTGATGTCGAGGTGCAACTCCCCCATCCCCTTGAGGATGGTCTGGCCGGATTCCGGATCGGTCGAGACCCGGAACGAGGGGTCCTCGGCGGCGAGCTTGGCCAGCGCCACGCCGAGCTTTTCCTGGTCCGCCTTCGATCTCGGCTCGATGGCGATCTCGATGACCGGGTCGGGAAACTCCATTTTCTCCAGCACGACCGGCTTTTGCGGGTCGCACAACGTGTCGCCGGTGCGCACTTCCTTGAGGCCCGCCAGAGCCACGATGTCGCCCGCAAAGGCCTCCTTGATGTCCTCGCGTGAGTTCGCGTGCATCAGCAGCATGCGGCCGACGCGCTCCTTGCGGTCCTTGGTCGAATTGAGCAGCGCCATGCCGGTCGCAAGCTTGCCCGAGTAGATCCGGGAGAACGTGATCGTTCCCACGAACGGGTCGTCCATGATCTTGAAGGCGAGCACGGCAACGGGATCGTCATCGGAGGGCTTGCGAACGACTTCCTGGTCGGTTCTGGGATCGATGCCCTTGATGGCGCCGCGATCGACCGGCGACGGCAGGAAGTCGACCACGGCGTCGAGCAGCGGCTGCACGCCCTTGTTCTTGAATGCCGATCCGCACAGCACCGGCACGAATTTTCTGCCGATCACGGCCTTGCGGATGAGCCGCTTGAGCGTCGCCTCGTCGGGCTCCTTGCCTTCCAGGTACGCGGCCATGACGTCGTCGTCGAACTCGACCGCGGCCTCGATCAGCTTCTCGCGGTATTCCACGGCTTGGGGCCGCAGATGCTCCGGGATCTCCTCGTCGCGGTACTTGGCGCCGAGCGATTCGTCGTCCCAGACGATCGCCTTCATGCGAATGAGATCGATGACGCCCTTGAAGCCGCTTTCGGCGCCGATCGGCAGCTGGGTGCAGACCGGATTTGCCGCCACCCGGGTGACGAGATCGTCGACGCATTTGAAGAAGTCGGCGCCGATCTTGTCCATCTTGTTGACGAACACCACGCGCGGGACGTCGTACTTGTCGGCCTGGCGCCACACCGTCTCGGTCTGCGGCTCCACCCCCTGATTGCCGTCGAGCACGCATACCGCCCCGTCGAGCACGCGCAGCGAGCGCTCGACCTCGATGGTGAAATCGACGTGGCCGGGCGTATCGATGATGTTGAGCCGCTTGTCGTTCCAGTAGCAGGTGGTGGCGGCGGACGTGATGGTGATGCCGCGCTCCTGCTCCTGCTCCATCCAGTCCATGGTGGCGGCGCCCTCGTGCACCTCGCCCATCTTGTGGCTCTTGCCGGTGTAGTAGAGCACGCGCTCGGTCGTGGTCGTCTTTCCGGCATCGATGTGGGCCATGATGCCGAAATTACGATAATCCTCGATGCGGTGAGTGCGGGGCATGGGGATTCCTCAATCGAGTCGCCGGATCACCAGCGGTAATGCGAGAAAGCGCGGTTCGCTTCCGCCATCCGGTGGGTGTCCTCACGTTTCTTGACGGCGTTCCCCCTGTTGTTCGAAGCATCCAACAGCTCGCCCGAGAGCCGATCGGTCATGGTTTTCTCGTTGCGTTCGCGCGCGGCCGAGATGATCCAGCGAATGCCGAGCGCCTGGCGCCGCGAGATCCGCACCTCCACCGGCACCTGATAGGTGGCGCCGCCGACCCGGCGGGAGCGCACTTCGATCGTCGGCATCACGTTGTCGAGCGCCTGCTCGAACACCCCGATCGGGTTCTGCTTGGTCTTGCCCTCGATGATCTCCAGCGCGTCATAGACGATCTTTTCCGCCACCGATTTCTTGCCGGCGTGCATGATCGAGTTCATGAACTTGGTCACCACGACGTTCCCGTATTTCGGGTCCGGCATGATCTCGCGCTTTTCGGCGCTGTGGCGGCGGGACATTGGTTCGCTTCTCTAGTTCGTCATGCTCAGCTTGGTTGGACTCTCGTCATGGCCGGGCTCGTCCCGGCCATTCACGTCCTCACTCTCTCGGGATCCCCGGGTCTCGCTGCGCTCGCCCGGGGATGACCCTCGGTCAGTCTTTGCCTCTCGCGATCCCGGGTCTCGCCCCGCTCGCCCGGGATGACCCTCGCTGCGCTCGGGTCATTTCGGCCTTTTAGCTCCGTATTTCGACCGCCGCTGCCTGCGGTTCTTGACCCCCTGGGTATCGAGCACGCCGCGCAGGATGTGGTAGCGCACGCCCGGGAGATCCTTCACGCGTCCGCCGCGGATCATCACCACGGAGTGCTCCTGAAGGTTATGGCCCTCGCCGGGGATGTAGCCGATCACCTCGAAGCCGTTGGTCAACCGCACCTTGGCGACCTTGCGCAACGCCGAATTCGGCTTCTTCGGGGTCGTGGTGTAGACCCGGGTGCAGACGCCGCGCTTCTGCGGCGAAGCCTGCAGCGCCGGCACCTTGTTGCGGCTCTTCTGCCCCACCCGCGGCTTGCGGATCAGCTGGTTGATCGTCGGCATCGCGTACCACACCCAATCTCGAGAACCCGAATTTCGGCCCCGCCTGGCGCCGACCGGCGTTCACGCAAAACGAAACCGCGCCGTCCGGTCCTGGGCGGAACGGCGCTTATGCATCGACAGAGGACCGCGGCGCGGCGGCGGCGCGGTCGTGTACACCCGTAGTCTGACAAAGCTGTCAGAAGCAGCGTCTGAGTTTCTTGGGTCGAGGCGTTTTTGCCGCCGTGCCGACGGGGAAACTCACCGCCTGCCGCAAAAGTGCGCGGTTTGTATCGACCGCATGCTGGGGTGTCAAGGCCGGAAACCACGAAGTTCCCGACACTTCCGGATACCGCATCGCTTTCCCGGCCGGCGCGGCACGCCGAAGGCCGCAGCGACCCGCATCGAGCCCGGGTCCGCCGGCGCAAGCCACCGGCGGCACCCCGGAAACGCCCGGCTACTCGGCCGCCGGCAGCTGTGCTGCTTCCGCCTTCTCGGCCGCGTGCTTCTCGCGCTCCTCGAGGATGAGCGCGTCGCGCTTGACCGCGACTTCGCGCACCTGGCCCATCATGGCACCGGTGCCGGCGGGGATCAGCCGCCCGACGATGACGTTCTCCTTGAGCCCGTCGAGAGTATCCACCTTGCCGTTCACGGCGGCCTCGGTGAGCACCCGCGTGGTCTCCTGGAACGAGGCGGCGGAGATGAACGAGCGGGTCTGCAGCGAAGCCTTGGTGATTCCCAACAGCACCGGATGCGCCTTGGCGGGCTTGCGGCCCTCGGCTTTGGCCCGGTCGTTGACCTCGTCGAGCTCGATGCGGTCGATCTGCTCGCCCTGGATCAGCTCGGTCTCGCCCGACTCGTCGATCTCGACTTTCTGCAGCATCTGGCGAACGATCACCTCGATGTGCTTGTCGTTGATATTGACGCCCTGCAGGCGATAGACCTCCTGGATCTCATTGACCAGATAAGCCGCGAGATCCTCCACGCCCTTGATCGCCAGGATGTCGTGAGGCGCCGGATTGCCTTCGACGATGAACTCCCCCTTTTCGATCACGTCGCCATCCTGCAGATGGATGTGCTTGCCCTTGGGGATGAGATATTCGACGGGCTCGACGCCCTTTTCGTTGGGCTCGATGGTCAGCCGCCGCTTGTTCTTGTAGTCGCGGCCGAAGCGCACGGTTCCGGAAATTTCGGCGATGACCGCCGCCTCCTTGGGCCGGCGCGCTTCGAACAGCTCGGCCACCCGCGGCAAGCCGCCGGTGATGTCGCGCGTCTTGGCGCTTTCGGTCGGAATGCGGGCGATGACGTCGCCGGCCTTGATCTTCACGCCGGGATCGACCGAGATCACCGCATCGACTGCGAGCTGGTAGCGAGCCTCGCCGCCGCGAGCGAGCTTCAGGACCTTGCCGTCCTTGCCCTTGATGACGATGGCGGGACGCAGATCCTGGCCGCGGCCGGAGGTGCGCCAATCGATGACCACGCGCTTGGCAATGCCGGTCGATTCATCGAGCGTCTCCGACATCGACTGGCCCTCGACCAGGTCCTCGAACCCCACCGTGCCCTCGACTTCGGTCAGGATCGGACGCGTGTAGGGATCCCATTCGGCCAGGCGCTGGCCGCGCTTGACCTTGTCGCCGTCTTCGACCCGCAGCCGCGCTCCGTACTGGATGCGGTGCACCGCGCGCTCGGTGCCGTCCTGGTCGATCACCGCCATGGCCATGTTGCGGCCCATCGCGATCAGCTCGCCGTCGGAGTTGCGGGCCACGTTCTTGTTCTTGACCTTGATCTTGCCCTCGAAATTCGATTCGACGAAGGACTGCTCCGAGATCTGCGCCGCGCCGCCGATGTGGAAGGTGCGCATCGTGAGCTGGGTTCCCGGCTCGCCGATGGATTGCGCGGCGATGACGCCGACCGCTTCGCCGAGATTGACCGGCGTGCCGCGAGCGAGATCGCGGCCGTAGCACTTGCCGCACACGCCGTTCACCATCTCGCAAGTGAGCACCGAACGGATGCGGACCTCCTGTACGCCTGTCTGGCTGATGGCCTCGACTTGCGGCTCTTCGATCAGGGTGCCGCGCTTGACCAGCACGGCATTGCTGGCCGGATCCTTGATGTCCTCCGCGGCGGTGCGCCCGAGGATGCGGCTGCCGAGCGAAGCCACCACCTGGCCGGCATCGATGATGGCCCGCACCTTGATGCCCGACTTGGTCTTGCAGTCCTCCCCGGTGATGATGCAGTCCTGGGCGACGTCGACCAGCCGCCGGGTCAGATACCCGGAGTTGGCGGTCTTGAGCGCGGTGTCGGCGAGGCCTTTGCGCGCGCCGTGGGTGGAGTTGAAGTACTCCAGGACCGAGAGGCCCTCCTTGAAATTGGAGATGATCGGGCTCTCGATGATCTCGCCCGAAGGCTTGGCCATCAGGCCGCGCATTCCGGCGAGCTGCTTCATCTGCGCCGGCGAGCCGCGGGCGCCGGAATGCGCCATCATGTAGATGGAATTCACCGGAACCTCGCGTCCTCCGTCGCCTAGTTTGCGGACCGCCGAGATCTCCCGCATCATCTCGTCGGCGATGCGGTCCGTGCATTTCGCCCAGGCATCGACCACCTTGTTGTATTTCTCGCCCTGGGTGATCAGGCCGTCGTTGTACTGCTGCTCGTATTCCTTCACCAGCGAGCGGGTATCCTCGACGATTTTCCATTTCGAGGTCGGCACCACCATGTCGTCCTTGCCGAAGGAAATGCCGGCCTTGAACGCGAAATGGAAGCCCAGCGCCATGATGCGGTCGCAGAAGATGACCGTCTCCTTCTGCCCGCAGTGGCGATAGACGATGTCGATCATGTTGGAGATCTCGCGCTTCGTCATCAGCCTGTTGACGATGTCGAACGAGATCTTCGGATTGCGCGGCAACACCTCGCCCAGCAGCGCGCGGCCCGGCGTGGTCTCGTACCAGGCGCGCACGTCGTTGCCCTTCTCGTCCACTCCGGTCCAGCGGTACCGGATCTTGCTGTGCAGACTGACGATCTTTTGCTCGAGCGCATGCTGGATCTCGGCGATTTCGCCGAACATCTTATTCTCGCCCGGCTCGCCTTCGCGCAACAGCGACAGATAATACAGCCCCAGGACGATGTCCTGGCTCGGCACGATGATCGGCGAGCCGTTGGCGGGGTGCAGGATGTTGTTGGTCGACATCATCAGCACGCGCGCTTCGAGCTGCGCCTCGAGCGACAGCGGCACGTGCACGGCCATCTGATCGCCGTCGAAATCGGCGTTGAACGCCGCGCACACCAGCGGATGCAGCTGGATCGCCTTGCCCTCGATCAGCACCGGCTCGAACGCCTGGATGCCGAGGCGGTGGAGCGTCGGGGCGCGATTGAGCAGCACCGGATGCTCGCGGATGACCTCGTCGAGAATGTCCCAGACCTCGGGCTTCTCCTTCTCCACCAGCTTCTTCGCCTGCTTGACGGTGGTCGACAGCCCCTTGGCGTCGAGCCGCGAATAGATGAACGGCTTGAACAGCTCCAGCGCCATCTTCTTCGGCAGGCCGCATTGATGCAGCTTGAGCTCCGGACCCACGACAATGACGGAGCGCCCGGAGTAATCCACGCGCTTGCCGAGCAGGTTCTGCCGGAACCTGCCCTGCTTGCCCTTGAGCATGTCGGCGAGCGATTTCAGCGGCCGCTTGTTGGCGCCGGTGATCACCCGGCCGCGCCGGCCGTTGTCGAACAGCGCGTCGACCGCCTCCTGCAGCATGCGCTTCTCGTTGCGGATGATGATGTCCGGCGCGCGCAGCTCGATCAGCCGCTTGAGCCGATTGTTGCGGTTGATCACCCGCCGATAGAGATCGTTGAGGTCGGAGGTGGCGAAGCGTCCGCCGTCGAGCGGCACCAGCGGCCGCAGGTCGGGCGGAATCACCGGAACCACCGTGAGCACCATCCACTCCGGCTTGTTGCCGGACTGGACGAACGCTTCGATCAACTTCAGGCGTTTGGCGAGCTTCTTCGGCTTGAGGTCGGAGGTGGATTCCGCGATCTCCTTGCGCAGATCCGCGGCCATCTTCTCGAGATCGAGCGCCTTGAGCATGTTGCGGATGGCTTCGGCGCCGATCATCGCCGTGAACGAGTCCGCACCGAACTCGTCCTGGGCGCGCAGATACTCGTCCTCGGACAACAGCTGCCGATCCTTGAGCGGCGTGAGCCCCGGCTCGATGACGACGTAATGCTCGAAATAGAGGATACGCTCGAGATCCTTGAGCGTCATGTCGAGCAACAGCCCGATGCGGCTCGGCAGCGACTTGAGGAACCAGATGTGCGCGACCGGAGCGGCAAGCTCGATGTGGCCCATGCGCTCGCGCCGCACCCGAGACAGCGTGACCTCGACCCCGCATTTCTCGCAGATGATGCCCTTGTACTTCATGCGCTTGTACTTGCCGCACAAGCACTCGTAGTCCTTGATCGGACCGAAGATGCGGGCGCAGAACAATCCGTCGCGCTCCGGCTTGAAGGTCCGGTAGTTGATCGTCTCCGGCTTCTTGATCTCGCCGTAGGACCACGACAGAATCTTCTCCGGGCTCGCGATCGAGATCCGGATCTGGTCGAAGACCTGCGCCGGAACCTGCGGGCTGAAGAGATTCATCACTTCTTGATTCATCGCCATCTCCTGAGCTCGGGGGGCGGTTTGCGCCGCGCCCCGCAGCATGGGTGAATTGCGCAGCCGGGGCGGGCTCGCCGCCCCGGCACTTATGCTTACTCGGCTGCCTCGGCCTCGCCGCCGCCGGAGCGCTGCTTCGAGTTGTGCAAGTCGACATTGAGGCCGAGCGAACGCATCTCCTTGACCAGCACGTTGAAGGATTCCGGGATACCGGCTTCGAACGTGTCGTCTCCGCGCACGATCGCCTCGTACACCTTGGTACGTCCCGCGACGTCGTCCGACTTGACGGTGAGCATCTCCTGGAGCGTGTAGGCCGCCCCGTAGGCCTCCAGCGCCCACACCTCCATCTCGCCGAAGCGCTGGCCGCCGAACTGCGCCTTGCCGCCCAGCGGCTGCTGGGTGACCAGGCTGTACGGCCCGATCGAGCGCGCGTGGATCTTGTCGTCCACCAGGTGGTGCAGCTTCATCATATAGATGTAGCCGACCGTCACCCTGCGATCGAACTCCTCGCCGGTGCGCCCGTCATGGAGCGCGACCTGACCGGAAAGGTCGAGCCCCGCCATCTCGAGCATGCGCTCGATATCGATCTCTTTGGCGCCGTCGAACACCGGAGTGGCGATCGGAACTCCGTGCCGCAGGTTGCCGCCGAGCTCGACGAGCTCCGTCTCCTGCAGGCTGCGGATGGTCTCGTCATCGCCGTAGACCTTCTTGAGCGTGTCTTTCAACGGCTTGAGGTCCTTGCGCGCGTAGTAGGCATCGACGGCCTGGCCGATCCGGTGCCCCAGTCCCGCGCACGCCCAGCCCAGATGCGTCTCCAGGATCTGGCCGACGTTCATCCGGCTCGGCACGCCCAGCGGATTGAGCACGATGTCCACCGGCATGCCGTCGCCCAGGAACGGCATGTCCGGCCATCTTGTCGCCGGGCTGGATCTTGCGCTTCACCGCGACGAAGACCTTGACCATCTTCATCACGCCGGGCGGCAGCTCGTCGCCGCGCTGCAGCTTCTCGACCTTGTCGAGGAAGCGTTGCTCGAGCCCCTTCTTGGACTCGTCGTACTGCCTGCGGATCGCCTCGATCTCGGTCATCAGCCGGTCGTTGGACACCGCGAACAGCCACCATTGCGAGCGCGGGAACTCTTCCAGGGCCGCCCTGGTGATCCGCGTATCCTTCTTGAAGCCCTTGGGACCGGCGATCCCGGTTTTGCCCTCCAGCATTTCGCCGAGGCGGCCGTAGACGTTGCGATCGAGAATGGCCTGCTCGTCGTCGCGGTCCTTGGCCAGCCGCTCGATCTCTTCGCGCTCGATGGCGAGCGCGCGCTCGTCCTTCTCCACCCCGTGCCGGTTGAACACCCGGACTTCGACCACGGTGCCCTGAACCCCCGGGGGCACCCGCAGCGAGGTGTCGCGCACGTCGGAAGCCTTCTCGCCGAAGATGGCGCGCAGCAGCTTCTCCTCCGGCGTCATCGGGCTCTCGCCCTTCGGCGTGATCTTGCCGACCAGGATATCACCGGCCCGCACCTCGGCGCCGATGTAGACGATGCCCGCCTCGTCGAGGTTCTTGAGCGCCTCTTCCGATACGTTGGGGATATCGCGGGTGATCTCTTCCGGCCCGAGCTTGGTGTCGCGCGCCATCACCTCGAATTCCTCGATGTGGATCGAGGTGAAGACGTCGTCCTTGACGATGCGTTCGGACAGCAGGATCGAGTCCTCGAAATTGTAGCCGTTCCACGGCATGAACGCGACGAGCACGTTGCGTCCGAGCGCAAGCTCGCCGAGCTCGGTCGAGGGCCCGTCGGCGATGATGTCGCCCTTCGTCACCAGATCGCCGATCTTCACCAGCGGACGTTGATTGATGCAGGTGTTCTGGTTCGAGCGCTGGAATTTCTGCAGCCGATAAATGTCGACCCCGGATTTCGACGGATCGGTCTCCTCGGTCGCGCGCACGACGATGCGGGTGGCGTCGACCTGATCGACGGTGCCGGTACGGCGCGCGGCGATCGCCGCGCCGGAGTCGCGGGCGACGACGCCCTCCATTCCGGTGCCGACGAACGGCGCCTCGGCCCGCACCAAAGGCACCGCCTGGCGCTGCATGTTGGACCCCATCAGCGCCCGATTGGCGTCGTCGTTCTCCAGGAACGGGATCAGCGCGGCCGCCACCGAGACCAGCTGCTTGGGCGACACGTCCATGTAGTCGACCTTGTCGGGCGTCACCATGTGCACGTCGCCGGCATGCCGGCACACGATCAGGTCCTCGGTGAAGCGTCCGCGCGAGTCGATGACCGCGTTGGCCTGCGCGACGTAATAGCGACCCTCCTCCATGGCCGAGAGATAGACCACGTCGTCGGTGACGCGGCCGTCCTTCACCTTGCGATACGGCGTCTCGACGAACCCGTACTTGTTCACCCGCGCGTAGGTCGCCAGCGAATTGATCAGGCCGATGTTGGGCCCCTCCGGCGTCTCGATCGGACAGATCCGGCCGTAATGGGTGGGATGCACGTCGCGCACTTCGAAGCCGGCGCGCTCCCGGGTCAGCCCGCCGGGGCCGAGCGCCGAGAGCCGCCGCTTGTGCGTGATCTCGGACAGCGGGTTGGTCTGATCCATGAACTGCGAGAGCTGCGAGGAGCCGAAGAACTCCCGCACCGCGGCCGCCGCGGGCTTGGCGTTGATCAGGTCCTGCGGCATCACGGTATCGATGTCGACCGAGCTCATGCGCTCCTTGATGGCGCGCTCCATGCGCAGGAGGCCGATGCGATACTGATTCTCCATCAGCTCGCCGACCGAGCGCACCCGGCGGTTGCCGAGATGGTCGATGTCGTCGATCTCGCCCTTGCCGTCGCGCAGGTCGAGCAGCGTGCGGATCACCGCGATGACGTCTTCCTTGCGCAGCACGCGCACGCTGTCGTCGGTGTCGAGATCGAGCCGCATGTTCATCTTGACGCGGCCGACCGCCGAAAGATCGTAGCGCTCCGGATCGAAGAACAGCGACTGGAACATCGCCTGCGCGGTGTCGAGCGTCGGCGGCTCGCCCGGACGCATGACACGGTAGACGTCGAACAGCGCGTCTTCGCGGGTCAGGTTCTTGTCGACCGCGAGCGTGTTGCGGATATAGGCCCCGACATTGACGTGATCGATGTCGAGCACCGGGATTTCCTTGTAACCCGTGTCGTTGAGGATCTTCAGGGTCTTGTCGGTGATCTCCTCGCCCGCCTCGACGTAGATCTCGCCGGTCTTCGGGTTGACGAGGTCCTCGGCGATGTAATGGCCGATGAGCTCCTCGTCGGTCATCCGCAGCGCCTTGAGCCCGCGCTCCGCGAGCTGGCGCGCCTGGCGCACGGTGATCTTCTTTCCGGCTTCCACGACGACCTTGCCGCTGTCGGCGTCGACGAGGTCGTTGACCGCCTTGTAGCCCTTCAGCCGGTTGGCATCGAAGGGAACCCGCCAGCCGTCCTTGCTGCGCTTGTAATGGACCTGGCGATAGAAGGTGTTGAGGATCTCCTCGCCGTCCATGCCGAGCGCATAGAGCAGCGACGTCACCGGAATCTTCCGCCGCCGGTCGATGCGCGCATGCACGATGTCCTTGGCGTCGAATTCGATGTCGAGCCAGGAACCGCGATAGGGAATGATGCGGGCGGCGAACAGCAGCTTGCCCGAGGAATGGGTCTTGCCCTTGTCGTGATCGAAGAACACGCCGGGCGAGCGGTGCATCTGGCTGACGATGACCCGCTCGGTGCCGTTGACGATGAAGGTGCCGTTGGACGTCATCAGCGGGATGTCGCCCATGTAGACATCCTGCTCCTTGATGTCCTTTACCGAGCGAGCGCCGGTTTCCTCGTCGATATCGAACACGATCAGCCGCAGCGTCACCTTGAGCGGCGCCGCATAGGTCATGCCGCGCTGGCGACACTCGTCGACGTCGTATTTGGGCGGCTCGAATTCATAGCGCACGAACTCGAGCATGGAAGTATTGGAGAAGTCCGAAATGGGAAATACGGACTTGAATACCGCCTGGAGCCCCTCGTCCGGACGTCCACCTTCCGGCTCGGCGATCTGCAGGAATTGGTCGTAAGACGCCTTCTGAACCTCGATGAGGTTCGGCATCTCGGCCACTTCCTGGATCTTCCCAAAGAACTTGCGGACGCGCTTGCGACCGGTGAACGTCTGCGCCATTGTTTCAGGTCTCTCGGTTTCGTCGCACTGGCGACGCATCCCCGACGGCCTCGAGGCCATGCAGCGAGCGCGGCGATTCCGGGGTTCTAGCCCCGGAATCACCCCGATTGCCTCACGATTACTTGAGTTCCACCTTGGCTCCCGCCTTTTCGAGCTGCGCCTTGACTTTGGCGGCCTCGTCCTTGCTGACGCCTTCCTTGACGTTCTTGGGCGCCCCCTCGACGAGGTCTTTGGCCTCTTTGAGGCCCAACCCCGTGAGCGCCCGGACTTCCTTGATGACCTCGATCTTCTTGTCGCCGATGGCGGCAAGCACGACCGTGAACTCGGTCTTTTCCTCGGCAGCCGCGGCCGGGGCCGCGCCGGCGCCCGGGCCGGCAGCAACCGCAACTGCGGCGGCGGCCGAAACCCCCCATTTCTCCTCGAGCATTTTGGCGAGCTCAGCCGCCTCCAGCACGGTGAGGTTGCTCAGATCGTCTGCAAGCCTGGATAGATCCGCCATTATATAGGTCCCTTTTCGGTTCGAACCAGTTCCGGTTAAGCCAAAAGCCTCACGCGGCTTCGCCCTTGCTGGCATAGGCCTGAACGACCCGGGCAAGCTGGCTCGCCGGGGCATTGAGCAATCGGGCCAATTTGGTCGCCGGGGCCTGGATCAGGCCCACCATCTTGGCACGCAGCTCGTCCAGCGACGGCAGCGCGGCAAGGGCCTTGACGCCGTCCGGGTTCAGGGCGGTCTTCCCCATCGCCCCGCCAAGGATCACGAACCGTTCGTGGGCCTTGGCGAAGTCGACGGCGACCTTGGGCGCCGCCACCGGATCCCCTGAAAAAGCAATCAGGGTCGGCCCCTTGAGCAGGGGTGCGATGGTAGCGACATCCGTGCCATCCAGAGCGATCCTGGCGAGGCGGTTCTTCGCGACCTTCACCGCGGCACCCGCATGCTTCATCTGCCGACGCAGATTCTGCATTTGGGCAACGGTGAGGCCCGAATAATGAGCAACGACGACGACGTTCGTGGCCTTGAGGGCCGCGTTGAGCGCCGCGACGAGCTCCTTCTTGCCCGCTCGATCCACTGGATCCTCTCTCATCGGCAGCCCTCACCCTTGCGAGACGAGGAAGCCGCCTGGTTGCACCAGCCGCCCCCGCCCTGCTTAAAGCGCGGAAGGGACGGCGCTTCGATGCCCTGCCCCCGGATGCGGCAAAGCCGCCGCCGGTATCGGCTCGAACCGATGCGGGGTGACCCCGAACCGGTCTCACCCGTCTATGCAGGTCCGGCAGGTCCGAGCGCCGAATTCGCTTCGCGATTCCGGCGCCGAGCCATGCCCCCGGGCTGCGGGCCCGACCTCATTCCTTCGACAGGAAGGCATGCGGGCGGGGAATTAAGCCGGTTGTCCGGCACCTGCAGTCTTGGACAGGACTTGGCCAAAGCCTCGCGGCCTCGGCCCTCCGCCCGGGAGAATCGGGCGAACCCTTGACTCCGGTCCTTGCCAGGACCGCAAACCCTCCGTTCGGGCCACCCTGCCCGTTTCAGCCGCCGAGTATCGAGGCGGGCTCCACCTTGACTCCCGGTCCCATGGTCGAGGAGACCGCAACTCTCTGTACGAACGTTCCTTTGGCTCCAGCCGGCCTCGCCTTGGCCACGGCGTCCGCGAAAGCCTTGATGTTCTCCACCAGCTTTTCGGCCGGGAACGATGCCTTGCCCACCCCGGCGTGGATAATTCCCGCCTTCTCGGCGCGGAACTCGACCGAACCGCCCTTGGCGCCCTTGACGGCCGCAGTGACGTCCATGGTCACCGTGCCCACCTTGGGATTGGGCATGAGCCCGCGGGGGCCCAGCACCTTTCCAAGCCGGCCGACCAGCGGCATCAGGTCGGGGGTGGCGATGCAACGATCGAAATCGATGTTTCCGGCGGTCACCTTTTCGACCAGGTCCTCCGCGCCGACGACGTCGGCGCCTGCGGCCCTGGCTTCGTCGGCCTTGGCGCCGCGGGCGAAAACGGCGACCCGAACGCTCCGGCCCGACCCGTTCGGCAAACTCACCACGCCGCGGACCATCTGGTCGGCATGACGGGGATCGACGCCGAGGTTCATTGCAACCTCGATCGTTTCGTCGAACTTGGCCTTGGCGCGTTCCTTGACGAGCTTCACCGCCTCCGGCAACGGATAAAGCTTGGTGCGGTCGACGCCCTCGCGGGCCGCGCGCGTGCGTTTGCCGAGCTTGCTCATGGCCTCACTCCCCCACCTCGATACCCATGGAGCGGGCCGAACCCTCCACCATGCGCATGGCCGCTTCGATGGTCTCGCAATTGAGATCCTTGAGCTTCTTCTCGGCGATCTCGCGGACCTGGGTCTTGCTCACCGAACCGACGGCGCCGCGCCCGGGAGTCTTGGCGCCGCTGTCGATCTTGGCCGCCTTCTTGAGGAAATAGGACACCGGCGGGGTCCGCATCTCGAACGTGAACGAGCGGTCCTGATACACCGTGATGACGACCGGGATCGGCGCGCTCTTCTCCAGGTTCTGCGTCTGCGCATTGAACGCCTTGCAGAACTCCATGATGTTGAGGCCGCGCTGCCCCAGCGCCGGTCCGATCGGCGGCGAGGGATTCGCGGCGCCCGCCGGGACCTGCAGCTTGAGATAGCCGGTAATCTTCTTGGCCATCGAATTCTCCCGCTCCCGAGGAGCGCCTACAGCTTCTCTACCTGTCCGAACTCGAGCTCGACCGGAGTAGCCCGGCCGAAGATCGAGACCGCAACCTTGACCCGCGAGCGGGCATCGTCGACTTCCTCGACGACGCCGTTGAAGGAGGCGAACGGGCCGTCGGACACCCGAACCTGCTCGCCCACTTCGAAGGTGACCGAGGGCTTCGGCCGCTCGATCCCTTCCTGAACCTGGTGCAGAATTCTTGCCGCCTCGGCGTCCGAGATCGGCATCGGCTTCTTGTCGGCACCGAGAAAGCCGGTGACCTTCGGGGTATTCTTGATGAGGTGATAGGCCTCGTCCGTCAAATCCATCTTCACCAGCACATAACCGGGGAAGAACTTGCGCTCTGCATCGACCTTGCGGCCGCGCCGCACCTCTACGACCTTCTCTTTCGGGACCATGATGTCCTCGAACAGGTGCGACAGCCCGCGCTGCCGCGCCTGCTCGCGGATCGAGTCGGCGACCTTCTGCTCGAAATTCGAGTAAGCGTGGACGATGTACCAGCGCTTGGCCATAACCGCAAACCTGTTGGTTTCCATTCAGCCGCCGATGCCCAATACGTAAGTGACGGCCACGCGGATGATCTGATCGGAAACGAGGAAGAAAACCGCGGCCAGCGCCACCATGACGAATACCATGGCGGTGGTGATGGCGGTTTCCCGGCGCGACGGCCAGGTGATCTTCTGCGCCTCGGCACGCACTTCCTGCATGAACTTGAATAGGTTGGTTCTTGCCATGGCCTGCCCTATCGGCTCGTCCCGCGAGCCAGCGAAAACCCCAAGAGACGTTCGCCTCCCGGATTGGATGTCCCTGCAGCTGCCCGGATGCCGCCGCCTCGATCCGACGTTCCACGCCCGGCGCCCGATTTTGGCGCCTGGCAGGAGTGGAGGGACTCGAACCCCCAACCCCCGGTTTTGGAGACCGGTGCTCTAACCAGTTGAGCTACACTCCTATTCGGACGGCAGACGACAGCCGTATCTCTCGCCTCTCCTCCGTCCTGAGTTTGTCCGTGGTCCGTCACTCGATGATCTGCGCGACCACGCCGGCGCCCACCGTGCGCCCGCCCTCGCGGATGGCGAACCGCAGCTTCTCCTCCATCGCGATCGGCACGATCAGCTCCACCGTCATCGTCACATTGTC
>WNGJ01004567.1_pt1 | contig 15937 bp, 13 predicted proteins | sample 5400611 | NCBI WGS metagenome assembly WNGJ01 (sample SAMN13153375, study PRJNA577476) | soil metagenome | isolation source: 40 cm soil or saprolite under Garry oak tree replicate 1 | place: USA:California | collected 2016-06-15 | reverse complement strand
CTGGGGGCGCGCCTATCGGGCATTGTGTACTCCCGCCAGGGAGTGCCTTCGTGTTCGGCGGGGTGCATCTGATAGCGGGAGGGCCGATGCCGGGCCGCGATGAGATCCGGGACGTTCAGCGTGTGAGGTGGGCCGGGCTTACGGTTCGGGTACATGTTCTTTCCCGACCTCGCCACGGCGACCGCCGAGTTCGCGCGCGTGCTCAAGCCGGGCGGACGTCTGTGCTCGTCGGTATGGGCCGGGCCCGGGGAAAACCCGTGGACGACGATCGCCATGCAGGCAATCGCGGCGGAGGCGGTGCTGGCGCCACCCGACCCGGACGCGCCGGGTATGTTCCGGTGCGCTGCCCCGGGATATGTCAGTGCCCTGTACGAGGCCGCGGGGCTGGTCGAGGTGGCCGAGTGGGACGTCGGCGTCGAACTGGTGACCGACTCGCCCGCACAGTACTGGGAGATGATCAGCGAGCACGTCTCGCTCGCAGTTGCGGCGCTTGCGCAGGCCGGTGAACCGGCGCGGGAGCGGATCGCGAAAGCCGTCATCGCCAGGGTCAGCACCTACGAACAAGACGGCAAGGTAAGGATTCCGGGCGTGGCCCGCTGCATCGTCGGCACGAAGTAGGGACGCCCGAACTGGAGCGTCTGCGCACAGTTGCCGAGCCGCGGAGCTCATATTGGCAGCCGGACATAGTCGGCGATCAGGTCACTCGCGCCGCGGAATGGCTGACACGTTCCGTTACGATCCTCCGGCATCAGCGGAGTCAGTATCATCGACATCTATGTCGAGTACAAAGCCGGCCAGCCGGCGAACCCGGGGCGGCTGGGTGCCGGCCGGAACGTCGGCCGCGCGCCGCACCGCGCACGCTTCGCGGACTACAGCCAAGGGGCAGCGCACGCGCGAGGAACTGGTGGCCGCCGCCCGGCGGGTGTTCGAGCGGGACGGCTACTTCGGGGCTCGGGTTGCTGACATAACGGCGGAGGCCGGGGTGGCGCACGGCAGCTTTTATACGTATTTCGCATCGCGGCAGGATGTGTTCGTCGCGGTGCTGCGGGAGGTGGGGGAGCAGTTCCGGGTGGCCGTCGCGGTGCCGCCGGGCGAGCCGCGCAGGGGGGTGCTCGCGGCGCTGGACCGCGCCAACCGGCGGTATCTGGAGGCCTACCGGGCGAACAGCGTGATCTGGGCGCTCGCCGAGCAGGTCGCGACGATGGACGAGGAGATACACCGGATCCGGTTGCGCGGCCGGATCGAGCACGTGGAGCGGGTGGCGAAGACCATCCGCCGCTGGCAGGACCACGGGCTCGCCGATCGGGACATCGACCCGCGCACTACGGCCGGCGCGCTGGTCTCGATGCTGTCCAATTTCGCGTACTGGTGGCTGGCCGGCGGGGACAGCTACGATCCGGAGACCGCCGCGGCGACGCTGACCGCCATCTGGGCGCGCGCGGTCGGGCTGCGCGAACGGCCCGAGCCGGCTCCCGCGGCCTGAGCCCTGCACGGGCCATCGGCCGCTACCACCCGACCGCCTGCCACCCCGTTCCGGGCACGCTCTTGTTAGTCGACATCGATGTCGATTATGATGCGGTCATGCCGGAGACGAGGAAGACGTTCGGTGACGTGAGCGTCTGGCCGAGCGGCGACCTCGTGGCAACGGTGGAGATCGGGCGCCCGCCGGACAATTTCTTCGATGCCGAGCTCATCACCTCGCTCGCGGATGCCTGCGCGTGGCTGGACGGGCAGCCGGAGTTCCGCGCGGCGGTGCTGTGCTCGGACGGCAAGCACTTCTGCGCGGGCGCGGACCTCACCGGCCGTTCGGGGCGGACCGGGACGGGCGGTGCGGCGGAGCTCTACGCCGCGGCGGCCCGGCTGTTCGAGGCGCGGACGCCGGTGGTCGCCGCCGTGCAGGGCGCGGCGGTGGGCGGCGGGCTGGGGCTGGCCTGCGCCGCCGACTTCCGCGTCGCCAGCCCGCAGGCCAGGTTCTGCGCGAGCTTCGCCCGGCTCGGCCTGCACCATGGCTTCGCGCTGACGGTCACGCTGCCCGCGATCGTCGGCGAGCAGCGCGCGCTGGACCTGCTGTGTACCGGCCGCCGGGTCGGCGGCGAGGAGGCTGCCAGGATCGGGCTGGCCGACCGGCTGGCGGACCCCGAAGGCCTGCGGGCGGCCGCGCAGGAGCTGGCCGCCGAGATCGCCGCCGGCGCCCCGCTCGCGATGTGGTCGATCCGGGAGACGATGCGCGGCACGCTGGCGGACCGGGCCCGGGCGGCGATGGACCGGGAACTGGCGGAGCAGGACCGGCTGCGGCAGACGGCGGACTTCGCCGAGGGCATCCGCGCGTCCGCGCAGCGGCGGCCGCCCCGATTCGAGGCGCGGTGACCATGACCGTTCCGGATGCGGTCGGCGTGCTCGCCGAGCTGCGGCGGTGGATCGAGGCCAGCTGGGATCCGGAGCTGAGCCTGCTGCGATGGCGCGAACTGCTGGCCGACACGGGGTGGGCGTGCCCGGCCTGGCCGCGCGGCTGGTGCGGGCGGTCGCTGCCGGCCGGCCTGGCCGCGCTGGTGACGCAGGAGCTGGCCCGCGCGGGAGTGCCCGGTCCGGCCGAAGGGGTCGGCGTGGGCCTGGCCGGGCCGGTGCTCATCGAGCACGGCACCGATGCGCTCCGGGAACGGTTCGTCAGGTCTACCGTCACCGGCGAGATCACCTGGTGCCAGCTGTTCAGCGAGCCAGCTGCGGGCTCGGACCTGGCCGGGCTGACCACCCGGGCCGAGGCGACCGCCGACGGGTGGCTGGTGACGGGGCAGAAGGTCTGGTCGACCGGAGCGGCGACCGCGGACTTCGGGCTGCTGCTGGCCCGCACCGATGCCAGCGTGCCCAAGCACCGCGGCATCACCTGCTTCGCGCTGCCGATGCGCCAGCCGGGGGTCGAGGTGCGCCCGCTGCGGCAGATGAACGGGCACTCCTCGTTCAACGAGGTGTTCCTGGACCAGGCCAGAGTCCCGGCCGGCTACCTGATCGGGGAGCAGGGCGGCGGCTGGACCGTCGCGCTGTCGATCCTCGCCCACGAGCGCCGCCTCGCCGCGTCCGGCCCGGGCCCGGTGCCGGCCGGGGCGACCGGGCGGGCCTGGCGGGAGGCGATCGCGGAGCGGACAGCGGCCAGCGAGCCGCACAAGTGGTACCCGCAGCGAGCCGGCCGGCCGGATCTGGTCACCGGCCGGGCGATCGCGCACGGCCTGGCCGACGATCCGCTGGTGCGCCAGGAGATCGCCCGGCTGGTGGAGCTGGCCTGGTCGGCGCGGTGGACGGCCGAGCGTGCCGCCGCCGCGCGGGCGGCGGGCCGGCCGCCCGGGCCGGAAGGCTCGCTGGGCAAGCTGGCCAGCAGCGTCATCGCCCGGCAGGCGGCGCGGGTACACGCGCTGATCGCCGGACCGCACGGCATGCTGGCCGGGCCCGGCTCGCCGCTGGACGGGACGATCGCCGAGATTTTCCTGTCCGTGCCGGGCATCTCCATCGCCGGCGGCACCGACCAGATCCAGCGGACGATCATCGGCGAGCGGATCCTCGGCCTGCCCAGGGAGCCCGACCCCAGCCGGAATCTGCCCTTCCGCGAGGTGCCCGGTGGCTTATCTGGACCGAGACGGCACCCGCATCTACTACCAGGCCTTCGGGCCACCGGACGGTGCCACGCCACTCCTTCTCACCCACGGCTTCTCCGCATCGTCGGCGATGTGGCAGCCGAACATCGCGGAGCTCGCCGCCGCCCGGCCGGTCATCACCTGGGACCTGCGCGGCCACGGCAGCAGCGACGCACCGGACGACCTAGCGCGCTACTCAGCCGAAGCCTGCGTGGCGGACACGGCCGCGCTGCTAGACGCGTGCGGGATCGCACGCGTGGTGGCTGGCGGGCTGTCCCTCGGCGGGTTCCTGTCGCTGGAGTTCTGGCTGGCGCACCCGGACCGGGTCGCCGGGCTGGTGCTGTGTGACACCGGCCCGGGCTACCGTCGCGACGAGGCGCGGCAGCGGTGGAACGACCGGGCCATCGCGCTCGCCGAGCGCCTGGAGCGCGACTCGGCGCACGGGCTGGCGCTCGCCGCCCGCGGCATGCTCACCCAGCGCGACGCGCGCGTGATCGACGCGCTGCCAGCGATCACCATCCCGGCGCTGGTGCTGGTCGGCGCGCGGGACGAGGATTACCTCGGCGCGGCCGAGTACATGGCGGCGAGACTCCCCCGGGCCGCGCACGCGGTGATCCCCGATGCCGGCCACGTATGCAACGTCGACCAGCCGGACCTGTTCAGCCGGCGGGTGCTCGCCTTCCTGAACCAGCCTGATCTCCGGTAAGCACACCCGCCTCGGCCAGCCGGGTTATCTCCTCTTCGGTCAGGCCGGCCTCGGCCAGCACCTCGCGGGTATGCTGCCCGGCCAGCGGGGCCGGCCGTCGCACCGATGCCGGGGTCGCCGAGAAACGGGCCGGCGGCGGGATCACCTTGTACCAACCGGCGTCCGGATGCTCATCATCGGGCAGCGCATCGATGAGCTCGTCCAGCCCGGGCGCTGCAGCGGCCGGAATCCCGGCGTCCGCGCAGAACGCCAGCCATTGCGCGGTGGTCTTCGTGGCGAGCACCCGGCTGAGCGTGGCGTAGCCGAAGCCTGGTTCCCGCCACAGCGCGCGGCTGGACAGCCTGGGATCCCCGACCAAGTCGTCGTGACCCGCGGCGCGCAGCAGCGCCGCCCAGTGCGCCGCCCGGTGCGGCTGCACCGCGATCCAGCCGTCCGCGGTCCGCAGCGCCCCGCGCAGCGGGGTGAGGATGCGCTGGTACCCGGCCGGGCCCCGGGCCGGCCGAGAAATAGCGCCACTGCCGTGCTCGACGAGCAGGAAGGCGAGCATCGCATCGGCCATCGGCACCTCCACCTGCTGGCCCTCGCCGGTTCTCGCCCGGTGGAACAGCGCGGCGATGATCGAGTAGGCCAGCACCAGCCCGGACACCTTGTCGGCGAGTAGCGTCGGCATCAGCCCGGGTCGGCCGCTCGCCCGGCGCAGCACGTCAGGCACACCGCAGGCAGCCTGGATGATGTCATCGAACGCGGGCGCGTCCGCCTGCGGGCTGTCCGACGGGAACCCGTGCGCCTGGCAGTAGATCACGTCCGGCCGGATAGCGGCGACGTCCGGATAGCGCAGGCGCAGGCGGCCGACCGATCCCGGCCGCAGGTTAGTGACAAACACGTCGCAGCCGGCCGCGACCCGCAGCAGCGCGGCCCGGCCGTCCGGGTGCGCGATGTCAAGCGAGATATTGCGCTTGTTGCGTAGCAAGTTCAACGAGACGCCGGACAGGCCGGGGCACGGTCCGGAACCCATGATCCGGTTGATGTCCCCGTCCCGGGTCTCCACGGTGATCACGTCGGCCCCCAGGTCGCCGAGGATCTGGGTAGCCAGCGGACCCATCACCACCGAGCTGAGGTCGAGCACGCGTATCCCGTCCAGCGGACCGCCAGATGCGGCCTCATGGGATGCGGGCATGCAGCCTCCTGGTAAATCGATATCGATGTCGATAGTATCAGGGTGCATGCGGCAAGCCAGGCGTACCGCAAGTACGTGCGCACGTGCCGACCGGCGAGCACGCCTGGTGCCAGCCGAAAAAAGGGACGCAGGCGGAGTCGTTATGCCGAAGTTTGTCTTTACCGAGGAGCAGCAGGACCTGCGCGACATGGTACGGCGGTTTCTCGCGGAGAAATCGCCGGTCAGCGAGGTACGGCGGCTGATGGCGACCGAGGCCGGCTACGACCCGGCGGTCTGGGCGCAGGTCGGACAGCTCGGGCTCGCCGGGCTCACCATCCCGGAGAAGTACGGCGGTGCGGGCTGCGGGCCGGTGGAGCAGCTGATCGTGTGCGAGGAGATGGGCTCGGCGCTGCTGAGCGGCCCGTATCTGGCCAGCACCGTGCTCGCCGCCGGGGCGCTGCTGGCCAGCGGCGACGCGGCCGCGCAAGCGGATCTCCTGCCGGGCATAGCGTCCGGTGAGACGATCGCCACGCTCGCCGTGCCGGAAGACGACGGCTCATGGACGCCGGACGATTTCAGGGTCACCGCACGCCGGTCCGGTGACCGGTACCTGCTGGACGGCCGCAAGTCCTTCGTGCTCGACGGGATGATCGCGGACCTGATCCTTGTCGCGGCTTCGTCCGATGACGGACCCGCGCTGTTCGCGGTCGGCGGCGATGCGCCGGGCCTATCCGGTCAGGCGATGCAGGTGCTTGACATGACCCGCAAGCAAGCCGTGCTGACGTTCAGCGAAACCCCGGGTCGGCCAGTGAGCCAGCCCGGTGCGGCCGCGGGAATCGTGACGCAGGCGATTCGTGGTGGCATGCTCGCGCTGGCCGCCGAGCAGGTCGGCGGAGCGCAGCGCTGCCTGGACATGGCGGTGGCGTACGCAAAGGTCCGGCATCAATTCGGCCGGGCGATCGGCAGCTTCCAGGCGGTCAAGCACATGTGTGCGGACATGCTGCTGGAGGTCGAGTCCGCCAGGTCAGCCGCTTACTACGCGGCCTGGGCGGCTGCGGACGGTGCCGCCGACCTGCCGCTGGTCGCCAGCCTCGCCAAGGCCCACTGCTCGGAGGCTTACTTCCACGTCGCCACGTCGAACATCCAGGTCCACGGGGGCATCGGCTTCACCTGGGAACACGATGCGCACCTGTACTACCGGCGGGCCAAGTCCGCTGAGGTGATGCTGGGCATGCCGGCATCGCACCGTGAGGTCGTCGCCGGCTTGCTGCTCAAGGACACCACGGGTAAGGGTTGATCTGGCTGGGTTACGTGCTCCCTGCCGCCGGGCGGCTGTTTAAGCGTGATGTGCGGGCACCAGGGAACTGGCTTTGGCTGGCTCACACGGATAGCCCGGAAGATCACGCTCATGCGCCCGCTGGGCGAGGGGCAGCTGATGCGTCGGCCGCCCCGCCCGACCAAGCTGGAGCCGCTGCGTCCGTTCGGGGTCACCACCTGTGGGCAGGCCCTGATCAAGTGGGGCCTGAGCGACCGCGTCCATGTCTGCCTGCCCGCCACTGCCCAGCCCGGCCGACTCGCAGAGAATGCCGCCGCCGAACCACCGCCCTGGTTCGGCCCGGAAGAGCGCGCCTACGTGCTGCGCCTAGCCACCGGGCGCTGACGAACCGGGACAAGCCAACCCTCGCCTACCAGAGCGACGGTCCCAGGGACACGGCGTCCTCATCCCAAAGCGTGCGAGTATCGCAGAACGCCGCCGATATGGTCGGCAACCTGATCTTTCATGTGGCTGCCTGACGTCACGCCGAACCGGACGATCTGTGTCCGCCCCACGAGGGCAACCAGCCGCCCGCAATGTCTGCTAATCATGCCGATAAGGGCTCGGCATCCTCGCGCTCTGAGGCAGGCGGTTGCGTGGCGCGGCAACGAGAGGAACTGGTCTTCCATGACCAGGTACATGATCGGCGCGGATGTCACCGTGCGGCTGGCTTACGAGGAGGCCGTGATCCGCACCGGACGTCAGATCCCGGCTCGGGCGCTTCCCGGCCCAGCTTGCTGTTGCTCCTCTGCCAGGCACTACACCTTGGTGAGATGACCAACTCCGGGGCCCGAGTCAGGCGTTGGGACCATTGAGAAGAAAGACATTGATGAAGCTATTGAGCATTGCGTGAACCGTTGGAAAGGCTGCTGTTCGTGAGCTGCGGCTTATTTCCGGTCCGTGTCACCTTGGCACAATGCTCTATGGGTTATCCTCTCTGACCTGCGGTGAGAATGGGGAGGGCTCGGTGCGATGGCGGTACGAGCGGCGGCGGACGGCCACAGCAGCATTTCTCCCGACGGCGACGAGGGTCTCGGTTCCGTGATCGAGACGGCCACGGCGGTGCTAGACGGGCAGGGCCGTGTCCTGGTCTGGAGCGCAGGTGCCCGGCGGTTGCTCGGGTATGCAGCAGGAGATGTGACGGGACGTCCGGCGACCACGTTGCTGGCATCGGACCTCCCGGCATCGGCCCGCCGGTGCCTGGCCGAGCAGAGGGACTGGAACGGCAGCGTCTCACTGCGTCATATGGACGGCGGTCGGCTGGACCTGGAACTGCTTGCACATCCGAGCCGCGGCAGGGACGGCAGCCTCCGCTGGATCATCGTGACTTTCACCGAGTGCCAGCCCCATGTCGGGACGGATCGTGCGCAGCCCGATGCGCTCTTCATGGACTGGGCGTTCACCCAGTCGCCGTTCGCCCTGGCGATCCATGACGGGGACCTGCTGTGCCTGCGTGTCAATGACCGCATGTGCCAGATGTTCGGGCTCACCGAGGACGAACTGTGCGGACGGCGCCTCGCGGAGGTCCTGCCCGGTCCGCAGTACGAGGCAATGGAGCGCTACATGCGCCAGGTGCTCGACACGGGCGAGCCGGCGCACCGGGAGACATACCGCCGGGTACCGGGTGAGACCCGCGAACGCGCCTGGTCAGTCTCCGTATCTCCGCTGAAGGATCAGGTCGGCCGGACGCAGGCAGTGTGGATCGGAGCGCTCGACATCACCGAGCAGTACGGGGCGCGGCAGCGGCTGACCCTGCTGAACGAGGCCGGCACTCACGTCGGAACCACCCTGGATGTCACTAAGACCGCCCAGGAACTGGCCGATATAGTGGTGCCGCGGCTCGCCGACCTAGCTGTTATCGACCTGCTCGATGCCGTGCTCAACGGCGACGAGCCGAGCCCGGGGCCGCTTACCGGTACCATCGCGCTGCGCCGCGTCGCCCATCAGTCCATCTTCGGGGGCGTCCCCGAGGCCGTGGTCAAGCCCGGGGACGTCGACATGCATCCGCAATCCTTCCCGTCAGCCCGTTGCCTGGCCACCGGCAAAACGGTACTGACCGGCGCGGACGACCCGACGTTCATCTCGTCGACCGGCCACAACCCGGCCCGGGCGGCCACGATCCGCACGTTCGGGATCCACTCCGTCCTGTCGGTGCCGATACGCGCCCGCGGAGTCACCCTCGGCGCCGCGGTCTTCCTGCGTGGCCAGCGCCCGGAGCCTTTCGAGCAGGACGACGTGCTGCTCGCTGAGGAACTCACCGCCAGAGCCGCCCTTTCTCTTGACAACGCTCGCCGCTATACCCGCGAGCGGACCACCGCTCTGACCCTGCAGCGCAGCCTGCTGCCGCAACGACTCCCCAAGCAATCGGCGGTGGAGGTCGCCAGTCGCTACCTGCCCGCCAGTGCCCAACTCGGCGTGGGCGGCGACTGGTTCGATGTGATCCCGCTCTCCGGAGCCCGTGTCGCCCTGGTTGTCGGCGATGTCGTCGGCCACGGAATCCACGCGTCCGCCACCATGGGCCGGCTGCGCACGGCCGTGCGAACGCTCGCCGACGTTGACCTGCCTCCCGACGAGCTCCTCACCCGCCTTGATGACCTGGTCAGCCGGCTCTCCGCTGACGCGGATGCCGATGACAGTGACGACGCAGAGAATGATGTCGGCGCCACCTGCCTGTACGCGGTCTACGATCCGGTCTCCCGCCGGTGCAACCTGGCCCGCGCCGGCCATCCGCTGCCCGCGCTCATCACCCCGGACGGTACCGCCAGCTTCCTCGACCTGCCCGCCGGCCCGCCGCTCGGCCTTGGCGGTCTGCCCTTCGAGAGCAGTGAGATCGAACTGCCGGCAGGGAGCATCCTCGCCCTTTACACCGACGGCCTCATCGAGTCCCGCTACCACGACATCGACCTCGGGCTTGAACGCCTGCGCCGCGCATTGACCCATCAGGAACGGTCGCTGGAGACCACCTGCGACAACGTCCTCAAGGCCGTTCTGCCCGACCGTCCCGCGGACGACGTCGCCCTGCTCGTGGCCCGCACTCACGCCCTGGACAGCGACCAGGTCGCCACGTGGGACCTGCCTGCCGACCCAGCCATCGTCGCCGACGCCCGCAGGCAGGTAGCCGAGAGGCTCGCGAGCTGGGGTCTTCACGATGCGGCGTTCACCACGGGGCTTGTAGTCAGCGAACTCGTAACCAACGCGATCCGGCACGCTGCGAGCCCGATCCAGCTCCGTCTCATCCGAGACCGGACGCTCATCTGCGAAGTCTCTGACGGCAGCAGCACCGCCCCGCACCTCCGCCGGGCACGCGCCTTCGACGAAGGTGGACGCGGCCTGCTCCTTGTCTCCCACCTCACCCAGCGCTGGGGGACCCGCCAGACCCCGCACGGCAAGACCATCTGGGCCGAACAAGCCCTCCCCGGATCGCGATGTTGAGGACGTTTCTCACCAGCCGGGAAGTCGCTTACGGGGATCGCCGCCGGCCGGGGCAATGACGTTGGCATGCTGATCGATCGAACCTCGCTGCGCGCAGCAGGAGCCGCTTCGAGGCAGTCGCCTGGCGTGAAGGATGGAATTACCGGCTCAGATAGACGCGCCGCTGGCCCTGCACGCGCAAGCGAGTCCGACCCGGCCGAGAATCCCCGATACGCCGAGCTGATCAATCTGCGCGCTCAGCCGCGGCAGCCTTGCGAGTTCACTTCGCACGTAGTCGGCGCTCGGCTTGCGTCGCCCAGCTGCGCTCGCCTTACGCTGTGTGATCGATCCTGCTCCATCGTTGAGCGCACACCTCCGCCGATATGCGTGGTTAGGACGAGGCGGTCCTTCACCGCTTCGGAGCGCCCGATCGGGCGATCTGCGCGTACCCATCCGTGTGGCCGGGATGTTGAACCCCGCGTTCGGTCACGCACGACACCATGAGCGGACGGGCTGACTGTCCTGCAAGTCCGGGCGCCGGACACGGACAATCAGTACCCGGACGCCTGCGGTGGCTGCCGGTGCGCAGGGCCGCCGCCCGTAAGGCAGGCTCTCGTGACCAGGCAGGCGATCTTGCTGGCCGGGCTGGGCCGTCCGGGCGATGCGCCGGCTGCCGTCACCGGTGCCGCAGGCCTTTAACGCCTGCTAGAACCAGCCGCACACAGCCCGCCACGGGCGTTAGCTCGCCGCACGTCTGGCCCTAGCGGCCGGAAAACCAGTCGCTGCAGAGGCCCTCCGTCAGGCACCATAGCCAGGCTGGTCGCTCGGAATGGGAACAGATGACTGCACCTGAAGATAGTCGCGGCTCACCGGCCCGGAAACGGGCGGTGCTGCTCGCGCTGCGCTACTACGGCCATCAGATGGTCAGGCTCCGGCGCTTCACGGTGCCCGGGATGCTGCTGCCCGCGCTGGGAAACACGTGCATCTTCTACATCGCGCCGCTGATCGTCGCTCAGCTGGTCGGCCGCTTGGCCGGCCACGGGCCCTTCGGCACCGGCGCCGCGATGCCGTATGTGCTGGGCTTCGCAGGCGTGCTGCTTTTCGCCGAGATCGTCTGGCGGATCGGCATCCACTGCCTGAACCGCCTCGACGGCCGCGGAATCGAGAACCTTTACGTGATCGGCATGGACGAACTGCTGGCTAAAGACGCCGCGTTCTTCCACGACAACTTCGCCGGCTCGCTGACCAAACGGGTGCTGAGCTTCGCTTCCCGGTTCGAGGATTTTACCGACAACCTGGTGTTCAATATCGTCGGCAGCCTCGTGCCGCTGGTGTTCGCGTCGGTGGTGTTGTGGCGCTACGACCCGTTGCTCGTCGCCGGGCTCATTGGCCTGATTACGATCACCGGTGCCGTTATCGCGCCGCTGATCCGCCGACGTCAGAAGCTCGTCAACCAGCGCGAGGAAGCGATCGCGCGCGTGTCCGGGCACGTCGCCGACAGCCTGATGAACATGGACACGATCCGCGCGTTCGCGGCCGAGGACCGGGAGGCCGCCGAGCATAGGTCGCGTGTCGCCGACCAGCGACGGAAGTCACTGCGGTCATGGGACTACGCGAACCTGCGCATCGACACGCTGGTCGCGCCGATGTCCGTGCTGACAAACGCGCTCGGCCTGCTCCTAGCGGTCGCGCTCGGTGGGGGCCAGCACGGAATCGAGGCGATCGTCGTGGCCTTCACCTACTACTCCAACGCGACGCGGATCATGTTCGAGTTCAACCAGATCTACCGCCGTCTGGAGAGCTCGCTGACCGAGGCCGCGCAGTTCACCGAGTTGCTGCTGACACAGCCGACCGTGGTCGACCCGATTGGGCCCGAGCCGCTGCGGCCGAAGGCGAGCGACGTCCACTTCGAGCGCGTGACGTTCGCGCACGCGGGCGGACCGCCGTTGTTCTCCGGTCTCGACCTCGCCGTGCCGGGCGGCACTAGGCTCGGCCTGGTCGGCCGGTCAGGCGGCGGCAAGACCACGCTGACTCGCCTGCTGCTGCGGATGATGGACGTCCAGGAGGGCCGGATCCTGATCGGCGGGCAGGACATCACCAAGCTGCGCCAGTCGGATCTGCGCAGCCTGATCGCCTACGTGCCGCAGGACCCTGCGATGTTCCACCGGACGCTGCGCGACAACATCGCGTTCGCGCGTCCGCACGCGACCGACGCGGAGATCCACCAGGCGGCGCAAGCGGCGCACGTGACACAGTTCGCCAGCGCCCTGCCGGACGGGTTCGACACGATGGTCGGCGAGCGCGGCGTGAAGCTGTCGGGCGGGCAGCGGCAGCGAGTTGCGCTGGCCCGGGCGATCCTGCGTGACGCGCCGATCCTGCTGCTCGACGAGGCGACCAGCGCGTTGGACTCGGAGAGCGAAGCCCTTGTCCAGCAGGCGTTGTGGCGACTCATGGAGGGCCGGACCGCGCTCGTGGTCGCGCATCGGCTAAGTACAGTCGCGCGCATGGACCAGCTGGTCGTGCTCGACCACGGCCAGATCGCCGAGAAGGGCACGCATCAGGACCTGCTGCGTCTCGACGGAACCTACGCCCGGCTGTGGCAACACCAGTCCGGCGGCTTCCTAGACGACAACACGACTACCGCAGTGCTTGCCGAGGCCCCGAGGCTGAGCGCGTGAGCCCTCTCCGCGGATCTATGCCCCCACAGGGCACTGGACCATTTCAGCGTCGAGCGCACCGACGGCATCGACCCTCACCCTGACCCGGCCCGGCAGGCGCAACGCCCCGATCTTCGAGGCACACGCCGGCTTGCGGGACCTCTTCGCCGAGGTCCGCAGCGTGCCGGAGTCTCTCCGGGCTTGAGATCAGCCCTGATCATTCACAGAGTCGGGCGGCTCTCGCCGGCCTTCCTAAATGCACAAGGACAGGAATTCCGGCCCGCGGGCCGGTGGCGGGGTTTCCGCCGGCACCCGCAGCAGCGTCGGCCAGCGTGCGCGCCTGCGCCCGGCCGGCGGGTCGGCCTGCTCGTTGTTTTCGGGCCGGGGTGCCTGCCCTGGCGCGGGCTGCTGGGGCAGAAATAGGGTGAAGGCGGCGGCGAATGCCAGGATCTTCGACGCGATGTTCAGCGTGATCGGCAGTGGCGCCGACGGGTAGCCGAATCCGGCCAGGGCCCAGGCTGCCCACACGCCCAGATGCCTACTAATGCAATCGGAATCCATATTCGGTATGGAGTATTTTCGGGTGGCCTGCCGCGTGCGACTCAGGGTACCTCTGCATCCTTTAGTTGAGGCATACAGAAGGGGCTTGATATGAGCGCTGCGGGCTGCCTCGCCAGCCACCTTGGTGTCCGTTCCCGGCCGGGTTGCGGCGTCCCGCCGATCTAACCGGTCCGGTTAGCCGGTTCCCGGACGAGGGGGCCTGATTAAGAACCGGCGTCGTGGACGTTGGTAGGCTGGAGAAAGTGACCCTGACGCACAAGGAAATCTTCGAGCGTTACATGTACGCCGGCGCGATCAGCAGGAATCCCGGGGCCGTCGCCGCGATGTTCACCGAAGACGGGGTGTACGAGGCTCCGCTGGTCCCGGATGGTCACCGGCTGCCACGCCGCCTGGCGGGTCGTGATGCGATCCGGGGCGGCATGAGCGCATTTCACCGGGAGCTGACGTCGCCGGGCACGGTGAATGCCGGGCAGTCCCGGCTCGTGCTGCATGACACCGCGGACGCAGGCGTATTCATCGCCGAGCTCGATGCGGTCCTGGACCATCCGGGGGGACGGCGTGAACCGGTATCGCTGGTGCAGATCTTCCGCATCCGCGACGGGCGGATCGCCATGCTCCGTGACTACTTCACCCCGTAACCCGTAACCGCCGGCGCTGCATCGCCGCGACGCCAGAAGATCAGCCGCAAGCCTGCCGTCAAGGCGTGCGCGGCAGGCGCCGCCTGGTAACGCGCCGGCTGGAATCAGCTTGGCGCGGCGGTCAGCCAAGCTGCCCCGGCCATCGATCTGACCACTTCGCCGTCGTGACACACCGCAACTGCAAAATGAACGGCGCCCTCTGTGGCCGCCCGTTGAGCCGGGCAGAACGGGCTGATATGGCGCTGCGGCGTATCTCGCTGCACGCAGGCCGGTTGATCGCGTCTGATGAGGGCGCCGCCTGCGGTCTTGCGGTAAGTTGCCGCGGCGGGAATGGCTCGCGGATTGCCAGTGATCATCTGAGGCAGCCGCCCAGGTCAGGACTCCAGATACCGGAGGACCGCCAGCACCCGGCGGTGGTCGGCGTCCGATGGGGGCAGGCCGAGCTTGCTGAAGATGTTGCCGACGTGCTTTTCGACGGATCGATCGGAAACCACCAGGATCTCGGCGATCGCGGTGTTGGAGCGGCCCTCGGCCATCAGCGCGAGCACATCGCGTTCCCGGGGGGTGAGGGTGGTGAGCGCGTCGTTGCGGCGGCTGGCGCCCAGCAGTTGCGTCACGACCTCTGGATCGAGGGCGGTGCCCCCTGCGGCCACCCGGCTCAGCGCGTCGACGAACTCCTCGACGTCGCCGACCCGGTCCTTGAGCAGGTACCCGACACCCGCGGCACCGCCACCGGACGCCGCGCCGAGCAGATCGGCCGTATAGCGGGTCTCGATGTACTGCGAGAACACCAGCACCCCGGTCTGAGGATGGTCGCGGCGGATGGCGATCGCCGCGCGCAGGCCCTCGTCGGTGTAGCCGGGCGGCATCCGCACGTCCACCACGGCGGCGTCCGGATGGTGCTCGGCCACGGCGGCTAGCAGGTCGTCGGCGTTGCCGACGGCGGCGACCACCTCGTGGTTGCTGTCGGCGAGAATCTCGGCCAGGCCGGCCCGCACGACGGCTGAGTCGTCGGCTATCACGATCCGCATCGCGGCTCCCGTTCGGTCAGGCGTGGGACGGCAGCTCAACGGTGACTACGGTGGGGCCTCCGGGCGGGCTGCTGATCTGCAGTCCGCCGTCCACCGTGCCGACCCGCTCGGCCAGCCCGGCCAGGCCGCCGCGGGCCTCGGCGCGGGCGCCGCCGGAGCCGTCGTCCGTGACGCGGACCCGCAGCAGGCCAGGGACATGGACTGCCTCCAGCGTGGCATGCCGGGCGGCGCTGTGCTTGACGACGTTGGCCAGAAGTTCGGCGGCGCAGAAGTAGGCGATGGTCTCGATCGCGGCCGAGGGCCGCTCAGGCAGGTCCAGGACGAGCTTGACGGGCAGGTCGCTGCGCGCGGCGATGGTGGTGAGCGCGGCGCCGAGGCCGTGGTCGAGTACCGGGGGGTGGATGCCGCGGGCCAGGTCACGCAGTTCGGCGATGGCCTCCCTGGCGCCGCGGTGGGCGGCGGCGACCAGATCCAGCACCCGGTCCAGGTCGCTCTGCCCGGTCCCGTCGACCATGCGGTCGAGCTTCTTTACGGCCAGCCCGAGCTTCATGGTGACGGCGACCATCTGCGCCTGCGCGCCGTCGTGCAGGTCACGCTCGATCTGGCGTAGCCTCGCGGCCGAGTCGTCCACCGCATGGGCCCGGGACTGCTCCAGTTCTCGCACGCGCAGGACGCTGTCCTGCTGCAGGCGGTAGACGGTCCAGAAGATCAGCGCCGCTCCCGCCAGCGGCAGCGCTGCCAGCCATGCCAGCGGCCCCAGCCAGCGCACCGAGGCGAGGAGCAGGACGCCAAGGACGACGTTGAAGATACCGCAGGCAACCCGCACGCCCACCCACAGG
>WNGJ01009987.1_pt1 | contig 15938 bp, 15 predicted proteins | sample 5400611 | NCBI WGS metagenome assembly WNGJ01 (sample SAMN13153375, study PRJNA577476) | soil metagenome | isolation source: 40 cm soil or saprolite under Garry oak tree replicate 1 | place: USA:California | collected 2016-06-15 | reverse complement strand
ACGGAAATGCGGACCGAGCGCGTGGACTTGAGCGGTATGGCCCGGGAGATCGTGCTCGACATCGAGCGGACGGCACCGGACCGCCAGGTGGAATTCGCCATCGCCCCCGGTCTCGAGGCCCAGGGGGATTCCCGGCTGCTCCGTGTCGTGCTCGACAATCTCCTGCGCAATGGCTGGAAATACACGGGGAAACAGCCGCAGCCGCGAGTCGAATTTACGGCGGTGGACGAAAATGGCGGCCGAGTGTTCGTGGTGAAGGACAATGGAGCCGGCTTCGACATGAAATACGCCGACAAGTTATTCGGCGTGTTCCAGCGCCTGCACTCGACCGCCGAATTCGAGGGCACCGGTGTGGGGCTCGCGACGGTCCGGCGCATCATCAACCGGCACGGCGGCCGGATCTGGGCCGAGGGCGCGGTCGATAAGGGCGCGACGTTCTACTTCACGCTGTAATGGGAGGCTCGAGTGAACCCCGGAAAGATTCTGCTCGTGGAGGACAACCCCGACGACGTCACCTTGACAATGCGGGCGCTGAAGAGTCATAACATCACGAACGATGTGATCGTCGCGCAGGACGGCGTCCAGGCTATCGACTATCTCTTTGGCACGAAGGGCCGCCCTGCGCCGACCGATCTGCCGGCTGTGGTGCTGCTCGACCTCAAGCTCCCCAAGATCAATGGCATGGAGGTCCTGCAGCGCATCCGCTCCGAAGAGCGCACCAAGCTCTTGCCCGTCGTGATCCTGACCTCCTCGGACGAGGAACGCGATGTCATCGACGGCTACAGCCTAGGCGCGAACAGCTACGTACGCAAACCGGTGGACTTCGTGGAGTTCACCAAGGCGGCGCAGCAGCTCGGCCTGTACTGGCTGCTCATGAATCAGGCGCCGCCATCACCGCGATAGCCGCGAATTGGCTTTTCGGTATATTTTCGGGTGACGACTTGCCCCGAGGCCCATGGCTCGAATTCTTCTTGCCGATGCTGACGCCTTCTTCGTCGGAGTGGCGCGCCTAGCGGATCCGGAGGGCGCCGGGCGAGCACCGCTGCTCATCGTCGGCGGCTCGCGCGACAGTCGCGGCGTGGTTTGCTCGGCATCCTACGAGACGCGCAAGTTCGGCGTCCGCTCCGCCATGCCGATCGCTCGAGCCCTCCGTCTCTGTCCGAACGCGATGTGCGTGCCGGTGCCCTTCAAGGCCTGCCTCACCAAGAGCGCCGAGATCCGCGACTTATTGCAGAAGTTCACGCCGGTCGTCGAGACGGCGAGCGTCGACGAGTGGTACATGGACCTCAGTGGCACCGAGGGCGTCTATCACCACGAGTCACTCCACGCCACGGCTGAGCGCATTCGGCAGGCCGTCCATCAAGCGACCGGTCTGACCGTCTCGATCGGCGGCGGCACGACCAAGCTCATCGCCAAGCTCGCCGTTGACCGGGCGAAGCCCAGCGCGAATGGCGCCGGCATTCACATAATCGATGCGGGGGCCGAGGACGCATTCCTTCGATCCTGCACGCTGGCCGAGATTCCGCTCGTGGGGCCCAAGTTCCAGGCGCGGCTCGCGGGGCGAGGTCTCGTCACCGTCGAAGACGTCCTGCGACTCAACGAAGAAGCACTGCGGCAGTGGCTCAGTGACCGCGAAGCGCGGTGGCTTTGGAATCGCGTGCAGGGAATCGACGGCGGCAGCGTACATCAGCGGGAGACGGCGCGAGGTCTGAGCCGTGACGAGACCTTCAGCGAGGATCTCCACGACGATTGCGACATCGAACGCGAGCTACTGAGGCTGGTCACGCGCGCGGCATCCGACCTCAGGAGTGATGGGCTCGCCGTGCGAACGGTTGCAGTCCGTATTCGCGATTGGGATTTCCGGACTCGCTCGACGCAACGGACCTTGCCCGAGCCCGTGATCTCCGACCGCGTGATTCTGCGTGTCGCGCGCGAGCTCCTGGCCACCCTGCGCGAGGCGCGCCGGGTACCCGCTCGGCTCGTCGGTGTGCGTCTGTCCGGTCTGCTCAAGTCGTGGAAGGCGGATCAACTCTCGTTGTTCACGACTCCGGGAGCATCAGGCGAGACCGCGCGCGATCGTCGGTTGTCGAAGGCGATAAACGGCGTACGGCAAAAGTTTGGGCCAAAGAGCATTCTGCCAGGAGCGTTGTCAGCTCTTGCGACCCAGCGTCCTGAGCGCCATATGTAGCTCGGTGTCATCCGTGCCCCCTCTTGCCGGAGCGCACCGTGAAGTCTCCTCATTCCATTACCGTTACTGCCACGGCGCTTGCGTTGATCGCTGCGTGCAATAGCGACTCGCTGCTGAATGCCCCCCGCCGGCCGGAGCCACGTCCACCATCTAGCACGCTGCAACCGACTATCCGGCTCGTGGTCATCGACTCGACGCGTCTGCCATTTGCCGGAACGGCGGCCGAGCGGGCGGCCGGGCACTACGCCTTCCAGATCCGCGACACTGGGCCGGTGGTCGGCCCCGGCGACTACGTCGCGGGTAGGCAGGGAGGCCTGTTCCTCGGCCGTGTCCTCTCCGTTTCGCAGAGCGGGGACCGCCTCACGCTGGAGCTGGCGGCCGCCGTGTGGCGGGACGTGTTCCAGCCGTTCAAGGTCCATATCCCCTTCACACCGGGTGCGGGCAGTGCGCCGTCGCCGTATGGTCTCGTGCGCTGGGGTCCCTGGCAGGTGATACGAGCTAGCCGGCCCGCCCACGGCCCGCTCCCGACGCCTCCGACCGCCGCGCCGGGGATGCCGTTCCGTACACTCAGCGGGGCGCCGGCCAATGCCGATGATTTCGACCCGGTCAGCTTCCTGCTCGACAATTTTGACCTGTGCGCGGCGAGCGGTGTGGTGACGGGCTGCACCAACATCACGGCTAAAGTGATCGACGCCGAGTTCTCGTTCACGGGCGGGGCGGACGTGAGCGCCGACGTCGATTTCACGAACTTCAGCCTCTCGGTAGGCGCGACCGTGAACGAGCAGCTCAACACCACCCTGGATTTCCAGCTCACCGGCAGCGGGTCAGTCGAGGTGGACGTGCCGATCCCGGACGCGGGATTCGTGCGGAAGTTCACGGTGGGCGGCTTCTCGGGGGAGATCGAGGTGGGCTTCATCATCGGCGTGGAGGGCGACATCACCGGCACGACCGTCGAGCCGCATGTGCAGGTCTCAGACACCGTCACCACAGGCGGCAGTGTCTCGACGAGCAGCGGCTTCAGCTTCCAGTATACCGGGGCCGGTCACTTCGACGCAGGCGTCAAAGTGATCGACTTGGGCACCTTGGGCGTGAAGCTTTCTGTCGGGCCCAAGGTCGAGGTGAAGCTCGACATCGGGGACGGCGGGTTCGCCCTGGGCGCGGGGGCGGACGGCTTCGAGGACAATACCATCAACTTGGCCGGGCTGCTCGGCTTCGAGAACTGGCACTTTCACGCCGACGCCGGCACCGAGGCCACGCTCGAGGGGACAATCAAAATCCCGATCTTCAATGATCTGAACATCGGCGGGATGGAGACCTTCCCCGGCCCAGGCATCAACCTGCTCGATCTATGGGGCACGGGCGACCTGGACGTCGCGAGCAGCACGACGGGTAGGGACATCTTCCCCGGGCAGGTGTATGCGACGTCCGTAGCGCGCACGACGCCGGCTGACCCGCCCCCGTGGTTTGCAGCGCTCTCGACCGCGCTGGGGGTGAACGACAGCCACCTCTTCGTGGGCGGCTTCTTGTGTCGGCAGTTCTTCGCTGGGGCGCCGCTGATCCCACCCTTCGTCGAGGCGCCGCAGGACTGTGACCTCGTGGCCACGACGAACACCGTGGCCCCGTTGAGCGGCATCGCGTGGAACTGCGCGGCATCCGAGCCGAGTCCCGTGCTGGTGCAGGTGCTGCCACGGGTGGACTTCCTTATCGGCAGCCGGCTCACGAGCGTCACGCTGTCGGTCGTTTGCCACTCGGCGTACGCCGTGCTGCGCGACCGGGTGGCCGCGCTGCGCGCCGCCGGAGCGATCAACAGCGACGGCATCGCGACCGCGCTCGATGTCAAACTCACAGCCGCGGAGGTAGCGCGTGACGCGGGAGACGTGCCCGCCGCCGACGCCGCGATCCAGGATCTCATGAACCAGCTGGCAGCGCAGAACGGCAAACACATCACCATTGCCGCCGACGCCGAGCTCCAGGCGTTCGCGACGCTCCTGCGGGATTGCTACGAGACCGTGGTGCCGACCTGCTCGACGGTGCCGGCGCCGACGCCGGTGGCTCAACGGCGGGAGGGGACTTCCTAAAGCGAGTCCACGGCGATGCCCAGGCTCTTCAGGCTGCGAACGGCTAGTGGGCGATTGGGATCCTCACGGGCCGCGCGGTCGAGGAATTGGCGATACCGCTGGACCGCGAGGGTCGTGTCATCCCGCAGATCGTAGTTCGTCGCCAACCAGTAATACGGAGCCGCATAGTAGGGATCGAGATCAATCGCTCGTCGGAACTGCACCTCGGCTTCCGAGAGACGATTGGCAGTCTGCAGCACCACGCCGTTGAAGAAGCGGAGTACCGGGTCGCTGCCTTCGAGCTGCACTGCCATCTCCAATTCTGCGATCGCCGCGGCGGTATCGCGTAGCGCCAACTCTGAGCCCGCGAGGCGAGCGTGTGCCCAATAGAACCCGAGGTTCTCCGTGAGCGCTCGTTCAAACGCAGCTCGAGCCGCAGGAAAATCGTCCTGTTGCACTCGGACCATCCCGATGGCGAACTCGAACAATTCCACCGAGGGAAGCAACGGCGATGGCCATGCCTCCACCCTGCGCCGGAGCGTGTCTCGGGCGGCTTCCAGCTCGACCACCGCGCTGTCAAAGCGACTGAGATAGAACAGGGCGCGCGATCGATAGATGCGCAGGCCCACGTCCGCGGGATGGCTGTGTAATGCGATCGCGAACAGGCTATCGGCCGCGAGAAACCGTCGTGTAGCAAACGCCATCCAGCCGGCGCGAGCGGGGTCCCCGGGGCGGCCCGGCGCCATGCGCTGAAATTCAAGCTTCGTGTACATGAATGGGTTGCGGTGCCAGGCAATGCGCTGCAGCGAATCGACCAGGTGGATCTGCCGCGGTGTGAGCGCGAGGCTCTCGACCGCACGCACCGAGCGAGTGCGCATCCAGGTCTCGAATACGTCACTGCGGAGTGCCTGCAACAGAATGACGGACCGCGCGTACAACGGCTCTGCCGACGATGGATCGAGCCGCGACGCCCAGTACAGCGCCATTTCGGCCGTATCGGGCGCGACGCCAAAGCTGACTCCCAGGTTGTAATAGGCGGACGCCGAGTTGGTATCCGACTTGGGCGGCAAGATCGGACGGGGCAATTCGTGTCCCGAGTCAGCCAGGACTTGGAGTGCCTGGAGACTCGACAATCTGGGCGTGTGCGGCGCCGGTGTGCTGCACCGCGCGAGTGTTGCGGCAAGGAGGATGCACAGCGCCGAGGCTCTGCGGCGCACGCGCGAGCCTCAGGCCCCGCGCGCGATTTTCAACGCATCTTCGAGCTCAGGCTTGATGCGGGCGAGCTTCCCTTCGCACAGGGTGAGCAGCTGCTCGAGCTCCGCAACGACGGAGGAAGGGGCGGGGGACTCTTTGGTCAAGCGCTTTCGCGGCGCAACGACCGCCAGATAGAGAGAGCTGGAACGGCTCGTCTCCGGATGTCCCTGATGCTCGAGCGCCGCCAGCAGCTTTTTCGCTTGATCGCGGGCGCTGCTGACGGCGCGAACGAGTTCTTCAAGCGGGGTGCTCAAACAGGCCCCGCGGGAATCGAAGCTCTAGCCCCGGGTTTGCCGGTCATCAGCCTCAGCTGATGTATACCGGCACGCGAGGGAGCACAATGGCGAGTGGGCGAAAGCGACGCCTTGTTGTTCGGGTTCCTCCCGCTCCTTGAGCCGGAACCGCACGCTGATGACGTCGAGCGTGCGCGGCGTGGCCGTTTCGAGCAGCCCCTCGCCCCGCACGACGACCGAATCCCCGGCCGCCAGCGCGTGCTGTACGTCGGCGAGCGTCGCGAGCGTGGAGTCGTCCTGATCGTCGCCGCGCTCGATCTCGCTGCCAGCCACGAAGCGTAGGATCGTCCCGTCGGCGAGCGTGACCTTGTTGCCGCTGACGTCGACCGAGGCCACGATCCCGCCGAAGCGAAGCTCACCGTCCGTCTCGGGCGTCTCCTGTTTTATCCGCGTCGTCCCGTCGCTGACTCGCAGCTCGATCTTCTGGCCGAGCACCTGCAGCCAGGCGTCGGGCGGCGGACTCGCGTTGGCGAGGACGTTCGCACTCGTCACGTTGATCTCGATGCTGGGACGGTCGGCTGCGTCGTCGAGCCGCACCACAGCGGCCGTGAAGCTCCCGTCCCCGGGCGCCTGCGGTGTGCCCGGCGCTGGTCGCCGCGCTTCGATGGCCGGATGTCTCCCGGCCGCGAGGGCGTGCTGCACGCGCATCGTGAATTCCGCGAGCGATGTCGGGGGCGGGTGATTGTCGTCGTCGTCGCCTTCCTCGTGTTGGCCGGTGAATTTCGTGTCGCTGTTGACCACGATCTTCAGGTTGCCGAGGTCCAATGAGAGCGTGTCTGCCGTCGCCGACGCGGCAATCGCGGTCACGCGACCATCGACGCGCTCGGAGCGCGTCAGCTGCTCCGCTTGCTTCACGACGACACGGCGAGCGACGAGCGTGCCCGGCATGAGCCAGATCGTGACGCGGGCTGGGCCTGCGCCGAGCAACGAGTCAAGACCGGGGAGGGTGATGGTGCGGGAGAACTGCGGGAGATCATTGGGACCGGCGCTGCGCTGGACGTCGCAGCCGAACAGCACGAGTCCGCCGACCATCATCGGCAGGATTCGCGCTGGTTTCAGATTGAGCATAGGCGCACCTCCGCGTGGGCTAGCTCGACATCTTGTAAGACGAACGAGCAGGTCGGGAGGTAACGGAGTTTTCCCGCGCGCTTTCATTGCGAAACGGAGCCCAGCGCCACGCCTGATCCGAGCTGGTCTCGATTTATTGCGGGGGCCGGGCGCGTGGGACTTGCAACTAGAATGCTCTGGGCGTAGGTATTCCGGAGGGGATTTCTCAGGAGATGTAGCAATGCGTCGAGACGGCATTTCCATAGGCGCCGCGCTCCTCGCCATTGGCTGTTCACACGCTCCCCCGCGCGACTTTGCACCCGACCCTGGTCTCATCGCTCAGATTCGCGAGATCAGAATCGTCCCACAAGAGTCTCGGGGCTGTCCCGGCGCGCCGATCCACGCCGCTTACGAAGCGATCCTCGCGGATGGGTCGTCTGTTCCGTTCGCGCGCTCCTACAACAAGAAGCAACCCCCGCGCCTGCACGTGCAGTTTCTGGAACGGAAGAGTCCCGACGCCGTGGCGCGTCAGGACGGCGATTGGGTGGCGGAGCCCAACCCCCTCGCAACGAAATCCACCGGTTTCCGTCTTACGGCCACGCTGCGCGCCAACCCGAGCATCACGAGCACCATCGTCCTACCGCCAACCTATGACTGCTTGCGGCGTCAGTTCGCCTTCGTGGGCGCTTCAGGAGTTGTGGGCCTGAGTGGACAAAGCGGTCCCGATGTGACGGTGCGGCTCGACGTCCAAAGTTCGCTCTTCTACCAACAACTCTATGTCGCCGGAATCCAGGTGGGCGGCGCCCGACCCGTGTATGTCCTCGCGGACTCGAGCACGATCGGACTGACGGAGTGGTTGGTGGTCGAGTCGCGTGGCGGCGATGGTGGCAATGGGCTCGCAGGCTCTGACGGAATCGACGGCACTCCCGGCGCGCCCGGATGTCCTGGACAGTCGGGCGGGCAAGGACGGGATGGCAGTGATGGCGGAGCGGGCGGGGACGGTGGCCACGGCGGTCGCATCACAATCGTCGTTCCTCCGAACCGGCGCCACCTCGCGGAGCTGGTGAAGACTGCCAGCGGGGGAGGGAGCGGTGGTCTCGGCGGAGACGGCGGGAGGGGCGGTCGTGGCGGTACGGGCGGTGCGGGATTGTTCGACGCGAACAACCAGCCATGCATGAGCGGCTCCGACGGGTCGCCAGGTCACGACGGGTGGAGGGGGCGGAGCGGCTTTGCAGGATCGCCCGGGCCGCGCACGACGGTGGCGAGCGCGGCGACTAAGGAGCCGCCCTGAGGAACGGGTCGCTGTGCGTCATCCTCTTGGCCCTAGCCTCCTGCCAAGGCTCACCCGCGCGGCTCAGCGTCGGGTTCGGCGATACGATCGTGATCAACAATGTGCGCCCGATGCAGCTGTCGGTGCACGTGTTCGATGCGGCCGGTCATGTCCTGCCGGATACGGGCGTCCGGTTCCAGTGGACTTCACCGATCAGCGCCCCGTTGTCACACAAGGGTGTGGTGACGTGCACACAAGCCGGCGACGCCACACTCCGTGCGTCTCTCGGCCCGCTCGTGAAGTCGGCGCTCGTGCGCTGCCGACCGGTCCACGATGTGCTCGGCGGCGGCCCCGTGAACCTCGTGATGGGTGATCCTCCTTACGACGTGTGGTTCGATGCCGTCGACGCGGCCGGCCGGCGAGTGAGACCGTTGACCGCGGTGCTCACGGTGGACGACACAATGGTTGTCACGCGTGAGGGATGGCGGATCCGCGCACGTGCGCCGGGAACAACGGGCGTGGACGTATGGGTCGGGGACGGATGGGCGCACTGGTACGTGCGGGTCTTCGAGCCCGCCCACACCTTCGACAGCATTCGCGTCGGGCAACACCTTGCCGTGCCTGTGCGCCTCGCCGCCGGTGAGCAGCGCAGCTGGCAAATCCCGCCTTCGCGAAAGGAGTTCGGCGTGCAAATCCTGCCCGGCGGCGACACGCTGAGGGTACCGCGGCTGGCTGTCATTGGTGCGAACTGTATGTCTCGGACCCCGTGGGACATGCCCCGGATCCCGTGGGGCTACGGGTGCCTCGCGTGGCACGGCGCGGTCGTGATTGCCTACCATCCACGGAATGTCGATCCAGCGCGGGAGTGGAGCGGCACGGTAACGGTTGCTCGCGGGGATCGGCCGTAGGGCTCGTCTCCGAAGGGAAGCGCTAATGCGGCAGCTTGTCGCGGAGTCGGATCATTGATGTCGTTGAAGTCCGAGGGAGCGAACAACCGCTCCATACCGGAGCGCGTGAAAGCATCGAGCCAATCGCGAGCTCAATTCGGAAGCGGCGTGGCCTCGCGCCGCGCGAGCGCGCCGCGAGGCCACGCAGGTCCCCCATGCTATGGATACGGGCATCCATCGTTCCCGCTACCGCCGAACTTCGCGCGGTAGCCACATACTGAGATGTCTTCAACGCCAAAGACGGCTCCCGTCGGTCCGAGGAACACAGCCGTGGTAAATGGCTGGTCGCCGTTGTTGTAGCTGAAGAATAGGTCCGTGTTCAGCAAACCGAGCCACTCGAAGTCAATCCCGGTCATGCCGCGCGCCTTCGAGAACGAGGTCACCGGTGTAACCTGCTGCCCGTTGTGACAGTCGGCTGTATCGATCACCAGCAGCGGATCGGTCGGCGTGAACTCGCCATTGTCGGTGATGAGGTATTGCCCGGAGCCGGGAAGCCCCGGTAGCCGAGCGTACGTTTGGCTGTCGTTCCCTCCCCCCGCCGGCAAGTAGCAGGACTGAATGATCAGACCGTTGTTGCGGTTCACGAGGTAGAAGTAGTTGCGAAACATTCCACTTATGAGCACCGGGATATATCCGGCTGCCCAGATGTGCTTCGAGCCCGGGTCGATATCTAGAGCCCCGAAGCCCGGCTGCTCCGGCGGGATGCCCCCCTGGTAATGGACGAGGAGGCTACTGATCTCTGAGCAGACGCTCGGTCCCGAGATAGGCGGCGTGACCTTGATGATCGTTGCATCGCCGACGAAGCCATTCAGGCGTGAGATCCAAAGGTTCCCATCGAGTGGATCGAAGGCCACTAGACCGCGCGATAAGCGTTCAGCTTCGAGCTGGCAAAATTCGCTTCATATCCCCAGTAAAGCGTGCTGGAGCCCCCGGGGGGCGGGTCGGCCAGCACCGGATCGAGGGGGGCGTCGGTCACGGTGAGCTCGTCCATGACCGTCGACTCTGGACAGGGCTGGACGTCCAGCCCTCCCAGGTCGCCGGTCGCGAGTTCGCCGGTCGCGAGACATGATGGACCCTGCAGCGCCGCCTGTAACGATGGCCCGGCGACGATGGGCTTGCTCGGCTCAGGCAGCGTGTCGCATGCCGCGAGGCCGGCGAGAGCGAAGAGAAGCAGTGCGGCGCGTTTCATGGTCTTGCCTCCTTGAGTGCGTATTCGTCTCATCAACCCGGGCAAGACACGTGCCCCTGCAGGCGCTGCCTGCTCGCGTCGGCGCTGTGGTCGGGAAGGAGCGACACCGAGGCTTTCGATCTGGTACTGCGGCAAGAGCCATGGTGCGAAGACCATGGCGCGCCGACCGTGGTGCGGGGACCACAGCGCGAACGACGCTCAGAAATCCTTGAACTGCCCCGCGGATATGTCGTACTGCTTGATCTTGAGGTGCAGCGTCTTGTAGTCCACGCGGAGAAGGCGCGCCGCTTCGCTCTTGTTTCCGCGCGTGGCTTGCAGGGCCAGGCGGATCGCCTGCCGCTCCGCTTCTGCGGCGGCCCGACCGGCGATATCCCTTAGAGAGGGGCGCATCTGGTCCCGTCGCCCGTCGCTCAATTTCACCATAGCGCCGATCAACGTCGCAAGTCGCGGACCAGGGAGCGGCTCAGGCTGACAACGGTGGCGGTCGACCGAGCCAGGTCACGACTGTCTGAACGGCCCGGCCGGTATGCCGTACAACTTCATCTTGAGGTGCAGGGTCTTATAGTCCGTTCGCAGCAGCCGCGCCGCCTCGCTCTTGTTTCCCTTCGTCGCCTGAAGGACCCGGCGGATCGCCTGCTGTTCGGCGTCCGCTGCGGCCGCGTCGGCGATCTGCCTCAGGGACGAGTCGCCCGGCACCGGCCCTGCGCAACGCGCGGTCACCGGACATGGGTCGACGGGCAAGACGGAGAGGTGCTCCGGCTCAATGACGTCCGAGGCGAGCAGGATGGCTCGGCGAATGACGTTCCGGAGCTCCCGCACGTTCCCCGGCCAGGGGTAGTGCCCCAGGACCTGAGCTGCCGTTTCGGAGATGTTGCGGCACGGGCGCCCGAGCTCCGTGCCCGCTTCGGAGAGAAACTGGTGCGCCAGGTCGAGGATGTCGTCTCGCTCCCTGAGTGGCGGCAGGGTGATGCGGAATTCGTTCAGACGGTAGTAGACATCCTGGCGAAACCGGCCGGCCCGCACCTCTCCCTCAAGGGGGACATTGGACGCGGCGATGATTCGGACATTCACCCGGACCGGCTTCTTGCTGCCGAGGCACTGCACTTGTCGTTCCTGCAATGCACGCAACAGCTTGGACTGCGTGGGGAGGGGAAGGTTGACAATCTCGTCGAGGAAAAGGCTTCCGCTCTCTGCAAGTTGGAACTGACCCTCCTTTCGCAGATGGGCCCCGGTGAACGCGCCCTTCTCATGACCGAAGAGCTCCGACTCGATCAGGGTGTCCGGGATCGCGCCGCAGTCCACAGCGACAAACGGCTTCTCGTGTCTGGCGCTCAGCTGATGGATTGCCCGAGCGACGAGTTCCTTGCCGGTGCCGGTCTCCCCCTCGACGACGACCGTGAGCGGGGAGTCGGCCACCTGCCTGATCTGCTGGACAACCTTCTCCATTTGCCCACTAGGACCCATCAACCATCGCAGGGGGCTCTCGATGACCGTGATTCTCTCCCGCAGGTCGCGCGTGCGCTCCTCGACGATGGCCTCCAGTTCGTTGAGGTGGCGCTCCAGCGCCAGCTGCTGCTCCTTGACCCGGCGACTGAGCGCGCTCGCCTGGATCGCCCGGCTCAACGACGCGACGAAGTAGTCCCGGTCGATCGGCTTCTGGATGAAGTCGTACGCCCCGGCGCGCAGCGCATGCACCACCAGTTCGTGCTCGCCGTGCCCCGTGATCATCAGGGTGGGTGTGTCGGGTCGGTGTGTTCGGAGCTTGGCCAACAGCTCAAGCCCGTCCATCCCCGGCATCTTGATGTCGGTGACGACCGCGTCGTAGTCTCGGGCGGCGATTCGGTCGAGCGCCGTCGCCGCGGAGCCAGCCGTATCAACCGTCAGTGCGGCCATGCGCAGCCGCAAAACCTCGGGCAACGCTTGGAGCAGAGCCGGGTCGTCGTCGACGAGGAGCACGCGGGCCTCGCTCATCGCTCCCCTCTCAAGATGTGTCGCGCGGAGGTCGGATCCAGCTTCGCCACGATGCCCTCCAGCTCAGTGGCGCACCGCTCCAGGGCCAACTGCCGGTCTCTCACTCGCCGATGCAGCGCGTGCGCGCGCAGCGCGCAGTCCAAGGACGCTACGAAGTCATCCCGATCGATTGGTTTGTGGATGAAATCGTAGGCGCCACCACGGAGGGCCCGCAGCGCGAGGTCATACTCCCCGTGGCCCGTGATTATGAGGATAGGCGTGTCGGGCCGGCGGCCGCGGATCTCGGCCAGGAGCGCGAGACCGTCCATCCCCGGCATTTTGATGTCGGTCACGATCGCGTCGTAGTCCCGGGACGCGATCCGGTCGAGCGCGGCCGCAGCGGTGTCGGCCGTCTCCACCGTCACGCCGCTCATTCGCAACCGCAGGGTCTCAGGGAGCCCCTGCAGCAGGGCCGGGTCGTCGTCGACGAGGAGGACGTACGACGCCGTCATGTCGGGTTCGTAGGCGTGGGAGCGAGGGGCAGGTGGATGACGAAGGTGGCGCCTTCGCCGGGCGGGCTCACGACCGAGATCGTGCCGCCGTGGTCCTTGATGATCCCGTAGGTAATGGACAGGCCCAGGCCCGTGCCTTTCCCGACCTCCTTGGTGGTGAAGAACGGATCGAAGATCCGCCGCTCGAGCCCGGGCCGAATCCCGGACCCGGTATCGGCCACTGCGACCTCCACAGCCTCGGAGCCGGTCGACGCCGATATGCCAATCGCTTTTCGTGGCGACTCGGCCACCGCATCACGCGCATTGGTCAACAGGTTGATGAAGACCTGCTCCAGCTGAATCGCATTCCCCACGACCACCGGCTCCTCCGGGGGGGGACCCAGATCGACCGTGACCTCGATCTCGCGCAGCCGCAGCTGTTCCCGCATGAGGGCAAGCGCCCGCTCGATCACGAGCCTCAGGGAGGTCGGCTCGCGGGTGGCGGGAGCCGCCCGACCGAACGTACGCAAGTGCGAGATGATCTCCGTGGCCTTGCTGACCTGCTGCATGGCGTGGCGCAGTTCGCGGACTACCTGCCCCTTCTCCGTCTCCGCGAGCTCGATGAGGTCGACGGCATTGCCCACGAACAAGCCGATGTTATTGAGGGGATTGTTGAGCTCGTGGGCGACGCCGGTGGTGAGCTCGCCGAGCGTGGCGAGCTTTCCCGCCTGGACGAGCTGCTCTTGTTTGTCTCGCAGCTCCTGTTCGCGCCGCTGCATCTCGGCCGTGGTTTCCCGCAGGTCCCCCATGATGTGAATCATGGCCTTGCGGCTGGCCTCCAGACGCCGCTTGTCCTCGTGCGAGTCCTGCAGGATGTGCAGCAAGGCCCGCCGCGAACTGTCGAGCCGCTCCGTCTGGCGGGCGAGTCGCCGGCGGTCTTGCTCGTAGTCGGCGAGGATATGCAGCATGGCCTTCCGCTGGCTGGCGAGGTGCTTGTTGGACTCGTTCAGGTCGCCCATGATGTGGAGCATCGCGCGGCGCTGCTCGTCGCGTTTCCGCAGGCGGCGCTCGAGCGCCTCCACGTGGGCACGGAGTCGACGCTCGGCGGTCGCGGCCGCGCCGGCGCCCGTGACCGCCAGCTGACGATTGTCCGTCGCGGCCTCCGGCATCAGCCTTTCGACTTCATCCGTAGGCTGTCCAGCTCCTTTTCGAGGGCGATCATCTTCAGCTCGCGACCGACGACGACTTCCTCGAATTTCTCGAGATCCAGGATCTTCTCCTGCAGCTCGCTCTTGGATTTCTCCAGGTCCCGAACTACCTGCTCGTACTCCCGCATGTCGCGCAGAATCCCGATGGCGCCGATCACCCTGCCGTCTGGGTCGCGCAGCGCGGAGGCGTTGAGCGTCGTGGGGATCACCTCGCCGCTGGCGCTCCGCGGGTTGAGGCGGGCGTTGCGGGTGACGCCCCGCTCCACGACCTCGCGCAGCGCCGCCGTGAATTCCCGCGTTTCCTCGGGGCTGATGAAGCGGGAGAGCGACTGCTCGAGCAGCTCGTCCTGGCGAAAGCCGAGCAGCTGCGAAACCGCGTCGTTGGCCTGGAGAATCTTGCCTTCGAGATCGGCGACGAAGACCGGGTCGGGTGCGTTCTTGATCAAGCTCTCGGCGTAGGCCCGGGCCTTATCCAGCTCCCGCATATCGCGCAGGATGCCGATCACGCCGATCGCGCGACCGTCCGGGGCGCGCAGCGCGGAGGCGTTCAAGCTCGTGGGGATGACCTCACCGCTCGCACTCCGAGGGTTCAGCACCACGTTCCGCATGACACCCCGTTCGACCACCTCGCGCAGCGCTGCCGTGAATTCCCGAGTTTCCTCGGGGCTGATGAAGCGCGAGAGTGACTGCTCTAGCACCTCGTCCTGCCGGAACCCGAGCAGCTGAGAAACCGCGTCATTCGCCTGCAGGATCTTGCCTTCGAGGTCGGACACGAACACCGGGTCCGGGGCGTTCGCGATGATGATGTCGGCCTCCAGCGAGCCGCGCGATCTCACACCCCTACCCTCGCCTTCGAGCGTGCCCGGTTGGGTCCGGAGTTCCGCTTGTCGAGCCATTTCGGCCCCCTGTACGGATCGCTGGAGAGAGTGTGCGGCGCCCACACAACACCGTCAAGGGCACCCTGGTGCGCCTCAAGAGACTTGGTCTGATCCGCCCGTGCCGCTCCGCGACCGCTTCCAATCCAGGGGAATTCCGGGCCTGTCGCACCACAAAGCCAAGTGTCTATCCTGACATTGTGCAAACTTGATCCGCGAAAATGGAAAGCCTCGTGGCGACATGAATCCGCCACGAGGCTTACGATTACGATAACAGGCCCGGCAGGAATCGAACCTGCAACCCCCGGTTTTGGAGACCGGTGCTCTACCAATTGAGCTACGGACCTAGGAATTGGTACTGCTGAACTTAGCTACGCCGCGTTTGCTGCGGGAGCCTCGGATTGTGCCGCAACTGTGCCGTAACGCTTTGCCATCGCCACTGCGAGGTCTTCCTCATTGATGATGTCGTAACGGTCAAACATGCTCCGGGTGTCCCACCCGCATAGCGCCATAATAACGCCTTCAGGCACCCCGGCTCGGCGAAGATTCCGCGCCGCACTTCGGCGGAGATCATGGATCAACTTTCCTTCGAGGCCCGCCCGTTTGACGGCACGAGCCCAGGCGCAACGCAGGGCTCCCTTCCCGACTGGCTCACCCCCGATATGAAAAACGTACGGCCCGTTTCGCTGCTCCCATCGCCCCTGCAGCAATGCCTTGAGCGGCGGTGAAAGACGGAATGGGAAGACGCGAGGCTTTCCGCTCTTGGAGCGCGACTGCTCCAATCGGATGGACTCGCCAGCCATATCTACGAATGCCCACTGGAGGCCGCGCCCTTCCCCGCTCCGCCAGCCCGTGTGATACAGGAACTCGACCAGATCACCACGCGCGTCCTTCGGAAGCTCAAGGAGGAGCGCAGCCATATCGCCATCCTCGAAAAATCCCGTCCGCGCATTTTTGACTTTCGGCAGCTTGAACACGGGCGCCACGGCGAGAAGCCCCTTCTCGACCGCAAGACGAAAGCCCCGCCGCAGAGCCGCCAGCTCGTTGTTTACGGTCTGGCGTGCGGCTCCCTCCTTAAGTCGTGACGTGGCGTAGCTGTCCAGTCGCGTCGGCGTGATTGCCACAACACGTGTGTCGGCGCCAAAGAATCGCTCGATGTGCTTCCAATA
>WNGJ01010537.1_pt1 | contig 15939 bp, 14 predicted proteins | sample 5400611 | NCBI WGS metagenome assembly WNGJ01 (sample SAMN13153375, study PRJNA577476) | soil metagenome | isolation source: 40 cm soil or saprolite under Garry oak tree replicate 1 | place: USA:California | collected 2016-06-15 | reverse complement strand
CGCGGCGTCTCGCCCTGCTTGTAGCTCGACTCGTGCTCCTCATCCACGATGATGGCGCCCAGGTTCTGGAGCGGCGCGAAGACGGCGGAGCGGGCGCCGACGACGATGCGCTTGTCTCCTCGCTTGAGCCCGAGCCACGCATCGTAGCGCTCACCTTCGCTCAGCGCCGAGTGCAGCACCGCGATTCTGTCGCCGAAGGCGGCGCGGAAGCGGTCCACTGTCTGAGGCGTCAGCGCGATCTCGGGAACGAGCACGATCGCGGTCTGGCCGCGCTCGTCGACGATTCGACGCAGCAGCTCGATGTAGACCAGGGTCTTGCCACTCCCCGTGATGCCGTGAAGAAGAAAGACCTCTCCCTTTTCCGCGGCGCCCATTCCATCGATCGCCAACTGTTGCGCCGGAGTGGGTGAGAGCCTCGTCGCGGAGACTCCCCCACGCGACGAGAACGGATCACGCTCGACTTCCTCCTCGTCGATGACGATCAGACCGCGCTTCTCCAACGACTTGAGCACCGAAGGTGAGAACTCGAGCTGGGCAGTCAGGTTCTCGATCGATGTCTTCCCACCCAAAGATTCGATCAGCTCGAAAACGGTTCGCTGCTGCTTCGCCCTGGCAAATGATTTGTCGCGCTGCAACAGAGACGGAATCTCCGCACCCAGTCGCACTACTCGACGCGTCTTTCTGGAGGGACGTGGATCGTCAGCACCCGTGAGTGCGGCAGGCAATACTGTGCGCAGCACTACTCCAAGCGGCACGATGTAATAATCAGCCATCCACTTGCACAGATCGAGCAGCGACGCTCCGATCGCCGCCTCGGCGTCTGGAGATTCCAGGACGGCCTTGGGCTTCCGCTTGAGCGGACTGACGTCGCTCACGCCGATGCAGACGCCGACCTCTTTGCCGCTCCGCAGCGGGACGACCACGCGCGATCCAACGACTACCGGATTGGCCAGCCCTTCATCGACTGCGTAAGTGAACGTCTGAAAGAGCGGCAGCGGCAGCGCGACCTCGACGAACCGCGGCGCTTTGTCACGCACTTTGGAACGCCAGGGATAAGTCGACTGTGGGAGCCGGAGCGGCGCCAAGTCCTGGTCCATCCGTCAACCTAATCGTCCCGCCGGGGATCGATGCACCCTGAAAGGGGTCGTTGGAGAGCAGCGCAGCGCCATCGAAGTCAGCGAAGTCGAGCAAAGGGGCGATCTGCGCTATTGCCGAGATGCCGAGCGAGCTCTCGATCATGCAGCCCGCCATCACCTGCATGCCCAGCGCGCGCGCGACGTGGACCATCCGCAATGCTTCGCGCAGGCTCCCGCATTTTGCCAGCTTGATGTTGATGCCATCCACCGACCCTGTAAGCCTGGCAATGTCGGTGGCTACCAGACACGATTCGTCAGCGAAAACAGGCAGCTTGGACCGTTTGCGAACGAAGCGAAGTCCTTCTATATCGTTCGCCGGCACCGGTTGCTCAAGCATCTCCACGCCCTGCTCCGCGAGGAAGTCGCTCATCCGCACCGCATGTTTCGGCGTCCAGGCCGCATTGGCATCGACGCGCAGGCGCTTTTCGGGCGCCGCGTTTCGGATGATCCGCACTATCTCCGTGTCCCGGTCGGTTCCCAGTTTGATCTTGAGAATTGGATACTCCCGTGCCTCCGTCACACGTCGCTCCAGCTCGTGATTCTCGGCGATGGCGATCGTAAAGCTGGATTGCGGAGTGGTGGCCGGGTCGAGGCCCCACATCCGGTAAACCGGCAGCCCAAGGCGCTTGCCGATCAGATCGTGGAGCGCAGAGCTGACCGCGCTCTTCGCCGACGCGTTCCCGCGCAGCGTGCGATTGAGGTGCGCCTCGATCGATTCGAGCGAGAATGGATCGGCGCGCTCGAGGACTGGCTTGAACTGTCCGAGAGCCGCGATGACCGTTGAGACGGACTCGCCGTAGTAGCGATTCGGCGCTGCCTCCCCGAAACCTTCGAGCCCGTCGTCGTCCGTGAGCCGGACGATGACATTGCGGTGATGCGCGTATCCTCCGCGTGCAATCACGAACGGATGCGTGGGGTTTAGCTCGATTGTCTGGTGCGAGAGCTTCATCAATCTAAATCCGAGTCAAGCTTTGAACAGCGTGCGCAGCTTCATCCGGCAGCTACCGCAGGCGCCGTCGGGGCGGAACGGGCTGTCCGCGCCATGCGGAACTCGTGGTGAGCCGACGCCGTCGAAAGGAAGTTGATGAGCGCGTCAGCGAGATCGTTGCCACGCTCGAACCGCTGCGCCGGATTTTTCTCGAGGCAGCGCATCACGATCGCGGCCAGCTGTTGTGGAATCCTGGAGTCGACGACATCGGGCGCGACCGCCGTCTCCGTCACGTGCTTGTAGCTGATCGAATAGCTGTCGGCCCCGTCGAACGGTGGGAAGCCGAGCAACGTCTCGTACATGACGACCCCCAGCCCGTAAAGATCGCTGCGGCCATCGAGCAGCTTGCCGCGTGCCTGCTCCGGCGACATGTAGTGCGGAGTGCCCATGACATTTCCACTGCCGGTCATGCGGCTGCGGAAATGGCCGGTGGCGATTCCGAAATCGGTGACGAGCGCGTTCTCGTCCTCATCGAAGAGAATGTTGTCCGGCTTGATGTCGCGGTGCACCAGCCCTCGACGGTGCGCGTAATCGAGTCCGGTGGCAACCTGCGCCGCCACCGCGGCGGTGGTCTCCGGTGAGAGTGACCGATGGCCGCCGATGCGGTCGCTCAGTGTGCCACGAGCCATGAAGGGCATCACCAGGAACACGTGATCGTCCACCATTCCGAAATCGATGATCTTGCAGATGTGAGGGTGCATCAGCTGCGCCGCGGACTCGGCCTCGCGCTTGAAGCGCTCCCGCATCTCGTGCTCGCGCGCGAGGTGGGGATGAAGAACCTTGATCACGACCGGTGAATCGAGAACGACGTGAAGCGCGTAATACACACTCGCCATGCCGCCTTCACCGACGCGGTGCATGATGGTGTAGCGCCCGCCCGTCACCTGACGGAGTGCGGTCACGGAGGGATCGGGGGGCGATTGCCGCCGGTCCGAGCTTTCGGGCATGCGGATCCCGCAGCGGACGCAGCGCGCCGCCTCCCCACGGTTCCAGCTCCCGCAGTCAGTGCAGAACACCGTCAGCCCCCGAACTGCATCCGTACGAAGTCGTACGGTGGCCATGGCCCCGTGACCCGAAAGTCGAGGGCGCTCTGACGTTTTGCTTCCTTGGACACGATGTCCTGGAAGGTCTGCCAGCGCTGGCTATCGATGAGAAACGAGGCGCGGGCGACGACACCATCCTCATCGTCACCGTCGGCCCGGGGCAGCGTCACCGTCGCCGCGGCTTGCCCGCGCAGCAGCCTCAGACTCTCGGCGGCGAGAGACGCAAAACTCTTTTGCGGGTCTCCGTCTTCGTGCTTCCCCTGAACGGTGATGCTCACCCGCGCGGCGGCGTGGCCTTCGACCACCGAAAGCGCCTCGGTGAGGGTGAAGTAGTGAAGCTCGAGCCAGCGCGTGAGGGTCGACTGAGACTGAAAGACTGTTCCCGGTGGAGCAGGAAGTACCGTCGCGTGCACGTAAGCCTCTTCGAGGATCCGCAGGTATTTCGCCATCTCCTCGTCGTCGAGGCTCGAGGCGGCGTACGCAGATGGCTCGACGATAGCGGCGAGCGCACGGTAGTGCACGAGCGTCGTGCCTTCGGCAAGCGACATCGCCTGGCCAGATTCCACGGCGGCAACGCCGTACAGACGCAGCGAGCTTAGAGCAGCTTGCGCCATTTGAGACCACCGAGGATTGTCAGACCGAGCGCGAGCTGCGCCAGAGCGAGGATCATGAAACCATGCGGATGACTGTGAAGCGGAATATGCTCGAAGTTCATTCCCCACATTCCGCTCACCACGACGAACGGGAGTGTGACCGTGGCGACCACGCCGAGCGCCTTGGTCGCCATACCTAGACGATTGGAGACCTGCGTTAGATAGCTGTCCATGGTGCTGCTCAACAGCTCCCGGTAGGTCTCCAGAGAGTCGTAAATCCGGAGGACGTGGTCGTAGATATCCCGGAAGTAGACCTGGATATCGGGCGTCAGGAGTGTGCTGGGGCGATTGGTCAGAATGCTGAGGGCGTCACGCTCCGGGGCCAGGTGGCGGCGCAGGTTCAAAACCAGGCGCTTGACCGCGAAGACCTCGCGCAGAGCGCCCTGATCGAAACTGCCGTAGATCTTCTCCTCCAGGCTGTCCATGAATTCGTCGAGCTTGTCGATGATCGGGAAGTAGGCGTCGACTGCCCGATCGACGATCGCGTGCATCAACTTCGCGGGACCGTGCATAGCGAGCTCGGGCTTGCGCTCGAGCAGCTCACGAGTGGCATCGACCGGGTTAGTGTCTGGTCCATGCACCGTGACGAGATAGTTCTTCCCCAGGAAAAAGCTGATGTTCGCGGTGTCGAGATCGTACGGATCGTCCGTGGTTTCGCGGAAGGCGACGGTACGGACGATGAGCAGCACGTACCGATCGAATTCCTCGAGCTTGACCCTGGAGTCGGGGTTGACGGCTTCTTCGATGGCGAGCGGGTGGAAGTGGAAGAGATCATTGAGCATCGATACCTTGGCGCTGTCACGCGTATCGATGTCCACCCATAGCGTCCCCTCCCCCGAAGCAAGGGCACGCGCGATCTCCTCGCGTGAGAGATGCTGGCGCATCTGCCCGTTCGGCTCGTTATAGCAGCTCCAAACGTGCGGCTCTGTAGTGGGCCTGACGTACTGGAGCGGTCTGAGTGCAGCGCTCATCAGCGTGGAAGTTAGTGGCTATGCGCCGAGTGCGCCCAGATGGCGCAGCGCCGCCTGAGCCAGCCGGTCAGGCGCATATCCGCCCTCCAGTGCGCTGACGATGCGACCTTCGCACCACGATTCGGCGCGTGCGGCCAACCCGAGCGTGAGAGCTTCGAAATCGTCAAGCTCGAGGGTGAAGCCTCCGAGAGGATCGCCGGCGAGCGAGTCGAATCCGGCCGATATCAGTATTAGATCAGGCACGAAGCCTTTTGTCGCGGCGTCAAGGCCGCGCTCGAGCGCTTCCACGTACTCGGCGCGCGGGAGACCACCAGGTTTTGGAATGTTCCAGATGGATCCGTGCGGACCACGGTCATCAGCTGCTCCAGTGCCCGGATACCACGGCCACTGATGCATGGAAACGAAATGGATGTCCGGCTCGCCTTCCACCAGCGCCTGTGTACCGTTGCCGTGATGCACGTCCCAGTCGACGATCAGAATCCGCTTGAGCCCGTGCTTCACGCGGGCGTAGTGGGCGGCGATCGCAACGTTTCCGAACAGACAGAACCCCATTGCGCGGTTGTGGACGGCGTGGTGTCCCGGAGGACGCACAGCGGAAAAGCTTCGCGGATGGATTCCGCCAACCGACAGGTCCACGGCGGTCAGTACGCAGCCCGCGGCAGCAGTGCCCGCAACCCACGATCCGCTGCTCGCCACCGTATCCGCGTCGAGCCGCCCTCCTCCTTCCTCGGCGGTTACCCTGACCGAGCGGATGTAGGCGGGGTCATGCGCGAGCTCGAGCTCCTCGATGGTCGCGTGGCGCCCCTCCAGATGTTCTACCTGGTGAAAAAGCTCCGGATCTTCGCGCAACGCTCGGGTAATGGCGCGCAGACGCCCGACGTTCTCCGGATGTCCCCAGCCGGTGTCGTGTCGACCGCAATCGCTGTGGGAGATGAACGCGGCCCGCCCCCGCCCCGCCATGGCGGGACGCCTACTCTACCGGTCGCCGGCGGCGGTCGGTGATGAGAAAGGTCGACCCGTTCTTCGCGGCCGTGGATGAGAGCGGCGCATTCTCGTCGAGAATCTCGAAGCCGTGCAGCTTGACCACATACTCGTCGTCGCCGCGGATGTCGGGATAGAGCTCCTGCAACGCCAGGTGCTTGAGGCTCTTCACAGAAGCCTCGGGATCTGCGTCGATCTTTATTGCGTCCCAGGCTTCCAGAACCTGGGCCCGCACCTGAAGGGGCGCCCCCGAGGGCGAACCCAGCTTGAACGACACGCCCTGGGTTCTCAAGGCGCTCACGAACGGTGTGTTTGTTTTTTTCATTCTCCGGCTTCTGTCGCCACAGCCAGTGGCACCGGAGCCAGTGTGGCGAAGAAGCGCGCCACCTGTTGGTCGAACAGGTAGGTCGAGCCAGTGACCCTGGTCTCGCCCGCACCCGGTATGGCGGCGATCACGACTTCCTCTCCGCCCTGTCCGCGCAGCGTCACGTGGGTTGTCGATTCCTGCTCGGGGAATGCGGCATAGATCCCCGTCTGACGCGCAAAAAAGTCAATTGCGGCCCGCAACACTTCGGCGGGGGTGTGTATGGTAGTCGTTTCCTGAAGCGTGCGATTACGCTGTGACATTGACGCCGAGTGGAGTGTGGGAGCGAGTCCGTGCAATCTAGACCCAACCGGAGGGAGCGACAAGCTGAGACTGCCGTGGCGGTCGGCATCTTGCAAGTCGGCTTTCGCGAAACCTTCACGACAGGACAGACGAAAAATGCTGACGAGTAGATCCGTGCTGCGCGCGCTCGCACTCGCTTGCGCGCTCGTTGTGTCGACTCAGGCGTCCGCTCAGAGCGCCGCCGCTAGACAAGCAGCGGCGAAGCAGCAGCCTTTGCCCGCCACTTACCGGCCCGAGTTCGGCACCATGTGGACCTTCGACGCTCCACCACTCGACTACTGGCGGCGGACATATGGTTTCGCGCCGGATCAGAAATGGCTCGACCACGTGCGGCTGTCGTCGGTGCGGCTGCCGAATTGCTCGGCGTCCTTCGTGTCGTCGCGGGGATTGGTGATGACGAATCATCACTGTGGACGCGATTGCACAGCGGCTTCGTCGACTGCCGACTCGAACTACATCCAGACTGGATTCGCGGCGCGAACCGTCGCCGACGAGAAGAAATGCGCCGGCCTCTACGTCGATCAGCTTCAGTCGATTCAAAATGTGACGGATAGGGTGCGGGGCGCGATCACCGGGAAGACTCCAGCCGAGCAAGGTGCGCAGCGCAGCGCGATCATCGCGCAGATTCAAACCGAATGCAATCAACAAACCCAGCTCAACTGTCAGGTCGTATCGCTGTATAACGGCGGGATCTATTCGATCTACCGCTATCGCCGCTTCACCGATATCAGGCTGGTGATGGCTCCCGAGGGCGACATCGCTTTTTTTGGCGGTGACCCCGACAACTTCACGTATCCGCGCTACGACCTGGATCTCACGCTGCTGCGCGTCTATGAGAACGGGCAGCCATACAGTCCCCCGGACTACCTCAAATGGAGTCCGGCTGGCGCAGTCGAGAACGAGCTGGTGTTCGTTGTCGGAAACCCCGGATCTACCGGACGCCTCAACACCATCTCGCAGATGGAATATCTGCGCGACATCGGATACCCGGCTTCGCTCGCGGCCTACAAGCGTGCTCTGGCGATCTACGCCGAGCTCGCGCGCACAGACACCTCGGCGGCGAGACGTTATCAGAACGACGTATTCGGCGTGGCGAACTCGCAGAAGGCGGTGACGGGATACCGCGTCGGCTTGCTCGATACGTTGAGCATGGCCAAGAAACGAGCTTTCGAAAACGAGTTCCGCGCGCGCATTGCGGCTGACCCGAATCTTCAAGCGCAGTACGGTGGGACCTGGGACGCCATCGCGCGGGCGCAACAGGAGCTCGCGTCATTTACTCCCCAGCTTCGCTACAGAAGCTTTGGCGGTAACTCCGCCTTGTTGCAGCTCGCCGCTGGTCTCGTGCGCGTGGCAACGGAAAGCAGCAAGCCGGATTCCGCCCGTCTCCCCCAATACCGGGGGCCAGGTCTGAACAACATCAAAGCCCAGCTCTCTCAGGCCGCCCCGATCGACACCGCGTTCGAGCGGCTGGCGATCGCGGCGCAGCTGCGCGCGGCGCAGGGCGCGCTGCCGGCCAACGATCCGTTCCTCCAGGTCGCTCTCCATGGCCGGACGCCGGAAGCCGTTGCGGCCGATCTCGTACGAAATACCAGAGTCGGCGACGTGGCTTTCCGGCAGTCGTTACTCCAGGGCGGAGAAGCCGCGGTGAATGCGTCGACCGACCCGTTGATAGTCTGGGTGCGGGCCGTCGATCCGCTCGCCCGGGAAGTCACGACGAGAGCAAACGCACTCAACGCCATCATCGCCGCCAACAGCGAGAAGATTGGTCAGGCGCTGTTCGCCGCCTACGGGACTGCGCTACCTCCTGATGCGACCTTCACGCTCCGGATCAGTGATGGCGTCGTGAAGTCGTTTCCCAGCAACGGCACGATCGCGCCTTACAAAACCACTTTCTATGGTCTATACGAGCGGTCTGCGGCTTTCGACGACAAGGATCCGTTCAAGCTTCCGCAGCGCTGGGTGGCGCGGAAGAACAACCTCGATCTGGCGACTCCTTACAACTTCGTCTCGACGAACGACATCATCGGCGGGAATTCTGGCAGTCCGGTGATCAACCGGAACGCCGAGGTCGTCGGGCTGGTATTCGATTCGAATATCGAGGGTATCTCGAACCGATTCATATTCTCGTCCGACGTCGGTCGTACCGTCAGCGTGCACTCACGCGGAATTGTGGAGGCGCTGCGAAACATGTACGATGGCTCGCGCATCGCCGACGAGATTCAGGGTCGATAGCCGTTTGCCTTGGGTGTTTGAGATCTCTGCGCCGGTCAGTCGGGAGACAACGAAGCGGAAACTGAGTCGCTCCTGATATAGTCTGCACTGTGCTCGCTTGCGGGGCAGAGTCGCGCTCCGCGCCACGCGTTCTTGGAACGCGCGAAAGTCCGCCATCCACGCGTCGTTAGCCCGCGATTTTGGTCAGGCACAGCGTCCCCGACTCGCTTCGTCGCGACGAAAATCGCGCGGAGCGCCAGAGCCGCGTGTGAGGTTGCAGATCTGTGCGGGAGAGGCGCGGTGTCCTCGTAGGCGGCGTCTCGCGTAGCAAGAGACTCGCGCGCGCCGTTGTTTTTTGCGCGCGAGTCTCGATGCGTGTAAGCGAGCTAGCCGCCGTAGAGGATACCACGACTCGACCCAAGCCGAGAACTACGTGAAACGCGCCCCCCTAAGCTACAGCGCGATTCGGGAGATGGCGCCGAAGATGAGGCGGGTTCCGAAGCGCAGGGATTCCAATGGCACGCGCTCATCATTCCCGTGCATGCGCTCCTCATCGGACTGAGCCATTGGAAACGGCAGGATGCCGTACGCCTGCACGCCGAGTCGCCGCAACCGCGCGCTGTCAGTGACACCAGTGCTCAGATAGGGAACGACCGCGATCCTGGGATCGAGCTCGTGCGCGACATCGGCGATGGCGTTGAACATCTGCGAGCCAGGATCGGAAGCCGGCGCTTCCTCGCCGCGCTGAGTGACATCGATCGTGACGCCGATCTCCGTGACGACAGCGCGCAGTCGCTGCAGTAGCTTGTCGATCGACTGGCCTGGGAGCGTCCGCACGTTCAGCACAGCGCCGGCGGAATCGGGAATTACATTGAATTGTTTTCCGCCGTCGATCACAGTCGGGGAAATCCCGTTGCGCAGGACCGCGTTGAAAACGGCGATCCTGGAAAGAGCGCGGGCACCTTCCTGCATCCGTCTCGGGTCGCCGGCGACGAGATCGAGCATTGCCTGCCTCTGGTCCGGATTCGGCCAGAGCTCGGCGAGCCGCGAGAAAAACTGCCTTGTGATATCCGTCAGCATCACGGGTTCTGCATACGCCGACAGTTGGTCGAGCGCGCGTCCGAGTCGGAAGATTGCGTTATCGGCGCCCCCCTTCGTTGAGCGCGAACTCGGCGTCGAGGAGCTCGGGGTGGTGCGCGACCAGCCAGCCCATTCCCCACTCTCCTCCCGCTTCCTCGTCCGAGGTCGCGATGAACACGACGTCGCGCGACAGCGCTCCGCCCGACTTCGCGAGCGTGCGTTGCAGCAGGAGCATCGTCATCAGGTTGGCAGCCAGCATTCCCTTGTCGTCGATGGCGCCACGTCCGTACAGGTAGCCGTCGCTGATCTCGCCGCCGAACGGATCGTGCCGCCAGCTCGCTCTCTCGACTCCGACCACGTCCATGTGCGCCAGCAGGATCACGGGACGACGCGCACCACTCCCTTGAATGCGGGCAATCACCTGAGCGCGATTCTCCGTCGGTTGAAGAACCGTCGTCTCGATTCCTTCGTTCTGGAGAGCGCTCTCGAGATACCGCGCCAGCGGCAGCTCGTTACCGGGCGGGTTGGTGGTGTCGAACCGAATGATCGACTGAAGTCTGGATATCGTCTCCGTTTCGACCCTCTCCCATTCAGGACTCAAGCAGTCCCTCGATCTTTCTGATCAGCGGCTGGAACGACAGAGCATCTGCTCCGGCGCGCTCGGCAATCTCGTCGGCACTCTCTCGCTGGCCCTGCGCGAACAGCTCGCTGGCGATCCAGGGGCCGGCGCTCGGATTCCGAAACCAGTCCACATCGAACCGCGTCGTGAGCTCCTCGTTGAGAACGGACTGGAGCTGCCACGCACGCAGGTAGCGCGCGGAATAGTATCTCGGATCGACGTCTACGAAAGCATCCGCGGGGTCATACTCGAAGCCGGTGGCGTTGCTGAGGAGCGACACGTACAGATCTGGTAGCTCCGACCAGCGCACCTGCCCACTGTAAAGCGCGCGCTCATAAAGAAGCTTCGCGCAATAGCGCCGCAGAAAATGCAGCTCCTCGAAGCCGGCCGTGCGCAGAAAGTTCCCCACACGACCCGTGCCCAGCCGGGTGTAACGGAGCAGCCAACCGCGGTCCTGCATCCGGTGGTCGAACAACATCGCGTATGCTTCGGTGACCGAGTTGTCGCCCAGCCACCGGAACTCGAACGGGTAGTCCGGACTCGCGTACCCAAAATGCAGCGCGTGACCCAACTCGTGCAGAAAAGTGTTGTAATCGCTCTGGCCACCGTGCGGACGCAGAACGAGGTATATCTCCTCCGGCACGCGAACCGGAGAGCAGAACGCGCGTGATCGCTTCCCCTCTCGCTCGCCTACATCGAAGATGATCCGCCCATTCGCAGTCGGGTCGATTCCCATCTCCGATACCTGCCGGCGCATCACCGATTCCATCTCGTTGCCAGGGAAAGCGTCGTCGTACTCGGACGCCCTGAAGAGAGCCAGGGCGTCGGAGCGCTTCGCCTGCGATGGCTTGATGCCAAGGGATTTCTTGAGCACGGCCGGCAAGGTGTCGTCCCACATTGATTCGGTGTCACGCAGGAATTGTTCGCAGCTTGCCCCAAGAGCTTCGAGCGAAATGCCCGTCACGGCCTCGAACGACGAGTTATAGTCCGCCGCGACGCCGAGTGACTCGATGTACTCCTTCTCGCGCTGGAGCCTCTCCAGCCTCAGCGGTGCGTGCTCGTCCTTTACCAGCTTCGCTCTCGCCTCGTCGAGAGCAAGTCGCAGCGCGCGATCACGGGTATTGGCGATCTCAATGGGAGCGGCCTGGTACTGGATCACGCGCCCGTCGGGCGAGCGGATGATCGCGCCGTTCTCCCATGCTATCTCGCGCTCGTCGAGCGCGGCGAGTGGCTTCGAAGCCTGTGACTCGATCTCCCACTCGAGGAGGGACTGGGCGGACCTCTTGTCGTCGGTTCGCTCCGTTGCCGAACGAAACGCAGCGAGTGTGAGCTCGAGCGCTTCCTCTCCGAGGATTGGCTCATACTGCTCGTAGATCGGCTGCAGCTCCGCCGTCTTCTTGTGGCCCGCGAGCGCGAGATAGCTCTCGCGGGAGATCGTTTCCATGAACGCCTGGCCTTCAGCTCGCAGGCGCTGAAGGTCGAGGGCGGTCACGTCGCGAGCTTGCGGGAGAGGTACTCTTTGAGCTGTCCGGCCTCCACACGCTCCTGCTTGAGCGTATCGCGGTCCCGCACGGTGACTGTCGCGTTCGTGAGCGATTCGCCATCAACCGTGATGCCGAACGGCGTTCCGACCTCGTCCTGACGGCGATAGCGCCGGCCAATCGCGCCGCTGTCGTCGTAGAAAATCGGGAACGATTCACGGAGGTCGTCAGCGATTCGGTGCGCCATCTCCGGCATCCCGTCCTTCTTCACAAGGGGAAATACGCCTGCCTTGATTGGCGCCAGCGAAGGATCGAGCGCGAGCACCGTTCTTCCTTCCGATTCTCCCTCGACCGCTTCCTCCCGGTATCCATTCACCAGAACGGCTAGAGCGGTCCTGTCGGCGCCCACCGACGTCTCGACGACGTACGGAACGAAGCGCCGATTATTCGGCTGATCGAAGTACTCGAGCTTTTTGCCGGAGAATTGCTGGTGCTGCGTCAAGTCGAAGTCGCCGCGGTTGTGCACGCCTTCGATCTCCTGAAACCCGAGTGTGCCCCCGAAATCGAACTGCACGTCGAACGCGGCACGGGCGTAGTGCGCCAGCTCCTCTTTCGTATGCTCGTGGAACTGCAGCCTGTTCTCGGCCAGACCCAGGCCACGGTGCCAGTCCATGCGCTGCCGCTTCCAGTACTCGAACCATTTCATGTCGGTGCCTGGCTCGACGAAGAACTGCATCTCCATCTGCTCGAACTCTCGCGTGCGGAAAATGAAATTGCCGGGCGTGATCTCGTTACGAAACGCCTTTCCGATTTGCGCGATTCCGAAAGGCACCTTTTGGCGTGTCGACTGCTGGACGTTGAGAAAATTGACGTAGATGCCCTGCGCGGTCTCGGGCCGCAGGTAAACCACCGATGCCGAGTCCTCGACCGGACCCATGAAGGTCTTGAACATGAGATTGAACTGGCGCGCTTCACTGAGCGTTCCCTTCATCCCGCATGCAGGGCACTGCGCATCGGGAGTGCCTGGGGTGCCCTTGATCCGCGAATCATCGGCCCGAAAGCGCTTCTTGCAGTTGCGACAATCCACAAGCGGGTCGACGAATCCGCTGACGTGCCCGCTCGCTTCCCACACACGCGGGTGCATCAGAATCGCCGCGTCCAGCCCTTCGATGTCGTTTCGCGCGCGGACCATCGCGTGCCACCACCGGTCCTTCAGGTTCTTTTTCAGCTCCACGCCAAGCGGCCCGTAATCCCAGACCGATCCGGTACCGCCATAGATCTCAGAGGACTGGAAGATGAAGCCGCGTCGCTTTGCCAGCGACACCAGCTTCTCCATTACGTCGGGATGATTTGGCATCCGGGAAAACTAGTCGGCCCGAGCGCTACGCATCCAGTTCCGCGCTCAGCTTCGGCTCGTTCGGCGCACGCTGCCCGAGCAGCCGCGCGACGATGCGATCGCCATGATAACGGCCGTTCTCGATGAATACCTTGTTCGCGTCGTAGCCGGCGACGACGACTCCCGCGATGAACAATCCAGGAATTCGAGTCTCCAGAGTCTCCGAATCGTGCTCCGGTATGCCCGTCTTCGAGTCTATGGGCACGCCTGTCTCCCGCAGGAGATCGAGGCTCGGAGCAAACCCCGTCATGACGTAGACGCGATCGGCCTTCAACCGATGCTCGTTGCCGCCACTCGTGATCAAGACATAGTGCGGCTCGATCGCTTTTACGCGACTGTCCCATCTGACCGCGATCTGTCCCTCTTTCACACGATTGGTGAAATCAGGGAGCACCCATGGCTTGATCTTCTTGTCGAAGGTTGGGCCAAAGTGCACCAGTGTGACGCGCGCTCCCGAACGCCACAGGTCGAGCGCGGCCTCGGCCGCCGAGTTTCCCCCACCGACGACCACGACATCCTGCAGAAATGCTTCATGCCCTTCGCGATACAGGTGGGTGACGTGGGACAGATCTTCGCCCGGAACACCAAGGCGATTCGGCGAGCCAAAGTATCCGGTGGCGACGACGACCGCCCCGGTTCGGGTCTCTTTCTCTTCACCGGCAGCCGTCCGCGATGTCACGGTGAATTCCCTGAACTTGCCTCGGATCGCGGTTACACGCTCCCGTTGGCGCACCGGAATGCCAAAGTACGTGACGACAGCTCGATAGTACGCGAGTGCGTCCCGGCGAGTCGGTTTTTCAGTCGCGACGACGAATGGAAGGCCGCCGATCGTGAGCTTCTCCGCCGTCGAGAAGAACCTCGCGTAGGTTGGATACGAAGCGATTGTACTCACCACCACGCCGCTCTCGATGACCTGCGGTCGCAACCGGGCGCGCTGCGCCGAGACCGCCGCGGCGAGGCCGCACGGTCCCCCGCCGACGATTACGAGGTCCGCGTCGTTTGCCATCGCCTCGATCCAGGGATCAGGCTACGCCGACCGGACCGGCGGGAAGTGCGCCCTCGACGCCGATGATCTGATCGCGCCGGGTCCCGACGCTGACGTAAGTGATCTGCGTCTCTACCAGCGATTGTATGCGGTCGAGGTAGCGACGGGCCTCGACCGGCAGATCTGTAAGGCTTCGAGCAGCCGCTGTAGTTGTCTTCCACCCATCGAACCACTCGTACCTGGGCACCGCGCGGTCGAGCACATCCAGATCGCCGGGAAATTCTTCGTACAGCTGCCCATCCGATTCGTAGCCTGTACAGAGGCCGATCCGGTCCAGGGTGTCGAGCACGTCGAGCTTGGTGACGGCGAGATCGGTGAGCCCATTCACGCGAGCGGCGTATCGAACGACGACGCCGTCGAACCAGCCGCAGCGGCGTGGACGTCCCGTCGTCGCGCCGAACTCGTTCCCGAGCGTGCGGATTTCGGACGCCAGTGGCTCATCGAACTCGGTTGGCAGGGGTCCGTTTCCGACACGTGTCGTGTATGCCTTTACGACGCCGATCACCGAGTCGAGCTCTCCCGGCGCGATTCCCACCCCGGTTGCTGCTCCGCCTGAAGTCGTGCTACTCGACGTGACGTACGGATAAGTGCCGTGATCGATGTCGAGCAGAGAGCCCTGCGCGCCCTCGAGAAGCACCGCGGCTCCGCCGACGATCGCGCGATGGATCTTGAGACCGACGTCTTCGGCCAGCGGCAGCAGTCGCTTCGTGAAACGCTCCAGTACTCCCAGCGTGTAGTCGACATCGGCGCGCTTCGCACCCGACATCGCGAGCTGGATGTTCGCGTGTGCCACTCCGCGCTCGACAAGCTTTCGCAAGCGCTCCGGGTTGCGAAGATCGAGGACCCGGATTCCGCGACGGCCGAATTTGTCCTCGTAAGCCGGTCCAATACCACGCCCGGTCGTGCCAATCTCCTTGCTGGCGGAGCTCTGGCTGTCCACCAGCTTGTGATACGGCAGCACCAGGTGCGCGCGATCGCTCACGTACAGACGGCCTTCGACATCGATGCCGTCCGAGACGAGCTCGTCGATCTCCGAGAACAGCGTCTCGACATCCAGAACGACGCCGTTGCCGATGGCGCAACGCACTCCGGGGTGCAGAATCCCGCTCGGGATCTGGTGCAGCACGAATGACTTGTCGCCGATGTGCACAGTGTGGCCGGCGTTGGCGCCGCCCTGATAGCGGACAACCCAGTCAGCGCGCTCGGCCATTACATCGACAAGCTTGCCCTTGCCCTCGTCCCCCCACTGGGCGCCGACGACGACGATAGTGCGTGTATTTGAATCAAACATTCAGTTAGCGCGGGGACGGGAAAAGCAAACGCCCCGAGAGCGTCGGGGCGTTGGTTCAATCTACCTCTCAGAGAGTGCCTGTCAACGCTCGGCCGGCGGAGGCGGCGGGACCTCGTCGATGACGCGCGGGGGGTCGTCGGGGCGAACCACGCTGTGGACAGGCAGCACGACTGTAAAGGTCGATCCCTTACCGAACGTGCTCTCTGCGAACACGTGTCCGCCCAGGGCGTCCACCAGCTTCCGAGTGATGCTCAGGCCCAGGCCAGTGCCGCCAAACTCGCGGGTGCGAGACTGGTCTACCTGCCGGAAATCCTCCCAGATCGACTCCAGATCGCCTTCGCGGATTCCTATACCAGTGTCGCGGACGTCGAACCGCA
>WNGJ01004052.1_pt1 | contig 15942 bp, 20 predicted proteins | sample 5400611 | NCBI WGS metagenome assembly WNGJ01 (sample SAMN13153375, study PRJNA577476) | soil metagenome | isolation source: 40 cm soil or saprolite under Garry oak tree replicate 1 | place: USA:California | collected 2016-06-15 | reverse complement strand
TGATTTTGCGCGAAAGATCGCCGCGAGCGACGGCCGTCGTGACCTGAGCGATGTTGCGGACCTGTGCAGTGAGGTTTGTCGCCATCGCGTTCACGGAATCGGTGAGGTCCTTCCAGGTGCCGGCTACGCCCGGCACGACGGCCTGACCGCCAAGGCGGCCCTCAGTGCCGACCTCGCGGGCCACGCGGGTCACCTCAGAAGCAAACGACCGAAGCTGGTCCACCATCGTGTTGATGGCTTCCTTGAGCTGCAAAATCTCGCCCCGCACGTCGACAGTGATTTTCTTGGACAAGTCACCGTTGGCGACAGCGATTGTCACACCCGCGATGTTGCGAACCTGCGCCGTCAAATTGCCGGCCATCTGATTGACGGACTCGGTGAGCTCTTTCCATACGCCCGATACAGCTTTGACCTTGGCTTGGCCACCAAGCTTGCCCTCGGTACCGACCTCGCGGGCGACGCGGGTGACTTCCGAGGTGAAAACAGACAACTGCTCGATCATTGTGTTCACGAGCTTTGCCGAGCGAAGGAACTCGCCCTTGAGTGGACGCCCATCGACCTCGAGCTCCATGGATTGCCCAAGGTCACCTTTGGCCACCGCGCCAATCGTCCGCGAAATCTCAGTTGTTGGTCTGACGAGGTCGTCCAGGAGAGTGTTGAAGCCATCAACTTTGGCGGCCCACCCGCCACTTGCCCCAGGAACTGCCATCCGTTGCTTGAGCCGCCCTTCTCGGCCAACTGTCCGGCTCAACCGCGCCATTTCGCGCGAGAGCTGGTCCTCGTGCGAAATGGTCTGGTTGAAGGCCGCTGCGATTCGCCCGTCTAATCCGTCCCAATCCGATGGCAATCGCACGGAAAAATTGCCATCACGAAATGCGGCCATCGCTGCGAGTATTCGCCTCGACCGTGCTTCTATGGAGGCCCTCTCCGTCGGCCTGTTCGCTTTGGCTTTGCGGCTATCGCGCCGCGGCTTGCTGGCGGGCATGGTATCGCTCCTTCGCCGCGCGGCCACTCACTGCTGTCTGACCACGCCGCATACTCTCGACCCCGTTCACATCGTTTGCAAACGGGCGACTGATAGTTCGGATGAAGGTCATAGGTCACCGCTACTAGGCCAGATGTCCTTATTGGTCGACCCGATACGTTCTGTCATTCGCTGTCTCTCATGCTGCATACGTTCTGTCATTGGCTGTCTCTCATGCTGCGGGCGTGCCCGCTTAGGTGAGTTGACAGCCAAAGAAGTCGGGCTACGTGGCTGCGGTCACCCACGCCGTTGATCGAGAACTTCCAGGGGTGCATCGCGGCGCCCGCTTGGTTGTGGTTATCTTCAAAAATAATTTAGTAAGGATTGTTGATTTCGTATCGCGATCTTGAGCCAAAGGTTTGCTCAAATGCGCCACTCTCGAAAACCAGATGATCGAATACGACCGAAGCCACGCAGCGTGCTGGAGCTAAGGGCCGGAGGAGCTATCGTTTCCTACGGGACTTGCAGTTGCAAGCGTGCCTCCCGAGGCGTTTTGCCTGTCCAACGCTTAAACGCATTCGTGAACGCGCTGACCTCGTGATAACCGACAAGCCAAGCAATTTGCGATATCGACAAGCTATGGTCGGTCAAATATTGCGTTGCCAGGTCGCGTCTCAGGTCGTTCAGGACTTCTGAGAACGTCAAGCTCTCCGACGTGAGCCGGCGCAGAAAGGTTCGTCGGCTCATGGCACACCGGCTAGCAATTTCGCTCTCGCGCGCGTCCCCGTGCGGCAACAACGGGCAATTATGTTCTCCACAACCGCTCGGAACGGGCCCCGCCTCGTTGACCGACGGGAAAGTGCCTCCTCACAATTCGCAATCAACAGCTTATCGAGGTACGGGTCCGCGCTGACGATCGGAACATCGGCGATCGACAACGGGAAGACGACTTCATCGACAGTTGCGCCAAATTTAATATCTCCACCAAGGAATGCAGCGAGTTCGGAAACATTGCCAGCACGGCGATGGATGAATCTCACGTGGCTCGGCTCCACGGGACGGCCGGTCAATTTCCGGCATACACGGATCAATGCAGTCAACCAGCATTCGATCTGATGCCGATCCAAGTGCCGGGCAACACCAACGTAATTAATCACGATCCTGATATCTTTGCCTTCAAGATATTTTAGGAAGAGGCCTTCGTTGGTAATTGCGCCGTACCGCACCACCCGCTGCAACGCCTCACCCAAAGCGTCCGAGGAAGCCATGACGTAATAGAGCAGCCCTATCCTTTGAAGGTCAGCTAGCTGTTCAGCGAGGTGAAATCCAAGAAACTCGTCCTGCAGCGCGCTCGCGACGAGTTTCAGAAACCTGATCTGACATTGGACATCGAGTCGGGCATCAACGTTCTCGACTTGTTGTTTGGTCAGCCCCGCTTTCTTCAAGAGCGGCTCCAGTTCGATCCCAGTCGCTTGTGCCCGTTCGTAGGCTAGCCGGATGGCCAAACCGCTTACCGTCAGGAGCGCGCCGAGACGCTTGGGTTTGAGGTCGTGCATGGGTTCCCCTGCGATCAAAACTCCCTGATTGGAGCTGGTTCGTGCTGAAAGGACTTTGGCATGTGACAACAAGACACTGCTGAACGGCTGGTTCCGCGTTTCCCGGGCCGTGCGTCAATGGACCCGCACTCTGCCGAGACATTAAAACGAGCAGGGGAAGCCGAAATGCCCTGCCCGGGTCATTCGCGACATCCTGTATGGGCCGTCTTCGGCCGTGACGGCGTAACGGCGCCGACAACAGGTCTTCTTGCCACGCGACAAGTGCCCCATCGCCGATTGGCGAACCCAACCAGCATGGCGTTTGTCAAGTGAAACAGCTACTATCCCGCGCTTTGCAATTGGGCCAGTTCAGCATTTGGTTGGGTTAAGACAGCGGCCGCCCCTGCGGTCTTGGTGATGGCCTCTGCGATTATTCCAAGGCTCTTGATGCAGCCTGCCATAATCCTGTCCACTGAGGTATGTCTCGGCGTATCCACAGATGCATGTCCGTTGGGATCGTTTTCGATCAATGAATACGAGTGCGCCAATAATTGACGCTGCGAGCGCGCTTCCCGAGGCGTTTTGCCTGCCCAGCGCTTAAATGCATTCGTGAACGCGCTAACTTCCTGATAGCCGAGAAGCCAAGCAATTTGCGATATCGACAAGGCATGGTCAGCCAAATATTGCTCCGCGAAGTCACGTCTCAGATCGTTTAAGACTCCTGAGAACGTTAAACGCTCCGACGCGAGCCGGCGCACAAACGTTCGTCGGCTCAAACCGCATCGGCTAGCAATTTCGCTCTCTGTCGCGTTCCCGTGGGGCAACAACGGGGCAATTACATTCTCGACAACCGATCGGAACGAGCCCCGCTTCGTGGACCGAGGGGAATGTGCCTCCTCGAACTTCGCGATCAACGGCTTATTGAGGTATGAGTCCGCGGTGACGACCGGGATATCGGCAATTGGCGCCTCGAAGGCGACCTCATCGACTGTTGCACCAAATTCAATATCGCAGCCAAGGAATGCAGCGAATTCGGAAACATTGCCAGTGCAGCGATGGATGAGCCTCACGCGCTTCGGCTTCACGAGAGAGCCGGTCAATTTACGGCATAGGCGGATCAACAGAGTCACCCAACACTCTATCTGATGCCGATCCAGGTGTCGTGCAAAACCGATGTTATTAAATACGATCCGGATATCTTTGCCTCCAAGATATTTTGGAAACACGCCTTCATTGACCATCGAGCCGTACCGCGCCACCCGTCTCAACGCCTCCCCCAGTGTGTCCGAGGAAGCCGCGACATAATAGAGCAGCCCAAACTTTTGACGTTCAGCCAGCTGCTGACCGAGATGAAATCCGAGATACTCGTCCTGCATCGCGCTCGCGGCGAGCTTCAGAAACCTGATCTGACATTGGACGCTGAGCCGGGCATCAACGTCATCGACTTGTTGCTGGGTCAGCCCGGCTTTCTTCAAAAGCAGCGCCACCTCGATCCCAGCCGCTTGCGCCCGTTTGCAGGCAAGCCGCGTCAGTATCCCGGTTGTCGTCGGGATCGCGCTCGGACTGGGTTCGAAGTCGTGCACGAGTAGCTCCTTTGCGCTCAAAAGTGCCCGAATAGGGCTGGCACGTGCTGAAAAGAACCTTCGTCGCCGGGCAGCGTAGCGTTTCGTCAAATGAAATATCCGGTGGATGAATTCACCGGCAACTAACTGCTCTTCGGTTGGGCGGTTAGGGGGTGAGGCAAGGGGCCGCGCCGTGTCCCGGCGCGAGTGGCGCTTCATCGACTGTTCCCGTCGAGCGAATTTCAATATCGACCAGGGCTTGTTGACCCACACGAAGTAGACCTTCCCAGGGTCGGTCGAGATCCGCGATGAGATACATGACCGCTGAGAAGGCGAGAACAAGCGTCACCGCGGCCGGAGAACACCCGCTAGTTCTACGCACCGCAACGCTCGAGGCTCGGTGCGAACCGCGAGCCTCAAGCTGACATTCGCGTCTTGACTTTGCCAATCGCGCCGTCCCTGTGATTCACTGAGCGCTCCAGCGCATTCGCTGCTGGGCAGGTCAAGCGCCAAGTTGTGCCCGAGGGCGCATGCTCAAGCTGGGCCTCGCCGCCGATAGTCAGTTCCGGCAGCGAGGTGATTACCTCGCTGCCGAAGCCAGTCCGCTCCGGCAGTGACACGGGCGGCCCGTCATGCTCAATCCAGCTCATCATGAACATGTCGCCGTCAACCCCCCAACTCACATCTATGCCACCGCCGTCCACCGACAGCGCGTTATATTTGATAGCGTTGGTCGCAAGCTCGTGGAGTGCGAGACCGATGACTTCAGAGGCGGCTGCGTTGAGACGCAGATTCGTCGGGCCGCGCAGCGCTATCCGAACCCCGATAAGATCTGCAAAGTGCGCGAGGTGGGTGCGAATCAGATCCGCTACAGCAACTCCCTGCCACTCGTTCCGGACCAGCAGATCATGATTGGCTGCGAGTGCCTGGATCCGGTCAGAGAAGCTCCTGATAAAGCTTTCAGGTTCACCCGCAGCCGTCTGACGCGCGACTGCCTGCACCAGACCGAGCATGTTCTTGGCGCGATGATCAGCCTCACGCATCAGAAGATGAATGTACTCAACATGGGCGTTCAGTGCCTTCTCAGCGTGGCCTGCAGCCTGAAGTCTATGTGCGCGAGCCGTCTGAGCGTGGTGCACCGCCGTTTCGTGGCGTCCTCTTTCACCATGGTTAGCGGCTTTCCTGTGGTGATCTGCCGCACGCGCAAGGTGTTCTGAAGCTTTTTTGTGGTGATCTGCCGCTTTTTCAGACATGACATTTTCCTCCGGGTCTCGGTGACTCCCCTCGAACCGGATAAAATATTCAAACGCAGGGGATATCGCGACGTTCCTTTCGAAAGGTGCGGCGGGGTTCAGAAACATGATCTGACATTCGACACTAAGCCGGGCATCAATGGTCAGCCCAGCTTTGTTCAATAGCGGCTCAGCTCGATCCCAGCCGCTTGCCGCCGTGACAGGCAAGACGCGATCTCGAAGCACGATTGAAAGGTGTTCAGCCAAGCCCGTCGCGAGGCGCCGCCGAAGACGGGTCAGCCGCTCATCCTCCGAACCAACTGATCACAGTACCGTCATCTGAGGAAATGAGCACGTCTGTCTCACAACAATATCAGTGTTCGACTTCCGGTAATGGAATGGTCCGGCCGTGCTCCTGCCCCACCGGCGAGTGATGGTGGGATTGGGGCGAGTGTCAAACGGAGCACCGCCATGTCCAACAAACCTCTACCGCTTCGGTGTCAGATCGCGACGAAGTCGCAGCTCTGTTTGCACGTGGACGTGCCACTCTCTCCAACGGCGACGTAGCGGCGGCGCGGGTGCTTTTACGAAGGGCGGCCGAACAAAATGATCCGCAAGCCTTGGTTGCCCTCGGCGAGACTTACGATCCGGCTGTGCTAAAGCGTATCGGCGTCACCAGATTCAATCCCGACTTGGCCCAAGCGCGGGAGTGGTATCGCCGGGCCGCCGACTTGGGCTCGGCCGCCGCGGCTATGCGGTTGGATCAACTTTCTAACATCTGCAAACATGACGAAGAGAGGCTTACGCGCCTTCGCGCCACCCTAGAGCGTGATGAGGTGGTCCGTTTCGAGTATGAACTCAGCTGCGAAAGACTGCGCCCGCAGGTCGTCAGATTGCGAGAAAGCCTGGGCGCGAACTAAGTCCGCTAGCGGTGAGGCGTCCCTCGCTTCGATAACGATGTGATCGAGCAAAGTTTATTTTTCAATGGTGGCGTTTACAACGGAGCAGACATGTCACCATCTCCCTGTTTCTTGACATCCGGCGTTGCAGCCTGGTGCACGGCAAGAAGGTCGACTGCAAGACGAGCGAGCACGTAGAGCGGAGGGGTCATGAGCGCGCCGGTTCGAGAGCCCGACGACAATGAGTCATTGAATGACGGGGCATTGCATTACGCGCCGAAAAGGGCGCGACAGGTAGAAGGTGATCACGATCCGGAAAGCGCGGCGCAAAGAGTTAACACTGCGCCATGGCCACATACGTTGGAACCGCCAGAACCACCTTGGAAAGGAAACAAGCGGCGCGGGGCGTTTGCTGGTGATGTTGCTGTCGTGGAGTTGCGCACCAAATTTTCCCTCGCGCCCGATCGAATTCCGGAGCCGTTGCCCGATTCCGGGCCCCGGGTATTTGGCGGCGTGGGGCGGTTCATAGGCGTCATCGCGGTAGTCGCGGTAGGCGCCGTTGGATATTTGTGGGGCCAAGCGTGGCGGACCGCTCTGCCGTCTCAGCAGTTTTCGACATTCTCTGACCGCGCGGATTCAGCGCCGGAACCATCCGTATCGGTCGCAAATCTCAAGTCCTCAAGCCTCGATTCTACACGAGCGGCGGTGCGTCCGCCCACGGGCGGTCTTGCGCCCGGGCCGGCCAGCGATGCTGGGCGTGGGGCGCCGAACGATGCAACGTCGGCGACCGCCGCGCCGACGGCATCCGAGACGCAGTTCAATGAACAAGATTCGCGCCCTCCCGCACCGCCGCAAGCGGTGCCGCGGCAGTCTGACGTCAACGCGGCCGGAATCGCGTTCATGATGAAGGATGGCGCGGACCGGATGGAGAATGGAGATATCGCGGGGGCCCGATTGATGTTCCAGCGCGCAGCACGAACGGGCGACGCAGGAGCCGCCTTTGCGCTTGCGGAAACCTACGACCCCTTTGTGCTCAGGAAATTGGGTGGGAGAATCACAATCAGGTCCGCCGATCTTGCACTGGCTCAAAGTTGGTACAAGGAGGCCAGGGATCTTGGCTCGACTTTGGCCCCGGAGCGTATTGCGAGGCTCACACAACTTGTCGAGTGAATTCGATCAGCACGGTATTTTGGCGCACGCACCGGAAAAATGACCAGCCCACGCCTATGGCGCATGCCGCATGTACTCAAAGCTCAAGCTTTGGATCAGGAGCAGGTGGCTGGCGCAAGGGGACGTCGGCGTCGGTGAGAGCATGCCATTGATCTGAAGTTACCGTTGGGCGACACCGGAACGCCGGCAGGGGACGTACTGCTTAGACCAAGGGGCGAAGTGGATAGACAGCTCAGGGTGCGAACACGTTCAGTCCGGCGGGCACCCCTCCAGCGCCATTGCCGCCGCCCAGAACCAACCCCTTGCCGTGAACCGTGATACTCCCGTTTGCACTCACCTGGGCAGATCGTCGATCACCCAGATCTGGCCGGCGGGTTGCTGGCCGCGAACTACATTCTAATTCACTGTCACTCTCGGGCCCGTGACGCGGGGCGTGGCCGATGGCACGCAGGTAACAGACGAGACGGGAATGACGCCTATCCCGCCCTTGAATTTCAAACTCGTGTGGTCCGCCGCCGCAGGCAGCGAGAACACCACTCCCAGACTGCGGTGCATAGCCGGCGTCCGAGATGGGTCAAGGGCTGTCCTTGCGACTACGTTGGCAACATGTCCGGTGTACCCCAGATAGGTGCCACCTGTCGCGTCGCCCAACTCGGCAGCCTTAGGACAGCTGCAACATTAAGTGAATCGCTTCTCGGTGGCACGGCGTTGCCTTTGGCAGGCCCAATCAACGAAAGTGAAGCAGTTAATTCTGCGCCTTTCCTTAGGCCACAACAACGGACATTCAGCTAGGTGGAAAGTGGCTCCTGAAGTCCTCTCTCAAGCTCCAGGCTGGTTCACCGTGTCGGTGCCCGGTACCTCGTCGGCGCAAACCGCTTGCACACGATCTCGTGTGCCGCAAGCGCATCGGCGTCGATCGTGTGCTGACATAGTTCGTTGCTTTGCCGAAGTTACCTGGCCACGCCCTGATCTTTGGCCGGCGGCCGGTCGGCGCCCTGCACTTGCGCCTGAGCTACGTTTGCTGTTTCGTCAGAACTTGGCACGATCGGCGAAATCGAAATGGGGATCGTCGCAATGGTGGCGTCTCTTAGTCTTTTGTCTCACCGTAGAAGGGCGTCGCCAGCATCGACGGACGCTGGCTGAACTGTTCGTACCAGCGCGCCAGACGTGGATGACCTTCGCCGAAAGACGGAAGACGGCGAAATGCGAGCCAGCTTAGCGCCGTTGCCAACGCAATCTGGCCGATGTCAGGTGCGCCGTCCGACACCACTTCGCGTTCGATAAAATCATAGCCTGCAAGCAGCTTGGCGCGCTGTCCTTCGCCGAACTCGGCCCAACGAAGGAATTCAGGCCGGCGTTCGATCTCCCACCGCAATGCGACGCCTGCGTCGGTGAGTCCCTGAGCCAAGGATTGCAACCGAAGCGCGCGCCACCGCGCAGCACCAGCCGGTGGGATCATCTTCCGACCATCGTGCAGCCCGTCCAGGTACTCACAAATGACCGTCGAGTCGAAGAGGCACAGTTCGTCGTCTATCGGTAGTACCGGCACCTTGCCCAGCGGATTGAGCGCGAACACTGCCGAGTTTCGGCGCAGTGGACTGGTCTCGTGATGAATCACTTCGATGCGCGAGATGAGGCCCACTTCGTGGGCCATAACAAGCACCTTGCGGGCGTAGGGCGAATGGCTCTCATAGAGAAGCTTCATGAGCGAGCCTCAAAATTGGGAACCAGGGTAGAGATCGGGGATTCGTTGCTCTTGTCTACTTCGGACTCGGATTGACAAATCTACGTTCGCTCGGGCCCATGCCGCTCACCTGCAGGACGACATCTTCCTTGATCTCGATGTAATGGGGAACATTCGCCGGCTCGGTGTAGAAGCTGCCGGCGGGGAGGATTTTCAGGTCGGCTGGATCAAATTTCTTTCCATAGCCAGTTGCGAACGTGCCCGACAGGATCGTGACCTCACGAAAATCTGGATGCGTGTGCGGTGCGATCTTGAAACCTTTTGGGAATTTGAGGCGCAACGTGTAGGGCCCTGGCTTGGCCGCATCACCGACCAGATTGAGTTGCTCCATTCCTGGCGCTGTCAAGTCGCCCTGCAAGGCCCATTTCATATCGACCGGTGTCAGCGCCACGACACCCGGGGCGGCGGTCTGTGCCACCGCAACGGCACTGAGCGTCACGCCCACCACGAGGACCATAAGCCGCAATCTATGCTTCGCCTTGAATGTATTATGCGTCGTCATGCGCAAGGCCTTTCAACAATTGGGCAGCGGTGCTGGTGAGAGTTGGGTCAGTAGCGCCATTGAGGCGCCCGGTGGATCGCGGGAACCTCTGGGGTTGCGCCGTTGGAGCGGATTTACAGAGCGCTCGGCCGCAACAGAATGATCGTTCCGCCGAATCTCTTGACCGATGCGCCGCCGTCGGCGGAAATAGCGTATGGACCCGCTGTCGGATGTCCTTCGCTTCGTCGACCTGACCGGCGGCGTCTTCATGGACGCCGAATTCACCGAGCCATGGTCCGTATCTGGCAAGGTTGCGCCCGGGTTGTTCCAACCCTACATCATCGAGCCGGAATATATCGTGGGCTTCCACTATGTGGTGGAAGGCGCCTTCTTACTTACCCTCGACAATGGTAGCTGCTGGCATATCCGCACCGGCGAGTTGGTCATGCTGCCGCGCAATGATCTGCACATCCTCGGCAGCGCCGGCGGCCTCGCCTCCATCGGTGTAGGCGCGTTGATGCACACACGAGGAGTCAGTGGGATGGCCAGGATCGTCCACGGAGGTGGCGGGCCGCGCACCCGGATGGTGTGCGGGTTCGTCGGCGGCAACGCGCAGCTTCATCCCCTGCTCGCCAATCTCCCTCCAGTCATGACCCTTACGCTCGCCGCGCTGCCGAGCGGAGATTGGATTGCGCGTACTTTTGCCTATGCCGCGCGAACCTTTGCCGACGACGATCCTGGCGCCGCTACGGTGATGGCGAAGATGGCCGAACTTCTGTTCGTGGAGGCCGTCCGCCGCTATCTCGCCGCGCTGCCGCGCGAGGAGACCGGCTGGCTCGCTGGGCTGCGCGATCCCGCCATCGGACGCGCACTCTCGCTTATGCATGTGCGGCTCAATGAAGATTGGACTGCGGACGCATTGGCACGGGAAGTGAACCTTTCACGCTCCACGTTCGCCGACCATTTCACTGCGCTCATTGGTGTGCCGCCGATGCGTTACCTACTCAATTGGCGGATGCAGGTTGCGATGCAGAAGTTGCGGAAAACGCGCCGAACGATCGCTCAAATCGCCTTCGAAGTCGGCTATGAATCGGAAGCCGCATTCACGCGCGCATTCAGGCGCGAGTGCGGTGTGCCGCCCGCAGCGTGGCGCAAAGGGATCTCGCCAGAGTGAACGAGCCTTTATCTGAAGGCTTGTCCAGTGACATTACAAGCTTGGTGATGATCAGCACGAGGCTGGGGAGGGCGCCGGCGCGGCATCCTTGATCTCGTCACAGATCGACTCGAATCGATCGAAATACTCTCGCTCAAGTTCTCTCTGAGGCAGGCGCGAAGTTGCTGCGCTATGTATCTCACGCCTTGCTTCCTTGGGCAGCTAGGGAGGCGAAGGAGGATCGGGCAGCCAAGGGCCCGAAGAGCGGTGGGGCACAGTCGTCCCGCTACGACAGCCTCGACCGACGTTGCACGCTGATCAGTCGCGTTCAGACCCCGAACAGCTCCTTGAGCGTGCGCCCGGTGGTCGCTTTGGCGCTCTTCCGCCCGAGGGCCGGTTCCGCGGCGGCGAGAATCGACAGCAACAAGACCGTCCAAGCTGCAACAGCAATGCTTCTCATCGCAGGGGCCCTCCTTGGGTTGGGAACGTTTTCGTTATGGGTGCTCTTTGTCGTGCACGAAGATGGGGAACGAGGAACCGCCTGCCTCGGCCCGTAATGGATCACGTACCCTTTACCAATCGCTCTTTGGCAAGTCGGGCCAACCGATCGTACTCATCGGCGATCCTGAGCATGGCGGCTTTGACCTCCAAAATCTCGACATAACTCGCTGTGGCGCGGGCTTCGTCTGCGCGCTCTTGCCAATGCTCCGGATCGTCGTACACAGATCGCATCATCAGTACAAATCGCAGCGCGGCGGGCGACGCGAGCGTGTGGAGGTCGATTACGGTCTCGCCTGGGACGCCGGCTTTCTGCCAGTCGGTGCCACTAGCGACGCGGAGCAGTAGGTTGCGCTCGTCGTGTTGATAATTTTTCCAGCCTATCGTCGGTTCATCGGCTCGCTCGCAATCCCAACCTCACGAAGGTATTACTGTCACTACGGCGGATGAGAACGCCGGCCTAGTCGCCAGTCAGCACCTGCTTGATGCGGTCCGCCATGGCGTGTGTGGCACCATGGCGGACCTGACCGGACTCATGGGAGGGTCCCCAAATGAGTCAGGCTGTCTGCCTTGCTAGCGAAAAGGACATCACGAGCTGATGAACGGCGCATTACGGATCAATCGGGAGTTCGGCAGCATAAACGCCCCTCGTCCCCTCCTGGATGCGTTGAAGTGCCAAGGTTTGATCCGGGCGACCCTGCGGTGTCTACCTTTGAGCGCTTTCCGGGCATCGGCCTAGTTCACACCACAGAGGCCGGACCAATCAGCTCCGGCCTCCGGTAGCTAAATTAAATTCGGGACTCCATCGAGATTCACAATTATCGATGGCCCAACCCTTTTAGTGACGGCTTCATTTTCACAGTCGTCACTATCTTGGGTTTTAGTGGCGGTCCCCGCGGTCGTCATCGTCGTCGTCATCGACATTATGTCGGTAGACGGCAATACATCCGTCGACTCCGCCGCAAAGCAGCTGACCCACGGTCGTAGGTCCGCCTGATATGGTGTTGGCGTCACCGGCGGGAACCGTGGTGCCGGCCGGCCTGGTCCATATCTGCGGAACGAAGATCAGGTTGCGCCTGGAGTCGGCCGCGACCGAATGCGAGCCGGACGATTGCGGAATAGTTTCGATGAGGACGCTGGTGCCGTCGACCACGCCGAGCACGGCGCCACTGCCGAGGGTCGAGCCGGCTGGCTTGATCGCCTTGCTGGCGCCCAGATAGTAGCGGTTGTCGCCCTTGTTGAAATACACCTCGTCCGACCCGGTAATGCCGTTGACGGCGGCACTGTTGTGGGTCTTGGCATTGATGACCAGCGTGGTCGTCTGGGGCGGGAAGTTGCCCGGTGTACAGCCTAGCAGCAGGTTGTCGTGGACGCCGACCGTAGCCCCGTTTGGCCCGCAGGCGGGAAGCGGAACGACACCGGTGCCAGTCGCCGGATTGAAGAGGCCTTCAACAGCCTTCGGATTATCCGGATCGGTCACCAGGAGGCCGCCGCTACAGAAATTCGGTCCGGCGAAAGTGCAACCCGCCGGGTTGTTGGCGATGACGGGGATCGACGTATAGAAGCGTTGGGTCTTGGGATCCCAGGCCGGTTGCTCAATCGACAGTCCGGCCCCGGATGGGACGATCGCCGGGTCGATCGTAATCTTGATGATCTTGAAGGTGTTACTGACGCCGGCGTCGCCATTCGCGGAAAACAGCGTCGCAAACGGCGGATCCTCGGCGTTATTAGCGGCAATCAGCAACTGACCGTCGTCGGTGATCGCCATCTCGTCGAGCCGTGTCGTCCCGCCGGTCGAAATCGACTGCTTTAGGGCGCTCGCTGTCGGCGCATCGAGGTCGATTACCTTGAGCGTGCTGTCGCCGTCGCCGGCGTAGAGCCACCGGCCATGCGAGACCACGCCGTCCGGCCCGGAGTGGTTATTGTCCACAGCAGTTTTGGCAGCGTTGAGCTTGATGCCAACGAAGCCGCCGATGGTCCGCTTGAACTTGAGGTTTCTGGTATCTATGATGTCGATGCCGGCGTTCGACCGATCGGCCAGATAGTATTCCGCACGATTAGGATTGACCCAGCTGATGTCGAAACTTGTCAGTGGATTGCCGGGAATTTTGATGGCCGTCACGCACTTCGTTTGGGCGTTGTCCGGAGCCCCCGGACCGACACAAGCGGCCAATGCGGCCGGCGAAGATGACAGGAATGATGCTGCTCCCACCAACGCACTTGCGACGGAGCCGGCAAAATACGCCCGTAATTTCGAGTACCTTGTCATAAGACCCCTCCCTGAACGAGCCGTTCCACACACGGCTCTCCGCACCATGTTACAGGCTTTTTCCATTAATTCTCAAAGTGGCTTGGAAGCATTTTGAATGGACGTCGTTAAATAATTTCAGTGTTGTAAACTCGCAACAACAAAAGCAACAAATGTTGTTGTGCGTGATAAGGCTTGTCAGCAAATAGCGGAGTAGTTCCTATCTCGGGCCACGCATCTCTGTTAATGGAATGGTCCGGCCGTGCGCCTGCCCCACCCGCGCTATTAAATTGTGGTAACTCGCTATCCAGACACCTCTGATCAGGCCTACGCTTGCAGCGCCGTGGCCGCCAGATCTGTAGCAAGCGAGCTGCTGTCGCGGCGGCTGAAGCGCGACAGCACTCGCAAAGACGGATCCCGAAGTCCTTGACTTGGCTCGGGCCGGGGGGTGACGCGGGCTTTCTCACCTCTCCTGCGATTTATCCCAGTAGCCTAGCCACACCATCCGCAGTCCACTTATTCCCAGCTTGGCCATGTCGCCCCTGCCGAGCTGGCGACCCTCACTCAACGGCCGACCGGCGCGCCGCTCGGGTCTGGGTCGCCACCATTCCTGGGCACTCGGTGCGGCGTTGAACGTACTTACCTCCCGGCCAATACTGGCCAACATGGCGAAGAAGACCGAACCGCCGAAGCCGACAAGCTGGGACATCTACCGCGTTGCCTACAAAGGCAAGCTGCTTGGCACTGTCGAGGCCGACAACGCAGGTGAGGCAGTCAAGAAGGCCGCCCATGCCGCAAGCGACACTTATCACCGACCGCAATGGCCACTCGTGCGTCTACGGCCGGTCACGGTCAATAGCCAGGTCGTGAACAGCAAGAAAATCACACGGAGCGGTAACTGAGCGCGATCCCTCTGAACGACGACCGTCGCCGCATCCTCGAGCTTCTGGCGAACACCGGACCACGTGGCGTCACCGAGGCGTCGCTGATCGCCAACGAGATTACAGCGAAGATGTTGGCAGAGTTTTTGCGCGTGGGGTGGGCAACAGTCGCTGCCGAGACGGTGGGAGCCGGCGGCAAGGTGATCGATGTGCGGCGATACAGGATCACCGAAGCCGGGCGCCGGGCGATAGATGCGCCACTGTAGCGGCCGCTTCGGCGTTGACACCCACCGATTCGCTGCACGACATTCACATAATCACTGCTTCGCAATAGCCGCTGGATGCGATACCCAACGGGAAAGGCCGTGCAATGTGTGGACAGGCCTGACCATTGATGGGCGAGGCTTATCGATCGATTGGTGCTTGTGCGCGGGGGCTCCTCCCATGATGTGGTGCCGTGAACTGAATCCGCGAACGGTCCGGGGGCAAACGGTTGTGGCTCCAACCCATGCAACTGAGTGCCCGAGTGAATGTCCGAATCGGGTCACGAGCTGCCTTCGCGACCACGTTGGCATCACGACCGGTGTACTCCCGATAGCTGCCGATTTGCTGCAACGCCCAAGTCGGCACGGAGAAAAACCGGCGCGGCTGTGGACAAACAGAAGGCCCGCGCGGGGGGTATTTGCGCGGGCCAGTCGGGACTTCTAATGCGCTCATCCTAAAGGAAAGGAAACGGATGAGCGGCGCGATCGTGCGCCGTGGGCGTGGCGGCAATGGGGCCGGCGGGATCGACATTTCCTACCCTGACACCGACCGTAAATAGAAAAAGCCCGCGTCAAGAGGCGGCGCGGGCCAGTCAGCAATGACCATCCAACGTTCATCCTGGGAGGATGACGACACTCATGGTGGGTGAGTCGGCTGGCGTGGTCAATGAGCTCGCGGCGTGCTGTGGAGAGAGGGCCCGCACCGATTTGGCCGGCGCGGGCCAGTCAACACTTGGGATGATCACCCTGATGGCGGTGATCGGCGCTGATGGTGTGCCAGGTGGGTGGCATTAGTAGGGCCGGGCGGCGACGGCGCCGGCTCATGACATTCCTACCCTGACACCGCAAATAAAAAGCCCGCGTCCAAAGGGGCGGGCGCGGGCCAGTCAGTACTTAGAGATGAATGTGCGTCATCCAGGAGAATGCAGAAGGATGACGTGTAACGATGTGCCAGTCGCCCGCGAGTGTCCACTGGGCCAGGTGGCGCGCGCCGAGATGCCGCGGTGCAGTTCGGGCAAAAAAGTGGCCCACGTCGCAATGGGTACAGGGCGTGGAGTTCTCGTTTAGAGGATCGGCTGGTGCCGTCGATGGCACGCGGCCGGTGAGATTGGACGCATGGGCGGGGCTGCGGCGGCGCAGATTTTGACCTGTCAGGGTCACTGCGTTCCGCGGGACGAATGCGCGGCTATGCCGAGTTTGCTGAGCAGGAATCGGATTACGCGGGCGCCCTGTCGAAGATCGCTGGCGACTTTGTCGTGGCCGCGGAACAGTTCGGCGGTGGCGGTTATTTCGAGGCGATCGGCGAGCTCTG
>WNGJ01003610.1_pt1 | contig 15943 bp, 17 predicted proteins | sample 5400611 | NCBI WGS metagenome assembly WNGJ01 (sample SAMN13153375, study PRJNA577476) | soil metagenome | isolation source: 40 cm soil or saprolite under Garry oak tree replicate 1 | place: USA:California | collected 2016-06-15 | reverse complement strand
CGCCGAGATCGTGCTGACGCCGGCCGCGCAAGGCATGAAGGGGGCCATCGCAGCCGCCGAGGAACTGATACGGACCACGCCAAATTCCGCGATGCCGCAGCAGTTCAAGAACCTCGCCAATCCCGAGATTCACCGCCGCACCACCGCGGAGGAAATCTGGAACGACACCGGCGGAAATATCGACATCTTCGTCGCGGGCGTCGGCACCGGCGGCACCATCACCGGGGTGGGGCAGGTGCTCAAACCCCGCAAACCCTCGCTGCGGGTGGTTGCGGTCGAGCCGGAAGAGAGCCCGGTGCTCTCCGGCGGCCAGCATACGCCGCACAAGATCCAGGGCATCGGCGCGGGCTTCATTCCGGACATTCTGGACCGCTCCGTGATTGACGAGATCGTCAAGGTCAACAGCGCGACCGCGATTGAGACCGCACGCGCCTTGGCACGCAACGAGGGCATTCCCGGCGGCATCTCGTCGGGGGCTGCGATCGCCGCCGCGCTCGAGATCGGCAAGCGGCCGGAGAGCGCGGGCAAGACCATTCTCGCTATCGTGCCGTCGTTCTCGGAGCGCTATCTGTCGACGGCTTTGTTTGAAGGGATTTAAGACGATGGCGGATACGCCGAGACGACCGAGAACTCTGAACGACGCCCGCAGCGAAGCGGAGGCCGCGTTCAAGAAGGTTACCGCGAAAGTGGCCGAAGCGCCGCCGAAGAGGACCTTGCCGCCACCCGGCGTGAAGGAGCAGGTGACGCTCCGGATCGACCACGACGTTCTCGAGCATTTCCGGGAAGGCGGGCCGGGCTGGCAGGACCGGATCAACGAGGCCTTGCGCAAGGTCGCGGGCAAATAGGCTAGAGCGCGATGACTTTTCTTCGAATCGTCATCTCGCTCTTATCTTTTCGTTTGAGCATGATCTTCGCGCAAACGCGTTCTGCGTTTGTTAGCTAAGGGAAAACCGATAACCACCCATCGGGTCGTGGCCCCAAGGCGTGCTGTTGGGGCATGCTTTTCCGGATCATGCTCTGATCCACCGGCAAACCAAAAAGCCCGGGGCGACTTTCCCGGGCTTTTCGTTGAGTCTCGTGTCGGCGAAATTACCTGCGGAACGCGCCGCCCAACACGCCGCCCATCATGCCCCCAATGAAGGCGGCTCCCGCTTCGCCGCCGCCACGCTGGCCGCCGCCGCCTGCGGGGGCAGGGGCGCTGCGATGTACGGTGGTGGCGGCACGGCGCGTGCCGCCACGATCGTCTTCGCTGGAGCCGGCCTGCATGGTCGCCACGATCTCGGTCAGCAAGGCCTTGTGTTGGAGCTTGTTGAAATAGCCGGTCGCCGGATAGCCGCGCGCGGCCTGCCAGCGCTTGATCACGGAACGGGTGTCGTCGTCGAACTTGCCGGTCACCTTGGTGTCGAAGCCGAGGCCGGTCAGCCGGCGCTGCACGTCGCGGCGCTGCCCCTTGTCCAGTCCGATCTGGTCTTCGGTGACCTGGCTGGCGTCCTCGGTGAAGGTGGCGGCATCAATGCCGGCGGTCAGGTTGCGGGTCGCGGTCGAGGGACCATTTTCCAGCGAGGCGATCCTGGCCAGCGCGAGCGCCTTGAACTGACCGTTGGGATAGTTGGTCACATAGGCGTTCAGCTCTTCCGGCTTGTTGGAGTCCTTGACCGAGCGCCAGAACTCGAGCTCGACATCGGTCCCGGGGGCCGTCGATGCCACCGCCGGCGGGATGGCACCCGTCGAGGCGGGCGCTGTGGCATTGGCCGTCGGAGCCGCGGCCGGGTTGAGGTAGACCGTGCCGATCAGGTTGGTGTGGCCCCAGGGAAGCTGGCCCTTGTTAGTCTCCTCGTTGACCTGGGCGCGAACCTCGGTCATCGCCTGCTGGATCTCGATGCCGGGCTGGGTGATGTGGGCAATGAGGGCGCGGGTGAACGGGCTGTTGGTGCCTTCCTGGCCGTCAAGCGCGGTCTGGCCGGGGCCGGTTGCAAACGCGATCAGCGTGCCTTCGCCGGATTTCATTTCCGCAAGGCCCTGCTGCACGGAGACGCTGCGGGTCGCGTTCGACTTGATCTTCGCGGCGAACGGATTGTCGCGGCAGGCATCCAGGAACACCAGTTTCACCTTGGCGTCGCCCATGGTCTGGTCGAGCGTGAGATCGATGTTGATCGCCGCGCCTAGCTTCACATCCATTTCGGACTTGATGTCGGCATCGACCGGCAGCAGATAGTTGGTGCCGCTGATGGCGATGCCGTGGCCGGCATAGAAGAACACGGCGACATCGGCGCCCTGCGCCTTCTTGCCGAAGTCGAGCAGTTTTTCGGTCATCTTGTCGCGGCTGAGATTGACGCCTTCCACGACGTCGAAGCCGACATTGCGCAGCACGCCGGCCATCGCCTTGGCATCGATCGGCGGGTTGGGAAGCTGGGCGACATTCTTGTAGCTGCCGTTGCCAACCACGAAGGCGACACGCCGGTCGGCCTTGGCGGCGTTGACGGTTGTGAATGCCATGCAGATCAGAGAAAAAATGACGGCGAGGTAGCGCATCTGAAATCCCCAGAAATTCCCCAGACAGAATCGAAATCTTTGTCGTTGCACCACGCGACGCGAAGCTTACACGAAAATCCCGCCTGCCGCGCCAACAAAAAATAGGCCGTCTGCGACCGCGCAGCTATCCTCAGCGTCGGTCTAGTCCAGTTGGTGGAGGCCGGGTCAGGTGCTGGCGCGCGCGGGAAGCGGCGCGCTGGGCTTCAAGTTCAAGAGGTTACCGGTCAGGATCAACGCCGCGCCCAGCACCGTCCAGATGTCGAGCTGCTCGGAGTAGAGCAGCCAGCCGGCGGTCGCAGTGAGCGGAACCCTGAGGAAATCCATCGGTATCACGATAGTCGCGTCGGCATACAGCATCGCCCGCGCCATGCAGAAGTGCGAAAACGTGCCGCAGATCGCGATCACGGCGATCCAGGCCCAAGTATGGACCGAAGGCCAGACCCAGACGAAGAGGGTGGGGACTAGACCGGCGACGGATTGCACCACCAGCATCCAGAAGATGATCGACAGCGTGTTTTCGGTGCGAGTCAAGGATTTCACAAGCGCAATCGAGATCCCGAAACCGACCGCGGCCGTGAGCGCGATGAGTTGCCCCGGATTGATCTCGCCGGTGACGGGACGGACGATGACAAGCACGCCGATCAGGCCGAGCACGATCGCTGCGGTCTTCCAGATCGTCATGCGTTCGCCGAGGAAGGCCGTGGCCAGGATCGCGGTCCAGATCGGCATGGTGAATTCGATCGCGACCACCTGACCGATGGGAATAAGCGTCAGCGCAAAGAACCAGCAAAGCTGCGCGCCATAGTGAACGAGGTTGCGCGCGGCGTGCTGCGGCAGCCGCGTCGTCTTCACGATGGCGAGGCCACCGTTCAGGTGAATGATCGGATACAACAGGAAGAAGCCGAGGATGGAACGCACTTCCATGAGCTGAAAGACACTCAACTCGCGCAGTCCCTCGCGGCCGGCGATCGCCATCACCAGTGTCAGCGTGAGCCAGCCGGACATCCACAGCGCGGCCTTCGGTTTCGAGGGAGCTCTTTGCATCGGTCGGTTGGGATCGGCGGGGGTGGGCAAGGGACTGAGCAAGGGACTGAGCAAGGGACTGAGCAAGTGGCTGCGCAGGGCAGGCCGGTATGCCGCTCTCCGTGCCGAGTTGCAACCTGCAAATGCGCCTACTGCTGCGTGCCGCGGCCCCTGAAATTGGCAGTGGGAGCGCCCGCTCAATCAATGCTAAGGGGATCGCCGTGTTTCTTGCCGTGTTTCTTGGAGGTTTTCTTGGAGGACGCCATCATGCGCATCTTGCAACCGGCCGAATGGTCGAAACCGCGCGGTTTTTCGCATGGCGTGGAGGTCGACGGCCCCGGCCGATGGGTGGTGCTGGCGGGCCAGACCGGCGGCGACGAGAAGGGCGAATACCCGACCGACCTGGCGGCGCAGGTTGCGGCGGCCTTGCGGCGGATCGTCAAGCTGCTTTCGGAGGCCGGCGCCGAGCCTGCGCACATCGTCCGCCTGACCTGGTATCTGACCAGCCGCAGCGAATACGAAGCCGCCGGAGCGGGCATTGGCGCTGCCTGGAAGGAGACGCTGGGCCGGAATTTCCCGCCCTCGACGCTGCTCTACATCGACGGCTTGGTCGACGTCAGGGCGAAAGTCGAAATCGAAGTGACCGCCTTTGTTCCCAAGGCATGATCCGGAAAAGTGGGAGATCAAACCGATGACCAACCGATCCACGTCAGCCGATTTCGTGACGGCGTTCGCCACCGGCTGGCCGGAGCAGCAGCCGGATATCATGGTGCTGTCGCTGACCACCCATAAAGGCGTTCAGGACTTTGCGCTCACCAAGGACCAGGCGTTGTTGATCGCCAAGACCATGAACGAGACCGCGGACCGTCTCGCCAAGCCGAAAACGAGCTGAGGTCGAAGTCGCTCTGAATGAAGTCGCGCTGAATTCAGCGCGACAGGGAAATCGAGGCGCCGCGGAACTGGCTGTCGGCCCTCATGACGATCGACTGCCTGTTGCCGCGCGTCGATAGCGAGATATTGGCGTTGAAGCCGCCGGCGCTGGCGAGCACCTGAAAGCTGCCGTTGCCGCCGCGGCCATGCAGGGTTCCGCTGATGCCGCGGCTGCTTTCGCTCCAGTTCCCGGAGATCGCGCCACCTTCAGAGACGACGCTGCCCTGCAGGTTGAATCTGTAGGCGTCGCTGGCGCAGGTCAGGGTCATCTCCATGGAGGCCCCGGCGACCGCGTAATTGGCGCGGCAGCGGATGCGCTCGGTCGATCCGTCGTCGAGGCTGACGGTGCCGCCGCCGTGCCAACTGCCGCCAAGGCCCGCAAACGTTCCGGATTGCGCATGGCCGGCCGATCCACAGACGGAGGCCACAAACAAAACGGCGGCTGCGATCAGCAGCCGCCGGACGACGGTACGGTGCCCAAGAGCCTCGTTGACGGTAGTTTCGTTGAAATTATTGCCGCGATGCTTCCCAGCGACCGCTGCACGGTATCCCCGCTGATGCCCCATTCCACTTTCCCGATCCGCTATTGCCGCTCAACTGGCCGTTTGCATACGCACCATTGATGGATACCCGAACTAAGCCTTCATGTCCGATGCTGCCAGAGACGTTTGCGCCGCTCGCGGAAATCTTACCGTCGGCCACGGTCAGCATCGAGCTTGCGCTCGGTTCGCAGCTGCCGCTCTTGGTTACGATCGTAACATTCCAGAGACCGTCATAGGGCGTTTGCGCGAGGGCGGGTGCCGTGGCTACGCCGCCGGTGACAGCCAGAGCAAAAAGAGCCGTGCCAATGCGAATTGAGCGCATGAATCAGAACCTCAAATGTGGGTGATGGGCACGTTATTTGGCCCAAATGTGTCTAAAATTTGCTGCGCCGCGATATCGCCGGTTGTTCCAGTGATTCCAAGTACATAGCTGTGCGTTCGGTTCCGCTCCAGGAACAGAAGATGCCAATGCATGGCCCCGAAATGGAGGGCGAATCGGGCGTTGTCCGTGTGGCGGAAAATTCGGGGAGTCGCATTGTTGCCGGAGCGAGCCGCTTCGTGAACTCTTCCGATCAGTGCGGCACCAGGCTCGGCGCCTTGGTCGCGAACTGCTCGTCCTGCGCCTTGGCCGGCAGCGCGTTATGCGTCTTGGCGTAATCGATCACGTCGGCGAGCAGCTTCTGGCCGAGCGGCGCCAAGGCGCGCTCCCACAATTCCCGCGCGGTCTCGCCCTTCTTCACAAAACACCACTCTTGCGCGGCGATCGCGCCGGCATCCATGCGGTCGGCGAGGTGATAGACCGTGCCGCCGGCGATGGGATCGCCCTCCTTGATGGTCCATTCCACCGCCGCGAGGCCGCGGTGGCGCGGCAGGAGGGAGGGGTGGTAGCCGATGCCGCCGAGCGTTGTCGCGGCAAGCGCGTCCTTGCCGACCCGCGCGTGGCTGTGGGCTGCGACGATCAGATCGGTGCGAGGCGCGATTTCGGATGCGACCACCAGCTTGGGGTTGGCCTGTACCACGACGTCGATACCGGCGTCGCGAGCCGCCGCGGCGAGGCGATCCTCGCCATCGGCCACGACCACCCTCACCACATCGACGCCGCGCCGTCGGAGCATGTTCAGCGTCGTCACGCCGAAATGGCGCGAGCCGACAAGGGTGATCCGCATTGTATTCCTTCCAGTGGCAGTCAATTTCGTCCGTCGATAACATGTTGCCATGCGGGGAGGGCAAGAGGGACGGGGTTATCAACAGGGCGGCATTGCAGATCACGGGCTGGACGGCTGCTCGATTGGTCGCCGATGGAGCGGCGCGACCAGAGCATGATCCGGAAAAGCATGCGCTCGGGCTGCGACCCGATGGGTGGGTACCGGCTTTCCCTCGCGACAAACGCGGAACGCGTTTGCGCGGAGATCATGCTCAAACAAAAGGCTAGTCCGAGGCGCGGCGCCCGCCGATCAGCCAGGCGTGGACGACATCCCATTTGTCCCGCCCTCTGGTTTGAAAGTTAACGAGCGGAGACTGTTTGTCCTGAAGCTCAAAGAAGAATTTGAGCGCGTCCCGGCCGGTTGCCTCGTCCGGATCGATGGACTGGGTTTGAAGCCACCGGTCCCACTCCCGGATCATCAAAGCCCTGGCGTCCTTCTGCTTCATCCCGCGGGTCCAAATCTTAGTTAAGCCCGGTGAGGGCTTTGATGAACGCGCTGGTTCAGCGGCGGGAGCGGACGCGATCGGCGCCCGCCACTCCGTCGTTGGGAATTGAATCCGAAGCCGATTGAGTTGCTTTTGCAACCAGGGGTGGCGCCGGGCGATGCGGTCGCCAGGGAGGACCTGGTCAACCACAGAGAAGGATCAAATCTGCCGCCGCGGTGATCTCTTCGTGAGCGGAAAATGGCAGAAGCAATTTAAGTCTTTCTGAAATCGGTTCGTTAAATTGTATGGATATGAGCCTTTCTCGAGCGAATTCATCCCGCTCAGCCGCCTTTTTCCAGGAAGGACGCAAATGGCGGCTTACGCGGGGACCGGCGCGGCCCCTGACGGTTCGAACGGCTGGTCCGGATGCATCCGGAACGAAAGAGCCGCGCCAAGCAGCAACAGTAAGATCGAACCGGCGAAGGGAAGCGTCCAGCTTCCAGTTCGATCGATCAGAAAGCCGAAGACGAGCGGGGAGATGATGCCGGCGACGCCAAAGCCGAAATTCATCATGCCGCTGGCGGAGCCGGAATATCTCGGCGCGATGTCCATCGGCACGGCCCAGATCGGCGCGACCACCAGTTCGACGAAAAAGAACGCCGCGGCCAGCGACAGCGCTGCGATGTTGACGTCATCGACCAGCATGACCGGAACGAGAAGCAGGAAGCTGCCCAGCATTCCAGCGACGATGACGTTGCGGCGCGCAGCGACCCGGTCGCCGGTCCGCCGCAGGATGTGATCGCTCAAGACGCCGCCAAGCGTATCGCCGATCACGCCCGCAAGGAAAACGCCGGCCGAATAGAGGGCCGATTTCTGCAAGTCCTGGTGATAGTTCTGGTAGAAGAATGACGGGATCCAGCTCAGGAACAGCCACAGCGTCCAGCCGTAGCAGAAGTCCACCGCGGTCACCGGCAGCATGCGCCGGAACAACTGCAGCCACGGAACCTGCTCGCTGGCCCCGCTCCGGCTGCGGGCCGGCAGCGAGGCAAGCTCCTCGGCGCTGAGCGGCGGGGTCGTCGGGACGTCGCGAAAAGTGAGCAGCCACGCCAGGACCCAGGCGAGACTGCAGAGCGCGAGCACGACAAAAGAACCGCGCCACGACACGAGCTGAACCAAGAGCGCGATCAGAGGCGGCGTCAGGGCGTTGCCGAGCCGCGCGAAAGAGTGCGTGATGCCTTGGGCAAAGCCCCAGTTTCGCTCCGGCGTCCAGACCGCCATGGCGCGCGTCGCGGTGGGGAAGGTCGCGCCTTCGCCGATGCCCAGCACAAGGCGCGCGGCGAACAGGCTGGCAAGGCCGCCGACCGCGCCGGTCGTAGCGGTCGCGATGCAAACGATCAGGCCGCTGACCCCGAGCGTCAGGCGCGCCCCGAACCTGTCGCCGAAATAGCCGCCGATCAACTGAAACAGCGCGTAAGGGTAGGCGAACGCCGAGAACACCAGGCCGAGCTCGGTATTGCTCAAACCAAGCTCCGCCTTGATCAGCGGCGCAGCCGTGGAAATGTTGACCCGGTCCACATAGAGGATCAGGTACATCAGGCACAGGATCAGCAGGACCCTGTCAGACGCGCCGCACCTGCGCATCATCAGGCAGCCGGGCTCAGGCTGCCTTTGATCTGCGTGCGATGCATGACGCGCCGCGCCGTGTCGTCAAACGGATCGCGCCGATGCATGGTGCAGCGATTGTCCCACATGACGAGATCACCGATCTTCCAGGCGTGCTCCCATTTGAATTCGGGGCGATCGACAAATGTCCAGAGCTCATCGAGCAGAGCCTCGGATTGCTCCAGTTCGAGCCCCATCAGGTAGGCGTTGCGGCGGCGGCCGAGATAAAGCATCTGGCGTCCGGTGTCGGGATGCGTGCAGACCAGCGGATGCACGGCGCCGGGCGATGATCGGGGATCATCGGTCGCGGTCACGCCCTGACGCAGGAAGCCGCCGCTGTTGTAGGTGCCGTCGTGCTTGATCTTCAGCGCTGCAATCCGGCGTTTCATCTCGGGAGGCAGCGCGTCATAGATCGCGTACATGCTGCAGAACGAGGTGTTGCCGCCGGTCGGCGGCACTTCAAGCGAATAGAGCGCGCTCGCCATCGGCGGCACGTCGAGATAGGACATGTCGGTGTGCCAGACCGCTTCGCCGGCGCCCAGGCTGCCGATCGGCTCGCCGTTCACCTTCACATTGGACACGATATAGATCTCGGGCATGCCTTCGACGAAACGGCGGCCGGTCTCTTGGACCGGGGCCCAATCGAGATCGCCGAAGCGACGGCTGAAGGCGATTAGATCCTGATCCTCGAGCGACTGATTGCGGATCAGGATGACTTGATGCTGATGGAAGGCGCGCATGATCACCGCAGCCTGCGCATCGTCGAGCGTTTTCAAGTCGACGCCGCGCAATTCGGCACCAAGGGCCTTGCCGGTCGGAACAACATCGATCGGATGGCGAGCCGCCTCACGCGTTCTTTTTGTTTCGACGTTCACTGCAAGGATCTCCCGGATATTTTTCTTGAGCGAGCACTTCGTTGCTTGGACAAGCACTGAGCAAGCACTTCAGCCAAGATCGTACAACACGACAATTACAGATTGTTGGCGGAGTACAAGTCAAAAGTTGGACACTTCGATCGAAGAGGCTCCGCGCATATCATCCTTGCGGAGATGGATCGCTCGCCGGTCGTAAGCCGGCGGGATGTTGTCGGTCGTGCAACGACAATTGGAATGACTGTAACGCGTGGCTGTGATGCGCTTGTGATATTGATGCGAACGTGACTTTAGAAGCAACCCGTGCGGGAGAGAGTCCCGTGGCCTCCCGCGGACGGGATCGCCACGCGCGGCATCCAATGTTTGGCAGAGGCCCACAAGAGTTCTGGAGGCTCGGGCGATTTAAAGACATATTGCCAAGTCACGAATGATTAAGTCACGAATGATTAAGTCACGAATGATTAAGTCACCAATGATCACGTCACCAATCATCAAACGACACAAAGCAAGGGGGGCTCGCATGAGGATTTTTCCAATCATTGTCGTCGGTCTCGTGATGACTTTGGCGGGTTGCGGCAGGGACGCGGGGCCGAAAGGCGATCCCGGACCGCAGGGGCCTGCGGGGCCGCAGGGGGCTCAGGGCATCCAGGGCGTTCCGGGGCCTCAGGGGCAAGCCGGCGCCCAAGGGCCGCAGGGACCGCAAGGTCCTAAAGGGGAAATGGGCGATAAGGGTGACAAGGGCGATAAGGCTGAAAAAGGCGACAAGGGTGACGCCGGCAGCGTAAGCGTCCGCGCCGTTCAGGCCGATGGGCCGGTCGATTGCGAGGCGAGTGAGATGTTGGTCTCCGTGTTTTGTCCGAGTGGCGGCGCTCCCGATGGTGCGAAATGCGGTTCGTCGCCGACAGTCGGTCTCTGCCTGCGCAAGCCATAGGCCGCGCAGTCTGGACGAGGCGGCGCGGCCGGTTCGCGCCGCAAGGCCACGACGCCAGAGCCCTTTCCGTTCCGATTGAATCGGAACGGAAGCTCTAGAGCGTGATGACTTTTCTTCGAATCGTCATCTCGCTCTATCTTTTTGTTTGAGCATGATCTCCGCGCAAACGCGTTCCGCGTTTGTTAGCCAAGGGAAAACCGGTACCCATCCCGGATCAAGTCCGGGACACGCTTTCGCTGGAAAACGCACTAAATGCCCGGCGGAACGACATTGACGCTGAACAGCAAATCCGCGCAGCCCTCGAAGCCACCGTTGACGACGCCGCAAATTTTCAAGGTGAAAGTGTCGTCGCCGAGGTATCCCGGCGAAGGCGTATAATCATATCGGCCGGGGAAAGAAACTGAGAACGACCTTGCCGTGGCGGGGAGCGCTCGAAAGATAGAGCTGCTTGAAGATGCCACCAAAGCTCCAACGGCGACTGCCGCAGCTCTTGCCCGATTGAACGTCATGTGCGCGGGCCACGGGCCCTGGCTGATCACTCGAAAATGGAAGCTCGGGATGGTGCACGTCTTTGCGTTGGCTTCGTTCGAAAGAAGGAGCGGGGAAACCAGCATCAAGAAAAGATAGCTCGCACTGTTCAGGTCTCCGTGTCTTGAACGCGGCCAGAGTCATCAATTTGCGCCAAGTTGGTTTTGCCGATCAAAAAGCTTACGGGCGATCTGCCCGCCTGCGACCAAAGCAGAAGCAGACATCGTCGCAAACCGCCCGGTCTGACGATCGTGAAGCGAAGTATCGGCCTACCCCTCTCGCCTTGGTCAGGCTGAGGGTTCTCGCGCGAAAAGGTGGTGGATTGACAGTCGGGACGGCGGTAAAATTTCTGCTTTCGAGGGAGGGTTCAATGCGATTGATGTCTTTCTCAGCCGCAATCTTGCTCGCACTCTTGTTGTCGGCCGCGCGAGCTCAGCAGCCGCCCGGGACGGCCGGTGACACGATAGGTCATCCTCCGCCGCTTCCCGGTCCGCCGCCAATCTCCGAACCCTCATCAACGACGAAGGCGGTACCGGCCGCTTCCACGCCTCGGGCAAACGAACCGGCGTCCAAAGGCTACACCGGCGCATATGCGCCCGCCGGCACGCCGCCAACTCCGTACTCCACGGGTCCACTGCCGCTGTCCAGCGCGGGACCGGGGCTGAACGTCCCTGGTCCGGATGGCGTCTCGACACGAACGGTCAAAGCTGTGCCATGCGGGACCGTGGCGCGAGAAACCGATGGATTTACCACGTGTGTGGGAATCCCCGATCAAAGTCCGACGAGGCGTCGGCGCTAGAGCATTTTGCGGACAGGTTGCCCCCGGATTCGTGCGGGGCCATCCGGTCAAATCACAGATTCTTTATTCTTCCCCTGCCGTTAGCGGGGGTGCAAATCCGTGAGCGGCTCCAAATCTCTGATGGGGACGGAGACCTGGCACGATGTTCGCATCCATTGCTGGAGCATCGTCCCCAGCTTTGGAGCGCACATGGGCGAAGTTGTACGACTTGTTCCGAAATCCGAGCTTGAGCGGGCCCGTCTCATCCGAGAGGCTCGCGCGATCTATGAAAGCATATTCCCGCCGGCTGATCCCGTCAGCGAGCAGCGCCACCCCAAGAAATGAGCGGCGGCCGGGCGGCTCAGGCCCAAAGTTGCTGCTGCAATCGGATGGCGGAGAGCGACGTCTTGCGAGACTGTCGATAGAATAGGTTGATGATAATTTCCAACATGATCGACCCCTTTGTCTGAACGGGGACATCAGGACAGATCATCGTTTCAGGCCGGCGTCGTCGAGGCCACGAAATGGTTTCGCTGAATGGCCCGGAAAACCTGCCTAGGCAGGAATTGACCGGTACACACGGAAGCTTGCGGACCGATCCGCCTCTGGCGGCAACCGGCACGGCCGGCGATTGGCAACGCCATCGGCAACGTCACGCGTCGGGCGGCCTATGGCGCGCGATAGACATCGACCGCATGAGCTAAAAAGATGCCTGCGCTGAACAGAATGAGAACACCCGTGATCGCTTCGATCATTTGACGCGCCCTTTACTCGTACCTACTGGGTATTTGATAAGGGGCTTTTGTTTCGCGACCATTTCGTCAACCCGGCGAAATGGTTTCGTGGCTGTTCGTATGATTTTCCGGGGTCCGGGTTCCCACCAAACGACGGCAACAGTGCATTACGGCTGTCGGCCCGATCATCCCGGTCGCCCCGCGGCACGGCGCTGGTCAGTCATCGCTCAGCAGAAATTCTCGCTGCATGCGTTCGAGGACGGTCGACAGAGCTTCGTCGACCATCTTTCTATCGGCCTTGCCGAATTTGACGCCCCGGATGGCCCAATTTGGATCGCGGTTCGATTTCGGTCTCGCGTGCTGGACAATCACGCCAACGAAGTCTTCGCAGCCAGGCGTAGCCGTCCTGACGGCTTCCGAGATTGCCAATTCGAGCTCTGAGGTCGTGAGCGAAGCGCGGTGGTCCTTGTGCCACCATTTCCTCTTTGGCGGCACGGCGGGTGCCTGCTTCACGGGAGGCGCCTGCTCTACGGGCGGCGCCGATGCGGTTTCTTGTGGAGTTCCATAGCCGGGCGTTTTCCGCAACTTTTGTGCCTGCCGCGTGGCCCAAGAAGTTAACGCCTTGAAATTCCTGGCGACGATCGAAATAGCGCCGCCATCGCTGTCCTCCTTGGTCGCGTCGTGCAAAATCAGCGCAAGCAGCGCAACCCAGGAGCTTAGGATCAAAATCCAAGCGAACATCGTGCACACTTCGTCGTCTTCCGCGCAGACCGCGGATGTTTCCGCACCCTAGACGCGCCAATCTAGATAGCCATTAAAAAGCTCTCGGTGTTCTCGCAGGAAACGCAACGATAGGTCATCAGCTCGAACCGCGGGCTGCGAGGCTCCGAGAGGATCAACTTCATCATGCTGCTGCACGTCGTGCACGACAACTCAGCCAATCGGAAATGCGCACAGGTGGGCGTGGGTCGGGGTGTTGAGAGCATGGTCGCCTCGCGCATCGGTGGATACGCAACGCCACAAACATGCAGATTCTATCGGCCGCTTTTGAATCTCGGCCACTACTCCAAATTTCAAAACTGATCAACACTACTCAAATACGGATACCGCAAGCAATGCGCTGACCGAAACCCGCGCTCGCTGCGCCTGGCCCTGCAGCGGTCCCCTGGCTGATCCACTGGCAGGCCAGCGTATCGCCCGGCAACTGATTTGCCAACAGGGTGCGGCTGCGGCGCGCGATGGAATTTCGTCAGCCGGTCCGGCATTCGCGGCAGCGTTTCGGGATCGTGTCGTGGATCGGCAGCAGCGCGGGGCGAGGGCGCCCACCGAAGCCAACCGCCGCCTCACGCCCAGCGCTCGTTCTAGAGCATGATCCGGAAAAAGCCTGCCCCGCACTTGGATAGCGGGGTGGGCACCGGTTTTCCCTTAGCTAACAAACGCGGAACGCGTTTGCGCGGAGATCATGCTCAAACAAAAAGATAGAGCGCGATGACGATTCGAAGAAAAGTCATCACGCTCTAGGCAAGAAGCCGGAAGTTGAGCCTGGCGAAGCTGTCGCCGACGTCTTCAACCGTGCGCGCCTGGAAGCGGAGCCGTTTGGACATCATCCCCAAATAGAGACGCAGTTCCTCGTCGCTGTCTTTGATGTGGTTTCGAATTTCGCGGCGTTCAAACGCGGTGAGCAACGGGTCGGCGACCCGCCGCCAAGCCACCCTTTGCCATTCCTTCAGCTCACGGATCTTGCGGCTTAAGATATCAGGCTCGGTCATGCTGTCGGCCCGCGCTGGATAAAGAGCAGGGCTCAAGCTGTAGCGCTGATTCCTAAAGAATCCTTAATGGTAGCGAACGCCGCGGCGGCTCGACATTTCCGACCGATGCCGAACATGTCGTCGAGGATCGAAGCGCTCGATCCTCATGACGTGTTGAACCCGCTGCGCGATTGCAGCCCTTCCGTTCGAGCACCCCAAGCTCAGCGTAAGCGCGAACGTCGGACCCAATGTTGGCTTTGCCAAAGGGCTAGAACGGGCGCTCAAGATCGCTTGTGGCGACCTTGGTCATTGACGAACAGCGGAACGTATCACGCCGGAGATCGATTAGTAATTCGGCTGCACCTGACGGTGGGCCGCCGGTTCCATACCGGTAGTAATACGGTAGTGAAGAGCACCGCCAGTTGTGCGATGCAGTGGGCCACAAGGTGGGGCTTGGCAAAGAGTGGGTGATTGGTCGTGTTATTCAGAAAACACACAAGGGTTCGGCTCGGTGAGCGCCGACGCGAAGCCAAACTGTCGTGCCAACGTATTCTTGAAGAGATGGATTGCGAGCGACAGCTGCCCAAAGAGCATTGTGTAGCGAACGCTAATCCCGAAGACGAAGAAGAAGCGGCATTGCACTGAACCAACCTCGATGTGCGTAGCGCATCCAGCCGGCCGATAGTCCGGCCCTAGCCCCTAGCGCCAGAAGTCCTTGAACCGATCCGGCGATAGCTCGGTATACCTCACCGTGTGCTGGATATTCTTGTGACACAAGTACGCTTGCAGCGCTCGGGTATCATGTCCTTCATTGGCGAGCTTGTAGCCCGTGGCATGACGCAGCATACAATGATCCCAAATCGAACGGTCTCAAAGTTGTCGACTTGATCGCTTGGCTCGGGGTGTGGGGCCAAAAAAGTCGTGCGTCGGCTAGCCCATAGGACCTCTCGGAAAAAATTATAAAATTTCCGAAACACCGGCCGCGCCGCTAGCGCCAGTTGAACCGATTCGGTGATAGCTAGTTATCACTGTATGCGGTGATGGCCTTCTCGGCGCCAAAACGCAGAGTGGAAGGGACGGAATGTGGCGTGGTGTATTGGCTGCGGTCTTGATTGTCCTTGCAATCTTTGTCGCAAGACAAATCGCTAACGCTCAACCAGACCCTAATAAAGTGGCCGAAGATCGAACGACCACAACAACCAAGACTGAACCCTGTTGTCCGCGTACTCAGAAGACGATTACCGAACCACGTCCTGTTCGCCGGCTGTGCTGCCGAGATAGCGTGGGCTGTCGTCCCGCCGCGTGTCCTACCGTCAGGGTCAGGTGGCCGCGACCCGACAGATGGTGCCGACCCGGATGGTGTCGCCCCTGGCCTCGGCGACACTGCGATGGTTGGTTCGAGGCTCGCTGGGAGCGTCCGCCGTTCGACGACTGGGACGACAGGTGGCGATAGGCTCGACCCCCACCCCCGCCATAGCCCTTCTCAGCAACAATCATAAATTTTGCGAAATCCCCAGCGCCGCTGGGATTGGCCTTTATTTCCTTCTATGCCTGCGTGCATCCTCGTAGTAAGTGCCAGCGAGCACGAGAAAGGCGGCGAACATAATCCAAAAGGCGTAGTCGCTGATGATCGGAATTTCGACAAAGACGCCAACGACCGCAACCATTGCGATCACGATAGAGGCGATAGCTCCCCAGTCCATTTGCCCCTCCGGGGTGAATGGAAATTGATTGAGACTGCGCCTAGAGCATGATCCGGAAAAGTGGGTACCGGTTTTCCGAAAAGATCATGCTCAAACAAAAAGATAGAGCGAGATGACGATTCGAAGAAAGGTCATCACGCTCTAGGAATGGTCCTGTGCTGCTGTAGGTCAAAGTGCCAAAACCCTGCGCTTCGATGACCTCAACTCGGAGAATCGAGGTTACCCGTCAGAGTGGGGGTGCTTTGAAAAGCGCCCAGGCTTCCTTCTTAGAATATTGTTCGTCACGATTTTTCATTGCGGAATGTCGTCCGGCGGGCCGGCGCTAGCAAGC
>WNGJ01003609.1_pt1 | contig 15946 bp, 10 predicted proteins | sample 5400611 | NCBI WGS metagenome assembly WNGJ01 (sample SAMN13153375, study PRJNA577476) | soil metagenome | isolation source: 40 cm soil or saprolite under Garry oak tree replicate 1 | place: USA:California | collected 2016-06-15 | reverse complement strand
CGTTGCTCCTCATTTCTCAGGGACAACCTTTGCTCGCACAAGAGCTTTTTCCTTTTCGATCATGTTTTCTGCTCCACTCTCGTCTCTTTGCCTCCTTGCTTACTAGAAATCTTTACACACAATTCGGGATGGCATCTAAACTTGTACTCTCTCATCAATATTCCATGTCAGACCAAATCCGTGAATAAAGTTATCGACGGTCCTAAAAGTGATGTAGGCATCGTCGCTTAACCACCCATCTTTGATAATAATAAAGAGGAAAAAGGTGAGCGAAACAGCGACAAGAGTTTTTTCTTTTCCTTTTCCGCTTTGAGAAGCCCTGCTCTCTTGAAGATCATCGATTGCAGGAACAACTGCTTGCTGTGAGTCGGCTTGATCTGGTCGAATGGATGAAGACTGCCTTATGAGCGAATACCATATTCTTGTAAAGAAGCCTGATGAGAACCTGAAGAAACCTGGTATCAAAGCAGGAAAACGCTGCATCTTCGTGTGACTCCTTTTATATTATTCGTGTACATCACCTGCTCTACTCCGCCACGATTGTTTCGGGCTCTGGCTGCAAGGGTACAGCTTGCGAACCATCCTGCGTGTCGTTATTGGCATGCCCGTTAGCGCCCGTCAACATGGGCGTTGATGCAGCAGCTTGTTCTGCGTATGCGGAGACAGTTGGCAGATTGTTCTCCACAACCAGGCCGTTGTCGATGTAAATGTGGTATGGAAACATGGCAGGATCGAATGTACTGCTGTGAGAGACGAAGAAGATCTGTTCGAAATGCTGGGAAAGCAAAGTGCCAGTAACCAGGTCGACGAGGGCCTGCAAGCGGTCGTCGCTGGCAAGGCTCAATGGCTCATCTAACAAGAGGAAACCGGGAGCGGCGCTCACCTCACGCGGCAGGACGGCGATGGCAAATGCCAGGCGCAGTGCAAGGGAGATCTGGTCGGCAGCCCCTCCTGAAAGATCGGATTGCGAGATGTACTCGGCAGCGGCTGGCTCCCAGACGCTAAGCTGGAATGCGCCACCACCGGCAACGCCATCTTCGGGTTCAGTGGAGAGGCGCATATCATGATAATGCCCACGGGTGAGTAGTGGCAGCAGTTGCTGCATGTAATACTCGGTGCGTGGCAGCACCTTACGCATAAGTCGCTCAATGGCTGCGTCAATCAACAACCTACCATGTTTCTTCGTCTGATAGCTGCGTTCCTGCTGCTGCATGTGTTCGCGTGCCAGTCCCGGGTCAAGTTTCTCCTTGCCTGTATCAAGACGTGTACTGAGTTCCAGTTCCTGTTGTTCGAGCTGGCGTAGTTCTTCCTCAACAACGGCAAGCTGCTCTTCCAGGCGAACGCAATCCTCCGGTGAGTTCTCCCCGACCAGTGGCCAGACGGCAGCGATACCGGTAAGGGTGTAGGCTTTGGTGGGTGGCCGATTACGCTGGACGAGCATGGCAGCGATACGCTCATGGGCCTGCTCTATATCATGCTTGCATAGCTCTATCTTGGCCTGAGAAGCGCCTTCCTGTACCTTGAGTTGCTCTAGCTCGCTCAGCAAACCCGGCTCGTTAGCCTCCTGCATTTCATGCTCGCAACGAGCATGCAGAGCATGCAGGGTTTCGGCAAAGGGATTTGGAGGCATAATCCAACTGCCAAGGGTAGCACTACACTTTGCGAGTTGCCGGTAGAGCTCAGAAAGTGACTCCTGGCGCTCTTTGAGCACTGAGGCCTGGGCAGTGTGACGATCCTGGAGTTCGAGTTTACGGCCAAGGGTGATTTGCAATGCCTCGAGCTGTTTGCGCGCAGCAGCCTCGGCAGTGCTAACGGAAGCCTGCCCGAAAGAAACGCCTGAAGCCTGGACACGCTGGCGTAGAGAGTCCTGCAAGCTGCGCAAACCGTCTCGTAAGGTGAGTTGCTGCTGGCGCGTATCTTCGAGCTGCTGCATAGGGTTCCCAGCCTGGAAACGCTCGTGCTGCTCCTGCATCGCTTGTTTACGATGAAGGAGGACATCGAGGGTCTCCTGGTGAACTTTGAGTTGTGCCGCCAGCTCAGGTTGCAGGTCCATCCTGGCATCGAGAGTGGCGATTTCACTTGCCGCGGATTTGATAGCTTCTTCGACGTGGGCGTGTAATTCTGCATCTGAAGGCGTGGAAGATGTGGTCGAAGGCCGGGTATCTGCTGTGTCGTATGCGTTTGGCGCACTATCCAGGGGGATAGGTAACCCCTCCTGGCCCGCGGCTGTAGCTATCTCGCTGCGCAGGCGCTCAATGGTTTCCTGGTCGTCAAGTAATTTCTCGTCGATACTGTCCCAGCTCTCCCCCTTGCGCATGTCTTGTAGGCGTGCTTTTTCCTTGCGATGAGCAGCAACAGCTTGCATGGTAACATTGACCTGGTTACGGGCAGCGGCTACCTGGTTACGGGCTTCGTCGAGCTGCTGTTGCAGGTCGGCGCGACTTTCCTCCTGCACCTGCATTTGTTGCAGGAGATACGCAGCTTCTTCGACGGAGGACGGGACAACGCCGCCGAGAGAACGAATTTCATGTTCAATTTGAGCAAGATCGTCATGACTACCATTCATGCGTGCAGCGGTTTCGCGAGCAGCAACCATCATGCCGAAGCGGCTGATGGAATCCTGCATCTGCCGATTGGCTTCCTGCTCCTTCTCGCGTGTATTGCTATACTTTTGTAAGGTGAATCCCGCTCCAGCGAGGAGCAAAAGAGCGGCCACGCCAGCAATAGTGGCAAAAACATACGACTGGCGCAGCACTTCAATCAGGGCAGCGCCACCACATAGAATTAATAAGACAACACAGGCAATAAAGAGGCCAAGTTGTATGCTGGCGGTACGGCGGATTGCGAGGGCTGCGAGAGTGAGCTGCTCTTGCTGCTGGTGAGCAGCCATGACGTGTTGCTCGGTATCAGTGAGACCCTGGGAAAGACCTTTTACGCGCTGCCATTCTTCGAGCTGGCGATGGATGCTGAGTTGTTGCCAGCGCTTTTCTATAGCGTCAGCACGCTGCTGCACTTGCTGTGCTTCTTGCTCAACGAGTGCAAGTTCATGTTCAGTTTCTTGTAGCTCTGCTTGCACCTTTGCAAGTTCAGCACTATTTTCTTCGGCCTTTGAACGACCGGCAATCCTGTTGACACGTGTTTGCTCGGACAGTTCGAGGACGGTAAGTCGTTCAGATAGAGCCCGTAAACGCCGGAGACGCGCTTCCGTCTGGGGTCGCGTCGAGCGATGCTGTTCCTCTAATTCATGTTGGGATTGTTGTGTCTCTTCAATGAGCATGCGTATATGCATGACTTCTTCATCAAGTTCCACAAGCTGCTCTCGCATCCGCTCATCCTGTTTGAGTTCCTGCTCGAGCTCCTTGATAGCGTTGACGGCGTCAAGCAAATCCGCAGCCATACGCTCCAGGGTACCAAAGGAGCGGCTAAGCTCGGATAGGTCGCGCACACGTTGTTCGAGGGCAGGTAGATCTTCACGCTCGCGCCGCTCAATATCAGTAAGCTGGTGTTCGAGTTCAGGCAGTTCGCGCTGCGCCTCGGCGATGGTGTCGTAGGCGGCGATGAGTTCATCAAGTATGCTCTGCGCTTTTTTGAGCTGCTGTACGCGGCTCTGCTGGCCTTTGATTTCTGCGCGTTTGTGCGCAAGTTCTTCAAGCGCAAGTTCTTGTTCTGCGATTTCGGGTTCTTGCTGGCTAATTTCGTCGAGGTCTTCGCGAATGGTTACCGCATCGAGGGCTGCTTCGAGCTGACCGAGTTGGTTGCTCAAATCAGGTATGCGATTCTGAACTTCGGCCAGTTTGAGACGTTCAACACTTTCGGCGAGCAGGCGCTCATCTGTGCCGGTTACTTTGAACTGCTCGGACAGCCGGTTAAGTTTTTCAAGCCCAAGCAGTTTGCGCACGGTATCCTCGCGTTCGCTGCCACCCAGGTGTTCAAGGCGACTCAATGCTTTCTGCTCTATAAAGCAGGAGTTCCGCAATGTCGTCCCGTCGATACGGCCTATCTCAGCGATGATACGCGCATTGGCGGCTTCAAGGTTGGTGACGAGTTCTTCCTCTAGCATACCGAGCTTGTATACTTTGAGTGTAACAGCCTGGCCTTTACCGCGTTCGATGCTGCGTACGACGGTAAGTTCAGTTGGTCCAATCGTCAGTGTGAGCGTGACAGTAGCCTGGGTTTCACCATAGAGGATCAGATCGTCGTAGCGCCCTTCTTCACCTTGCGAACTTCTTTTTCGCTTGATGGCGAGGGATTCACCGTAGAGAGCAAAGTAGATGCTTTCAAACAAGGTTGACTTGCCTGCTTCGTTCGGGCCCTGGATCAGGATACTGCCCCGTTGGGGAAAGTGCAGGTTAATTTCTCGTAAGAGCCTGAACCGTTCGACTGTCAGATGTTTAAGAATTATCATGTATTTTTACTCCAAAGGTGAGTTGCCAAGCAGGTTATCCGCCTATCCGCAGGGCACTTGGGCGGCGCAAGCGTCCCCGCTCCTCTCTACCCCTCTCCCGCCCCTACGCGTCTCGCCCCTACGCGGGAGGGGAGGGTTCGCCTAGATGTAGCGGAGGGCGGTCAACAATTCCTCTTTGGTGGCCTGCAAGGCTTTTTGTTCCTGCTCGTCAGGAGCAGCAGCGATCCATTCGTCTGCAAGGGCGATCAGTTCTTCACGGGGAGAAAGGCGTTCGTCTCTCCGAGAAGCGCTCTCATCCCCGGCAATAGGTACCTGTCCGGTCAAGAATGAAAGGGCGCTTTCGTCAATTGCCAGGGCGAAACAATGTTCTTCTCCATATTGCCGTATCTGATTGAGATCCAGCTGATGATATTGGCTGCGCGTGAGTTCGCCTTCCAGTCGAAGTTGCACCATGGCATCATCAGAACATAATGGGCGAAGGCGTTCTAGAACACTCGAAGTGCAGTCAACATGGGATACTTCTATGTCCTGTGGCCAGAGCTCAGTTGTCTGTACAACAAGGCGGCGCAATTGGAGAGCATCTACGGCGATGTGCTTGCACCAGCGAACACCACCGGCAGCCAGGCCGAGAAAGACAAAACCCGGGTCATCATCAGGATCACTGAAGTCAATATGCTGCGTTGCTCCAGCTATGATGACATCACATTCGCCGATTGATAAGTGTCGATAGGCATGATGGTAGCCAGCCAGGATATAGCGAAATGTTGATTGCTCCACGATACTTGCACGGGTGACCTGGGCATGTATGTCGAATAAAGATGTTGCGGCGAAGCCTTCAATAGGAGCATGCAGCACAAGTATAGGGATAGCCACGCGCTCTATATCATCGTGTACGTGCATTCGCTTCAACGGATCCCCCTCCTGGCCGGCGAGGACACTGAGGCCACACATGCCGATGAGCGTACCTCGTACATCAAAAATAACGGGTTCGAGAGGTAGTTGGCCTGAAGTATACGCTTTCGAGGCGCCCAAAGATGGCTCGAAGTAGTGGAGCGCCCCTAAACGCGCATAGCTGATTTGGGGCGCGGGAGCAGACGAAACAAGTGCTGCTTCTCCGCCATCTCTCGCGGAGAGAGCTTCGACCGGCGTATCATGGAGACCACCAATAGCGAACGCTCGAATACCAGCCTGGCGCAATTGGGCGAGGCGTTCAGCAACAAAACTGCGGTCCTGCTCATCTGGATTGGTAGTATCAAAAAGGTCGCCAGCCTGCACAAAGAGATCGACACCTTGACCGATGGCAAAATCAGCCGCCTGCTGAAAAGCGCGGCGCAGTCGCTGCTTGTATTGCTCGCGCTTGCGAGGGTATTGACCCAATGCGGCAGATCCTAGATGGTTGTCGGCAGTTAGAACAAGCGTGACAACCCCACTTGCTTGCTCTTGCTGATCGTTATTTGATTGCATTAAAGCAGGATTCTGCTCCATATCTTTTGCACCATCGTCCTATGTTTGCCTACTGGGCAATCAGAAAAATAAACGCCGGTTACCTGGGGTTAGGGATAATATATCTACTCTAAATAGCAGAACTCCTAATTCGTCTAATGACGAGTCTACCATAAACTGCAATGTTTAAAAACTTGTAGCACAGAAATAGGGACTATTTGGGGAATGCCGAATCATTATTGGAGTTATCCAGGAAGACAAGTAATTATTCAGCAGGGGGTTCCAAGAGGCCTTGCAGGCCCCTTGGCGGGGTGCGGGGGCACCCCGCCTTTCTCCCTCACCCCGCCACCGGAGGCGGCACAAGAGAAAGGTCCCGGTACAAAAGTAATGGTCTTGTCAGAATCTGCAACGTTTCACTATTCAGAATAGTCTAATAAACAGAGTTTGGTTAATCTTCTAAATAATGCTGATTTCTTTATTATTAAGCAAGGGCACTGCACGCCATGAATAATACAGTTGGAGCAAAACAACTTTTTAAATTTAGTGAGGGGAGATCGGTGGAGGGGCTGGTACATCTCGACCGGGAGCGAGAGAACAGGCGAGTACTGCTCTCGTTTGCGAATAGTATCCAGGAACGAGATATTGTGACCTATGATCACTCGCGCAGAGTGGCAACATATGTACAACGATTGGCTCGCTATTTAGGCTGGAGCAGGCGCGATGCTCGTGATCTTGCCTTAGCGGCTTTAGTCCATGACCTCGGCAAAACGTGGATTGCAAACGATATACTACTCAAAGCAGATGTGCTTTCCGACGAGGAACGCCTGACAATGGAGCGCCATCCTGTAATCGGGGCGCGCATTCTGATCGGCTGCGAAGTGCATCCCTTTTACGTGGAAACAGTGTTGTATCATCACGAAGCATGGGATGGACGAGGCTACCCTACAGGCTTGAAAGGGGAGGAGATTCCCCTGAGCGCACGGATTTTGACCGTAGCAGATGTCTACGATGTTTTAACATCGCAGCGACCCTACAAAGCGGCTCTATCAAAGGATGCAGCACGAGAGCGCCTGTTGATCGGTTCGACGGCCAGCTTTGATCCGATGATTGTGCGCGCGTTCCTGCATCTTTTGGATGCTCAACCCGATTTTACTTTGCCACAGCGCATCTGCGCGATACCTACACCTGCGAACCACAAGTACCGGGCTATTGGGCGCGCTTAGAGCACAGCTGCGCCATCAATCTAAACGCTACATGATGTCGCGCAGCTCAAATACTGGCCCATCACGACAAACGAGTTTTGAGCCGGCATGGGTATCTAGTTGACAGGTAAGACATGCACCATTGCCACAGACCAGGGGCCGCAGCACAGCAGCCTGGGCGAAGTGCCTAAGACGCAACCGCTCGTGAGCACTATAGAGCGCCAAGGCTGTTTCATGTGAAACACTACAGCAAGCTGCATCTGCCCAATCCAGGTAATTTCCTAGCTTTGAAACCTGGCCCGTCAGATCTCCTTGCAGGCCTACGCTGCCATCACTGGTGATAACCTGGTATTCTGCCTCTGCAGGGAGCAATGCGGGGGGATAAATACCTACTGCATTCTTACTGTGTTGGATGATCGTTACCGCCAACTCTTGTTCAATCGCACTCTGAGCAAGGAACGTAAGCGCGGCAATATACTCCTCCTCACCGATCAACAAAAGATTCCTGACCGCGGGACGCACTATCCACCCGTGCCCCAGTGGCCCCAGGACATCTAGCAATGCACCCTCCTGTTGCTTTACCAGCCACGCAGTTCCACGTCCACGTACATACACGAGTAATGTGCAAAGTCCTTGCCTTCGTTGCACGCTATGGATAAAGAAAGGGCGACGTAATAGTGGATCGGTGGCCAGTGTGTCACAGCAGCGCACCATACAAAATTGGCCTGGCTGCGCTGCTTGAGCGAGTTGCGGTGCATGTACTTCTAGCAAATGCACCCCGCTATGTATCTCGGTATTTGCGGTGATGATGACAGTGGAGAGTCGCACTATCTTTTCCTGCTTGTGTTTATCTTTTTCCAGTAGTGTATCACAGTGACAAAATAACGTGTGACGGAAGATATCACAATTTCTTGACATTAGCACAAAAAAAGCTCGGAAAATGTGCATTTTGACCACATGTTGTGTTAAACTAGGAGAAGGGAGAGTGACAAATTTCGGAACACAATCCGTCCACATATAGATAGTCATTGATCAAGCCTAGATCTCCAGGAGGGTCTATTGTGCCCATTATATTTGATCGCAGCATCTGCCGTGATCTAAATGAGACTATCTCGCGTGAGTGGCTCATCACCAATGGACTGGGAGGATATGCTGCAGGCACAGTTGCGGGCGCGCTGACGCGTATGCAGCATGGTCTGCTCGTAGCATCACCCCGCGACGAATCTTCGCCACAACTTCTATTAGCGAAGATAGATGAAGAAGTACTTTTTGACCAGCGTACCTACTACCTTGGCACAAACGAGTACCGGGACGGAACCCTCAACCCGTCAGGCTTTGTACACCTTGAAACCTTTCGCCTCGAAGAAGGCTTTCCGATTTTTACCTACCGGCTCGGTGGGATCGATGGGATCCTGCTCGAAAAACGTATCTGGATGCCTCAAGGTCTTAATACTACTTATATTCAATACCGCGTGCTCCGCCCAAACGCTGAGCTTGGACATGTGTATAGAAATCCTAGCAGGAACGGCGTGGACAGGGCGTCACAATACAGCTACACGCGTTACCATGAACATCCCGATGCACAACAACGGGTTATCTCACTGACACTCCTGCCATTTGCCGCGTACCGACCATATAACGAACCTCAACGTGGGAACAATGAGTGGCACTTCCAGGTGCAAACCCACCAGGCGGAACCCATTCCCTATGAAGGCGTACAACAACAGCAGAGCCGCGCTGAAAGCGCCATGGCCGGTTGTACAATTCGCGCCTGGGATGGGGCACAACCATATCACATCTTTGCGGTTGGGCACGTAGACAGCGAGACAACCTTTATTCCCACGGGCGTCTGGTACTGGCATTTCTTACGACGGCACGAAGAGGCGGCAGGATTAGCCGCAACAGACGATCTATACCTTCCTGGCGTCTTTCGTGCTAAGCTTTGGCCTGGAGAGGACTCTTCCTTAACGATAATCGTTACCACCGAGGAACTGTCATCACAAATCTTCAGTACGAGCAAGCTCAGCCTTTCCTATAAGGATGCGGTAGAATACCAGCGCAGTTATGCGCAGCCACAGCGCTATTTTGGAGAAGGTGGTGAAACAGCACACACGCTTCCCATACTGCCTGTCACTCTCGCGTCGCATTCAACCGAAGAAGATGAGGAGTTCCTACGTCTCCTCCTACAGGCCGCAGGACGCTTTCTAGCAAAGCGCACTATAGCGCGTAGCGACTTTCCAGGCAGCCAGTCTCCGTTCTTTAATAACACTGAGAGCCTTCCTATTGTTATTCCCGGCTATTTCGATATGCAAGACAATACCCGGGATATGTTAATTGCCTTTCCAGGGCTGATAGTGACTACCAGGCGTTTCTCGGAGGCCCAGCGCATCTTGCGTGGTCTTGCACGCCATTTTAAGCAGGGACTGCTGCCGGACCGTTTACCTTCACCTGGTATTCCTTTAGGTGAACAAGACTATGGAAGCGTAGATACTACGCTCTGGTACTTCTACGCACTTGACCATTACCTGCGCGCCACTCGCGACTATGAACTGCTTGATGATCTCTATCAGCGCCTCGTCGAGAGTATCGACTGGTACATACAGGGCACGTATAACGGTATCCGTGTAGATCCATGTGACGGATTACTGGCAGCGCAACAGGCAGGAAAAGCGCTGACCTGGATGAATGCCATCGTCAAAGATGTTCCTGTTACACCCCGCTATGGCAAACCTGTCGAGGTCAACGCTCTGTGGTATCATGCGCTTTCTCTCCTGCGCGAATGGTCCCAATTACTCTTGCAACAGGGAAGAATTCGCCATGGCACTAGCTATTACAAAGAGCAAAGCCTGCAAGTTGAGCGTAGCTTCAACGAACGCTTCTGGTACCCTGCAGGTGGCTATCTCTATGACATAATAGATGGACCGGATGGGGATGATCAGAGCCTTCGTCCGAACCAACTGCTGGCATTTTCTTTACGCTATCCCGTGTTGGACGAAGAGCGTCGCAGAGGGGTACTGGAACTTGTCACGCGGCAGCTCGTTACGTCATTTGGATTGCGCAGCTTAGCTCCATCTGAAGTAGGCTATCGAGGCCAACTCCCGGAAAATTTGGAGGATCAGCAACGTATCTTATACCAGGGCAGCGCGTGGCCCTGGTTAATCGGGCCCTTTACTGATGCTTTGCTTTGCATGGAGGCACCGGCTACCTCGACAGAGCAGTATAATAATGCATGCCTGGAGCGGGTATGGCGCCGGGGAATCCAGTTACTTGAGCCATTTCGCCAGGAACTCAGCCGGGGCATGTTGGGCATGTTCGCTGGTGCATATGAAGCTGACTCGCCACAGAAGGCCGGACACATGGCTGCATCCGCCCCCAGCATTGGAGAAATCCTGCGCGTGTATAACCTTCTAGCGCACCTGGGTGTCAGCTATCAACATCATGCGCTCTTAGTTTGAGTGCAACGCTGTCACTTCTGCACATTTTTCCACCAAGTTATCCACATCGAATGTGGATAACTTTTGGAAGTGAGAGTGGTAAAGACGAGAGGTAGGGATAATTATTTCGCCCCGACCTCATAAACCTGGTGGATAACTTTTCCACACCCTACGCATTTTGATCATTGACTGCCAATTTTTCCACATTCGATGTGGATAACTTTTCCACACTATGCACATCAGGCCGAAAGACATCTACTTTTCCACAAATCCGGTGGATAACTTTTCCACATTCCGGCAGAGATTGTCAGGTCAGCGGACTTTTCCACAAATCCGGTGGATAACTTTTCCACATTTTCCACAAAACTTACTGTACCGATATTTGACAAAGAAACAAATATGGATTCTATATAAACTATTAAGAAACGGTTAAGAAGCAAAAAAAAGTGGATAAATCGGTCAAATTTGTGGACAACCCTTCAGGAATGTGTATAAGTGATTTGATTCTCTTCCCCTACTTATTATCTCAAATAAATTCTCGCGTAAAATTCCGCAACTTTCACCTGCCAAGAACTTTCCTACAATTCTAGTAAATATCTTTTCATGCTCTCCACGCTCAAACCATAAGCCCAGCTTTTATCCACATCTGCGGTGAATAACTTATTAACATATTTTTCAAAAAGGGATAGCCACCAAAACTTATCCACCGAGCGGTGGATAAGTTATCTCCGCGCTGACAGATCATCGGATTACCTCAGCATGGTTATCCCCATTACCTCTGAGAATATCCACTATCCATCCACGCCTATCCCCGCTCTATCCACCACTGTATAACATGGGGATAACTTATCCCCATGTTATACAGTGGCTCTAGAGGCTGCTAGCAGCCTGCACCAAAACAGTTCAGCGAGTTTTTTTGGAAACCTATCCACTTATCCACAGAGCCTACTACTACTACGTAATACTTTTGATTTTAAAAGAAAAAAGAATCATAGTATATAGGGACTGTGGATAAGTGGATAAGTTACTAATCCCTGACGGATGCGTTTCAGTTTTTGCATGGATCATTAAGGACTCTAAGCATGTGCGCTGGTGCACTGCTCTGCGTTGTGCTGATTTTCCTGTGACCCGGTATCCGAAAAGGCTGTATTTTCGTGTTAACTAATAGTACGATTGTAAGAATTTTTGCCATAACGGCGTATATTATGTATAGTAGCGCGACTTTCTGCGGTATGGCTCGTTATTATATCTGGTGTGAGATAAAACGGTCAATTTCACCAACCATGTTTGTCCGAAAGGACGCGTCATGGCATCGCTTATCGAAACAATTAAAGCAAAAATAGACGTGGTGGATGAGGTTGGTTTGGTGGTTGCTTTACGGAAATCGGGGAAATCTTTTCAAGGGCTTTGTCCGTTTCATAATGAGCGCACGCCATCGTTTTATGTCTTTCCAGAGTCACAAACCTGGCGTTGCTTCGGTTGCCATGAGGGTGGAGATATCTTCACCTTCGTTGAGAAACAGCAGGGAATGGATTTCCGGGAGGCTTTACTCTACCTGGCGGAGAAGGCTGGCATTTCGGTTGAAGAGTATAGTAGTCCGAACCCTGAGCAGGAGCGTGAAACGAATGCTCTCAAGGAGCGGCTGCGCAAGCTCAACGAAGATGCGGTGTTGTGGTTCCACCAAATGTTGCTGCGCTCGAAAGAGGCCGCGGATGCCCGCGCTTATTTGCAGAGCCGCGGCATCTCGTCCGAGTCGGTAATTGCTTTTAGTCTTGGTTATGCACCGGATCACTGGGATGCTTTGAGCAGCTACCTGCTTGGACAAGGATATACCGAGCAAGAGTTGGCTACCGGCGGATTGGCGCGTCCACGCGAGATGGCAAAGGTGGGAGCGAGTACAATGGGGGGAGAGCAAAGTGGCGGGGTCTACGATTACTTTCGAGGACGTATTATCTTTCCCATCCGGGATATGCGAGGTCGGGTGATTGGGTTCGGCGGGCGTGCTCTGGGCGAGGGTCAGCCGAAGTACCTCAACTCACCTCAAACGGTACTGTTTGAAAAAAACAGTGTATTGTACGCCCTGGATATGGCGCGAGATGCCATAAAGCTGGCAAAACAGGTCATTATTGTTGAAGGGTACGTGGACGCGGTTATAGCTCATCAATACGGGACAAAACAGACGGTAGCATGTATTGGCAGTGCTATCACTGAAAAGCACATTCAACAGCTGAAAAAACTTACAAAGCAAGTTACACTCGCTTTGGATCCGGATGCGGCGGGAGTGGCCGCGACTGAGCATGGTATCCAGGAAGCATTAAAAGCCTTTGACCACAAAATAGTTCCTGTGCCATTATCAGCAACACCAGCAGGGCGCTCGAGTAAAGATCCTAACAATGCACGTGGCATAATCAGACTGGAAGAACGGGTGGATGTAGAGATTAATGTGCTGCGACTCCCAGTTGGTAAAGATCCCGACGAGGTAATAAGGCAAAATTTGGCGTCATGGAACTATGCTGTAGCTCATCCGCTCCCACTAATTGATTATTACTTTGAAGCGAAAACTGCAGACCTTGATTTACAGAAACCAAGTGATAGAACTGAGGCTTCAAAGCGTTTACTTCCTGTAATAGGTATGATCCGTGATCGTGTCGAACGAGAAACCTACGTTCGAAAACTTGCTCCTATGATTAGAGTCGATGAGGTTGCTCTACTGACAAGCTTGCAAGATATGCTAAAGGAGCGGTTATCTGCCGGTGTCATCGCGGAATTTTCAGATCGCGCACGGCAACAACGCCCAATTGGAGGCGTCAAATCGCCAGGGGAGATGTCCCTCCATGAAGAGCAACCTGGAGTCGGCAGTGGATCTGCAAGCAGCAACGAGTCCGGTGAAGCGGAGGAGGAAGAAGCAACACGCAGTTCCAGGGCAAATGACCGGCGAGAGCAAGAGTTACGGACATTTGGACTTGACAAACGTATTAAGGATAGGATAAAATGGGAGGACTACCTGATTGGGCTACTCTTGCAGAATCCTGGGTTATGGCCGCATGTTTGTGGTATAATAAACGATGGTGACTTTGCAGGGACAGACACGCGAGAGTTGTACCACATTTTCAACTCAGTGCATCAACGTGATTCTTCCCCCTTATTTCAATCCTTTGAACAGTTTGTCCCTCCTGCGTTGCTGGAAACGGTAGCACGAGCGCGGAGGAATGTTGAATCGAGGTCTCCCCTAGACGGAGCCGGACTGGTTAAGGCAGCAGTCCAATGCGCTACACGGCTCAAGCGTGCACGTTTAATACAATCGAATACGGAATTGCAGTACCTCATGCGAGGTGCGACAGAAGCTGGGGACGGTGCAGTCAAGCAACAACTCCAGCGACAATTATTGGATATTCACAGGCAATTACGGACAATTGATTCGGCAATGCATTTGCAAGGTTAAAACTTCTACAAATGCTTGCTTGTTCGGACCAATTATGGAGAATCGAGGAATCATCTTAATTAAGAACTACCTTCCATTCCTCCTGAGTTATAGTGGAGGAATGGGCATTAAGTAGGATCAGCGGGCAGGGTTTATCGTTTTTATAAGTTTATCATCGCCTGTTTTGCTGAAGGGGGAAAGAATGGTGAATCAGGAGCAAGAAGTGCTTGAACTAGTTAACAATGAGCGCGTAGTACACACGGAACCATTGAATGACACTATGTTTACTGTTGGATCATTTGTTGACGAGTCCATTTTGGGCGGTAAAGACGAAGTTTTTGAAATTGATACTATAGGTTTAGATGCTCATGCTACTACGGGAGGAAGCTTTGTAAGCCCTGCCGATCAGTCTGAGCCATATAACCTGTTTAAGCTACGGGACGAAGAAGCTATGGACGCCCTGGATCCAACCAAGGAGCCACCAGTAGACTGGGAGCCTGGACCTGAGGACGAGGTAGAAGTCGAGGCCATGGCTCACACGAAGTGGGACGACCTGCATGATGGTTTTGGTATAGTTGTTGCCGACCTGGAGAGCAGCCTGGATGACCCGGTACGCATGTACCTGCGCGAGATCGGACGTGTTCCCCTGCTTAGCGCGGAGGAAGAGGTGCGGCTGGCGCGGCGTATGGAGCGCGGCAGGTTGGAACTGCTCAAGCCAGTGATAAGCCGCGACTATAGGATTATTGAGGATGGCGAAGAGGCCCAGCGTCGCCTAACCGAGGCCAACCTGCGGCTTGTTGTCAGTGTGGCAAAAAAGTATATCGGCCGGGGGATGAGTCTGCTGGACCTGATCCAGGAAGGCAACATCGGCTTGATTCGTGCTGTTGAGAAATTCGACTACACGAAAGGCTACAAGTTTAGTACATATGCCACCTGGTGGATTCGCCAGGCGATCACACGTGCTATTGCGGACCAGGCGCGCACAATTCGCATCCCTGTACACATGGTGGAGACGATCAATCGCCTGATTCGTATCAGCCGCCGTTTGCTGCAAGACCTGGGCCGTGAACCCACGTCCGAGGAGATTGCGGAGCAGATGGAGATCAGCCCTGAGAAGGTACGCGAGATCATCAAGGTCAGCCAGGAGCCAGTGAGTTTGGAGACGCCGATTGGCGAGGAAGATGATAGCCACCTGGGTGACTTCATTGAGGATCACACTGCGCTCGCTCCTGCCGATGCCGCCAGCCATCAACTGCTCAAGGAGCAGGTGGAGGATGTGCTCGAGAGTCTGACCGAGCGCGAGCGCAAGGTTCTCCAACTGCGCTTTGGTCTGGATGATGGCCGCAGCCGCACGCTGGAAGAAGTGGGCAAAGAGTTCCATGTCACGCGCGAACGCATCCGTCAAATTGAAGCCAAGGCTCTGCGCAAGCTCCGTCATCCAAGCCGCAGCCGCAAGCTGAAGGATTACCTGGACTAAATAACAGTTTAAGCGTTTGTCAAGAATCGTAGGGGCGCGATGCATACGGCATCGCGCTTTATTTTTTTGCGGGGAACCCGTGCTGGGAAAGCTGCCGTGTTAGGGGTCAGCGCATCCAAACCTGAAAACTGTACGCTAAGGTTGAATACGTTGACCCCCTTAAGAACGCCCAATCTGTTTGAGGAACACGTCGTCGAGCGTGGGCCGAGAAAGTGAAATCTCGCGTCCCCCCCATACCTGCGCCGCTGAGCGACCTGAGTATGGCCAGCAACGCCTGCTCGACGTATAGCCCCTCATCGGAGGAGCGGCTGCGGTGCGTTCCGCCTGCCTACCGTACCGAGTTGCGGTTGTATACCGCTCGCGCCCACAGGTATCCGATCAGGGTGAGGCCAACGCACCAGGCGACGGCGAGGACGGCGCTGTTTCCGATCGGGGTCCCCAGCAACAGTCCCCGCAGCGTGTCGATGACGGGGGTGAAGGGCTGGTACTCGGCGAACCAGCGCACCCCGACCGGCATCGAGTCCGGGCGGACAAACGCACTGCTGGTGAGCGGTAGCAGCAGTT
>WNGJ01003608.1_pt1 | contig 15946 bp, 12 predicted proteins | sample 5400611 | NCBI WGS metagenome assembly WNGJ01 (sample SAMN13153375, study PRJNA577476) | soil metagenome | isolation source: 40 cm soil or saprolite under Garry oak tree replicate 1 | place: USA:California | collected 2016-06-15 | reverse complement strand
CGACTGCGGCGTGCAGCATGCCGAAGTTCATCCCCGCATCCGCAAGCCTGGAGAATCCCCACAGCAGCGCGACGTGGCGGAACATCCGCTGCACCTTCGGCTGACGGAGGATGTGCGCCGGCAGGTGGATGAAGTCCCGGGCGAGGCGGGTGGTGACCGGCCGGCGGATCAGTGCGCTGCCGAGGAACAGCAGCGCCATGCAGCACGAGCCGACGATCGGCTGGATCAGGAAGGCGAAGACGCTGGAGGTGGCCAGCACGACGCCGGCGCGGGCGGTGAACAGGCTCGCGGCCAGCGTCAGCGTTCCCGGCATCCGCCGGCCATGGATCCATCGCAGCAGCACGCACAGGTAACACCAGCCGACGGCCAGGCCGAGGCCCAACGTCAGGCTGCCGACCCGCAGGCCGACGTAGAGCAGCGCGGTCGGCACGGCCGTGGTCTCGACCAGGAGTCGGGCGCCGCGCAGCAGCGCCGCCCGCAGCGGCGGCATCTCGATCACGAGGGACCCGGAATGCGCGTCGTCGCTCGGCATCGGCTCATCCTGCCGTCGGCTGCTCGCCATCGCCTACTCCGGTCGGATCGCGCTGCCAGCCACCCGGGCCGCCAGGCTGGTCTGACCCTACCCACCGCCGGCCGTCGCCATTCGCCGAGCGGTTCGTGCCCGCCCACTTCGCCGGCCGCGTGGGCGACGGTGCCAACGAGGCGCGGCGATCGTCTGCCTCGGTGGCCCCCGGCCGGAACGAGCTCGCGACGGTGGGCGAGTGGGCGAGCAGGACCACCCCCACGACGATCAGCAGGCCGGCTGCCGCGACGCCGGCGAGGCTGCCCGGGGAGGTCGGTGGTGTGGCGTGGAAGGCGAAGACGCCGAGCAGGTAGCCCGCGATCGGGCTGGTGATCGTCAGTGCCGTCAGCGAAGCCGCCAGCGGGCCGCGGGCGAACGAGCTCTGTGACAGCAGCAGGGCGGTCGCCGCCGACGCCGCGACCAGGTAGCCAGGCCAGTCCCGCGCGGTCGCCAGCACCCCGTTGTTGATCAGCTCAAAGGTGGTCACCTTGATCGCGGCCGCGCCGAGGCCGGTGAACAGGCCCGCCGCGATCGCCAGCAGGACCGCCCGCCGGACGGGGGACCGCCGGACCCAGCTCGCGCCGGACGCGGCGACCAGGACGGCGGCGGCGGCGGAAACGACGATCGTGCAGAGCAGGAGGCGTGGACGATCCGGCGTGCCGGTCGTCGGCACCGCCCCCTGGACGGCGAGCAGGACGACCAGCCCGCCGCAGACGGCCGTCGCGCCGAACCACTCCCGCGCGGTCAGCCGCCGGCGCGTGCCCACTGTCGACAGCAGCAGGGCGAACAGCAGCTGGGTGACCATCAGCGGCTGGACCACCGCGGTGGACCCGAAGTGCAGCGCGACGGCCTGGACGAGGTAGCCGAGCGACTGGATGACCCAGCCGAGCCGCCACTCCGGGTCGTGCGGCAACCGGCCGATGACCGCCCGGTCCAGCAGCCGCCCCCCGACGAGGCCAGCGTCGGCCACCCGCGCATCGCGGTGTACGGCGCGCTGCTGGAGCACCGCGCCCCCCGCGAACATGGCGGCGGCCAGCAGGCTCAGGGCCACGACGATCAGCACGGGAGGCGCCAGGGCTGCAGCGTGGGCCGAACCGGTCGGGCGGACCCGGGTGGGACGGCGCGACGGGCCGGCGGCCGCAGGATCGGCCTGGCGCTCACCCACCCAACGCTAACCCTCGACGCACCGCGGCTTCGAACCCACCCGCCATGCGGGCCGGAACGGGCGCGGGAGGGCGCCCGCGCTCGGGAGAGCTCCGCCGGGGCGGCCTCGCGCGCAACTCGACCCGGTCAGGCCGGCGTGTCGGCGGAGGCCGTGGAGGGAAGCGTCGCCGTCGCGATCTGCCAGGCGCGGTCGAGCCCCGCGGCGAGGCAACCATCGACGACGGCGTCCGTCCCCAGCGCGCTGACCCGCAGCTCCGGGAGGACCGGGGCGAGCCGACGCACCTCGCGCGCCACGGCGTCGAGGAAGCCGGCCGCCCGCCCCACTCCCCCGCCGACCACCACCAGCTCGGGGTCGGCGACAGTCACCACCGCGCAGACGGCCCTGGCCACCAGCAAGGCCTCGTCGGCGACGACCCTGGCCGCACGCTCGTCGCTCCGCTCCGCCGCGGCGAACACACCCCGTGCCGACACCCGACCGCCCATCCCCGCCCGGCGCGCCGCGCGGACGATCCCGGCCGCCGACGCCGCCGCCTCCAGCCGGCCCCGCCGGCGGGCGTCTCGCGCGTCGAGGACCTGCTCGCCGTCCATCGGCAGGTACCCGATCTCGCCCGCGGCGCCGTGGGCGCCGCGATGCAGCCGGCCGTCCAGGACGAGACCCATGCCGATGCCGGTGCCGATCGAGACAAATGCGAAGCTGTCGACGTCGCGGCCGTGGCCGTGCGCGCGCTCGGCGAGCGCCGCCGCGTTGACGTCGTTCTCCAGCATGAGCGACGCGCCGAACGCCCCGCGGAGCTCGGTCAGCACGACGGGCTTGTCCCAACCGGGCAGCGAGCCGGCCAGCCCGAGCGCGTCCCGGCGGGGGTCGTAGACACCCGGGCTGCCGAGCACGGTCTGGGTGACGTCCGCCGCTTCGACACCGGCGTCGGCACAGAGGCTCGCGGCGAGCCGCCTGAGCTCGACGACCCTCCCGTGGCCGCTGGACGCCTGGGTCCGCAGCGACGATCTCGCCCGCACCGTCCCGGACAGGTCGCTGATCGCCCCGCGCAGGAACTCGCGGCCGACGTCGAGGGCGAGCACGTACCCCGCCTCCGGCCGAACCTGGTACAGGGTCGCGGCCCGGCCGGGAGAGCCGGTCCGTATGCCGGATGTACGGACGAGACCGGCTCGTTCGAGGTTCGCCAGTGCCAACGACACCGTCGGCTTGGACAGGCGGGACAGCCGGGCCAGCTCTGCGCGGGAGACCTCGCCCGCGCGCCTGATGTGGTCCAGCAGCAGCTGCTCGTTCAGGGCCCGGATCAACTGCTGTCGAGCCGGCAATCCCCGTCCGCCCCCTGCTGTCACCGGTCGACCTCCTCGCGGCCGGACGGCCTGGATCGTTACCTGGGCGTTCTTGCCGTCCGCTGAATGATAGTCTACTTTCCTAACTATTATCGGTAGCCGGCCCCGAGGAGCGGTTGATGTGCTCGCCGGTCGTGCCCGCACCCGACTGCGGCGGAGCCGAGATCGCCGCCGAAGCCGGCGGAGGCCGTCCGGCTCGGGCTCGCCTCGACGGCGACCGGCACTCCACGGGTGGACGCGTCGGGGCGAGCCTCATGGGTGGGACCCGGGCCACGCGGCGCGTCAGGGCGAGTGCTCATGAAGGTCACCGCCGGTTGCTGCCCAGGTCCCGTATCGCGCTCCCGCAGACCTCGCCAGCTCGGCCCCACGGGCTGGCTCCCGCCGCCGACCGTGCCGGGACCGCGGCATGCCGCATGACCGACCAGATCAGGAAGGGACCGTCAGGATGAGGCGAACAACCACTCTCGCGGCCGCCGCGATGTCGTTCAGCCTGCTGGTCGCGGCCTGTTCGAGCGGCTCGCAGACGTCCACCCCCAGCAACGCGGGCAGCGCCAGCGCGGAGCCCGGCAGCACCGAGAAGGCCGCGCACAAGCAGGGCGGCACGGTCACGATCGCCAACACCCAGGGCCAGACCTGGACCTGCCACTTCAACCCGTTCAACCCGGCGGTCAACCCCGAGTCGATCGGCTTCGTGTACGAGCCGCTGGTCTTCGTCAACCTGCTGAAGGACCAGGCCGAGACCCCGATGCTGGCCACCTCGTACCAGTGGGGCGAGGGCAAGAAGTCGATCGTCTTCACGATGCGCGACGGCGTGACGTGGAGCGATGGCCAGCCGTTCAGCGCCGACGACGTGGCGTTCACCTTCGAGCTGATGAAGAAGGTGCCCGCGACGGATCTCTACGCGCTGTGGACCGCCGCCGGACTGCAGCAGGTGACCGCCAGCGGCAACAAGGTGACGATGACCTTCGACAAGGCCGCCCAGCCGTACTTCTTCAACTTCGCCAACCAGATCGGGATCGTGCCCAAGCACGTCTTCTCGACCGGCGAGGCCGCCGCCCACCCGGACACCTGGAACGACCCGAACCCGGTCGGCACCGGCCCGTTCGTCGTCAACCCCTGCAGCCCCAACAACATCACCTACACGGCGAACCCGAAGTACTGGCAGGCGGGCAAGCCGTACATCCAGAAGGTGCAGTACCCGGCCTACCTGGACAACGGTCCGGCCAACCTCGACCTGACCAACGGCAAGGCGCAGTGGGGCAGCCAGTTCATCCCGAACATCAAGCAGTTCTACCTGGCGAGGTCCAAGGAGAACCACACCTGGTCGCCGCCGGTGACCAACGTGGCGATCTTCCCGAACCTCGACCCGTCGCATCCCGCGACCAGCAAGCTCGCGGTGCGGCAGGCGATCGCCCTGGCCATCGACCGGACCCAGATCGCGGCGATCGGCGAGGGTGGCCAGCAGCCGGCGGCCAACCAGACCGGCGTCGTGGTGCCGACCTTCCAGAAGTACTACGACCAGGCGGCGGTCGCCGCCGCCGGATACGACAAGCCGAACGTCGAGAAGGCGAAGAGCCTGATGGCGAGCGCCGGCTACTCGCCGTCGAACCCGCTCAAGCTCTCCATCATCTCGATCACCGGCTACACCGACTGGGACGCCTCCCTCGCGGTGGTCAAGCAGCAGCTCAAGCCGATCGGCATCGACCTGACCGTGTCCGACCTGGCGATGCAGACGTTCGACGACCGGCTGTTCAACGGCAACTTCGATCTCGCCTACTACGGGGAGCCCGGCGGGCCGACGCCGTACTACGAGTTGCGGCAGATCCTGCACTCGAAGAACTCCGCGCCGATCGGCAAGCCGGCGAGCTTCAACTACGAGCGGTACAACAACCCCGAGGTCGACGCGCTGTTCGACACGTACCCCACCGCGGACGACGCCGGTCAAGTCGCGATCATCAAGCAGGTCGGGGCGGCGATGCTCAAGGACATCCCGATCATCCCCACCACGGAGTCGGTCGACTGGTTCCAGTACAACACCAAGGACATCGCCGGCTGGCCGACCGAGCAGGACCCGTACGCCCAGCCGTCCGCGTACAGCGTCCCCGACACCGGTCAGGTGCTCCTGCACCTGTACTCGAAGTCCGTCCAGTAGGCCCGCGGCCGGCGGGTCGACACCGGGGGCGCGGTCGGCGAGGGTGAGCGGGAGGAGGTGGTCGCCGTGAGGTACCTGCTCCGGCGGCTCGGCTTCTTCCTGCTCACCCTCTGGATCGCGCTGACGCTGAACTTCTTCATCCCGCGGTTCATGCCGGGCAGCCCGCTGCAGGCGCTGCGCGATCGCACCCACAACAAGCTCTCCCCGGCCGCGCTCGAGCAGATGCTCACGTCCTACGGCTTCAGGCCGAACCAGAACCTGGCGGTCCAGTACGTCGACTACCTGAAGAACATGGTGACCGGGCAGTGGGGTGTCTCGATCGGTGCCACCCTCGGCGAGCCGGTGACGCGCATCGTCGCGCAGGCGCTGCCCTGGACGCTCGGGCTGGTCGGCACCGCCACGGTCCTGGCATTCGCGCTCGGCTCGCTGATCGGTGCGGTCGCGGGCTGGCGCCGGGGCGGCAAGCTGGACGCGCTGCTGCCGCCCGTCTTCGTCGTGACGTCCGCGCTTCCGTACTTCTGGGTCGGGCTGCTGTTCATCCTGGTCTTCTCGGTGTGGACCAACGGGCTGCTGCCGAGCGACTTCAACTACGACACCGACCTGCAGCCGTCGCTGTCGCCGGCATTCGTCGGGAACGTCCTGCAGCACGCCGTCCTGCCGGCGGCGACGATCCTGGTCACGTCTGTCGGCGGCTGGATCCTGACGATGCGCAACAACATGATCACCACCATTGCCGAGGACTACGTCCGGATGGGCCGCGCCAAGGGCCTGTCGAACTCGCGCATCATGTCCACGTACGCCGCCCGCAACGCGATGCTGCCGAACCTGTCCGGCTTCGCGATGTCGCTCGGCTTCGTCATCTCCGGCGCGATCCTGGTCGAGTACGTCTTCAACTACCCGGGCCTGGGCTACCTGCTCTACAGCGCGGTGCAGAACACCGACTATCCGCTGATGCAGACGCTGTTCATGCTGTTCACCGTCGCCGTCCTCGTCTCGGTGCTGCTCTGCGACTTCGCCATCGCCTGGCTGGACCCGCGGGCCAGGGCGAAGGGGTAGGCCGCGATGACCGCCCTGCTCGTCGACACCACCCCGGCGACCGGTGCCCCCAGCCCGGTCCGGCGCCGGGCCGGGGGCGGCCTGTGGACCGCCGTCCGGACCAACCCCAAGGCCTTGACCGGCCTGATCATCTTCCTGGTCTTCTGCGTCCTCGCCGTGATGCCGTGGCTGTTCACGCCGGTCCGGCACCCGAACGACCTCGCCTTCCCGCCGGCCCTCGGCCCGTCGCCGCAGCACCCGCTGGGGACGACCACGCTGGGTCAGGACATCTTCGCCCAGCTCGTGTACGGCACCCGGCAGTCGCTGGTGATCGCGCTGGTCGCCGGCTTCTTCGCGACGGTGCTCTCGGTGCTGGTCGGGGTCTCCGCCGCGTACCTGGGCGGGGTCGCGGACGAGGTGCTGTCGATGCTGACCAACGTCTTCCTGGTCATCCCGACGTTCCCGCTGATCATCATCCTGGCCACCTACGCCGGCAAGGGCACGCTGCTGGTGATCCTCGTCGTCCTGGTCGTCACCGGCTGGTCGTACGGGGCGAACCAGCTCCGCGCGCAGACCCTCTCGCTGCGCAACCGCGACTTCCTCGAGTCGGCCCGGGTGCGGGGCGAGCGCCGCACGTACATCATCCTGGCCGAGGTGCTGCCTACGATGACCTCCCTCATCGTGGCGAACTTCCTCGGCGCGGCGCTCTACTCGGTGCTGACCGCGGCCGGACTGCAGTTCCTCGGGCTGGGCGACCCGAACTCGGTCAGCTGGGGAACGATGCTCTACTGGGCGCAGAGCCAGCAGGCGCTGCACACCGGCCTGCCGCTGTGGTCGATCGCCCCCGGCCTGTGCGTCGCCCTGCTGGGTGCCTCCTTCGCCCTGATCAACTACGCGTTCGACGAGATCAGCAACCCGGCGCTGCGACCGGTGAGGAGGCCACGTGCCAGCCGCGCGCGTTCTCGCCGTTCGTGACCTGCGGGTCGAGTACGCCACCGGGCGCGGGCCGGTGGTGGCCGTGGACGGCATCACCCTCGACGTCGCGGCCGGCGAGTTCGTCGGCGTGGTCGGGGAGTCCGGCTGCGGCAAGTCGACCATGCTGTTCGCGATCGCCCAGCTGCTCAGCCCCCCGGCGGCGATCACCGAGGGCAGCGTCACCTTCCACGGGCAGAACCTGGTCACGATGACGAACAGGCAGTTGCGGGCGCTGCGGTGGCGCGACTATTCCGTCGTCATGCAGAGCGCGATGAACGCGCTGAACCCGGTCACCACGATCGCCGCCCAGTTCAAGGACGCCCTCGACGCGCACGGCACGCTGTCCAAGCGCCAGATCGCGGAGCGCTCGGTCGAGGTGATGAAGCTGGTCGGCATCGACCCGATCCACCTGCGCAGCTACCCGCACCAGCTCAGCGGCGGCATGCGGCAGCGGGCGATGATCGCCATGGCGCTGCTGTTCACCCCGGACCTGGTCATCATGGACGAGCCGACGTCCGCTCTCGACGTCGTCGCGCAGCGCTCGCTCATGGTGCAGATCAAGGAACTGCAGCAGCGGCTCGGCTTCGCCGTCGTATTCGTGACCCACGACATGTCCCTGGTCAGCCACTTCTCCGACCGGCTCCTGGTGATGTACGCGGGCCAGGTGGTCGAGACCGGTCCCACCCGGATCGTCTTCGACACCCCCGCGCACCCGTACAGCCGCGGGCTGCTCGACGCGTTCCCGTCGATCCGTGGCCCGCGGGTGACGCTGACCGGGATCCCAGGCAGCCCGCCGGACCTGATGCAGCCACCCTCCGGCTGCCGCTTCCACCCGCGCTGCCCGGTCGCCTTCAGCGACTGCAGCCAGGTGGAGCCGGAGCTCTACCAGGTAGGAGCGGTGCAGGCGCGGTGCCTGCTACACGCGCCGGACCGCTCGGCCCGGCCCGACTTGCGGGAGGAGGTGCGCTCGTGACCGGTGCCGACCCGACCGGTGCCGGCTTGACCGGTGCCGACTTGACCGGTGCCGACTTGACCGGTGCCGACTTGACCGGTGCCGACTTGACCGCCCCGGGCCTGGACCAGGCTCCGCTGCTGGAGGCGCGCGCGCTCACCAGGCACTTCAAGGTCGGCGGCGCGTTCTCGCGGAAGAAGCTGCACGCGGTCGACGACGTTGACTTCGTCATCGGCCGCAAGGAGATCGTCGCCCTGGCCGGCGAGAGCGGGAGCGGCAAGAGCACCGTCGCCCGCCTGCTGGCCCGGGTCTACCAGCCGACCAGCGGGGAGATCCGCTACCAGGGCCGGTCCCTGGCGTCGATGCGGACCCGCCGGGCGAGCCTGGCCTACCGCAGCGACGTGCCGATGGTGTTCCAGGACCCGTTCAGCTCGCTGAACCCGGCGTACCGGGTCTCGCACGGCATCATGCGCGGCCTCAAGCTGCACCGCGGCGACCTGACCCGCTCCCAGCGGCTGCAGGAGGCCGAGCGGGTGGTCGAGGCGGTGGGGCTGACCCCGGCCGGCGAGGTCCTCGACCGGTACCCGTACGAGCTGTCCGGCGGGCAGCGGCAACGGATCGGCTTCGCCCAGGCGCTCGCGTACAAGCCCAAGCTGATCCTCGCCGACGAGCCGGTGTCCATGCTCGACGTGTCCATCCGGATCGGGCTGCTGAACGTGATGGCGGCGCTGCGGGAGAACGAGGGCGTCTCGATCCTCTACATCACGCACGACATCGCAAGCGCCCGCTACCTGTCCGACCGGCTGATGGTCATGTACGCCGGCCACCTGGTCGAGTCCGGCCCGACCGAGGCCGTGCTGGCGAATCCGAAGCACCCGTACACGCAGCTGCTGCTCTCCGCGGTGCCGGACCCCCGCGCGCCGTTGGCGGTCGATGCGGAGGCCGGCAAGGGGGAGCCGCCCAAGGTCATCGACCCGACCCCCGGGTGCCGGTTCCGGTGGCGCTGCCCGCTGGCGATCGACGAGTGCTTCCGGGTCACCCCGCTGCCGCGGCAGCTCGGACCCGCGCACACCGCGGCCTGCCACGTGGCCGAGCCCGACGTGGCCGGGTCCCACGGGGCCAGGCTCGACGGGGCCGGGTCTCACGGGGCCGGGACCGACCAGGCGGGGCCCGACCTTGCTGGCACCGCCGCGAGCGCATGACCGCCGCCGAGCGCTGACGGCGAATCCCGGACCGGAACGAGCGAGGTAGCCGTGAAGATCGCAGTCGTCGGCGGCGGCAGCACGTACACCCCCGAGCTCGTCGAGGGTTTCGCCCGCCGGTCGCAGGTGCTGGCGGTGGACGAGCTGGTGCTGCACGACCTCGACTCCGACCGGCTCGACCTCGTCGGCGGCCTGGCCCGGCGGATCATGGCCAGGCAGAGCTTCGCCGGCCGGCTGGCCACGACGACGACGCTCGACGACGCGGTGGACGGGGCGGAGGCCGTCCTCGTCCAGCTGCGGGTCGGGGGCCAGCGCACCCGGCTCGTCGACGAGACCCTGCCCGGGAGGTTCGGCCTGCTGGGTCAGGAGACCACCGGCCCGGGCGGCTTCGCGAAGGCGCTGCGCACCGTGCCCGTCGTGCTCGGCATCGCGGACGTGGTCGCGAAGCGCGCCCAGCCCGGCGCCTGGATCGTCGACTTCACCAACCCGGTCGGAATCGTCACCCGGGCGCTGCTCGACGCCGGGCACCGCGCGGTCGGCCTGTGCAACGTCGCGATCGGCATCCAGCGCCGGCTGGCCGCCGGGTTCGGCGTCGACCCGGGCCGGGTGCGCCTCGACCACGCGGGGCTGAACCACCTGTCCTGGGTCCGCCGGGTGCTCGTCGACGGCGTCGACCGGCTGCCCGAGCTGCTCGCGTCCGACGAGGTGGGCGAGCTCGAGGCCGAGGCCGCGGTGCCGGTGCAGCTGCTGCGCACGCTCGGCGCCGTCCCGTCGTACTACCTGCACTACTTCTACTGCACCGACCGCGTGGTCCGAGCCCAGGCGAGCGGCCCGCGCCGGGCCGAGGAGGTCCTCGAGATCGAGCGGACCCTGCTCCAGATGTACGCCGACCCGGCGCTCGACCACAAGCCGGCCCTGCTGGAGCAGCGCGGCGGGGCGTACTACAGCGAGGCCGCCGCGGCGCTGGTCACCTCGCTGCTCACGGGCGACGGGGCGCACCACTACGTGGACGTGCGCAACGACGGCACGATCGCGGGCCTGCCCGACGAGGCGGTGGTGGAGGTGCCCGCGCTCGTCGACCGGGACGGCCCGCATCCGGTACGGACGGCGCCGCTCGCGCCGGAGATGCTCGGCCTGGTGCAGGCGGTGACCGGGTACGAGATCCTCACGATCTCCGCCGCCCTGACCGGCGACCGGCGGGTCGCCCTGCGTGCCCTGCTCGCCAACCCGCTGGTACGCCAGTGGGACCTCGCCGAGCCACTGCTCGACGCGATACTGGACGCCGACCGCGCGCACCTGCCGCGGTTCTTCCCGGGGAGCCAGCCGGAGCCGGCGGCGACGGTCGAGGGCGTCGATGGCTGAGTACGTCATCGGCGTCGACGGGGGGAACTCCAAGACCGACGTCGTGGTCGCCTCCACGTCGGGCCGGATGCTCGCCCGGCGGCGCGGCCCGGGCGTGGAGTCCCCGCTGCTCGGTCCGGCCCGGTGGCGCGACGGGCTCGTCACGCTGGTCGAGCAGGCGCGCCGGGAGGCCGGCGTCCAGCCGGGCAGCACTGCGGCCGCCGCGGTCTACTTCCTGGCCAACGTCGACCTGCCGGCCGAGCTCCGGCTCGCCCGGCGCGAGCTGGAACGCACCGGACTGGCCCGCCTGACGGTCGTCCAGAACGACACCATGGCCGTGCTGCGCGCCGGAGCCCGCCGTCCGTGGGGGGTCGCGGTCGTCTCCGGGGCGGGGATCAACGCGGTCGGCGTGCACCCGTCGAGGCGCTCCGCGGGCTTCCTCGCGCTCGGGGACTACTCCGGCGACACCGGCGGCGGGCTGAACATCGGCCTGCTGGGCCTGGGCGCCGCGGTCCGCGCCCGCGACGGGCGTGGGCCGGCCACCGCGCTGGCAACCTCCGTGCCGAGGCACTACGGGCTGCGGCGGCCCGCGGACGTCGCGATCGCGGTGCACAAGGGGTCCATCCGGTACGACGACCTGTACGTGCTGGCGCCGCTGGTCTTCGAGGCCGCGGCGGCGGGCGACCGGGTCGCCGCAGGCATCGTGGCCGGCTTCGCGGACGAGGTGGCGGGCATGGCGAGCGCGCTGATCCGCCGGCTGCACCTGACCCGCACCGACGTCGAGGTGATCCTCGGCGGGGGCACCCTGCAGACCGGTGACGGCGCGCTGCTGGGCCGGGTGAGCGCCGGCGTCACCGCCGTGGCGCCCCGGGCCCAGGTCTGCCTCCTCGACGTGGCGCCCGTGTTCGGCGCCCTCGTCGAAGCCTGGGCCAGGGTCGGGGCAGCGGACTCAGCCCTGGGCAGGATCCGCAGAGCCCTGGTCGCCGACCCGGCGAGCCGGACCGGATCCGCGTCGTGATCGCCTCGGGACCGGGATTCCGGGATCAGGGGTCGTGGAGCGCCACAGTGCCCGCGCCGACATCGCGGCCGCGCCCACCAGGCCGGCGTTCCTGACCATCAGCACGAGGTCGGCCGGCAGCCGGGCGTGGACCACGCCGGCCCAGAGCACCGGGAACTCCAGTTGGGTGAGGAGGGCGCAGCCGAGCAGCAGCAGCGCGACGGCCCGCTGGCTGGTCTCCCGGCGGGCCAGGCAGGCGGCGGCGAGGGCGACGAGCCAGATCAGGTACTGCGGGCTGAGCACCCGGCTGGTCACCACCGCCAGCAGGGTGGCGGTGAGCGCGGCGTCGTACGGGGTGCTCGGACGCCAGACGCCGTGCCGGCGCCAGTGCAGCAGCCAGCCGAGCGCCGCCAGCGTGAGCAGCGGGGCAACCAGGCTGACCGCGCCCACGCCCGGGCCGACGAACTCCCGTGCCCCGTACCGGAACGGGTTCGCGCCGTCCCAGCCCAGGTGCCGGGCGACCAGGAAGACCGTGCCGGGCACCGACTCGACCTGGATGCCCCTGCCCCGCTGGGAGGTCAGGAAGCCCGACGAACCCGCCAGCAGGGTGCCGAGCGCGGTGGCGAGGACGGCGCAGGTGGCCGCGGCGGCGCCGACGCCGCGGCGAGTCGCGGCGCCCCGAGGGAGGCCGACCAGCAGCAGCGCGGGCCATGCCTTGAGCATCGTGCCCAGCCCGGCGAGCGCGCCGCTGAGGACCGGCCGGGCCGCCGCGGTGAGCGCGCCCACCGCCACCGCGGCGACGATGACGTCGTAGCGCGCGTACGTGATCGGACCGAGCAGCGGAACGCCGGCGACCCAGGCCCAGGCGCCCGCCCGGGACCCGTCCCGGCCGGCGAGTCTCAGCAGCAGGACGAGCACGGCGGCGTCGGCAAGCACCGCGAGGGTGAGGAAGCCGCCGAGGTAGCCGCCGGGTAGCCACCCCGGCAGCAGCATGACCAGCGCCGCGCCCGGCGGGTACTGCCAGTTCCAGTCGCCGGTCGGGAAGCGCCCGTGCCGGAACACGCCGGCCCAGCCCTCGTACAGGCCGATGTCCCCCACGATCGTGTGCGGCCACCGGTACGTGACAGCCCCCAGGACGACCGCGACCAGCGGCAGTCGGGTGACGATCCACCCTGGCACCATCAGCGTCTGGTACGCAGGTCGCAGTCTGGGGAGTCGCCGTCGGCGCGGTCCTCGGGATCCTGGAGGCTTCGGAGAGGAGCGGGCGCCGTGGCGGTTCGCGCGTCGGAGGCGGTCACGGCGGTCCGGGTCCGGTCCGTGCGGGTCCGCACGGTCGTCGGCAGCGCGCTCATGCTCTTCCTCGAGCTCGCGCTCATCCGCTGGACCGGAGCCAACGTGCTCCACCTCAGCTACTTCTCCAACTTCGTCCTGCTCGGCTCGTTCCTCGGCGTCGGGCTCGGCTTCCTGCGGGCCGCACCCGGCCGCCGCCCGCCGTACTACTCGCTGGTCGCGCTCGCGCTGCTGGTCTTCTTCGTCGCGCGGTTCCCGGTCGTGGTCGACCCCGCCAGCGGCGACATTATCTACTTCACCAACCTCACCGCGTCCGGCCCGCCGATCTGGGTCACGCTGCCGGTCGTGTTCACGGCGGTGGCCGTGGTCCTGATGGGCCCCGGCGAAGTCGTCGGTGAGTGCTTCACCCGACTGCCGAGGCTCGAGGCGTACCGGCTGGACCTGCTCGGCAGCCTGCTCGGGATCTGCGGGTTCACGGCGGTGTCCTACCTGCGTGCCCCCTCGTTCGTGTGGGGCGCCGTGGTCGCGGTGCTCTACCTCGCGCTGCTCGGGCCGCGGCCGGTCGTCCTGGTCCCGGCGGTCGTCGCCGTCGCGACGCTGGCGGTGGAGAGCGCGGCACCCAACGTGACCTGGTCGCCGTACTACAAGGTCACCACCAGGCAGGCCGCCGGCTCCGTCCAGGTCAGCGTCAACGGCATCCCGCACCAGAGCATCGCCCCGGCGGCTGTCCGGGAGAGGTCCCAGCCGCAGTACACGCTCGCGTACGACCGGCTGCCCGGCAACGCGCTGCGCGACGTCCTGGTGGTCGGAGCCGGCACCGGCTCCGACGTCGCCATCGCGCTGCGCCGGGGAGCGCAGCACGTGGACGCGGTGGAGATCGACCCGCGGCTCGCCGAGATCGGGCGCGAGCGCAACCCCGACCGTCCGTACGACGACCCGCGCGTCGAGGTCCACATCGACGACGGGCGGGCGTTCCTCGGCCGCACGGACCGGACGTACGACCTCATCCTGTTCGCGCTCCCGGACTCGCTCACGCTGGTCTCCGGAGCCAGCTCGCTGCGGCTGGAGAGTTACCTGTTCACGGGGCAGGCGCTGGCCACCGCTCGGGACCACCTCGCGCCGGGCGGCGGGTTCGCGATGTACAACCACTACCGGGAGTCGTGGCTGGTGGGCCGGCTCGCCCGCACGCTGTCCGAGGTGTACGGCCACCAGCCGTGCGTCGACCTGGTGCACGTGGCCGCGCAGCAGGCCGTTCTCTCGGTGGCGCTCGACCCCGCGGTCCAGCGCTGCGACCCGGCCGCCGCCGTGACCGCCGGACCGGCGCCGGTCACCGACGACCGCCCGTTCCTGTACCTGCGGTCCGGCTCGATCCCCCGGCTCTATCTCGTCACCCTCCTGGGCGTCCTGCTGGTGAGCCTCGTCGCCGTCCGGCTCGTCGCGGGCCCGGTGCGCCGGATGCGGCCGTACGCCGACCTGGTCCTGCTCGGCGCCGGCTTCCTGCTCGTCGAGACCAAGAGCGTCACCACGTTCGCGCTGCTGTTCGGCACCACCTGGGTGGTGAACGCGATCGTGTTCGCGGGCGTGCTGCTCGCCGTGCTCGCCGCGGTGGAAGCGACCCGGCGGCTGCGGACGCCGCCGATACCCGTGCTGTACGCCGTTCTCGGCGCCGGCCTGCTGACCGGCTGGCTGGTCCCGTCGTCCTGGTTGCTCGGCCTGCCCGTGCCCGCGCGGCTCGCCGCCGCGGGGACGATCGCGTTCCTGCCGATCTTCATTGCCAACATCGTGTTCGCGAAGCGCTTCGCGACCACGTCCGACCCCACCACCGCGTTCGGGGCGAACCTGCTCGGCGCCATGGTCGGTGGATGCCTGGAGTACCTGTCGCTCATGGTCGGCTACTCCGGGCTCCTCGTCGTCGCCGGGCTGCTGTACGCCGGGGCGTTCGCCCTCCTCCCCCGCAGCCGCACGGCGACCTGAGACCGTCGTCGGACCCCGAGCCGACGACTCTGCTCTTCTTGACAATTAATCCTGTCGGTGGAATCGTCGTCCGCATGCTCGACGTGGCGGTGATCGAGGACCCGGCCGCGGCCGAGGTGTCGCTGGATCCGGTGCGGGCCCGGCTGCTGGCCGAGCTTGCCGAGCCCGCCTCCGCGACGATGCTGGCCGCCCGGGTCGGGCTGCCCCGGCAGAAGGTGAACTACCACCTGCGGGCGCTGGAACGGCACGGGCTGGTGGAGCTGGTGGAGGAGCGCCGCAAGGGCAACGTCACCGAGCGGCTGCTGCAGGCCACCGCCGCGTCGTACGTGATCTCCCCGGCCGCGCTGGCCGCGGTGGCACCCGACCCGGGCCGCGCACCGGACCGGCTCTCGGCGCGCTGGCTGCTGGCCGTCGCCGCCCGGCTGGTCCGCGACGTCGGTGACCTGATCACCGGCGCCACCCAGGCCCGCAAGCGGGTCGCCACCTTCGCCCTCGACGGGCAGGTGCGGTTCGCGACCGCGGCAGACCGCGCCGCGTTCGCCGAGGAACTCGCCAACGCGGTCGCCGCGCTGATCGCCAAATACCACGACGAGACCGCCGAGCGCGGCCGTGACCACCGGGTGATCGTCGCGGTCCACCCGAGTGTCAAGCCCACTCCGATCGCCACCGAGACCGGCGACACCGAGACGAAGGAGTCCTGAGCAATGCCGCACGAGTTCGAGGTCCGCAAGGAGATCACGGTCGATGCGACCCCCGAGCAGGTGTGGGAGGCCATCGCCACCGGCCCGGGCTTGAACGCCTGGTTCATGGGGTCGGCGAACGAGGTCGAACCGCGCGAAGGTGGACGGGTCACGCTCGCCTTCGGCGACGAGCCCATCCAGGCCACCGTCTCCGCGTGGGACCCGCCGAGGCGGTTCGGCTACCGGGGTGAGAGCGAGGACGGGTCGACGTTCATGGCGTTCGA
>WNGJ01003605.1_pt1 | contig 15950 bp, 16 predicted proteins | sample 5400611 | NCBI WGS metagenome assembly WNGJ01 (sample SAMN13153375, study PRJNA577476) | soil metagenome | isolation source: 40 cm soil or saprolite under Garry oak tree replicate 1 | place: USA:California | collected 2016-06-15 | reverse complement strand
GCCGTCGGGGTTGACCGCGAACACGTGCCCGTACGGGGGCTCGTTGCCGCCGAGCGGCCGCAGGTAGCCGATCCGGCCGTTCGCCGTGAAGCCGCGCCCCGCCGCGCCCGCGGCAACCGCGAGCGCCGTCGCGGCGATGCAGACGCCGAGCCCGCGGCGCATACCGTGGCGGTACCCGCATCGCGGCGCAACAAACGCGGGTAGCTCAGACCAGATCGGGCGCCGTGCTACAGAAGCGGGGGCAGGCGAGCCTCGCGGAGATCGACGCGCCCGCGGCGCATGGGCACGCCTTCTCGGAGCAGCAGGTCGCGCTGCGGCTGACCTTTCGGCAAGCTGCCGTCCGCGCGGACGACGCGATGCCACGGGACGTCGTGCGTTGTGGCAAGGACGCGGCCGACGAGGCGTGGGGCCCCGGGATCGATATCGCCATAGGTGCGCACGAACCCTTCCGGGATTGCGCGCACGCGGGAGATGATGAGCTCGCTGCGCGACTCGTGACGTTTCGACCCGCCCTGAATCAGCCGGTCCAGCATCGCGACATCATGCCGTGCGCGCGCGCGTCAGGTCAGGCAGCGCAGCGCGGGTCGTGGTGGCACGCAAGACGCAGCAAGAGCCCGTGTAGCTGCTTCCGGTTGTCCGCGTCGAGCGGGGCCAGGAACTCGTCCTCCATCCGTTTCACGATCGAGCGCAGCTGCACCAGCTTCTTCCTGCCCTCGGCTGTGAGGCTGACGGCGTGGCGACGCCGGTCATGTGGGTCTCGGCGCCGTTCGATCAACCTCCGTTCTTCGAGCGAGTCGAGAACGCCGACGAGCTGACTGCGATCCAGGCCGAGGGCGTCGGCAATCGTCCCCTGGGTCTCGCGGGTGCCCTCGCCGAGCAAGGCCAGAACGCCGTAGTGGTAGGTGTCGAAACCGGCCTGCTCGAATTCGGCGATCGCCCGGGCCTTCATCGCCATGCCGAGCCGGGCAAGCAGGAATCCGGTGCTGGCGAGCAGCTCCTTTGCGACCCGAGGACTGGGCTGGGGAGGGGCTTCGGTCGTGGTGATGAGCATGATGGAATAAGTATAGCGCTCAAACGTTAGTTCCTGCTATCGTGGAACGATTCAATGATCGGAGGAGCTGACTAATGAGTGCTCAAACTTTGACAGGAGCGGCGGCCGCCAAGCAGGATCGCAGGCGCTGGATCGCGCTCGGCGTAATCGTCGCCGCCCAGTTCATGGTCGTCCTCGACGTGGCGATCGTGAACGTGGCACTGCCTTCCATCCGGACCGATCTGCACTTCTCCCAGGAAGGTCTTCAGTGGGTGATCACGGCTTACGCTCTCCTTTTCGGCGGCGCGCTCCTGCTCGGCGGCCGGCTGGCCGATCTCCTCGGCCGGCGACGACTGTTCATCGCGGGGCTTGCGCTCTTCACGGTCAGCTCGTTGCTCGACGGTCTCGCCTGGTCCGAGGGCTCGCTGATCGGGTTCCGCGCCCTCCAAGGGCTCGGAGCCGCTCTGCTCTCGCCTGCCGCGCTCTCGATTCTGACCACGACGTTCAGGGAGGGTCGCGAGCGCAATCTCGCGCTCGGGATCTGGGGCGCCGCCTCGGGTAGCGGCGGCGCGGCCGGCGTCCTCCTCGGCGGGGCTCTGACGAGCGCGCTCAGCTGGTCGTGGATCTTCTTCATCAACGTGCCTGTTGGCGCCCTCGTCATCGGGATCACCCCGTGGCTCCTGCGCGAGAGCCGCGCCGATCTGGGACACCGCCACTTCGACTTCGCCGGCGCTGCCTCGATCACCGGCGGGCTGATGCTGCTCGTCTACGCGATGACGCGTGCCACCCAGCACGGCTGGGCGACCGGGGAGACGATCGGACTTCTTGCCGCTTCCGTGATTCTGATCGCCGGGTTCTTCGCGATCGAGCTGCGTTCGAAGGCGCCGCTGCTCCCGCTGCGCATCTTCCGGTTGCGCACCCTGTCGGCCTCGAATCTCAGCGGTCTGCTGATGGGAGCCGCGATCTTCTCGCAGTTCTTCCTCCTGACGCTGTACATGCAGCAGGTGCTCCATTACTCCGCAATCAAGACCGGCGTCGCCTACATCGGCCTGACGCTCACGATCATCGCCTTCTCTGCGGTGGCGCAGGCGCTCACGACCCGGCTCGGCGTTCGCCGCGTGCTGAGCGCGGGACTCGCGTTCTCGACGGTTGCGCTTGTCCTCTTCGCACGCCTGCCGGTGCACGGGAGCTACTTCACCGACCTGTTCCCGGCCTTCATCATCAGCGGTGTTGGCCTTGCCCTTGCGTTCATCCCGATGTCGATCGGGGCTCTGACCGGCGTCCGGCAAGCCGATGCCGGAATCGCCTCCGGCCTCATCAACACGACACAGCAGATCGGCGGGGCGATCGGTGTCGCCGCGGCCACGACCATCGCCACGACCTACACGGCGAACTACGTCAGCGTGCACCCGGGGGCCAGCGCCTTCGGCGGCTCTGCGCTGACGCACGGGTTCCAGATCGCCTTCTACGTGCTCGCAGGCGTGGCCGCGCTCGGTGCGGTCCTGGCCGCGGTGCTGGTGGAGGCGGAGCCGAAGGCTCCCGAGCTCGAGGTCGCCGGCGAAGCGGTGCAGATGGAGGCGGCGGCGTGAGCGTCCTTCTTGCTCAGCGAGAGCTCGACGATCTCGTCCTCGGGCTCAAGGGCCTCGTGCACGTCCGCGCGCTGCTCGAAAGCCGCGGCGCCTCTCCCGCCGAGCTCGACGAGCACACGGTGGAGATCGACCGCATTCGAGCCCGGCTTGCAGAGCTCGTGAAGGAAGAGTCCCGCGACGGCTTCGATCTGAACCGTGACCGTTGGTCGAGGCCCTGACGCGGAAATCCTGGCTGGAGCGTTACTGAGGACAAAGTAAGGCGCGGCGCACGACCGGCAGCGCGGACGTCCGATGCACAGAAGCCGTCTCCGGACGGAACGGGTGTTGCTTGTTCAGGCAAGCAGAACCCTCCGGGCGCGGCTACTATTAGACGGACTTCCCTAGTAACCCTGGCGCGGCACAGGGCCGACAAATGAGCCTTACTTTTTCAACCTCAGTCGGTCGACTGCTCGCCGCTCTTGCGCTGAGTCTCTCGATACTCGTCCCGTCGCTTCTCCTCAGCGCCGGCAAAACGGATGGCGGCCCGCCTCCGACACTGGCCGAAGCGGGCAAGTACGGCGTCGAGGCCGCCCACCCTCTTGCCGTTCTGCGGCTGCCGGTGATTCGCTCCGCACACACTGCAGCGGGTGCGCCGGTGGCGTCATGGGCGAGCCTGATTGCCGCGCGGAACGTACCGGCTTCCCGCCTAGCCCCAGTCCGCCAGCCACGATTGTCGGCGCCGAACCCGATCCCCCGCGGCCCTGGCCGTCCGATTCCGCCTTCGCTGTATGTACCACGACTAGCTCCGCCGGCCGTCGTCCCACCTACTCCCGCCCAGCCCACGGCGAACTCCAAACACGGCCACGGCCGCGCAAACGGCAAAGGCAACGGAAACGGTCATGGCGCGAAGGTTGGAGCTGCTGCATCACAGGCGAACGGTTCCACGCGTGGCGCAGGCAGGTCTCACAAGAAGGACCGTCCCGGCCATGGCGCGACGGGCTCACACGCGCACGGCAATGGCAACGGTCACGGTAAAGGCGATCAAGACCACGGCTCTACATCTCGACCCAACGCGCCGGCCGCACCGCCTACACCGCCCGGACACGCGGAGCATGGGCCGAAGGGCAAGTAAGCGTGTTCCGCGGGCGTGGCGACAGTGCGCGCCTCAGGCTCCTCCCGTACTTCGTCGTGCTCGCGCTCCCGATCGTAATCGGCGTCTGGGCATTCGCGAACTTCGCCGCTCGGAACGCCCGGCATGAGATCGACACACGCCTTCAGACGAGCCTGACGGTCGCGATCGGTGAGTACGGCAACGTTCTGAACCAGGCACAAGCGCGGGTTGAGGCTCTTGCCGGATCCCGATCGATCCAGCGCGACCTAGCACGCCGCGACCGAGGCAAGCTCCTTCGAGTTGCGAAGAAGACGCCGAACGCGGCCGTGTTCATGCGGGGCATTCTGGTCGCCGGTCACGCGCAAACGATCTTCCCGAGCCGCTCGGTCGACATCATCATCGGACGCCGCAAGCTCGGCCGGGTCTCAATTGGTGTGCCGCTCGACCGCACGCTCCTCGCCCGGCTTGCACGCGATGCGCGGCTCGCCTCCGGTGAACGGCTGGTCGCTGTTCGAGGTCGTGCCGTCGTCGGCGACTCCGCGGGCCAGCGGGGCCGCGTTCGCCTCCCGCAGGGTCTCGGCGTCGTCCGGTTCGGGAACTCGACCTACCGCGCGGTCTCGCTGCGCCCCGTGCGCGGCCGCTCGGATTTGCGGCTTGGCGTCCTGAAGCCGCAGGAGAGTGTGTCGTCCGCTGAATGGCGCGCGCGCCGCCGGATTCTCCTTGCCGGCCTTGCGATTCTCGGGGGGATCGGGTTCGCGGCCTACGGGACGGCGCCGGCGATCGCGCGCACACGTCTCTCGCGCCAGCAACGCGCTCAGGCCGCGCAGGTCCTCGAGCACGTTCGCGACGGTGTGTTCCTGCTCGACCGGAAGGGCAAGATTAGATTCTGGAATCCGGGCGCTGAGGCGATCACGGGCCTCGCCGCGAAAAGCGTGGAGGGAAAGTCCCCCGAACTCATCTTTCGCGGCTGGTCGTCCGCGAGCCCGGACGATGCCGCCCTCGGAACGGATAGACCGCCGCGGCACCCGTCCGAGGAGACCACCGCTTACGAGATCGATGGGCGCAAGCTATGGCTGTCGCTGTCCGGCGTCGAGTTTCCCGAGGGAACGGTGTACGCGTTTCGCGACCAAACAGAGCGGTACAGGCTCGAGGAGGCGCGAGGCGATTTTGTTGCCACGGTCTCGCATGAGCTTCGCACTCCGCTCGCGTCCGTCCACGGCGCTGCGGCGACCCTGCGCGAACGGGGAGCGGCGCTCCCCGACGCGACCAGGCGAAACCTGCTCGACGTGATCTTCGAGCAGTCCGACCGGCTTGCCCACCTCGTCGAGCAGATCCTGATTGCAAACCAGCTCTCCTTCGGAAACGTTCAGCTCGTGGAGAAACAGTTCGACGCGGCTGAATTGGCGAGGCGTGCCGTGGATTCATTGCGGACGATCGTCCCGAAGAGAGTTGCGCTCGAGTTGAGTGCGCCCGAGCAGCTGCCCGCGGTCTTCGCCGACCCCGAGCGAACGTACCAGGTGGTCGTCAACCTGATCGACAACGCCGTCAAGTATTCGCCCGGCGGCGGTCTAGTCGACATCCGGCTCGCGCAGAGAGACGGATATGTCCGCTTGAGCGTCCGGGATCAGGGACTCGGTATTCCGGCGCAGGAGCAGGAGCGAATCTTCGAGAAGTTCTACCGCCTCGATGCAAGTATGTCCCGCGGAATTGGGGGGAGCGGCCTTGGGCTGTACATCTGCCGCGAGCTCGTCACGCTCATGAATGGACGGTTCGATGTGCGTTCCCGCCCCGGCGTGGGATCGATCTTCTCATTCGATCTGCCCCTTGCGGGCTCGCAGACGCCTTCGCAAACCCCCGCGTAGCTTCCCGGAGTTGTTGGGCCACAGCACCGGCTCGTACCCGATCGGGGGAGGCACCTGCGCCACTCGGCGTGCATGATCCGCAGAGGTTGACTGTGGCCCCGCGCTCACGCGGAGAAAGAGAGTCTCGATGAAGCTGATCTTCCAAGCCTGGCTGCCGCCGCTGGTTTTGCCGCGGCGCTCGACCCGCCGCTCGTAACCACCTGCGCGCGTTCGTCGACCGGTGCGATGTTCGGGTCCTGTAAATAGTCGCGTCGATATCGCAACTCCGCATGCACAAGGGTCATCTCGCAGGATGGGTCTCCCGGAACCTCGCGCTCCTGCTCGTGGCCGTCGCGCTGATTGCAGTCGCACTGCGAACGTAACGATTCGCGAGCAGGGCGAGGCCAGCGCGACGCGTTGAGGAAACGCAGGCCCCTGGGAAGTGATGCGGGAGACGGCCTCTGGTTCAAAGCCGCCTCCCGCTACGAGCTTCGACGTTGGCTGCGGCCCCCAACGTCGCTTCTCTAGATCACACAATCGGCCGCCAACTCGCGCCGCGCATGCCCCAAGCGGGTGAGATGAAGCCGGCGCATGAACCACCCGTCGGGGGACGAGTCAAGTAGCTGCTACGCGCCACAGTCTGAACGCACGACCGCTCCCGCCCCGATGCGGCGGGGGCGGATGCGCGGCTGAGGCGGGACCGGGCGGCGGTTCCGCCTCAGCGACGTCGGCACAGGAAAGGGCGACGGCGGCTATGCGGGTGCGCGTTGATGAACAGAGACACATCGACGACCTACTGATCTTCCTGCGGAAGGTCGGCGGCGTCGCTCTGCGCGTCGACTGCTGCACGCTCGAAATCCACCTGCCGGAGACGACCAGCGAGCACGCCGAGCGGCTCGAACTCAGCCTCTACCTCAACTGCTGGCAGGCGCTTCACCCCGAGGCTCAGGCAACGCTGCTCGAGTAGCTCGTCTTCGCGAGCACGCTGGCGCCTATCTGCCGACGGCGAATACGCTGTAGCCGAGCAAGCGTCCGTACCTCGTGCTTGCCCTTGGCCCAAACCCTGGCCAGACGTACCAGTAATACTTGCCAGCGCTGAGGGTCTCGCGGCGGCCGCGGTACCGCCATTGGTGGCGGAGTTGCCACCGGGCGCGATTCGGCCAGATGCTCAAGATCTTGCGTCCGCCGCGATACAGCTGAACGTTGTAGAACGAGGCTCCGCGAAGGCGATGCCACGTCAGGAGCGGTGGTGTCGAGACCGTTGCTCCCGCTCGAGGCGAAGACAAAAGAGCGCTGGAAAGGACGACTGTCGATGTCCCCGTGGATGCATTCCCGGCCTGGTCGTAGCTGACCAGCGTGTAGCGGTAGTAGACGCCGTTCTGAAACGCCGAGTCGCGGTATGAGTTTGACGCGCCATCGTAAACCGGCGTTCCGCGATCAGCTCGATCGGTGCTCGTCGAGCGTAGAACGACGACGTGATCGAAATCGGGGTCCGGCGGCGGCAGCCACCGCAAGGTCATGAACTCATAGCCGACAGTCGACTTGACGTCGCTCGGATTGCTCGGCGGCGTCTTGTCGATCGGAGGTGGAGGTGGTGGCGGCGGTGGTGGCGGTGGCGGTTGCAGAACCGTCCATACGAAGGCTGCAGGCGATGCGTCTGTTTCGCCGTCGGCAATCGCACGCACTGCAAACGTGTGCACGCCGACGGCTAGGGCGGTGTACGTCGTGGGGCTCGTGCAGGGAATCCATCCAGCTTGATCGAGGTTGCACTCGAAGGTAGCGCGAGTCTTGTTGCTCGAAAAGCTAAAGGGCGCCGTGGTCGAAGTCGTTTCTGAAGCGGGATGGGTCTTGATCAAGGTGTCAATCGGGCCTCCGGCGTTAACGAGCGTCCGCGCAGACGCAGGTGGCAGCACCGCGAGCGCGATAACGAATCCGGCGAGGATGGTGCGAGCCACGTTCACGCGAGGACTACGCACCGCGGACGACTCCCAATGCGTTGAGAATCAGCAATTGGAGAGCGACTGCGAAGGGGACGGCGCCGGCGATTGTGATTGTGAGTCGGTAGTGACTCAATGGCAGCGCCAGGGGCGGGCCCACCAGCGAAGCAGGGGTCGACGCAACTGCGAAGAGAACGACGGACAAAACGATCAAGAAGAGGACGATCTGGCGTGCCATCCCCGTCGAACTCAACGCCGCCGGAGCAGCCGCTAGAGCCCTACGTCGGTCTCTTGAGGTCTCAGTGTGGCCGCGGCCTGCGGCATGTCGCCAGACGGCATCGCGTAGCCGACGAGTTGGAGCTCGCGGTACGGCAGCGGCGGGCGTCGCGGCCCCTGGCTTCGCGAGAGGCTGCGAAGTGCGCACGGAACGGGCGGACGAGGGCGGAGCTGCAATGGGGGGAGGAGGGACAACACGAGAGCGAGCCGGCGTGACCGGTGTCGGCGACCGAGGTGGAGCGGGCGGCGGAGCGACTCTCTTCGGCGGCGGCGTCGGCGCTGGATCTGGTTTCGGCGGCGGCACCGGATCCGGACTCGTCACCGTTGTCGCCACAGTCGAAGAGATCAGTGCGAAGGACGTTCCTGCGAGTCCCCGAGACGCGAGGCAGCCGAGGGCGCCGCCGACACCTAGCACGGTGACCGCAATGGCACGCGCGACGCGCGACGAAACGACTCGGGTAACCGACCATCGCGCCCAACGTTGCCGCATTCGCCTTCGCCCCTTCGTCGGCGGTGACCCACTCAGCGAAGGGCGATGCTACGCACCGGGCCGGATGCCGCGATTGGCGGCCAGGGAGGCGGCCGAGCGATGATCCTTGTAGCGCGGCGTCCCGGGCGGAAATCCGCATCGGGGGCCCTTCCGCATCCTCGGGAGGCAGGGCCGCCATCCTCCGACCACCTGGTGTCGAAGCGCCCGCAAACGCGAATATTTCGTTCTTTAGCCCGTCTGGACAACCGATAGGCAAGCGCGGCGAGCTAGCTCATCAAGGCAGGGCGCAAGAACGAGCGCAATACAGCGGCGACGGCGCGCAATCGATCCACGGGCGTTCCCCCGGCAATGCAGGTCAGGAGGGCTCGTCCCGTCAGGGCGGGCTCGAGCGCCACACACTCGCCCAGCAGTTCCCGCGCGTGCGCCGGCAGGCGTTCCTGGCCCCGGATCCCGAGCCCCAGTGCCGCAAGCGCGCGCCGGGGGTTTCCCGACAGGAGGTTCACCCAGGCGACGTCGGTCGCCTGGTCGACAACAGTCCGCCGATCGAGGGCCCAACTCGCGCCGATCTCCGGCAGCGCGGCTGCCGCAAGTCCGCTACTAGCGACCGCCATCGCCTTGGCGCGATGCTCGTAGTATCGGCCGCCTCCTCGCATCGCAGCTGACGGACCGGGTCGGATGCCGCTGAGAAGAAAGCCGTATGAGTTGTTCATCCGTGGGGTAGGGGTCGGCGCACCTCATTTCTTGCGCACGAATTTCTCCGCTACAGATGATTGATCGCCGGGGTGACAACCGGCGGCGTCACGCCGACGTCCGGCAGTTCCGGTGGCGCAGGTATCGGCAAGATACTGACCGGGAGCTCTAGGGCCGGCGGCCCGGGCACTGCGACCGTGGGGAGGCCGCGTGAAGACTGCGCCGGCGGCGGCGTAGCTCGTGGTGGCTCCGCATCCCTCCTTGCGGCCGCTGCCGGAGGCGTGGAAGGCGGCGTCGTCACTTCGGACTGCTCGTCCCAGGCTACCGAACCGGCTGGGGGCACCTGCGTCCGACGTTTCGTCGGCGCGAAGGTTCTGGCGAGAACGGCCTGCTTCACCGCAGGCCGCGGACCCGGAATGCTTTTGCGCTCGGGTCCGGTGACAGGGCCGCGGCCCGCAACCTGGACGACCTTCGGCTGGGCCATCTCCGCTCGCAGCCCGTCCTCGGCAGCGAGCGGCACGAATGCGATCGACAGACTTGCGGCAACCGCTCCAGCTTTGGCCGTCGCGCCCGGAAGCAGCGAGCGTACAACGGTCAGCGCAGAACCGAGGTCGAGGGCCCCCAAGGCGCCATTCAGGCCCTTCAGCCGAGCCGTGAGGTTCCGTCGGGCCCGAAAGAGGAGCGTCTCGACCGCCTTGACCGAAAGGGCCAGCTCGTCCGCGATCTCGGCGTACGAGAGACCCTGCCACTCGCGCATCAGAATGGCGCGCTGCTGGCTTCCGGGCAACGTTCCGAGCGCGCCGCGAAGCGCCGCCAGCTGCTCATTGCGTTCCGCCGTGGGCCCGGGAGTCGGATCGGCGAGCTCGCTGACGTCGTGCTCCGAGGAGGTGGGTCGCCGGCCAAGCGACCGGCGCGTGGAGCGGCAGACATTGAAGGCGATCTTCAGCAGCCAGGCAAGCTCGAACTCGGGGACGACGCCGCGCTGGATCGAGCGCAAGGCGTAGATGAACGTCGTCTGCGCAGCGTCTTGTGCTTCCTCGCGGTCGCGCAAGCGGCTGTAGCAGAAGGTGAAAACCCGCTGCCCGTGCTGAGCGTAGAGCTCGCTCGTCAACTCCGCGGCCTCGCTCGGGGCAACGGGCGCGCGCCGGGGGACGCCAAGCGTGGCGCTCACGGAGTCTTCCCGACACGTGGGAGTTGGTTGTCGCTCATCGGTGGTGCTGCAAGGGTGAGGGGCGCGCCTTCCGAAAAACTTGCGCTCGTCGTCACGGCTTCGGCACAGTCGGAATCGGGACGCTGGGCACGGCCGGGAGGCTGGGGACAGCGGGGACGGTCGGGACAGCGACCGGCGGGACCGTCACGGGCAGCTGTACCGACGGCAGCGCCACCGGCACGCTCGGCGTCGGCAGGGTCACACGCTCGGCGGAGCTCGCAGGCGGGCTAGCTGGAGTCGGCTGACTCGCCGGAGGGGCGGGTGGAGTCGGCTCTGGTCGGTCTCCCGGGGAAGGCCCGGAGCCGATCGCGGGCGCGGGCGGCCCCTCTCGGCGCCTACTCGGGGCGACGGAGAGCTTGTCCGTGAAAAGACCGTTCCGTCGCTTGTTGACAGCGGCCTGCGCGGGGCCGGCCGCCACGCCCCGTCCAGCCTGCGGGCGTGGGTTAGCAGTGACCGAGACTGTCGCAACTCCAGGGGGGCCAAGCGGTGCTTCGAGTGCGGGGACCACCACCCACTGGAATGCGGCGAAAAGCCCGAAGGCTGCGGCGACGGCAATTGCGGCCCGACGACTACCGCGGACGCTTGTCAGCCTGCCGACGACCTTGCTGCCAAGTCGCCGGATCGGTAACGGGCGCCGCTGCTGACTCATGTTCACTCTGTAGGTGGACCTGGCAACAACGACAAGTGCCCGTTCGGGTGAACTGCGCTGCAGAATCCGCGAGCTTTCCCTGCAGAAACGTGTGAAACCTACACAGGTGCCGACGCGTGATCGGTCGCGTTGCTCGCCTCAACGCGGTTCTTTCCGCCCCGCTTGGCCGCGTACAGAGCGGCGTCGGCGGAGGCGACGAGATCCGCACCCTCCACGCCGGGTGAGAAGCTCGCCACGCCGAAGCTCGCGGTGACGGCGACCTGTTGATCCACGGGCCCCGTGATACCGCGGCCGGCGAAGGCGCTTCGGATCCGCTCAGCCGCTTCCAGCGCTCCCGAAAGGTGTGTTCCCGGCAGGAGGACGAGGAACTCCTCTCCGCCCCAGCGGCCGGCGACGTCGACGGCGCGAACCGCCTCGCGAAGCACCGCGCCGAACTCTTGCAGGATGCGGTCTCCCACGGCGTGGCCGAGGGTGTCGTTCGCCGCCTTGAAGTCGTCCAGGTCGCAGAGCACGACCGAGAGCGGACTTCCATAGCGCTTGGCCCGGGCCACCTCCGCCTCGAGCGACTCTTCGCAGCGTCGGCGATTCGCCAGTCCCGTGAGCCCGTCGGCGAACGCCTGGCGCTCGACGGCTTCGTGAAGTTGGGCGTTCTCAATCGCGACCGCGGCCTGCGCGGCCAGCGAGCGCAGGGCCACCAAGTCGTCTTGCGCGAAGTCGTGCCCGACGACGACGAGCTTCCCGAAGCTGGCTTCACCGGAGGAGATCGGCACCTCAACCCATTTTCTTCCTCCCTCCACGTCGCCGAGCTCGAGCACCCGGCCGGCTTCGGTGACGAGAATGGCGCCCGAGGCTTTCGACGCCGCTACGGCCGCCTCGCCGATCACCGGAAGCAGCTGATCGACATCGTGGGTGGCAGCGAGGACTTCCCCGAAGCGTGCGATCGAGTCGTGCAGCCGCGTCCGTTGCAGTTGGAGCTCGGCGAGGCGTTCCCGAAGCTGGTCGGCCATCGAGTTGAAGGCCTGCGCGAGCCGGGCGAACTCGTCGCGGCCCCGTACGGGAACCCTCTTGTCGAGCTTGCCGCGTCCAATCGCGGCCGCCCCGGTGGCAAGCTCGCTGACCCGCCGCATGATCGACCGTCCTTCTGCAGTGGCGATCGCGGCGATGAGAACGAGACCGCCGAGCAGAACGAGGAATAGTTGCCTCCTCGTCGACTCCGTCTCGGTCGCGATCGCCGCCCGGGGCGCGAGGATCGCCAGTCGTGCTCTCGGCTGTTCACGCAGCGGGCTCGCGAGAACGCGGTACCCGCCGGCGAGCGACGCTCCTCCTGACCGCGCCCTTCGATCCCAGAGGAAGACAATCCGGTCGTGACCGCTAAGACCGCCCGCCACACGCAATCGCCGCGCGAGTGCTCGGTCAAGCGGAAGCACGGCAACGACAAATCCCAGCAGACGCTTGCCGCGGTACACCCGGACCGAACGGGTCGCCGCGAAGCGCATGCGCCCGCTCTTCCGGGAGCCGTTCGCGGACTCGAAACCGATCTGGGGCCCGGCGAAGCGGAGAAGGGAGCCGAAGTCATCGCCCCCGAGCGCGTCCTGCACCTCCGGACGCCGCGCCAGGCTCTGCGCCCTGCCCGTCGCGCGGGCCAGCTCGTGCTCGAAGGTCGCATTCACAGCACGAAGCTCAGCCTGGAGCCGGCTGTCCACGCGTCGCTCCTCAAGGTGCGTCAGGACCGCTCCGAAACCCCAGAACGCCGCCGCCAGGGGCAGCACGGCAAGCAGAACGAAGTACGCAGCGAGCTTGAGCTTGAAGCTGGCGAGCATGGACGCTCCGATCGAGACTGGGTCTGCCTTTCTCGCTGTGTCGGCCGCGCGGGCTCCGAGCATGAGCGCCCGGCGACGGGGGTGCCTGCCGCCCGGCACCCCGGCCTCGCCGGATCTGTGGAAGGCGGCCAGCGCTAGCGGTGCGCCTGCTTGCGGTGCGCGTGCTTGCGTGGCGCAGCCTTGATGCGCGACAGACGCACCGACGTTCGCTTCGAGGCCTTTGCTGAAGGCGTCTTCGCGGTCGTGTCGATCACGAGCCGTCTGCCGAACGCGGCCTTGCGCACACGCAGGACGAAGGTGGCCGTTCCGACCTTGCTGCTCTTCTTGGTCTGAACGCGCTTGACGAGGAGCTTCCCGCGAACCAGGCGAATCGAGACCGTTGCTCCCCGCACGAGGTAGTTGCGGCGATCCTTGAGCGTTACGACCATGCGCATTCGCTTGCTGCGAATGACTCCCTTCGGCAAGTAGCGAACACTCGCGATCCGAAGCCCGAGCGCTCCTGTTGCAGAGACGGAGATGCCCCTACTCGTCCAGATCAGCGATGTGTCGTGGATGACCCTGAAGGTCTTCGTCTCGGAGATGCCCTGCTTGTCCGTCACGGTCAAGGTCACTTCTTTCGTCGTTCCGGGAAGCGTCACCGTGAATGAACCGTCCGGCCGCAAGGCCGAGAGGGCGTCGACGCCGTTCACGGTCAAGTTGGCGAGCCCATTCTTGTCTGCGACTTTGCCGCCGATCGTCAGCGGCGGCCCGTCGAGAACGTTGAGCCCGCCCACCGGCTTGAGCAGCGAGACGCCGGCCTGCTCCACCGTGTTCAGGACATCGGCGGGGATCACGCCCCCCGCCCCGAGGAGCGAGCCGGTCAACGGAATCTGGTAGTGGACGTTCTGGTCTGCCGCCGGGTTCGAGACGGCGAGGTCGATCGCGCTTGCACGCTCGAGGGAGACAACCCCCTCGAAGTGGCCGGCGCCGTCGAGCGCAAGAGGGTTGCCGTTCACGCTCAAGCTCGTTCCGACGCCTGAGCCGCTGACTGTTCCCGACATCACGGCTGTCCCATTCACGACGGTCACGGGATCGAGCACGACGAGCGGCCCCGCGCCCGCGGGGCGGGCCCCCGGTGCGACAATGAGTACGAGCAGGAGAATCGCGGCGGCTGCGCCAAGCGCGCATGTTCGTCTAAGCACAAGACACGGATCCATTCCTACCTCCTTGGATTGGCGGAATGCGGTGCGGCACTCCCGGTTTCGGCTCTGTAGGGGGCGGCCGCGGACAAAAGACTTGCGGTCGCAGGTCGAGATCCCTGAGACGAGGTAGGCCGCAAGTTTGTGCAGTTTCTGCGCCCTGACCCCAGCAAATGCTCGTCCGCCGAGGCAAAGGCGCTGCCCGGTCGTGCGACGGATCGTTCCTGGCGATGCTTGCAGCGATCGTTCTCTCGGCTCTTGCTCTGTGCGGAAGCGCCTCGCCACTGGCGTTGAGCCCATCGCGAATCCTCGTCGGTTACACCCGTGATGGAATTGCCGCTGCGCCGGCCCTCGAACGCCACCTTGGCGCACGCCTCGTCGCCACGATCCGCCCGCTTTACGTCCGAGTGCTCGAGCTGAGCCCAGGAGAGCTCACCGGAGCCCTGGACGCTCTCCGCCATGACCCGGCCGTGCGCTATGCCCAACGCGAGGGAGTCGTTCGCGCCCTGCGAATCCCCAACGACGCCTTCTGGTCGACGCAGTGGTCCCCGCTGAAAACCCGCGCGCCGCTTGCTTGGGATCTGACTACCGGGTCCAAGGATGTCGTGATTGCGGTGGTAGATACAGGTGTTGACCCGGCGCAGCCCGATCTTCTGGGCAAGCTCGTGCAGGGCTACGACTACGTCGAGAACGACGCCAGCCCCGGCGACGACAACGGTCACGGCACCGCTGTCGCGGGGATCGTCGGAGCGAACTCCAACAACGGAATCGGCGTTGCGGGCTACTGCTGGCGCTGTCTGATCATGCCCGTCAAGGTCCTGGAAGCCGACGGCACCGGCTCGACGATCGCACTGGCGCAGGGGATCGTGTGGGCGACCGACCATGGCGCGCGGGTGATCAATGCGAGCCTGGGCGGCCTGGGCGAGGATCTCACGGTCGCGGGAGCCGCCCAGTACGCCCGGCAGCACGGAGTGCTCGTGGTCGCCGCGGCCGGTAACGACAGCAGCACAGTGCTCGACTACCCGGCTGCACTGCCCAGTGTCGTCAGTGTCGGCGCGTCGGACGAGGGCGATCAGCTTTACTCGTTCTCGAACTCCGGCGCCTCGCTGGCCGCGCCGGGCGAGAACTCCAGCATCGGCGAAAACGGCACCTACGTCTCGTTTCTCGGGACGTCTTCCGCCGCGCCGGTCGTGAGCGGGATCGCCGGGCTCGCCCTCTCTGCGGCTCCCGGCGCGACACCGTCGCAGGTGCAGCAGGCGCTCGAGACCACAGCCGTCCCGATGGGCGGCGTCGTCCACGGGCGCGTCGATGCCAGAGCAACCGTGGCCGCGCTCGCGCCCTGGCTCGTGGCGCCGCCGCCGAACACAAAGCCTGATCCGAATCCGACGCGGAAACCGGACCGCCCGCCGAACGCACCAAACGGCCGAACTGGGGAGACGAAAGTCCTCGTCGGCAAGCTGAGCGGCTCACGCCATACCCGGACGTTCATGATCGAGCCCGGCGCGGGACTGCTGCGCGTCGCGCTCATGGCGAAGGGCGCGCGCGTGCCGATCCGGCTCCGGCTCTTCGATCGAACCGGAGCTCTCGTGGCGGCTGCGACGGGAACGAAAGTGGTTCGCCTCCGCGTGAAGGTGCGGGCGGTCTCATACCGCCTCATCGTCCAGGCGAACAACCATTCGCCCCTGACTTTGAGGATCACCGTTTCCTATCCGGCGCGGAGTCGCTGAGCTTTCGAAGATGGGGCCGCAAGTTTCACCCCGAGTGCGCCCCTACCGTGTCACTTCCCCAAAATGGGCAGGGCCGACCCGAACCCCATATGCCGCATGCGCTCAGCGCACCCTCACCGTGTCGGCCCTGCCCCCGAGCAGTGGGGAGGGAATGGGCTTCCCGGCGGGTTGGCTCGATCGTGTGACTGGGAGCAGCCGCCCGAGGCGGTCGCGGACCATGCACAGGCGGGGCTCCAGGCGGACGGAGGCTCTGAGCACATCTAGAAGGAGTGCCTGGTCCGCGCTCGTGAGAGCGACTGCAGGGGCGGCTTCTCCGCGGGCCGCGCGTCCGATGCCGGTGCCTTCGAGCACGACATAGACCTCGTGGTCGGCGTGAGGCTGCTGCCGGTCGGGTTCCGTCGAAACTCCGCGTCCCCCGACAAG
>WNGJ01005745.1_pt1 | contig 15951 bp, 13 predicted proteins | sample 5400611 | NCBI WGS metagenome assembly WNGJ01 (sample SAMN13153375, study PRJNA577476) | soil metagenome | isolation source: 40 cm soil or saprolite under Garry oak tree replicate 1 | place: USA:California | collected 2016-06-15 | reverse complement strand
CGAGACACTACCTCCTCCTCAACAAGCCTCGCGGCTACGTCACCACGCTCTCCGATCCCCAGGGCCGTCCCGTCGTCGCGGACCTCGTCGACGTCGGCGCGCGCCTCTACCCGGTCGGGCGGCTCGACTGGGACGTCGAGGGCGCACTCCTTCTCACCAACGACGGGGCCTTGACCCACCGGCTCCTCCACCCGCGCTACGGGCTCCCGCGCGTCTACGAGGCGGAGGTGGAGGGCCGCGTGGCGCCGGGGGCGCTTGCGCGCTGGCGTCGCGGCGCCGTGCTCGACGACGGGCCGGCGACGCCCGTCGCGGTCGAGCTCGTTCGCGCGCGCGCCGACGCGAGTCGTCTCCGGCTGACCTTCACCGAGGGGCGCAAGCACGAGGTCAAGCGCTACTGCCAGGCTCTCGGCCACCCCGTCGTGCGGCTCCGGCGGGTCGCCTTCGGCCCGGTGGCGCTCGGCGCCCTCGCGCCCGGCGCCCTTCGCCGGCTCACCCCGCGTGAGCTCGCCGCGCTGCGGGCGGCGGTCGCCGATCGCGCCGGCGGGCGGCGCGAGAGGTGACTTGCCCAGGTCTCTGTCGTGGGCCTATAATGCCTGCTATTCTAGAGAGCAGAGTCGGCAGGAGTCCCTATGAACCTGGACGATTGGCGTTCCAGGATCAATGACCTCGACAACCAAATCCTAGACCTCCTCACCCAGCGCGCCGAGGCCGCCCTCCAGATCGGAGACCTCAAACGACGTCAGGATGCGCCCTCCTATGCCCCGGAGCGTGAAGCCGACATCGTCCGGCGTCTCACCGAGCAGAATGACGGGCCGCTGGCCGCGGAGGCGGTCGTGGCCGTCTGGCGCGAGATCCTGTCCGGCTGCCGCGCGCTCGAAGCCGCGCTGACCGTCGCGTACCTGGGCCCCCAGGCGACGTTCACCCACGAGGCCGCGCTCCAGCACTTCGGCGCGGCGGCGACGTACCGCCCGGCCCGCTCGATCGTCGAGGTGTTCGACGACGTCGAGCGGGGGCGCGCCGACTTCGGCGTCGTGCCCGTCGAGAACTCGACCGAGGGCGCGGTCAACGTGACGCTCGACCGCCTCATCGTCTCCGACGCGCTGATCTGCGGTGAGCTCAAGCTCGAGATCACCCAGCACCTCCTCTCGCGCGCCCGCGAGCTCGGCGAGGTCAAGCGCGTGGTCTCGCACCCGCAGGCGCTCGCCCAGTGCCGCGGGTGGCTCGCCGAGCACCTGGTCGACGTGGCCACGGAAGAGACGCTCTCGACGGCGGCGGCGGCGGAGCTGGCGGCGGCCGACGCGACCGTGGCGGCGATCGCCTCCGAGCTTGCCGCCCGCCTCTACCGCGTTCCCCTCTTGCGGACGCGCATCGAGGACAATCCGCAGAACTCGACGCGCTTCCTCGTCGTCGGTCGCCGGCCCATCGGTCCCACGGGGCGCGACAAGACCTCGATCCTCTTCGCGATGCGCAACGTGCCCGGGGCCCTCTATCGGATCCTGGAGCCGCTCGCGCGCGACGGCATCAACCTCACGAAGATCGAGTCGCGCCCGGCCAAGCAGAGTCCCTGGGAGTACGTCATCTTCGTCGATCTCGAGGGCCATCGCGAGACCCACCAGATCGCCGCGGTGCTGCGTGAGATGGGGGAGCGGACCCTGTTTCTGAAAGTCCTCGGGTCGTACCCGGCCGCATAAGGAGACAGCATGCCTACGCAGTGGGAGTCACTGGCCAACGAACACATCCTCGGGATCGCGCCGTACGAGCCGGGCAAGCCGATCGAGGAGCTGGAGCGCGAGCTCGGGGTCCACAACGCGATCAAGCTCGCGTCGAACGAGAACCCGCTGCCGCCATCCGACCGCGTGCAGAAGGCGATCCTCGCGACGCTCAACCACCTCAACCGCTACCCGGACGGCAGCGGCTTCTACCTGCGCCAGGCGCTCGCCAAGAAGCACGGCGTGTCGCCCGACCATGTCGTGCTCGGCAACGGCTCGAACGAGCTGATCGAGCTGCTCGTGCGGACCTTCCTCCGGCCCGGCGACGAGGCGGTCGTCCCGCACCCGTCGTTCGTCGTCTACCCGATGATCGTCCAGGCGGCCGGGGGCGTCCGCGTCATGGTGATGCTGAAGGAGCACCGCCTCGACCTCGAAGCGATGGCGCGCGCGATCACGCCGATGACGAAGGTCGTCTTCATCGCGAACCCCAACAACCCTACCGCGACGATCGTGACGGCCGACGAGGTCGAACGCTTCATGGCGCGCGTCCCGGAGCGGACCATCGTCGTCTTCGACGAGGCGTACATCGAGTTCGCGCTCGGCCCCGACTTCCCGGACACGCTCAACTACGTCAAGCAGGGGCGCAAGGTCGCCGTCCTCCGCACCTTCTCGAAGGCGACGAGTCTGGCGGGGCTCCGCGTGGGCTACGGCGTCGCGGAGGCGGACGCCGTCGCGTTGATGAACCGGATCCGCCAGCCGTTCAACGTCAACTCGCTCGCGCAGGCGGGCGCGCTCGCGGCGCTGGAGGACGAGAGCCACGTCCTCGAGTGCGTCCGGATGATCGAGGCGGGGCGGCATTTCCTCTACGACGAGTTCAAGACGCTCGGCGTGCAGTACGTGCCCTCGCGTGCCAACTTCATCCTGGTCGACGTCGGCCGGAGCGCGGCGGACATCTACCAGAAGCTCCTCCACGAGGGCGTGATCGTGCGCCCCATGACGCCGTTCGGCATGGAGACGGCGCTGCGCATCACGGTGGGGACTCCCGAAGAGAACCGGAAGCTCGTCAGGGCGCTGCGCACCGTGCTCGGAAAGAAGCCTGTGTGATCCAGCGGCTCGCGATCGTCGGCGTCGGGCTCCTCGGAGGCTCGGTCGCCAATGCGGCCCGCTCCGGCCGCGACGAAGCGCGCCTGGGCACGGCCCTCCGCGACGGCGCGCTGGACCGCGTCACCACGGACCTCGAAGCGGGCGTGCGCGACGCCGACTTTGTCCTCCTCGCTGTCCCGGTGCTGGCGGTCGAGGCGCTCCTGCCGCGCGTCTGGCGGGCGGCGGCCGACGGCGCCGTCGTGACGGACGTCGGCTCGACGAAGGCCGGAATCGCGCGCGTCGCGGATCGGCTCACCGCGGGACGGGCGCTCGCCTTCGTGGGAAGCCACCCGATGGCGGGCTCCGAGCGGAGCGGCTACGGCGTCGCGCGGGCGGATCTCTTCCGGTCGGCCACGGTGGTCGTGACCCCGACCGACCGGACCGAGCCGCACGCCGTGAAGGCCGTGGCCGGGTTCTGGGAAGCGCTGGGCGCGCGCGTGAGCGCCCTCGATCCGGAGACTCACGACCAGGCGGTCGCGGCCATCAGTCACCTGCCGCACCTCGTCGCCTACGCGCTCGTGGACGGCGCGGCGCGCTTCGGACCGACCGCCCTCGAGCTCGCCGCGCGTGGGTTCAAGGACACGACGCGCATCGCGGCCTCCGACCCCGACGTCTGGGCCGAGATCTTCCTGGCCAATCGCGCCGCGCTCGCGGCGAGCCTCGATGCGTTCCGGCAGGCCCTCGCAGAGCTCGAGCGTGCCATCGCGCGCGGCTCCGCCGCGGAGCTCCGCGCCGCGCTCGCGCGGATCAAGGCGGCGCGGGAGGCGCTCCAATGAGGTTCAGGGTCCATCCGGTGAACCGGCTCCGAGGGACCGCGGAGGTGCCGGGGGACAAGTCGATCTCCCACCGCGCCGCGCTCCTCGGCGCGCTCGCGGAGGGCGTGACGGAAATCCACGGCTGCCTCGAGGCCGAGGACTGCCTGCGCACGCTCGCGGCGGTCGGGGCCCTCGGCGCCGACGTCACCCGGAAGGGGCCCGGCCACTACCGGGTCGCGGGCGCGGGTCGCCACGGCCTCCACGAATCTGACGATGTCATCGACTGCGGCAACTCGGGGACGACGGCGCGTCTGCTCTTGGGGGTGCTGGCGGGCCAGCCCTTCTGCACGCTGCTCACCGGCGACGCGTCCCTCCGGCGGCGCCCGATGGCGCGCGTGACCGAGCCGCTCGGTCGCATGGGCGCGACGATCGTGGGGCGGGCCCAGGCCACGCGCTTGCCGCTCGCGGTGCAGGGGGCGCGGCCGCTCCGGGCGATCGCGCACACCTCTCCCGTCGCCTCGGCGCAGGTGAAGTCGGCGGTCCTGCTCGCCGGGCTCTACGCCGACGGCCCCGTCTCGGTGCACGAGCCGGCGCCCTCGCGCGACCACTCCGAGCGTATGCTCCGCCGCTTCGGCGCCCGGCTCCGCGCGGAGGGGACCGCGGTGAGGCTCGAGCCCGGCGACCTCTACGGGACCACCGTGCATGTCCCCGGCGACATCTCCTCGGCCGCGTTCCTGCTCGTCGCCGCGGCGATCGTACGCGACGCGGAGGTGAGCGTGACGCGGGTCGGCGTGAATCCGACGCGCACGGGGATCCTGACGGTGCTCGAGGCGATGGGCGCGCGCGTCGAGGTGGCGCGGGCCGAAGAAGACATTGAGCCCACGGCGAATCTCACCCTCGGCGCGGCCGAGCTGCAGGCGGTGCGCGTGGGCGGGCCGCTCGTGCCCCGCTTGATCGACGAGGTTCCGGCGCTCGCCGTCGCCGCCGTCGTCGCGCGCGGGGTCACCACGATCGGCGACGCGGGCGAGCTACGGGTCAAGGAGTCGGACCGCATCGCGACGCTGGCGCGCGAGTTCGGGAAGATGGGGGTGCGTGTCGAGGAGCGGGCTGACGGCATGGTGATCGAGGGCCCCCAGCCCTTCCGCGGCGCGCGCGTCGCGAGCGGCGGTGATCACCGGATGGCCATGGCGCTGGTGGTGGCGGGGCTCGTGGCCGACGGCGAGACGGTCGTGGAGGACACGGCGTGCGTCGCGACGTCCTTCCCCCAGTTCGTCGAGACGCTGAACGGGCTGGCCGGCGGGCCGGCGGTGACCGTCGAGGCATGACGGAGCGTGAGGGACGTGAGCCGGTGATCACGATCGACGGTCCAGCGGGCGCGGGCAAGAGCACGGTGGGGCGACGCCTCTCCGAGCGGCTCGGGTACCGGTTCATCGACACCGGGGCCATGTACCGCGCGCTGGCGCTCTCGGTGGACGAGGCCGGGCTCTCGCCCGACGACGAGGCGAAGCTCTCCGCCCACCTCGAGGGCGTGGAGGTCCGCCTTCAAGGGGATCGGGTGCTCCTGAACGGACGGGACGTGACCGCGGCGATCCGGACGGCACGCATCAGCGGACTCACGTCGCGCCTCACGCGGCACGCGATCGTCCGGGAGAAGGTCACGCCGCTCCAGCGACGTGCGGCTGCCCAGGGCGGCGTGGTCCTCGAGGGCCGCGACACGGGGACCGTCGTGTGTCCGGACGCCGAGGTGAAGTTCTACTTGGACGCGACGCTCGACGAGCGCGCGCGGCGACGGAAGGCCGAGTTCGCCGCGCAGGGCGTTCAGGTCGACTTCGCGGCGGTGCGAAGCGAGATCGCCCAGCGGGACACGGACGACACGGCCCGCGCGCTCGCGCCGCTGCGAAAGGCAGACGACGCGATCGAGGTGGACAGCTCCGCGCTCGCGATCGACGAGGTCGTCGAGCGGATGCTGGCCGAGGTCGCCCGGCGCCGGCGGGGCGGGGGCCGGACCGCCGCGCCGCGGGCGGGACGCCGATGAAGCCCCGGGCTCCTTGGGCAGGCCACCCACGATATGCGCCGGCCTCGCGGACCTCGCTATGATGAAGCCCCGGGCTCCTTGGACAGGCCACCCACGACATGCGCCGGCCTCGCGGACCTCGCTATCATGAGCCGTCCCTACGCGTGCGTGAAGCCGGCGGTCGCGGTGCTGATGCGGCTCTTTTTCCGGATCGAGGTGAAGAACCCCGAGCACGTGCCGCTCGCCGGGGCGGTGCTGCTCGTCGCCAACCACTCGAGCCTGCTCGATCCGCCGCTGGTCGGCGGGGTCTTGCCGCGGCAGCTCTCGTTTCTGGCGAAGGCGGAGCTGTTCCGGATCCCGTTGTTCGGGCCGCTGATCCGGCGGCTCAACGCGCGGCCGGTCCGGCGCGAGGGGCCGGACCCCGGCGCGCTCCGGATGGCGCTGCGCGTCCTCGAGGAGGACGGCGCGCTGCTGATCTTCCCCGAGGGGACCCGGGGCGCGGAGGGGGTGCTCCGGCCGGCGAAGGCGGGCGCGGGCATGCTGGCCGTCAAGAGCGGCGCGCCCGTGGTGCCGGTGTACATCAGCGGCAGCGGGCGCGCGTGGCCGCGGGGCCAGCGGCTCTTCCGGCCCGCGAAAGTCACCGTGGCGTTCGGCCCGCCGCTCCGCTTCGACGGCGGGCGGCGGGCCGAAGGCCACCGGCGCACCCAGTACGAGACCGCGAGCCGCGCCATGATGGCGGCGATCGCACGACTCAAAGACTCCGCGGCGGCCGACGGGACGCGAGTGGTCGTGCGAGCCGCAGGGCGTCGCGGGGCCGGGGCCCCGCCGCCCGAGGCGAGCCTATGAACCGCGAGCCGCGAGCGCACGCTCAAATCCAATGACTGGAGGAACAGGCGGGATGAAGACGGACGAACCCAAGCACCCCCTCGGCGGACCGCGAAAGGAGGGACACGAGGCGGCCGAGGAGCGGATGGAGGACTGGTTCCGCGAGGGCGCGACCAGCGAGTTCGAAGAGGGCGAGGTCGTGCGCGGCCGCGTCGTCCAGGTGACCCCGACGGAGGTCCTCGTGGACGTCGGCTACAAGAGCGAGGGCGCGATCCCGATCGAGGAGTTCCACCGTCACGGCAAGCTCCCCAAGGTCGGCGACCAGATCGAGGTCTACCTCGAGGCGAAGGAGGACTCCGAGGGGCTGATCGTCCTCTCGAAAGACAAGGCCGACAAGATCAAGGTGTGGGACGCGATCACGCAGGCCCACGACAAGGGGCTGCCGGTCGAGGGCCGGGTCGTGGAGGTCGTCAAGGGCGGCCTGGCGGTGGACGTGGGCGTGAAGGCCTTCCTCCCCGGCTCGCAGGTGGACCTCCGGCCCGTGAAGAACCTCGCCGCGATGGTCGGACAGACGATCCGCGCGAAGGTGATCAAGCTGAACCGGCGCCGTGGCAACGTCGTCCTTTCAAGACGGGCCGTCCTCGAGGAGGAGCGCGAAGAGAAGAAGAAGCACACGCTCGAGGTCCTCTCGGAGGGCATGGTGCTCACGGGCACCGTGAAGAACATCACGGACTACGGCGCGTTCATCGACCTGGGCGGCATCGACGGGCTCCTGCACGTCACCGACATGAGCTGGGGGCGCGTGGGGCACCCGTCGGAGATCTTTCAGGTCGGTGACCAGATCGAGGTGGTCGTGCTGCACTTCGACCGCGAGACGGGCCGCGTCTCGCTCGGCTACAAGCAGAAGTCGTCGGACCCGTGGGAGCGCGTCGAGCAGACGTTCGCGCCGGGCACGAAGACCCGCGGCAAGGTGGTGAGCCTCACCAATTACGGTGCGTTCATCGAGCTGGAGCCCGGCGTCGAGGGGCTCGTCCACGTCTCGGAGATGTCGTGGACGCGCCGCGTGCGCCATCCGTCGAAGCTGGTGAACGTGGGCGACGAGGTCGACGTGATCGTCCTCGACGTCAACCGCGCCGCCAAGCGCATCTCGCTCGGGATGAAGCAGGTCGAGCCCGACCCGTGGGCGACGATCGAGGAGCGCTACCACCCCGGGGCGCGCGTCGCGGGCAAGGTGCGCAACCTGACCGACTTCGGCGCGTTCATCGAGCTCGAGCCCGGCGTGGACGGCCTCCTGCACATCTCCGACATGTCCTGGACGCGCAGCGTCGGCCATCCGTCGGAGATCCTCAAGAAGGGGCAGGACCTCGAGACGCAGATCCTCAACGTCGACAAGGAGAACAAGCGGATCTCCCTCGGGCTCAAGCAGATCCAGCCCGACCCGTGGGCGACGGTCGCCCAGCGCTTTCCGATGGGCTCGCGCGTCACCGGCAAGGTGGTGCGGCTCACCGACTTCGGCGCGTTCATCGAGCTCGAGCCCGGCGTGGACGGCCTCCTGCACATCTCGCAGATGTCGAACCGGCCGATCAACCGGCCCGACGAGATCGTCAGCGTCGGCGACGAGCTCACGCTGCTCGTCATCCGCGTCGACCCCAACGAGCGGCGCATTGGGCTCTCGCTGAAGGAGCTCGCCCACGCCATCGAGCCGCCACGCCCGGAGGAGAGCCCCCGCGGCCGCCGAGGGAAGCGCGGCAAGCATCGGGATGACTTCGACGACGACGAGGAGTAGGCCGCCCCGCCGCGTCGCGGTGATCGGCGCGGCGCTCGTCATCTATCTGGGCACGGCCGCGCTCTTCGTGGCGGTCGCGTCGTCCATGCTCGGCGTGTCACGGCGCGGGGGCGGCGCCCTCTTCGGCGAGCGCATCGCCATCGTCGAGCTGGAGGGCCTCATCGTCGACGTCGACGACCAGGTCCGCGAGCTCCGTGCCTATCGTGACAACCCCGGCATCCGTGCGGTCGTGCTTCGCATCAACAGCCCCGGCGGCGCGGTCGCGCCCACGCAGGAATTGTACGGCGCGATCCGGCGGCTCCGGGAGGCGGGGAAGCCCGTGGTTGCCTCGCTCGGCGCGGTGGCGGCGTCGGGCGGCTACTACATCGCCGTCGCGGCCGACCAGATCTACGCGAACCCCGGGACGCTCACGGGGTCCATCGGCGTGGTCATGCAGATGGCGAACCTGAACGCGCTCATGAAGAAGGTGGGCGTCGAGTACGTGGTCGTGAAGGCGGGCGAGTTCAAGGACGTCGGCAACTTCGCGCGTCCCATGACCGCCGAGGAACGCCGGATCCTCCAGGCGCTCCTCGACGACGTCCACGGCCAGTTCATCGCCGCGGTGGCCGACGGCCGCAAGCTCGACCGGGCGGTGGTCCGTCGGTTCGCCGATGGCCGCGTCTTCTCGGGAACCCAGGCCAAGGCGCTCCACATGATCGACGAGCTTGGTGGGCTCGAGGAGGCGGTCGAAGGCGCCGCCACGCTGGCGGGGCTCCCGAAGCCGCCGAGGGTGATCGGCCCGCGGCGACGGTTTTCGATCGTCGATCTGCTCCGGAACCAGCTCGGCCTGACGGGTCTCGCCACGCCCACGCTCCCACTGCTCAAGACGCCACTCTACCTGATGGACTGAGGACGGTGATCACGAGCCAATGCTCGAGCCGAGTCGTATCGATCGAGAGGTAAATCGCCGTGGTGGTTTGAGAATATGAGCTCGGAGACCTGCCAGGAACCCCGGCGCGCGTCCACCCCAACAACGCGTGAACGCGGCGTTTCCGAGGCGCTCGCCGGAGCCCGACGGCATCCGAGACCCGGTGGGGTCTAACTCCTTACGTTGGTTGACATTCTTCCAGACAGCGTGCTAGGTTGCCAGGGAGCTTCGAGCGCGGGATTTGGCCCAATCAGGACGGGAGCCGACGATGACCAAAGCGGACCTGATCGACGAAGTCTCGAAGATCGCGAACCTGACCAAGAAGGAAACCGAGACGATCGTCAACACGATCTTCGACAACATCACCGACGCGTTGTCGAAGGGCGATAAGGTCGAGCTGCGGGGGTTCGGGAGCTTCCGTATCCGTCACCGGAACTCGCGCAAGGGGCGCAACCCCAAGACCGGGTCGAGCGTGGACGTCCCCCAGAAACGGGTCCCGTTCTTCAAGGTCGGAAAGCGACTGCGCGAGCTCGTCAACGCGTGAGCTCTCCCCGCCCGGTGTGAAGCGCCTCTGGGCGCCCTGGCGCATGGGGTACGTCGGCGCCGCGCGGGCGCCCGTCGGCTGCGTGTTCTGCGCGGCCCGCTCAGGCAGCGATGACCGATCGAGTCTCGTGCTCTGCCGCCGGGACCTCGCCTTCCTCATTCTCAACGCTTATCCCTACACGCCGGGCCACCTCATGGCCGTGGTGAACCGCCACGTCGGGACGCTCACCGACGCGACCGCCGACGAGATCGGCGCCTCAATGGAGCTGGTGAAGCTCGCCGTCGCGGTCCTCACCGTCGAATACCGCGCGGAGGGGTTCAACATCGGGCTGAACCAGGGGCGCGTCGCGGGCGCCGGCATCACCGATCACCTGCACGTCCACGTCGTGCCGCGCTGGAACGGCGACACGAACTTCATGCCGGTGCTCGACGACGTCCGCGTCCTCCCCGAGGCGCTCGAGACGACCTACGACCGGCTCCGGGGTCGCGTCGTTGGCTGACCTCGGGGGCGCGCTCACGCCGATGATGCGGCAGTACCGGGAGCTCAAGCGCCGGTATCCCGACTACCTCCTGCTCTTCCGCCTCGGCGACTTCTACGAGACCTTCTTCGAGGACGCGGAGGTCGCCGCGCGGCTGCTCCAGATCACGCTGACGTCGCGCCAGGGCGCGCCGATGGCGGGGATCCCCCACCACGCGGCCGACGGCTACATCGCGCGGCTCGTCCGGGCGGGGCGGAAGATCGCGATCTCGGAGCAGCTCGAGGCGCCGGACAAGGCCAAGAAGCTCCTCAAGCGGGACGTCGTCCGCATCATGACACCCGGCACGATCACCGACACCGCGTACCTGGCGGGCGCGGCGAACAACTTTCTCCTGACCGTCGTCCGGGGCCGCGAGGCGCGGGGTGTGGCGCTCCTCGACGTGTCCACGGGTGACTTTTGGGTCGGCGAGGACGGCGCGCGCGAGGATGCCGTGCTCGCCGCCGCGCTGCTCCGGCGGCCCGCGGAGATCCTGATGCCCGCGCGGACGCGCGAGGACCGCGCGCTCCTCGCGCGCCTCGAGGCCAGCGGTGCGACGCTGACCGTCTGGGAGCCCGATGCGGGCGGCCCGCGCCGCGCCGCCGCCGATCTCTGTGCCCACTTCCAGGTCGACGCGCTCGATCGGTTCGGCGTCGGTGACATGACCGCGGGGGTGGAGGCCGCGGCCCTCGCCCTGGCCTACCTCCGGGCCACCCAGGGCGCCGCGCTCGGTCACCTCCGGCACCTCACGCGGCTCACGGCGGTGGACGCCATGGTCCTCGACGCGACGGCGGTCGAGACCCTCGAGCTCCTCCAGGGCAGCGGCGGGGACGCTCGCGCGTCGCTCTTCGGCGTGCTCGACCGGACGATGACGGCGATGGGGGCGCGGCTCCTCCGTCACTGGCTTCTCCGGCCGCTCCTCGATCCCGCGGCGGTCGACGAGCGCCAGGCCGCGGTCGCCGCGCTGGTCGCGGAGCCCGCCCGGCGCGCGCGGCTGCGCGCCCTCCTCCGGCCCATGGGTGACCTCGAGAGGCTGACGAGCCGCGCGGCGCTCGGCCAGGCCCACGCGCGCGACCTGGTCGGCCTCCGGGCGTGTCTGGCACCGCTCGGCGAGATCCGCGAGACCTGCCGGGGGGTCGAGGCGCGGCTACTCGCCGCCGCGGCGGCGGACCTCGCCGACCTCGAGCCGTTGCGCGCGCTTCTCGAGGCCGCGTTGGTCGACGAGCCGCCTCTCGGGCTGCACGACGGCGGGATCATCCGGGAGAGCTGGAACGACGCGCTCGGAGCGATCGTGCGGGAGGCGAGAGAGGCGCGAGACTGGATCGCCGGGCTCGAGGAGCGCGAGCGCGTCCGCACCGGGATCCCGTCGCTGCGCGTCCGGTTCAATCGCGTGTTCGGCTACGGCATCGAAGTCACCCACGCCCACACGGCGCGCGTCCCCGACGGGTACATCCGCCGGCAGACGCTCACGGGCGCCGAGCGCTACGTGACCGCGGAGCTGAAGGAGTACGAGGCCAAGGTGCTCGGCGCCGACGAGCGGCGCCGCCGGCTCGAGCACGAGCTGTTCGAGGAGGTCCGGCGCCAGGTCGGCGCGCAGGCCGCGGAGCTGCTCACGACGGCGCGCGCGCTGGCGCGGCTCGACGCCCTCGCCTCACTCGGCGAGATCGCCCACGCGCGGGGCCACGTCCGTCCCGTCGTGGACCGCGGCGATGGCCTCTCGATCGTCGACGGCCGCCACCCGGTGCTCGAGGCCCACCCCGGGGTCGTCGTGACGCCAAACGACGTCGCGCAGGACGGCCTGGCGCCCATCGTCATCCTCACGGGGCCGAACATGTCGGGCAAGTCCGTCTACCTTCGGCAGACGGCCCACATCGTGATCATGGCGCAGATGGGAGCCTTCGTGCCCGCGCGCGAGGCGCGGATCGGCGTGATCGACCGGATCTTCACGCGCGTCGGCGCCCAGGACAACCTCGCCCGCGGCCAGAGCACGTTCCTGGTCGAGATGGTCGAGACCGCCACGATCCTCAACAACGTCACGCCGCGGAGCCTCGTGCTCCTCGACGAGGTCGGGCGGGGTACCTCTACCTTCGACGGGCTCGCCATCGCCTGGGCCGTCGTCGAGGCGCTCCACGAGCGGGGGCGGGGCGCGAAGGTCCTCTTCGCGACGCACTTCCACGAGCTGACCCGCCTGGCCGGACGGCTGCCGGGTGTGCGGAATTTCCACGTCGCGGTGCGCGAGTGGAACGACGAGATCATCTTCCTGCACAAGGTCCAGCCGGGGGCGACCGACCGGAGCTACGGGATCCAGGTGGCGCGGCTCGCGGGGCTGCCGCCCGAAGTCATCGCGCGCGCCAAGGCGCTCCTCGCCGAGCTCGAAGAGGCGGGGCAGGTGCGGGCCGACGCGCGTGACGCCGTCCAGCTCGGCCTCTTCGCGTCCGCGGCGCCCGATCCCGTCGTCACGGAGCTCGCGACGCTCGACCTCGCCCACCTGACGCCCCTCGAAGCGCTCAACCTCCTGCACAAATGGCAAGCGCGGGCTGTTGGAGCAGGGGCCGCCGGGCCGGCTCGCGCCGTGGGAGTGCGAGCCGCAGCCGAAGGCGAGGCGAGCCTGTGACCGTGGCCGTGCGAAGCCGCAGCGCGACCGAGGCGCGAGGCGAGCCTGAATCAGCGGGCCTGCCCGAGGAGCCTGCGTGACGCGGATCCGACGGCTGCCCGATCACCTCGTCAACAAGATCGCGGCGGGCGAGGTCGTCGAGCGTCCCGCCTCCGCGGTCAAGGAACTGGTGGAGAACGCGCTGGACGCCGCGGCCGGGAGCATCGCGGTGGACCTGTCGGACGGCGGCGCCGTTCTGATCCGGGTGACCGACGACGGCGCCGGCATCGCGCCCGAAGACGTGCCGCTCGCGCTCGAGCGGCACGCGACCTCCAAGCTCGGGGGCGACGAGGACCTCGAGGGGATCGCGACGCTCGGCTTCCGGGGCGAGGCGCTCGCGGCGATCTGCGCGGTCTCGCGCTTCACCCTGACGAGCCGCGCGCGCGGCCAGACGGAGGGTGTGCGCCTCGCGGGCGAGGGCGGCAGGGTCACGCAGCGACTCACGGTGCCTGGGGAGCCGGGGACGACCGTCGAGGTGCGCGACCTCTTCTTCAACACGCCGGCCCGGCTCAAGTTCTTGAAGGCGCCCGCCACCGAGCTCGCGACGAGCCTGCGCGCGCTCACCCAGCTCGCGCTGGCGCATCCGGTCGTCGCGCTCCGCGTGACGAACAACGGGCGCGCCGCGCTCACGGCGCCCGCGGCGAAGGATCTGCGCGAGCGGGCGGGCGCCGTCTGGAGCTGGGAGGTCGCCGGCCGGCTCCTGGCCGTCGACCACGCCGCGTACGGCGTCGCCATCGACGGCCTCGCGAGCCCGCCCGACCTCACGCGCGGCGGCCGCGAGGAGCTGGTGATGATCGTCAACGGACGTCCCGTGCGCGATCCCGCCCTCACGCAGGCGATGCTCGACGCGTACCGGCCGCTGCTCCCACGTGACCGGTTCCCGATGGTGGTCCTCACGCTCGCGCTCCCGGAGACCGATGTGGACGTGAACGTCCATCCCACAAAGGCGTGGGTGCGCTTCCGCCACCCGCGCCTGATCGCCGAGACGGTGGCCGCGGCGCTCCAGCAGGCGCTGCGGCGCCCCGCCGTGGTCCCTGGCGTCCCCATAGAAGGCCGGGAGGCGCAGGCGCCCGCCACCGGACCCGCGAGCTTCGCCGCCGAGCAGGCCGCGCTCTTCGGGGAAGCCGCCCTCGTGGACGCGCGTCCGCTCTTCGGCCGGGTGCTCGGGCAGGTCCAGGACACGTTCGTCGTGTCGGCGTCCGACGAGGAAGTCTTCTTCCTCGACCAGCACGTCGCTCACGAGCGTGTGATCTTCGAGCGGCTCCGGCGCGAGCTCGACGCTGGGACGCCCGGCGCGCAAACGTTGCTCTTCCCCGAGCCGCTCGACCTCGCGCCCGGCGCGCGGGCCGTGCTCGAGCGCTGGCGGGCGCCGCTCGAGCGGCTCGGCTTCGCCTTCGAGGAGTTCGGCGGCGGCGCGATCGTCCTCCGCGCCGTTCCCGCACTCCTGAGGGGCGACGAGCCCAAACGGCTCATCGAGGCGGCGGTGGACGAGTTCGCGGGGCCGAAGGCCGGCGAGCCGGCCGTCGACCGGGCGTTGGCGTTCGTCGCCTGCCGGGCGGCGGTGAAGGCGAATACGCCGCTCGCGCGCGAGGAGATGGAGCGGCTCGTGACGGAACTCGGCACGGCCGCGACGCCCTACTTCTGCCCGCACGGGCGGCCGATCGTGAGCCGCGTGTCGCTGGGTGACATCCGGCGAGAGCTCAAGCGGAGCTGGTAGTGCGAGCCGCAGGGCGTCGCGGGGCTGGGGCCCCGCCGGCCGAGGCGAGCCTATGATTCTGATCGTGCGAGCCGAGCGGACACGACGAGCCCGAGAGGAGTGGTAGGACGCGTACACTGGGGTCGATGGCCGGACACGCGAAGCCCCGCCTGGTCGTGATCGCAGGCCCGACCGGCGCCGGAAAGACGGCGGTCGCGGTGGCGCTCGCCCGCCTGCTGCCGATCGAGGTGATCAGCGCGGACTCGCGGCAGGTCTACCGCGGCATGGACGCGGCGACCGGGAAGCCTACCGCCGAGGAGCGCGCCGCCGTCGTCCACCACTTGATCGATGTGGTCGATCCCGACGACCGGTACCAGGCGGCTCGATTCCGCGGAGACGCCGCGACGCTCGTCGAGCGGATCCGCGCGCGGGACGCCGTGCCCGTCGTCGTCGGGGGCACCGGGCTCTACATCCGCGCGCTCGTCCGCGGCCTCGACACGGCTCCCGCCGCCGATCCGTCGTTCCGGCGTGAGCTGGCCGCGATCGCCCGCCGTGAGGGGCGTCCCGCGCTCTGGGAGCGGCTCCGGTCCCTGGCGCCGGAGATCGCGGCACGCCTGCACCCGAACGACGAGGTGCGGGTGATCCGGGCCCTCGAGATCGTGCGGGGGGGCGGCGGCGCGCTCTACGGTGCCGGCCGCTGGGGGGATGCTGGCGGGCCGTACGACGTGACGTACGTCGGGCTCACACTGGACCGCGCGGCGCTAGCGAAGCGCTTGCGCGCGCGTGCCCAGGCGTTTGTTGCCGCCGGCCTCAGGCAGGAGATCCGGCGGCTCCTGGCCCGGGGCTACGCTCCCGAGCTGCCGTCGCTCCAGTCGATAGGGTACCGTGAGTTCGTCGAGGTCGAGCAGGGCCGGCTCACGGAGGACGAGGCGCTCCGGCGGATGCAGCGGGACACGGTGCGCTACGCCAAGCGGCAGTGGACCTGGTTCACGCGCGAGCCCGACATCGAGTGGATCGACGTCGAGGCGGCCGGTAGCCCGGCGAGAGTCGCCGAGAGGATCGCGCGCCAGCTCGCCCCGGCGTGGAAGGAGGGCGTGACCGCGTGAGGGACGGTCGGCGGAACGGGGTCACACGGAGCGGCGAGCGGGCCGTCATCGGGGCGGTGCGCCTGCCCTCGCAGCGTCGGTGGGAGATCGAGGAGTCGCTCGAAGAGCTGGTGGGGCTGGTCGAGGCGGCCGGCGGCTCCGTCGTCGAGCGCGTCGTCCAGGAGCTGCGGTCGCCGACCCCGGCGCTCTACTTCGGTAAGGGGAAGATCGAAGAGATCGGGCGGACGGCGCAGGAGAGGGACGCCAACCTCTTCGTCTCCGACGACCAGCTGTCGCCCATCCAGGAGCGCAACGTCTCC
>WNGJ01003599.1_pt1 | contig 15961 bp, 24 predicted proteins | sample 5400611 | NCBI WGS metagenome assembly WNGJ01 (sample SAMN13153375, study PRJNA577476) | soil metagenome | isolation source: 40 cm soil or saprolite under Garry oak tree replicate 1 | place: USA:California | collected 2016-06-15 | reverse complement strand
CGGCCGAGCTCGCCGATGAGCTCGTGAAGCTGCGCAGGGAGCAGTTTGCCCTGCGTATGCAGCGCGCCACCGGGCAGGCGCCCAAGCCCGACCAGTTCGGCAAAGTGCGGCGCAACATCGCGCGCCTGAAGACCGTGCTGCGCGAGACGCAGGCGGCGAGCCGCGGAGGCAACCAGAAATGAGCGCACAAGAGACCCAGGTGCAGGAAACCCAGGCGCAGGATCCCGGGTCGCAGCAGCGCAGGGCGCCGGAAGCGAAGGGCGCACGCACGCTGACCGGTCGCGTGGTGAGCGACAAGATGCACAAGACGATCGCCGTCGAGATCGAGCGGCTGGTGAAGCATCCGACCTACGGCAAGTACATCCGCCGTACCACGAAGCTCCTGGCGCACGACGAGAACGGCACCTCGAAGGAAGGCGACGTGGTGACCATCACCCCGTGCCGCCCCATGTCGCGGCGCAAGTCGTGGCGGCTGCTCGAGGTCGTGGAGAAGGCCGCGCGGCGCTGACCGCGTCCGCGCCGAGGCTGAAAGCAGGTTTGAATCATGATCCAGTTGCGCACCATGCTGAATGCCGCTGACAACAGCGGCGCGCGCACTCTGATGTGCATCAAGGTGCTGGGCGGCACGCGCCGCCGTTACGCCAACGTGGGCGATGTCATCAAAGTGAGCGTCAAGGACGCCATCCCGCGCGGCAAGGTCAAGAAAGGCGAGGTGTATGACGCGGTGGTGGTGCGTACCACGCGCGGCGTGCGCCGTGCGGACGGCTCGCTGATCCGTTTCGACGGCAACGCGGCGGTGCTGCTCACCAACAAGCTCGAGCCGATCGGCACCCGCATCTTCGGCCCGGTGACCCGCGAGCTGCGCAACCAGCAGTTCATGAAGATCATCTCCCTGGCACCGGAAGTACTGTAATGAGGAAGATCCGCAAGGGCGATCAGGTGGTGGTGCTGTCCGGCCGTAACAAGGGCCGGCGCGGCGCGGTGATCCAGGTGCTCGCCGACGGGCGCGTGGTGGTGGAGAGCGTGAACATGGTGAAGAAGCACCAGAAGCCCAACCCGCAGGCCGGCAAGCAGGGCGGCATCATCGAGAAGGAGATGCCGCTGCCGGTGTCGAAGGTTGCCATCTGGAACCCGGGTGCCAAGAAGGGCGATCGCATCGGGATCAAGACGCTCGGCGACGGCAAGCGCGTGCGCTTCTTCAAGTCGAACGGAGAGATGCTCGATGTCTGAGGTCGTTGCAGGCAAAGAAGGCGAAAAACAACGGGGCAAGCACAAGCCGGCCGATAAGCAGGCGGACACGGGCGCCGGCAAGCAGCCTGACGCGAAGGCCGAGCGCGCGGCTCCCCAGCGGCCATCCGGCCCGGCGCGGCTGCACCAGTACTACCGCGAGCAGGTCGTTCCCCGCCTGCGCGCGGATCTGAAGATCGACAACGTCATGCAGGTGCCGCGCATCAGCAAGATCACGGTAAACATGGGCGTGGGCGAGGCGGTCGCCGACAAGAAGGTGATGGATGCGGCGCTCGCCGATCTCACCAAGATCACCGGGCAGAAGCCGCTGATCACCAAGTCGCGCAAGGCGATCGCGTCGTTCAAGCTGCGCGCCGGGTTGCCCGTAGGCGCCAAGGTGACGCTGCGCGGGACTCGCATGTACGAGTTCCTCGACCGCCTCATCAACATCGCGATGCCGCGCATCCGCGACTTCCGCGGCGTGTCGCCGCGCGCCTTCGACGGCCAGGGCAACTACACCCTGGGCGTGAAGGAGCAGATCATTTTCCCCGAAATCCAGTACGACCAGGTCGATCAGATCCGGGGCATGGACATCACCATCACTACGACGGCAAGAGATGACCGTCACGGCCGAGCGTTGCTCGAGGCATTCAGCTTCCCGTTTCGGAAGTAACAGGAACCATAAACTCTATGGCGAAGACGAGCATGGTCGAGCGCGAGAAGCGTCGCGCCGGGATCGTGAAAAAGTACGCGGCGAAGCGCGCCAAGCTCAAGGAGCTGATCCGCAGCCCCAAGAGCTCGCCCGAGCAGCGCGTGGCGGCGCAGGCGCAGCTGCAGGCGCAACCGCGCGATGCGAGTGCGTCGCGGCAGCGCAAGCGTTGCGGCATTACCGGCCGCTCGCGCGGCGTGTACCGCAAGTTCGGCCTCTCGAGGGTGAAGATCCGCGAGGTCGCCAGCCGTGGTGAGATTCCCGGTCTCGCCAAGGCGAGCTGGTGAGGGGCGCCGCATGAGCATGACCGACCCCATTGCCGATCTGTTGACGCGCATCCGCAACGGCCAGACCGCGGGCAAGAGCGAAGTGCAGCTCGCGTCCTCGCGCCTGAAGACCGCCATCGTCAAGGTGCTGAAGGACGAGGGCTACATAGCCGACTTCCGCCTCGATGCCGACAGCGGCAAGCCGCGGCTCACGATCGGCCTGAAGTACTTCGAAGGCCGGCCCGTCATCGACCGCCTGGAGCGTGTCAGCCGCCCCGGGCTGCGGATCTACCGCGGCAAGGATCAGCTGCCGAAGGTCCTGGGCGGCATGGGCACGGTGATCGTCTCCACGCCCAAGGGTGTGATGACCGACAAGCAGGCGCGCTCGATCGGACAGGGCGGTGAGGTCCTGTGCATCGTCGCCTGACGGCAGCGCCCTCACTTAAGAACAGCCATCATGTCGAGAATCGCCAAAGCTCCGGTCGACTTGCCTGCGGGTGTGACCGCGACTATCGCCGCGGACGCGGTGACCATCAAGGGCGCCAAGGGTTCGCTCAGCCTGTTGCTCACTAACGGCGTGTCGGTGGAGCAGACGGACAAGAGGCTGCAGATCAAGTACTCGGAAGCGGGACCGGCGCGCATGCGCGCCGGCGCCACGCGCGCGCACCTTGCCAACATGGTGCGCGGCGTTACGCGCGGCTACGAGAAGAAGCTCGAGCTGGTGGGCGTCGGCTTTCGCGCCCAGCTGCAGGGCAAGAACCTGAACCTGACACTCGGCTTCTCGCATCCGGTGAACGTGGCGATCCCGGAAGGGATCAGCATCGAGACTCCGACCCAGACCGAGATCGTGGTGAAGGGCATCGATCGGCAGAAAGTCGGCCAGGTGGCCGCCGAGATCCGCGGCATTCGTCCGCCCGAGCCCTACAAGGGCAAGGGCGTGCGCTACGCCAATGAGCAGATCACTCTCAAGGAGGGCAAGAAGAAGTGATCATCACCAAGAAACAGCGCCGGCTGCGACGCGCCCTCAAGGCGCGCGCGCACATCCGCGCTCTGGCGATCGCGCGCCTCACCGTGCACCGCACGCCGCGGCACATTTACGCGCAGGTTACCGACCCGGTGGGCGCGAAGGTGATCGCCGTGGCCTCCACGCTGCAGGAAGCGGTGCGCCAGGGCCTGAAGAGCACCGGCAACGTCGAGGCTGCCAAGGCGGTGGGACGTGCGATCGCCACGCGCGCCAAGGCTGCGGGGGTGAGCAAGGTCGCGTTCGACCGCTCCGGCTTCCAGTTCCACGGGCGCGTGAAGGCGCTCGCGGATGCGGCCCGCGAAGCGGGTCTCGAGTTCTAGGCAGGTAACACACACATGGCGAGACCAGAAAAGGGCCAGTCGGCGGACGAGTTTGTAGAGAAACTCGTGGCCGTCAATCGCACCGCCAAGGTCGTCAAGGGCGGCCGGCAGTTCGGCTTCACCGCGCTCACCGTGGTGGGCGACGGTACCGGCCGCGTGGGCTATGGCTTCGGCAAGGCGCGCGAGGTGCCGGTGGCGATTTCCAAGGCGATGACCGCCGCGCGCAAGAACCTCATCAACGTCGCGCTGCGAAACGATTCGCTGCATTACGCGGTCACCGGAACGCATGGAGCCACACGCGTGTACATGCAGCCCGCCTCCGACGGTACCGGCGTCATCGCCGGCGGCGGCATGCGCGCGGTGCTCGAGTGCGCCGGCGTGCGCAACGTGCTCGCCAAGAGCTACGGCTCGCGCAACCCGATCAACGTGGTGCGCGCCACCATGAACGCGCTGGCGAAAATACGCTCGCCCGAGGAGATCGCGGCGAAGCGCGGCAAGAGTCTCGAAGAGATCACGGGCTGACGGCCATGGCGGACAAACAACTGAAAGTGACCCTGGTGAGGAGCCTGCACGGGCAGCTGAAGAACATCGCGGCCTCCGCGCGCGGCCTGGGGTTGCGCCGCATTCACCAGAGCGTATCCGTGGCGGACACGCGTGAGAACCGCGGCATGATTGCCGCCGCCGTGCACCTGCTGCGGGTCGAGAAAGGCGCTTAAACGCATGCGACTCAACACACTCAGGCCCGCTCCCGGAAGCAAGCGCCCGCGCCTGCGCGTGGGCCGCGGCGCCTCCGCCGGCCAGGGCAAGACCTGCGGCCGCGGCACCAAGGGCCAGCGCGCGCGCAAGGGCGGCTACCACAAGGTCGGTTTCGAGGGCGGCCAGATGCCCCTGCAGCGGCGCATGCCGAAAGTCGGCTTCCGCTCGGCCATGAAGAGAAGCCGCGCCGAGGTACGGCTCTCGGAGCTCGCCAAGGTCGAAGGCGCGCTGGTGGATCTCGAGGCGCTGCTGAAGGCGGGTGTCGTGCCGCGGGGCACCGAGCGCGCCAAGGTGGTGCTCTCCGGTGCGCTGACCAGGGCGGTGACGCTCAAGGGCGTGGCGGTGACCAAGGGCGCGCGCGCGGCGATCGAAGCCGCCGGCGGCAAGATCGAGGCCTGAAGAGCGACCCCACAAGGACAGGCATGGCGAACACCAGCATCAGCAACCCGGCCGCCGCGTTCAGCGAAGCTGCCCGTTTTGGGGAGATTCGCAGCCGTTTCTTTTTCCTCATCGGCGCGCTGGTCGTATACCGGATCGGCACCTTCATTCCCGTGCCGGGCGTGAATCCGGCGGAGGTGGCGCGCTTCTTCGGCGACCGCTCCAACACCATCCTCGGGATCGTCAACATGTTCTCGGGCGGCGCGCTGTCGCGCCTGTCGATCTTCGCCATGGGCGTCATGCCGTACATTTCCGCCTCCATCATCATCCAGATGATGTCGATGGTGGTGCCGACGCTCATGGAGCTGCGCAAGGAGGGCGAATCGGGCCGGCGCAAGATCACCCAGTACACGCGCTATGGCACGGTGGTGCTCGCGCTGGTGCAGTCCTTCGCCGCCGCCGGCGCGCTCGCCAAGGGCGGCATGACGCTCGTCACCGGCTGGTCGTTCCTGTTCACCGCGACCATCACCATGACCACCGGGACCATGTTTCTCATGTGGCTCGGTGAGCAGATCACCGAGCGCGGCATCGGCAACGGCATCTCGATGATCATCCTGTCGGGCATCGTCGCGGGGCTGCCGGGGGCGGTCGGCAACACCGCCGAAGCCGTGAGCAACGGCGAAATGCAGGGCCCGTTTGCGCTGCTGCTCGTCATCCTGGTGCTCGCCACCACCGCGTTCGTGGTGTTCATGGAGCGCGCCCAACGGCGCATCCCGGTCGATTACGCCAAACGCCAGGTCGGGCGGCGCATGTACGCCGGCCAGAGCAGCCACCTGCCGTTCAAGATCAACATGTCGGGCGTGATCCCGCCGATCTTCGCTTCCAGCCTGTTGCTGTTTCCGGCGACGCTGGCCAGCTTTTTCGGCACCAATGCCGAGGGGCCGGTGTCGAGCTTCATGCAGAACGTCGCCGCGGCGCTCGGCTACGGCCAGCCGCTGCACCTGGTGATCTACGCACTGCTGATCGTGTTCTTCTGCTTCTTCTACACGGCGCTGGTATTCAACGCGCGCGACACCGCCGACAACCTCAAGAAGTCCGGGGCCTTCGTGCGCGGCATCCGTCCCGGGCAGCAAACCGCGGAGTACATCGACCACGTGCTCACCCGGCTCACGCTGTGGGGCGCGCTGTACGTGACCGCGGTGTGCCTGTTACCCGAGATCCTGATTTCCTCGCAGGGCGTGCCGTTCCACTTCGGCGGCACCTCGCTCCTCATCGTGGTGGTGGTGGTGATGGATTTCATGTCGCAGCTGAACGCGCACATGATGTCGCATCACTACCCGGGGCTTCTCAAGAAGGCGAACCTGCTCGGCTACGGCCGCAGTGGTTCGGGTGGTCAATCATGAAAGTACGTCCGTCGGTGAAGAAGATCTGCAAGAACTGCAAGATCGTCCGGCGCCGCCGAGTGGTCTACGTCATCTGCACGGACCCGCGGCACAAGCAGCGTCAGGGTTGAGGTAAGGCACACATGGCACGCATAGCTGGTATCAACATTCCGATGAACAAGCACGTGTGGGTCGGGCTCACGCACATCTACGGCGTGGGCAGAGCGCGCGCGCGCACCGCCTGCACGGCCGCGGGTGTCAACCCCGCCACCAAGGTGAAGGATCTCACCGAGACGGAGGTCAACGCCATCCGCTCGCAGATCGCCAGGTTCGCGGTCGAAGGCGACCTGCGCCGCGAAGTGTCGATGAACATCAAACGGCTGATGGACCTGGGCAGCCACCGCGGGATCCGTCATCGGCGCGGACTGCCGGTGCGCGGCCAGCGCACGCGCACCAACGCGCGCACCCGCAAGGGCCCGCGCAAGCAGGCGGTCAAGCTGAACGCACCTCCCGGAAAGGTATGACGAATGGCTGAGCAGAAACCCCAGGCGGGCGGCGCGGCGCCGGCAGCGGCTGCCGCCGCGGCGCCCAAGAAGCCCAAGAAGGCGCGCAAGAACGTGCTCGATGCGATCGCGCACGTGCATGCCTCCTTCAACAACACCATCATCACCATCACCGACCGGCAGGGCAACACGCTCTCCTGGGCGACCGCGGGCGGCTGCGGCTTCCGTGGCTCGCGCAAGAGCACCCCGTTCGCGGCGCAGGTGGCGGCCGAGAAGGCCGGCGTCGCCGCCCAGGAGCATGGCGTGAAGAACGTGGAAGTGCGCGTCGGGGGACCGGGACCGGGTCGCGAGTCCGCGGTGCGCGCGCTCAACAACTGCGGACTGAAGATCACCAGCATCGCGGACGTGACACCCATTCCGCACAATGGCTGCCGTCCGCCCAAGAAGCGCAGGGTCTAGAGGCTTAGCGAGGACAATATGGCGCGTTACGTTGGTCCCAAGTGCAAGCTCGCCCGCCGCGAGGGCACCGACCTGTTCCTGAAGAGCGGCGTCAAGCCGCTGGAAAACAAATGCAAGCTCAGCGTGCCGCCGGGCGGCATCAAGGGTGAGCGCCGCACGCGCTTGTCCGACTACGGCCTGCAGCTGCGCGAGAAGCAGAAACTGCGCCGCATGTACGGGGTGCTCGAGCGGCAGTTCGGCAACTACTACCAGAAAGCGGCCCGCCGGAGCGGCGCCACCGGCGAGAACCTGCTGCGGCTCCTCGAGTGCCGCCTCGACAACGTCGTGTACCGCATGGGCTTCGCGGCCACGCGCGCCGAGGCGCGCCAGTTGGTGAGCCACAAGGCGATCACCGTGAACGAGAAGCCGGTCACCATCGCCTCATTCCAGGTGAAGGCCGGGGACATCGTCCAGGTGCGCGAGCGCTCGCGCAAGCAGCTGCGCATCCAGAGCGCGCTGAACGTCGCGCAGCAGGTCGGCCTGCCCGAATGGGTCGAGGTGAACGACAAGGAGTTCCGTGGCCTGTTCAAGTCGGCGCCGGGCCGGGACGAGGTCCTGCCCGACATCAATGAGAACCTGGTCGTCGAGCTGTATTCGAAGTAACCGCGTCCGCTTGCAACGGGTGCCTGGCGCACCCATGTAGGAGGACCCAACTTTCCGTTTGCGCCGGTCGTAAGTGAGCCGGCAAGGTGAGACTGCAATGCAGGGATCTGTAAGCGAGTTCCTGAGACCCCGGGTGGTGAAGGTGCAGCCGGTGGCCCCGCGCCAGGCGCGCGTGGTGATCGAGCCGTTCGAGCGTGGCTTCGGCCATACGCTCGGCAACGCGCTGCGCCGCGTGCTGCTGTCGTCGATGCCCGGCAGCGCCATCACCGAGGTCGAGATCGACGGCGTGCTCCATGAGTACACCAGCATCGAGGGTGTGCAGGAGGACGTTGTCGACATTCTCCTGAACCTCAAAACCGTGGCGCTGCGCATGCACTCGCGCGACAGCGCCGAGCTGCGCCTGCACAAGAAGGGCCCGGGCCCGGTGACCGCGGGCGACATTCAGACCGACCATGACATCGAGGTCGTGAATCCCGAACTGGTGATCGCGAACCTGACCAAGGCGGGCGAGCTGTCGATGACGCTGCGCGTCGAGCGCGGCCGCGGCTACCGACCGGCGGCTTCGCGCGTCGCCTTCGAGGAGCAGACGCGACCGATCGGCCGCCTGCAGCTCGACGCGTCCTTCTCGCCGGTGCGGCGCGTGACCTACTCGGTCGATGCGGCGCGCGTCGAGCAGCGCACCGACCTCGACAAGCTGGTCATCGACATCGAGACCAACGGCACCATCGACGCCGAAGAGGCGATCCGGCGCGCCGGCAGCATCCTCAAGGATCAGCTGTCGGTGTTCGTCGACCTGCAGGGCGAGGAAGAGGCTTCCACCAAGGTCTCGGAGATGCAGTTCGACCCGATCCTGCTGCGTCCGGTGGACGAGTTGGAGCTCACGGTGCGCAGCGCGAACTGCCTGAAGGCCGAGAACATCCACTACATCGGCGATCTGGTGCAGCGCACGGAGGTGGAGCTGCTGCGCACGCCGAACCTGGGCAAGAAGTCGCTTACCGAGATCAAGGAAGTGCTGCAAAGCCACGGACTCATGCTCGGCATGCGCCTGGACGGCTGGCCGCCCGCGGGGCTCAAGCACGACGAAGAGCGCGACGTCATCTGAGAGGTTGGGTCGGGTGACGCGCGCTGATGAAGCGCGCGGCCCGCCCCGTACCTCACCGCAGCGAAGGGTTAGCTATGCGTCACCATCTTTCCGGCCGTCAGCTGTCGCGCAACAGCGCGCACCGGCACGCGCTGATGCGCAACATGTCGGTTTCGCTGCTGCGGCACGAGACCATCCGCACCACGCTGCCGAAGGCGAAGGAGCTGCGGCGGGTCGTGGAGCCGCTGATCACGCTTGCCAAGAACGATGGCGGCGCCAACCGCCGCCGGGCGTTCGCGCGCCTGCGCGACGCGCAGATCGTCGAGAAACTGTTCGCGGATCTGGGGCCGCGCTTCAAGGCGCGCCCGGGCGGCTACACGCGCATCCTGCGCATGCTGCCGCGTCCCGGGGATTCCGCTCCCATGGCGCTGATGCAGCTGGTGGAAGGACCCGCGCCGGTGGCGGCCGAGGAGCCGGCCGGGGGAGCCAGGAAGAAGTCCACCCGGCGGGCCAAGGCCAAACCGAAGGCGAAATCGAAGGCCGAAGCGAAGACTGCAGCCGCGCCCCGCGAGGCCGCGCCTGCCAAAGCCCCGAAGAAGCGCACACGCAAGAAGAAAGTCGCCGCCGCCTGAGGTTTTAGGGGGGCCTGTCATGAGTCTCGCTTCAGAATTCAAAGAATTTGCCATGAAAGGCAGCGTCGTCGATCTGGCGGTCGGCGTCGTGATTGGCGGCGCCTTCGGCAAGATCGTCGCCTCCCTGGTCGGGGACGTGATCATGCCGGCGCTGTCGCCGATACTCGGCAGCGTCAACTTCACCGATCTGGCCGTGCAGATTGCGACCAACGCCGCGGGCAAGCCGGTGCTGCTCAAGTACGGCGCATTCCTGCAGACGATTTTCGAGTTCGTCGTGATCGCCCTGTCGATCTTCATCGTGATCAAGGCGATCAACAGGCTCAAGCGGCCGGCCCCGAACGCGCCCGCTCCCGCGCCGACTCGGACCGAGTCATTGTTGCAGGAAATTAGGGATCTGCTGGGAAAACGATAGCCTGAGTTTCATAAACGCTTCAATCACCGGGGCAGGCGGTGTCCGTACAGGTCGCATCCGCGTGCTGAAGTGAGCGAAACGCCTCGCGGGTGAGGTTCTCGCAGCCGTCGCCCCTCACGGCCAGGTCATCCTCGATGCGGATCCCGCCGAACCTGGCCAGTGCGGCGACCCGCGGCCAGTTGATGCGCCGGCCGCGAGCATCCGCACGCGCGCCGGCGAGCAGCTGCTCGATGAAATAGATCCCCGGCTCCATGGTCACAACGAACCCCTCTTCCAGGACGCGGGTCAGCCTGAGGTTGGGGTGGCCCACCGGAGGCGGGATCTCTCCGCCCTCGGGCGAGCGCATGAACCCGCCGACGTCATGCACCTCGAGCCCGAGCAGGTGCCCGATGCCGTGCGGCAGGAATACGCTCGTGACCGCGGTGGCAACCGCCTCATCCGCGCTGCAGCGGGTGATGTCCGCCTCGCGCAGCAGTTCCCCGGTGAGCTGGTGGGCGTTGAGGTGTACGTCGCGCCAGTCGACGCCGGCGCGCACACCGGCGCACAGCGCCTGCTGCATCTGATCCAGGCGGCCGATGAGCGCCGCGAAATCCGCATCCTGGTACGAGTGAGTGCGGGTGATGTCGCTCGCGTAGCCGGCGAACTCCGCGCCGGCGTCGATCAGGAGCGAGTGCCGCTCGCGCGGCGGGCGTTTCTCCAGCACCTGGTAGTGCAGTACGGCGCCGCCCGCGTTCAGGGCGATGATGGGGTTGTAGGGCAGCTCCTGCTCGCGCTGCCCGCAGGCCGCGAGGAAGGCCAGCTCGATTTCGAACTCCGAGGCGCCCGCCGTGAAGGCACGCTCGGCGGCCCGGTGCCCACGCGCGCCGAGGCGGCTCGCCTCCCGCAGGCATGCGAGCTCGTAGGGCGTCTTGACGGCACGCGCGTAGTCCAGCCGGCGCATCAGCTGCCGGGGGTTGATGGCGCCCAACCCGAAGCGGGTCAGTTCTGGCAGGGCATCCCCGATGTAGGCCGCGCGCGACAGGTCGGCGGGCAGCTGCGCGCGCGCCCCGGCGCGGTCGCTGGCGGTGCGCACCTCGAAGTGTCGGGTCCAGTAGGCCTGCGGCAGGTCCGCGGACTTGTGCCAGTAGTCCCCCGGTCGATGGAGGATCAGACGCGGCGCCGACCCCGGCTCGAACCACACAAAGCAGTCCGCGGCGTCCTGCAGCGGGACCCACACCTTGAAGGGGGCGTTCGCCTCGAACGGGTAGGTCCGGTCGTCCTCGAAGACGCCCACGAGCGCACCGGAATGCACCAGCAGACCCGCGTAGGCGGACGCCGTCAGTGCGCGCGCCGAGCGCTCGCACACCGCCTCAAGATGCGCACCAAACGTGTCCTCGAGCCGCGCTTCGCGCTCGGGCGTCGATCCAACGCTGGCCATCATTCTAACCCCCGTGTCCGGGTGACTCATCTGTCGCCCTGGCCCGACAGCAGCTCCATCGCCTCGGTTTCCAATCGTACCGGGACTTCTATAGAATTTGCGCTCCGCCGCCCAGGAACGGGCGCGGGAACGACCGGCACTGGTCGTAGTCTCATTAACACAACTCTTGCTTCCCTCGGGGTACCGATCGATGAACACCAAACTTGCTCTTAGCGCAATCGTTGCGGCGCTGATGCTGACGGCCTGCGCGAAGCAGGAATCCGCAGCGCCAGACCAGGCTGCCACTCCTCCTGCTCCGGCGGCCTCTGACTCTGCCACTCCGCCGGCCTCCGGGCAGGCTGGGGCTCCTGAGGCCGCCGGCCAGGCTGCGCCGTCGGCTGACGGCTCCAAGCCCGCTGAAGGCGCTCCGGCCACGCCGCCGGCTGAGACGCCGCCGCCGCCGAAGCAGTAAGTCTCACTCTTACGGCTTCAAGACACGGCTCGGACGGTTCGCGCGCGCGAGCTGTCCGGGCCGTTTCGTTTTGGGGACGCGAGACTGAGAGCTCCGAGCGATGACTCCCGAGACTGTGAGCGTGCGCGATGCCCGGGCGGCAGCCGCCGACCGGCTGTGGATCCAGAGCGTCTACCGTGATTACCTGGATGACCTGAACCCCGGCACCGGGCTGTTTCCCAAACTCGGCGAGGTGGGACATCGCGAGCCCGATCTGATCGCCCACTGGTTCGGCGATGCGAACACCTTTCCGCTGGTGATCCTCAAGGGCAGCGAGCCGGTGGGCTTTGCGCGCGTGTTGCGCATGGCCGCCACGGCGGCCGCGCCGCAGCGCATCGACTACCGCATGGCGGAGTTTTTCGTGGCGCGCGCGCGGCGCCGGCTGGGTATCGGCCAGACCGCAGTGCAATTGATCCTGAGCCGCTTCGCGGGGCGCTGGGAGATCACCGAGTACCTGCGCAATGCCGACGCCGTGAGCTTCTGGCGCCGGGTGGTCTCAAGCTACACGCGCGGCAGCTACCAGGAGCGCATCGTCAACGGCGAGGTGCGCCAGGTGTTTGATTCCCAGAGAGCGCGCCCGGCTTAGAGTGCTGCGCGCAGCCGCCGCAGCCGGCGCCGAGCCCCGACAGCGCGCGCTGCCGCGCCGCCGTCAGCCAGCGCGCCGTGCGCGCGCCGGGCACGGCGGCCAGGGCCTCGAGGCAACGCAGGCGCAGGCGCACCGACAGCAGCCGCCAGGCGCTGAACAGCGCGCAGGCCGTCACCAGCACTGCCACCAACACCTCCTGCAGCACCGCGCTCATGCCGGGGTGCCCGGGAGCGCGCCGCCTCCGAGCAGCAGCGCCACGCGGTAGGTGAGGAACGCGCCCGCATACGCGAGCGCGAACAGATACAGCGCCATGTACAGCGGATAGCGCCAGGAGTTGGTTTCGCGCTTCACGACCGCGAGCGTCGACAGGCACTGCGGCGCGAACACGTACCAGGCGAGCAGCGACAAGCCGGTGGCGCAGCTCCAGCCACGCGCGATGACCGGGCTCAGCGCCCCGGCGACGTCGTTCGCCCCGGACATGGCGTACACGGTGCCGAGCGCGCTCACCGCCACCTCGCGCGCCGCCAGCCCCGGCACCAGCGCGATCGAGATCTGCCAGTTGAAGCCGATGGGCGCGAACAGGAACTCGAGCCCGCGGCCGAGAAGTCCCGCGACGCTGTACTGGATGGCGGGGCCGGGCGCGCCCGCGGGCGGCGCAGGGAAGCTCGCCAGGAACCACAGCACGACCATCAGTGTGAGGATGATGGTGCCGACGCGCCTCAGGAAAATGCGCAGGCGCTCCCACAGTCCGAGCGCCAGGTTCTGCAGGTGCGGCCAGCGGTACTCGGGCAGCTCCAGCAGCAGTGGCCGGTACTCGCCGCGCATCATGGTGCGCTTCAGTACCAGGGCCACCGCCAGCGCGCTCACGACCCCCGCCAGGTACAGGGCGAACAGCACCAGTCCGCGCAGGTTGAAAATGCCTATGGTGCGCTGCGGAATGAACGCGCCGATGAGCAGTGCGTACACCGGCAGGCGCGCCGAGCAGGTCATGAGGGGCGCGATCATGATGGTCGCGAGGCGGTCGCGCGCGGAGGGGATGGTGCGCGCCGCCATGATGCCGGGAACGGCGCACGCGAAGCTCGACAGCAGCGGAATGAACGCGCGGCCCGAGAGCCCCACCCGTCCCATGAGCCGATCGAGCATGAACGCGGCACGCGGCAGGTAGCCTGAATCCTCCAGGGCGAGGATGAACAGGAACAGGATGAGAATCTGCGGCAGGAACACCAGCACACTGCCGGTGCCGGCGACCACGCCGTCGAGCAGCAGGCCGCGCAGCGGCCCCGGGGGCAGCACGCCGCTCAGCCAGGCATTCATCCCCTGGACGCCGGTGTTGATGATGTTCTGCGGCGCCCTGGCCCAGCTGAACACCGCCTGGAACATGAGGAACAGCACGATCGCGAGCAGCGCCGGTCCCGCGATGGGATTGAGCACCACCGCGTCGAGCCGCGACAGCACCGCGAGGCGTGCGGGTACGCGATAGCCGGCCTCGTGCAACACGCGGCGCACTTCGCGCTGGGTGGCTTCGATGTCGGCGGCGCTCGCCACCGGCGGGGGCTCGAGACGCTGGACGCGCGCCGCCGTTTCAGTGGCGAAACCGTGGGTGTCGATGGCATCCACCAGCGCGCGCTCGCCGCCGGAGCGCACCGCGACGGTCGGCACCACCGGCACACCGAGCGCCCGCTCGAGCGCCGCGCGGTCGAGCGTGTAGCCGCGCTGCGCGGCGAGGTCGCTCATGTTGAGGGCGACGATAATGGGCTTACCCAAGCGCTTCAGCTCCAGGACCAGTCGCAGGTTGAGGCGCAGGTTGGTCGCGTCGACCACGCACACCAGCAGGTCGGGCGCGGGCTCGGTCGCGTGCCGGCCGAGCACCACGTCGCGGGCGATGGCCTCATCGAGCGTCGCAGGCTCGAGGCTGTAGGCGCCAGGCAGGTCGATGACGCGGAAGGTGCGCCCGGTGCGCGGTCCGACGAGGCGCCCCTCCTTGCGTTCGACCGTGACGCCCGGGTAATTGGCGACCTTCTGACGGCTGCCCGTCAGACGGTTGAAGAGCGCGGTCTTGCCGCAGTTGGGGACGCCGATGAGCGAGAGAGTGGGCTGCGGCGCGGCCAACGCCGCGGCCGCGGGGGCGTTCATCGCTGAATCTCGACCCTCTCGCTGGCGCTACTGCGTGCCTCGAGGGGTGGGGCGTTCGCTCCGGAGCGCTGAATTTCTACCCACACGCTCTGCGCCTCGCGCCGACGCAGCGCGAGCGTCGTGTGACCCACGCGCACCACGAACGGATCACGCCCCGGGCGCGCCTCGGCGAGGATTTCGACCTGCTCGCCGTTCACGAAGCCGAACTCGAGGAGCCGGCGCTCCAGCGCCGTCAGGGCCGACGCGATCGAGCCGACGCCCACCACCCGTGCGGTGGTGCCGGGAGGCAGGGCGGCGAGGCTCACGAAGCCCGGGTCGAGAGCGAAACCCTCGGGTGCGACGACGGCGTCCATGAGGGCAATTATGGATGAGAACGGTTCGCATTTGCAATCGCAGGGCCAGCATGGGTACCATAGCTAGGATAATCATGCACTTGCGGCGGCAGAGCGGCGCTCCTGAGCCAGCAGCGGTCGCAGGTATTTCCCAGTCCAGGAGGTCTCGCTGGCCGCAATATCCTCGGGCGAGCCGGTGGCGACGATCTCGCCCCCACCCTCACCACCCTCCGGACCCAGGTCGATCACCCAGTCGGCTGTCTTGATGACATCGAGGTTGTGCTCGATCACCACGACGGTGTTGCCCTCGTCGCGCAGGCGGTGCAGGACGTGCAGTAGCTGCTCGACGTCGTGGAAATGCAGCCCGGTGGTGGGCTCGTCCAGGATGTAGAGGGTCTTGCCGGTGGCGCGCTTGGCGAGCTCGCGCGACAGCTTCACGCGCTGCGCCTCACCGCCCGAGAGCGTGGTGGCATTCTGTCCGAGGCGCACGTACGACAGGCCGACGTCGGTGAGCGTCTGGAGCTTCCCGGCCGCGGCCGGCACGTTCTGGAAGAAGCGCGCGGCATCCTCGACGGTCATCTCGAGCACTTCGTGGATGTTCTTGCCGCGGTAGCGGATCTCGAGCGTCTCGCGGTTGTAACGCTTGCCGCCGCACACGTCACACGGCACGTACACGTCGGGCAGGAAGTGCATTTCCACGCGGATCAGGCCGTCCCCCTGGCAGGCCTCGCAGCGTCCCCCCTTGACGTTGAAGCTGAAACGGCCGGAATCGTAGCCGCGGGCGCGGGCCTCGGGCACGGCCGCGAACAACTCGCGCAGCGGCGCGAACAGCCCGGTGTAGGTCGCGGGGTTGGAACGCGGCGTGCGCCCGATCGGACTCTGGTCGATGTCGATGACGCGGTCGATCTGCTCCAGGCCCTCGATGCGCTCGCAGGGCGCGGCTTCGACGCGCGCGCCGTTCAGGCGCGCGGCGGTGTGGCCGAACAGCGTGTCGACGATGAGCGTCGACTTGCCCGAGCCGGAGACCCCGGTGACGCAGGTGAACAGGCCGAGCGGGATCTGCGTGCTCACCTGCGCGAGGTTGTTGCCGCGCGCGCCGACGATGCGGATCTGCCGGGCCGGATCCGGGCGCAGGCGCAAGCCGGGCACCTCGATGCGGCGTCTGCCCGCGAGGTATTGGCCGGTGACCGAGGCGGGGTTGGCGGCGATGTC